>FSWM01001189.1_pt1 | contig 54925 bp, 49 predicted proteins | sample 1637841 | NCBI WGS metagenome assembly FSWM01 (sample SAMEA3914789, study PRJEB12502) | metagenome | biome: forest; material: soil | place: Canada | collected 2011-07-03 | depth 0.3 m | reverse complement strand
TAGAGATCGCGATAGCCGGCGGGAAAGGCCGTGCGGTAGCGTTGCTCCAGGCTGACGGCCCGGTCGCGGGTGCGAGGGTCTTCGCGCAAGGCGGCGGCGATACGGCTCGACCAGGAGCGCGCGGCCTCGGCGATCGCGCCTTCCAGGGCGATGATGTCGGGCCGGGGATGGCGGCCAAGCTCGACGCCGATGATGAAGTGCACCCGCGCCAGGGGAGCGTCAGAAAAGCTGGGATAGGTGGCCTGAAGCTCGCCGGCGAAGGCTTGGACCAGCATCCGCCCGGCCCGCTCGGCCAGTTCCGCCTGATAGACATCGCGCGGCAGGAACAGCTGAGCGGACACATAGCGGTCGAAGGGATCCAGCCGCACGAACAGGCGCACTCGGGGGCGATCGTTCAGGTGGACGATCTTCAGCGCCGTATCCAGCAGCTCGTCTTCGCTGGCCTGGAACAGCTCGTCGCGCGGATAGTTCTCCAGCACATTGCGCAGCCGGCGGTCGCTGTGGCTGCGCGGGGTCATGCCGGCCCGCTTGAGCACAAAGGCGAGCTTGCGCCGGATCAGCGGGGTGTCCGCCGCGGGGGCGTCATAGGCCTCGGAGGTGAACAGGCCGACGAAGCGGATCTCGCCGATCGCCATGCCCTCGGCGTCGTAGCGGCGAACCCCCACATAATCCATGTAGGTGCGGCGGTGGACCCGGGAATAGAGGTTCGAGCGGGCGACGGTCAGGGGCGCGTCGTGTCGCAGATGCTCGCGCAGCTGAGGGCTCAGCACCGCGGGCTCATTGTCCCGGCGCAGAACCCCGCGACGCAGGTCCCGCAGCACGCCCAGGCTGTCTTCGGTCTGATCCAGTGGCTCCTCGGCGGCATAGTCGCCGTCCGCGGTGCGCGGGTAGTCGTAGGTCCGGGCGCCGAGAAAGATGAAGTGATCGGCCTTCAGCCATTCCAGGAAGGCTTCATATTCCTGGATCGCCGCCGGATCGAAATGATGCGCCTGGGCGTCCAGTTCGGCGATCGCGCTATCCATGCGCAGGCGCATGGCGGCGTGGTCGGTCACGGCGCGGCGCACGTCCAGCAGGGTTTCGTCGATTCCGACCAACAGCTTGGCCGCCTGGTCGGGCGCCATGGGATCGAGGAACACCTGGATCATCGATTCGAGCTGCGGCGCGCCGGTCTCGACCCGCTGGCCATCGTCGTCACGCAGGACCTCGACCACGGCGTGGAACATGGCCCGCACCGGCAGGTGATTGTCGGCGATCTCGCCCATGACGCTATCGACGAGAAAGGGCCGGTCGTCCTGCAGGATCTCCAGCCGGTCCAGGCCCAGCCCGCGTCCGTCGGCGCCCCTGGCCGCCGCCAGCCTCACCGCGGGCCCCGAGCTGTCCCGGCCGCTGGAAAAGGCCCAGAAGTCCGCAAAGCCCGCCGCCAGATCCGCCAGGCTCAGGTCCGGCAGTTCGTCCGGGTCGTAGTCGTCGCCCGCCTGGTCGATAAAGGCGGTCTGGGCCGCGTCCAGGTCCGTAACGTGGAGGGCCTGGCGAAAAGCGATGACGATCGGTTGCTCGTCTCCAACCAGGGGCGGGGACGTCGGAGGAAGGGTAAGGGTCATCACTGGGGGCCTTTTTGGCGACGGCCCGACCCTAGATCGGTTCGTGCCGTTCTGAAATCGGCCCGCGGCGATGTTTCGGGCGATTTCAGCGACAAATTTGACGATAACACGCGGCGCATGGCCGAAAACGGGTCATTCCAGCTCGAGTTTTGGCTCGAAAACGCGAAACGCCGCCGAATGACGAACATTCGGCGGCGCGGGTCTCGTCGGGGGGGACAACGAGATCTCTTGACGCGCGGCGCGGGCGGGCCGCACCGGGGAGACAGGGAAGTTGGGGGGAAACTCGCCTGTCCGAGTCCTAAATAGGAACCGGCCCGAAAAGTTCCAGACCCCGGTATCATGAAGCTTGTGTAATTCTCGCGACCGGGGCCGGCTTGGTGGCGCCCAGAGGGTCCCCGTCGCTGGACAACAGCACCGCGATCCAGCGCGTGCCTGGAAACTGAGCCAGGATCACCATGGCCATGACGGTCAGCGGCGTCGAGAGCACCATCCCCACCACGCCCCAAAGCGCGCCCCAGAACGCCAGGGACAGCAGAATGACGACCGGGTCGATGTTCAGGCTGCGCCCCTGTATGCGGGGGTAGACGATGTTGCCGACGATGAAATTGATCACCTGCAGACCGGCGAGCAAGGCGACCGCGCGCCACCAATGGTCGAACTGCACCAGGGCGAACAGGGGCGGCGCCAATATGCCGATGGCTCCGCCGATGATCGGAATAAAGCCGACGATGAAGATGATGAAGGCCCAGAACAGGGCGTTGTCCAGGCCCAGGGCCGCCATGACCCCCCAGGAGGCCACGGCGATCAGCCCGCAGGTCACGGTCTGGATCCACAGATAGCTTTCAATGCTGTCGCGGATGCGCTGGAAAACCTCGATGGCGTGATGCCGGCCAGCTTCGGTGGCGAACAGGCTGCGGGCCTTGCCCTGGAAGCCATGGCGGGAGGCCATCACGAAGCCGAGATAGATCATCACGCCCACGGCCTTGGTGGCGAAGCCCTGCAGCGACTCGGCGATCTTCCCCAGATAGGCGTCTGGGTTCAGGCGGTCGATCAGTTGATTGACCGTCGGCGGCGTCCTGACCCCCATGGCCGAGGCGATGCCGTTGATCACTTGATTGAGCTTGGGGCCATAGAGGGCGATCTGACTTGCGAACACGGTGGCGTTGTTGATCACGACAACCACCGTCACCAGCACCAGGGTCAGGGACAGGACGATGGCGATGGGCAGCGCGGCCGGCTTGGGAAACCTGGGGATCTTCTCGCTCATCACCCGCGCCAGGCCGTCGATCATCACGGTCAGGAACAGGGCCAGGGCCAGGGGCGTGAGAATGCCGTTCAACCAATAGAAGGCCGCGCCCGCGACCACCACGGCGATGATCACCAGGGCCACGCGCATCGTCTTGGATGAGGATGAAACGTCACGCGACATAAGGGCTCCTGCAGCTTGGGGCGTGGACTGTCGATGGCGGGCGGGGCCGCGTCAATCCGGCTCGACACCGGCCGCCGGCTCAGGCGTCGGCCTTGCCCTTGGTGGTCATGGCGTCGCGGATCGCCGCCGCCAGCTCTTCCAGATGGAAGGGCTTGCGCAGCACGGGCCAGTCATTGGCCGGGGTCAGTTCAGCCAGGCGGCCGGCGGCGTAGCCCGTGGCCAGCAGGATCGGCAGGCCAGGACGCAAGCGCGCGGCGATGATCGCGAGATCCACCCCGCTCATGCCGCCCGGCATGATCACGTCCGACAACATCAGCGCCACCGGGTCGCCGCGCTTGAGGATCGCCAGGGCGTCGGGCCCGTTTTCGGCGAGCAGAACCTGATAGCCGCACTCTTCCAGCAGGCTTTCGGTCAAGTTGCGCACGCCCTCGTCGTCCTCGACCAGGAGTATCGTCTCCCCCGTGGTGCGGCGCGCCTTCAGGGGCTCGTAGGTCGGCGGGATGGTCAGTTCGCGAGTCGGGCCGATAGCCCCCGGCAGATAGAGGGTGACCGTGGTGCCCACGCCCATCCGGCTGTCGACCTCGACCGCGCCGCCGCTCTGGCGGACGAAGCCCTGGACCTGGGCCAGGCCCAGGCCGCTCCCCTGGCCGACTTCCTTGGTGGTGAAGAAGGGCTCGAACACTCGCTTGATCACGTCGGGTGGGATGCCGGCGCCGGTGTCGGTGACTGAAACCTTGAGGTAGCGGCCCTCTTTGAGGTCTTCGAATTGGCCGGTCGCGATCTTGGCCCGGCCGACTCGCACCAGGATCGATCCTCCGGGGGGCGTGGCGTGAGCGGCGTTGACCACCAGATTGAGGATCGCCGCTTCGAACTGGGCGCCGTCAAAGCGCGCCGATCCGGCGTTGGGAGCGATCTCGATGCTCAGACGCACCATTTCCCCGGCGGCGCGGCGCACCATCGGTTCGATTTGGCTCATGATGACGGTGGCCTTGTGCACCTCGGGTTTGATCTCCCGATGGCGCGAAAACGCCAGCAACTGGCGCGTCAGCCGCTCGCCGCGCCGTCCGGCGGCGAGGGCCGCCTCAGCCAGACGGGTGACGCGCTCGGGCTTGTCGACGCCGCGCAGGATCATGTCCAGGCCGCCGATGATGACGGTCAAGAGATTGTTGAAGTCATGGGCCACGCCGCCCGTGAGGCGCCCCAGGGTCTCCACCCGCTGGGCATGGGCCAGGGCGGCTTCCGCCCGGGCGCGCTCCTCGCGGCTTTGTTCCAAGGCCCTGGTCCGCTCCTCGACGCGGGCCTCCAGGGTCTGCCGGGCTTCGACGAGCTCGGTCACGTCACGAAAGGACAGGCTGACGCCATTCTCGACGCGCACGCCGCTGGAGGACATCCAGCGCTCGACCCCATCGACCGAAACCCGGAAATCGAACTTGTCGGGGTCTCCGGTGCGCAGCAGTTTGATGTAGCGGTCAATCAGGCCCCGGTCGCCGGCTTCGGGAAACACCTCCAGCAAGCGGCGGCCGACGAGGGGGCGGGCGGCGGCGGGCGACATGGCGTCGGCGGCGGCGTTGGCGTGAACCCAGCGAAAGTCGACGATCTGGGCGCCGCGGCGGATCGGCTCAAGGATGACGAAGCCGTCCAGCGAGGCCTCATTGGCCAGGCGGAACTGCTCTTCGGCCGCCAGAGCCCGGCGCGAGGCGCCGCGTCCCATCTCGCTGACCGCGACCATCAGGCCGGCGGTCATGACGAACATGAACGCCGTGACGAACTGCGGCCGATCTATGGGCAGGCTGTGCAGCAGCGGCAGCCAGAACCACCAGACCACCGACAGACTCAGGGCCAGGGCCAGCAGGCCGGCGCGCAGGCCGCCGATCAGGGTCGCGATCAGCACGGCCGGATAATAGATTGGGAAGTTGGGCGAATTGGCCACCCACACCTCGGCCAGCCAACGGACACCGGTGGCGAGACCGACCAGCCCCGCCGCGATGCCGTAGCCCAACCAAGACGTTCCAGGTCGGAGCGTCCAGCGCAGGGCGTTCGATCCAAGCATCAAGCACAATATCCTAGTGTTACCGAAGTGCAGTTCGCCCAGACTTGCGCCCAAGGTTCAATAGCAGAAGGCTGAGTCGCCCCTTCCGCAAGCTTTGCAGCGCGGATTTGTCTCAGCCGCACAGGTCTCGAAAAACACGTAGATCAACTCCGCATTATGTGCGAGCCTGTGGCTGAGCGCTCCCAGAACGGCGCCGAACAATGGAGAGGAACATCATGGCCAGTTTGCGCGATCTCTACGCCATCGAGCCCGACGGCTCGCTCTGGTCGGTGCCGCAAAACTACGACGTCAATTTCAACTGGGACTATGACGATGGCCGGGTGGCCATGGCGGGGCTCTACCGCAAAGGTGTGGAGATGCAGTGGAACGCAGAGACGCGTATCGACTGGACCCAGGAGCTGGACGAGGAAAATCCGGAGCAACTGCCCGAGGAGATGCTGCCCATCGCCGGCATGGCCCAGTACGAATCCATGTCGCGCCAGGACAAGGCCACGGTGCGCCGCCACTTCCAGGGCTGGCAGATCTCGCAGTTCATGCAGGGCGAGCAGGGCGCTCTGATCTGCGCGGCCAAGATCGTCACCCAGGTTCCGGACGTCGATTCGAAATTCTACGCCGCGACCCAGACCATCGACGAGGCGCGCCATGTGGAAAGCTACAAGCGCCTGCTGGAGAAATTCCGGGTGGCCTATCCCATGACCGCGCCCCTGCAGGAACTCATCGACCAGGTGCTGCGCGACAGCCGCTGGGACATGACCTATCTGGGCATGCAGGTGGTGATCGAGGGCCTGGCCCTGGCCGCCTTCCAGCAGATCCGCGACAATGCGCAAAACCCCCTGGCCGCCGCGGTCAACGCCTATGTGATGCAGGACGAATCCCGCCACGTGGCCTTTGGCCGCCTGGCCCTGCGCGACTACTACCCGCAACTGACCCAGGCCGAGCGCGACGAGCGCGAGGCGTTTCTGCTGGAGGCCTGCTACCTGATGCGCGACCGGTTCGACGCGGTCGAGGTCTGGAAGCGCCTGGGCCTGGATCCGGCGGCCTGCGCCGCGCACATGTATGACAGCGGCTTCATGCAGATGTTCCGCTCGTCGCTGTTCACCCGCATCGTGCCGATCGTCAAGGATATCGGCCTTTGGGGCGAGACCATCCGCAAAGGCTACGAGACCATGGGCATACTGGGTTATGCGGACACCGACGTTCAGGCGCTTCAGGATTCCGACGAGGACATCGCCAGGGACTTCGACGCCCGACGCAGCTATGTGGACAGCGTAGTCAAGCGGGCCGGGGCGTTGGAAACGGTCTGATCGATTCTCGACGTTCAGGGCGAGATGCGGGCGGAAAAGCGCTTCGCACTGCTCCTCATCTCGCTCTAGGCGCCGGCCGCGGGGTCGGCGCCCCTTGACGCGGGCGTTTGGCTTGGCCACGGGATCGACCCCGTGAAGATGCGTGATCTGGAGCTGAGGTCGGGGGTCGGGCGGGAGACCATCCGCTATTACATCCGCCTGGGCCTGTTGCCTGCGCCGGAACGGCCCAAGGCCAATGTCGCCGACTATGGCGAGGAGCATGTTCGCCGCCTCTCGACCATCAAGCGGCTGCAGGCCCAGCATTACCTGCCCCTGTCCTTTATCAAGACCCTGCTGGAGCGCCCGGCCCATGGCGAGGCCGAAGCCATTCCCGGCTTCGATTCCCTGCTTCTTGGGCGACTTGGCGTGGCGACCTCAGGGCCGGGGGCGGACCTCGACGTCGCCGCCGTCCAGACGGGCCTGCCGCGCGAGGAGCTTGAGATCCTGGCTCAGGACGGCGTGATCAGCCTGCAGGGGATCGGATCGGAGCGCCGGCTCGATGCGCTCGATCTGGCGATAGCCGGCGCCTGGGGGCGAGCGCGTGGGGCCGGCTATACGCCGCAGGCCGGTTTCTTTCCGCAGGACGTCAAGATCTACGCCGACACCCTGCGCGCCTTGGCCACGGTGGAGATCGACCGCTTCTTCACCCGCGTGCCCGGCGGCCGATCGGTGGAGGCCGCGGCCGAGCTGGGCCGCGATGGGGTCGAGATCATCCATGACCTGATCGGCCTGCTCCGGCTAAAATTCCTGCTCGAAGCCATCCGCGCCCTGCCGCCGACGGCGGGCGCCTCCTCCCGCTGAGCCTCAGGCCCGGCCGGCCACATCCGCCCCGGCGGGCTCCCGGTTGACGGCGCCCATGACTGCGGCCAGGATTTCGTAGGAGCGAACCCGGGCGGATTGGTCAAAGATCTGGCCGGCGGCCATCAGTTCGTCAGCGCGCGTATCGGCCAGCAGGGTCTCGATCCGCCCCTGCACGGTTTTGGCCGAGCCGACCGCCGCGTAGCGGAAGGTGTGGGCGAGACCGGCCAGTTCGGACTCCGACGCCAGGGCGGATATATCGTCGACCGGCGGGGGCATCAGGCCGGGCGTGCCGCGTCTCAGGGCCAGGAACTGCTGCTGCTGGGAGGTGAACAGTCGCCGGGCTTCGGCGTCGGTTTCAGCGGCGATGACGCTGATACAGACCAGGGCGTAAGGCTGCTCCAGCGCCTCGGACGGCCGGAAATGCTCGCGATAGACGTCCAGGGCCTGCATCAGCAGATCCGGGGCGAAATGGGCGGCGAAGGCGAAAGGCAGGCCCAGCAGACCGGCCAACTGGGCGCTGAACAGGCTGGAGCCCAAAAGCCAGATCGGCACATCCTGCCCCGCCCCCGGCGCCGCCTGCACCAATTGACCGGGTTGGGCGGGCCGGAAATAGCTCTGCAATTCGACCACATCCTGGGGAAAGCGGTCCGCCGCTTCGAAATATCGACGCAGGGCCTTGGCGGTGGCCTGGTCCGTGCCCGGCGCGCGGCCCAGGCCCAGGTCGATGCGGCCGGGGTGGAGCGCGGCCAGGGTGCCGAATTGTTCGGCGATCACCAGCGGCGCGTGGTTCGGCAGCATGATCCCGCCCGAACCCACGCGAATGGTTTTGGTGCCGGCCGCCACATGGTTGATCACGATCGAGGTCGCCGCGCTGGCGATGCCGGGCATGTTGTGATGCTCGGCCAGCCAATAGCGTTTATAGCCCAGCCGTTCAGCGTTGCGCGCCAGGTTGAGGCTGTTGCGAAAGGCCTCCGCCACGTCCCCGCCGAGCACCACCGGGGCCAGATCGAGGACGGAAAAGGGGACGCCCTGGGCGTTTGGCGGGGTGTGGGGCATGGACCGTTGCGGCTCTTTTCTGTGGGCTTGTCCCCACAGATCGGATGTCTGGGGCGGTTTCACAATCGCCGCGCGGAAGATCGTAGCTAAAAAAGACGGCCCAGATCGCTTCGGAGGGCCCGCCTTGGCGTCAGGCTACGGCCGCCTGAAGCTTGCCCCAGACGTGGAAGTCCACCAGCACCTTGTTCAGCAGCCCACGTTCCTGAAACGTATTCAGGTCGAGCATCAGGGCCAGGGAGAGGGAGGCGAACCGGACGGTCACCGACGCCGGCGGGCAACCGGCCGCCGGGGCGGAAAACAGGGCGGCGTTGATCTCCGGCTTCTTGGCGGAAATCAGCGTGGCCAAGCGCGACGGACTACTCTCGGAGATGTGCTGCAGACGCGGTGATCCGGCGAACATTTCCTGTCCGAGGGCCGTGATCTGGGCGAAGCTCATCGTCCCCAAGGAACTGGCGACCGGGGCGGAGGCCAGGGTGTCGAGGTCGATATTGATGATGATATCGTTCAGCAGGAACAGCATGGCCACTCCCGTTCGGCGGTGAATGTCTGGGTGAGGCCAAGCTAACCTGGGAACCTTAACGTCCGGTTTTGCGCGCCCCTCGCCAACATAATTTTTCTCAGCTTCCCTTACCGCGTCGGCGGTGGTGATCGCCGCGGGCGAAGCCCCCACCCAAATTGTGCGAGCGTCAACCAAGGCCAGGCACGGCTTCTTAAGGCTGTTTTCCTATGGTGGGGAGGCTGCATCGGCGTCAGAACGCGCTGGGCGCAAAAGGCCGACCAGCTCCGCCCCCGGTGCTGGTCGGCCGCAGCGCCGCCGGATCGTTGCGACAGCCTCTATTCGGACTCGACAATTTTCGCTGGCGGACCTATTTGTTCCCTATTCGTTCTGGGGAACTATCATGCTGACCCGAAAGCTCGACACCGCGTTCGACGCCATGGTTGATTGTCGGGCGAAAGCTTCTGCGCTGCGGGACTGTTACCGCCCGCAAACCGCAGAGCGGATCGCCATCGAAGGCCTGTTGATCGCGCTGCGGAATGCCGACGCCGCCCTGATGGGCGCCGCGGCGAACCTGTCCTATCCGGCGGATGCGTCCTGATCGCTGGTCTGCAGCGCGCTGGCGATGACCCCGCCCGTGGTCACCTTGACGCCCATGAAGCTCATGACGCCGTCGCGGAAGCTGATGTCTTCGACAGGTATGGTCCGGTCACGCTTGAGGTCGGCGGTGTCGCTCAGGGTCAGGTGCAGGATCATCTCGGCCTTGACCGCGCCCTCCGCCTCGGCCTTTTCAATGGCGCGGCGAAACTCGTCGGGCCGGGACTTTTGGCCGCCGGTCCGGGCACGGGTCGTGTCCCTGGTCATGTCTGTGGTCTTTCCGGGGCCTGTCGACCCCAATGGCCCGCACTTGTCGATGCGGACGGAGGGCTGACAAGCTAGCACGGCGACGACCGATATCGGGCGCCCTTTGACCGATTTGTGGCGCCCAATCCGGCGGGCGCTTTTCAAGGATTCTTAAAGGGCTGTTTTGCTGCGGCATTTCGGCCGCGAATGTGCTAGATTGGTTTGCGCTCCTTCAAAAAGAGCCCTGATCGCGGCGGGCTTGTCCGTCGCTCTCTTGCCTGCCGCGTGATGCTGCGTCGGGGATGAAAGCCATCTGTGACCCTTCCCTCAGAAGATCTGCGTCAGGAAATCCTGTCGCTCCAGCCCGCGCTGCGGGCTTTCGCTGGCCGCCTGACCGATGATGAAGCCGAGGCCGTGCGCCTGACCAGCCAGACCATGGATGTCGCCCTGGGCGAGCAGCCCCAACCGGCGGCCGAACCTGCGGACGGCGAAGCGCGCGACACCCGCCTTTGGATGTTCGGTCTTCTGCGCGGGGTGTTTCACTCGGTCGCCCGCCGCCGCGAACAGAGCCGCGGCCGAGGCGCGCCGACGACGGTATGGAACGCCGACCGCGCCGCGGCCTTCGCCGCGCCCCGAGAATCCGTCGGCTAAGCGCACGCCCATGAGTGAAGCCCAGCAATACCGAGCCCAAGCGCGCAGTTTCGAGCGGCAAGCGGCCGAGGCGGTCCGATCCGAAGCGCGCGAGGACTTTCTCAGACTGGCCAAGCTTTGGGCCAGCCTGGCCGATGAGAGCGAACGAGCGGAGCAGAAAAGCCGCGCGCCGTACGGTGTCGGCAGAGCCGTATCGAGCGCCTGAATCCGGCTCGGATGCAAAGGACCTTGCGATATGACCCGAATTAGTATAATTTCAACCGGTCAAATATCGACACGGTTCGGCGCTCTCCTCTGCTCTATCTAAGGATTGAGCTCCGGAACTGCTCCTTAATCTTTTCGAAATTCTGATACCGTGAGCCGTCGGTTCGCGAGTAACACTATGTCTAAGGAACTACTGACTATGGCTACCGGCACCGTGAAATGGTTCAACGGCCAAAAGGGCTTCGGCTTCATCCAGCCCGACCAGGGCGGCAATGACGTCTTCGTCCACATTTCGGCCGTCGAACGTGCGGGCATGAACAGCTTGCAAGAAGGCCAAAAGGTCTCCTACGAGCTCGAACAAGACCGCAAGAGCGGCAAGATGTCCGCCGGACAACTTCAGCCCGCCTAAAACATTTCACCGCCGGGCCGCGAGCCGGTTCGGCGGGGTTATGTCTTCTAGGTCAAGGCTGACGAGCGAAGTTCGATCCTGACGGGATCGAGTTTCGCTCCACGCCTGAGCGACTTGATCTGTATATCGCTGGCGGCGCGATGCGCCGGAGCGAACTTGGTGAATCCGCTATATTCACCCCCTATTGGCCAGCTGAAGCCTGGACACGCGCGCCCGTTAGTTGGCGTCAAATCACCCCTCCCGCTCAAGTCGATCCGGCGCGATGGCCCTCGTTGGCCGCCCGACGTTGGCCGCCTGACGATTCCGCGGAAACTCATTCAACCGCCGCCCGTGTGAGAACCCTCGACCGAGGGAATGAAGCCAGTTGGTGATCGAGCCTGGCTCGACCCGTTGCGGCCGCCGGCGCCGCCCCTGATCGCCAAGCTGATCCCTCAACCGACTGGACGTGGCCGCGCGCAGAGGTCAAGTCAGAGGCAAAGCCCGTCAGAGGATGTCAGCCTTGGTTCCATGCCGTCCATTTGCTCGACTGAGAGGAGGGCTTGTGGTTGGCATATTGGGGCTGTCGGCGCTCTGCGGCGGCGCAGATGCGGCCGACACGGAGCCGATGGTCACCGTGGTTGGGGTGGCGCCCCTGCGGGCGGATGGCGTCGAAATCGACAAGATCCCGCACTCGGTCCAGAGCCTTTCGGCCGAAGACCTGCAAGGCTCGGGGGCGCCGAGCTTCACCGCGGCCCTCGGCGATCGCCTGGGCGGGGTCGCCCTGGCTGACAATCTGGACGACCCGTTCCAGCCCGACATTCTCTATCGCGGTTTCGCCGCCTCGCCGGTGCTCGGCACGCCTCAGGGCCTTGCGGTTTATCAGAACGGGGTGCGGGTGAATGAGGCCTTTGGCGATGCGCTGAACTGGGACCTGGTGCCTGATCTGGCGATCCAGCGGCTGACCTTGGCGTCGAACGATCCCGTCTACGGCCTCAACGCCCTGGGCGGCGCCTTGGTGCTCGATATGAAGGATGGATTCAACGCGTCAGGCGGAGACGTCAGCCTGTCCGGCGGCGCCTTTGGCCGGCGCGAGGCGGCTCTGCAGTATGGCGCACATGACGGGTCTTGGGGCCTTTATGTCGCCGCTCGAAGCTTTGACCAGGATGGCTGGCGGGCCTTTTCGCCGGACGCGGTGCGCCAGGCCTATGTCGCCGCCAGCCGCCGCGGGAACAGGATCAGCGTCGATCTCGATCTGACCCTGGCGGACAATCGGCTGTCGGGGGAATCGCCGGCGCCGGTCCAGGAACTGGCGGTCCGCCGCCGGCTGGTGTTCACCAGTCCCCAGTCCAATCACGATCAACTGGTGTTTTTGAACGCGAACGCCACCGGGCGGCTTGCGCCGTGGCTGACCATATCGGGGCTCGCCTATGGGCGCGATTTCCGCCAATCGGTCGTCAATGGCGACACCACCGATTATGTGGCTTGCGCCGGTCCAGCCTTGAACGGGAGGCTGTGCCAGCCCGACGGCGTCACGCCGCTTGCGGGCCGGGGCGGCCAGCCGATCGCGGACATTTCCGACGGTGGCGCCGTCCCCATCGGGCAGCTCGATCTGGCCGGACTCCACAGCCGCGGCATTGGAACGGCCTTTCAACTCAATGCCGCCGCCCCCATCGCCGGCCATGCCAACCGGCTCATTCTGGGGGCCAGTTTCGATCGGGCGAGGTCCGATTTCGCGACCCAGGCCGAGGTGGGGGTGGTCGACCCCGACTTGCGCGTGATCAGTCAGGGCCTGTTCGTCACCACGCCGGAAGCCGCTGGATTCAACGCCACGCCGGTCCGCCTGTCCTCGACCAGCCGCGTCCTGGGGGTCTATGTGATCGATGGCCTTGAGCTGAGCCCTCGGGTGACCTTGACCGTCAGTGGCCGCTACAACCTGCAAAGGCTTGGCCTGACCGACCGCCTGGGTGACCAGCTGAACGGCGGGGGCCGATTTGAACGCTTCAACCCCTCGGTAGGGCTAACCGACCAGCTGGCCCCGGCGGTCTCGGCCTATGTTCAGTATGCGGAAGCAAACCGGGCGCCGACCGCCAGCGAGATCGAATGCTCCGACCCGGCCCGGCCGTGTCTTTTGCCCTCCAGCCTGGCTGGGGACCCGCCCGCCCTTCGCCAGGTGATCGCCCACGCTTACGAAGCCGGCCTGCGCGGCCGATGGGCGAACGCCGGCTTGACCTGGCGCCTGGCCCTGTTCCGCACCGATCTGGACCACGATATCTATGGCGTCGCCACGTCGCTGAGCGGCGGCTATTTCCGCAACATAGGCTCGACCCGCCGGCAGGGCGCGGAGATCGGGCTCGGCTATCGGCGAGGCCCGGTCTGGGCCCAGTTGAACTACAGCTATCTTGACGCCACCTTCCGCTCCGCCCTGACGGTCCCTTCACCGGCCAACCCCTTCGCGGACCCCAGCGGGGACGTGGTGGTGAGGCCCGGTGACCGGTTGCCGGGTCTGCCCCGGCATCAATTCAAGGTCGGCCTGGGTTGGCGGTTGGGACATAGCCTGACCTTAAGCGGGGACCTGATCGTCCAGGGCGGCCAGATCTACGGTGGCGACCCGTCCAACCTATTGCGGCCTCTGCCGGGTTTCACCGTGGTCAATCTCCACGCCGATTGGCGCGCCGGGCGCCGCGCCACCCTGTTCGCCGATCTGCGCAACGCCTTCGACGCCCGCTACGCCACCCTTGGCCTTCTGGGCGACCCCACGGGGGTGGGCGCGCCGGGCGTGCCGGTCTCTGGCGGCGTCAATCCCCGCTTTCAGAGCCCCGCCGCCCCGATTTCGTTGTCGGGTGGGCTGAGATGGGATTTCTAGAGCCGTCCACCGGCTTTATTCCGTCTGCACATCCAGCCCGAGAGCGCTGAGCAAGGCATATTGCTGGTTTACGGTGATCTTCAGCCCTTCGCGGCTGGCCAGTCGGGTCAGGTCCAGGCCGCTGACTTCGCCGCCGCGCAGGTCGGCGCCGCCCAGCCTGGCCCCGTCGATGATCGTCCCGAACAGATTGGCCGCCCGCAGATCCGTGTCCGTCAGGTCGGCCCCGGACAGATCCGCTTCGCGAAAATCGCAGCCCGCCAGCTCGCAACCCGGCAATCGCACCTCGGACAGGTCGGCCAGATCGAAATTGCAGCGCCGGAACGTCGCCGCCACCGTGACCACCTTGCGGCCGAAGGCCCGGGAGAAGTCGGCATGCTCGAAGCGTGCGCCCCGCAGATTGCAATCCTCCATCACCACGCTGTGCAGGCTCGAACGGTCAAACCGCCCCAGGGTCAGGTCGCAACGCCGGAACACCGCGTCGTCCAGCCGGCTGAACACGAACTGCGGCCCGGTCTTGGACTGGGCGTCGGCCAGCACGCAGTCTTCGAACACCGCCTCGCGCAGGTCGGCGTTGGCGAAGCGGGCGCGGATGATCCGGCAACGGACGAACCGCGCGCCCTGCAGCACGGTGTCGCTGAATGCGGCGTCCTCGATGGCGCAGTCCTCGAACACGGCGTCGGTGAGATTGGCTTCAGTCCAGTCGAACGCCGACAGGTCGGCCCCCGTGACCAAGCCGCCGGCTTTCGCGAGGGGTGGGTCGGACGTCATGACCATCGCCGCCCGAGCATAGATCAGGATCTGGCGGCGCCGGTCTCCACATAGATCTGACCGCCGCCCTCGCGGAACTTCTCGGCCATTTCGGCCATGCCGGTCTCCACGTCGTTCTGCCCCGCCGCCGCTTCGCGGATCTCGTGGCTGATCTTCATGGAGCAGAACTTGGGCCCGCACATGGAGCAGAAGTGGGCGACCTTGTGCGCCTCCTTGGGCAAGGTTTCGTCGTGGTATTGACGCGCGGTCTCGGGATCGACGCCCAGGTTGAACTGGTCCTCCCAGCGGAACTCGAACCGCGCCCGCGACAGGGCGTCGTCCCAGGCCCTTGCGCCCGGATGGCCCTTGGCGACGTCGGCGGCGTGGGCGGCGATCTTGTAGGCGATCACCCCCTGCTTGACGTCCTCGCGGTCGGGCAGGCCCAGATGCTCCTTGGGCGTGACGTAGCAGAGCATGGCGGTGCCGAACCAGCCGATCATGGCCGCGCCGATGGCCGAGGTGATGTGGTCGTAGCCCGGCGCGATGTCCGTGGTCAGCGGGCCAAGCGTATAGAACGGCGCCTCATGGCACAGCTTCAGCTGCTTATCCATATTGGCCTTGATCTTGTGCATCGGCACATGGCCGGGGCCTTCGATCATCACCTGCACGCCGTGCTTCCAGGCGACCTTGGTCAGTTCGCCCAGGGTCTCCAGCTCGGCGAATTGGGCTGCGTCATTGGCGTCGGCCAGCGAGCCGGGCCGCAGGCCGTCGCCCAGGCTGAACGAGACATCATAGGCGCGCATGATTTCGCAGATGTCTTCGAAATGCTCGTAGAGGAAGTTCTCCTTGTGGTGGGCCAGGCACCACTTGGCCAGGATCGAGCCGCCGCGGCTGACGATGCCGGTGACCCTCTTCGCCGTAAGCGGAATATAGGGGAGCCGGACGCCGGCATGGATGGTGAAATAGTCCACGCCCTGCTCGGCCTGTTCGATCAGCGTATCGCGGAACACCTCCCAGTTCAGGTCCTCGGCGATCCCGCCGACCTTCTCCAGGGCCTGATAGATGGGCACCGTGCCGACGGGCGTGGGGCAATTGCGCACGATCCATTCGCGGATGTTGTGGATGTTGCGGCCGGTGGACAGGTCCATGATGGTGTCGCCGCCCCAGCGGATCGCCCAGACCATCTTGTCGACCTCATCCTCCACCGAGGACAGCACCGCCGAATTGCCGATATTGGCGTTGATCTTGACCAGGAAGTTGCGGCCGATGGCCATCGGCTCCAGTTCGCCGTGATTGATGTTGGCCGGGATGATCGCCCGGCCGCGGGCCACCTCGTCGCGGACGAATTCGGGGGTGATGAAATCGGGGATCTCGGCCCCGAAGTCCTCGCCGTCGCGATCGACCGCGGCATTGGCTTCGCGGCGCAGATTCTCGCGGATGGCGACGAATTCCATCTCCGCGGTGATCAGGCCGCGCCGAGCGTATTCCAACTGGGTGACCGCGGCGACCCCCTTGGCGCGCAGAGGCTGGCGCAAGTTCTGAAATTGCGGCGCCAGGTGCTTACCGGCCGCGCCGCCATTGTCCTCGGGCTTCACCGGACGCGGCGCTGTCGGCTCCACATCGCCCCGCGCCAAAACCCAGGCGTCGCGGGGACGGGTCAGGCCCTTGTGGATATCGATGGCGGCGTTGGGATCGGTATAGGGGCCGGACGGGTCGTAGATGGTCACCGGCGGTTCGTTGGCGCTGGGGTGCACGGCCACTTCGCGGAACGGTACGCGGATATCGGGGAACAGCACGCCCGGCTGATAGACCTTATGCGACCCGGGCCGCTCTCCGGTGGGAATGGTGTTGGCGATGGGGGTCTGGATATTCACGGCGCAGGCTCCTGGCGATGGAACAGGACCACGGACGTCGGTTGAAAAGAGGCTCCAGGCCCCGTTCTCATCCCTTCGCCGGCATGATCCGGATCAGGTTCAGCGGGTCACCGCACCGAACGCCGTGGAGGTGGCGCTCTAACGATATCTCAGCCCCTTTGGCGGGACACCCCGGAGAGTGGTCGGACACTACGCGTGTCGGCGGGGGCGTCAAGCGCGGCGGCGCGGCCCGGGCCTAAATGCTCAGCTGCGCGCCCATCTCCAGCACCCGGCCCGGGGGGATCTGGAAGAAATCGGTGGGATTGGCCGTGTTCTTGGCCAGCAGGATATAGAGCCGGTCCTGCAGCCGCCCCAGGCCCTTGCGTGAGGTGGCCACCACCGTCTTGCGGCCCAGGAAGAACGAGGTCGACATCATGTCGATCAAAAGACCCTGATCGCGGCACTTGGCCAGGGCCTTGGGAATATTCGGCGATTCCATGAAGCCGTAGCGCAGCGTGACCTTGGTGAAGTCGTCGTCGATCTTTTCGCAGGTCGCCCGCTCGCTCTCTTGAGCGCGGGGCGTCTCCAGGGTCACCACCGACAGGATGATGTTGTGCTGGTGAAGGACCCGGTTGTGCTTGAGGTTGTGCAGCAGGGCGCCCGGCGCCTGGGCCGGGTCGGCGGTCAGATAGATGGCCGTGCCCGAGACCCGGAAGGGCGGTCGCGCGCGGAGGATGGCCAGGAATTCGTCCAGGGGCGGGGTGTCCTTGCGCATCTTGCGCAGCAGGATGTCATTGCCGCGCACCCAGGTGGCCATGATCAGGAACAGGCCGCCGCCCAGAATCAGGGGCAGGGCGCCGCCCGACAGGATCTTCAGCGAATTGGCGCCCAGGAAGATCAGGTCCAGGGTCAGCATCGGGCCGATCACCGCCAGGGCGCCGATCAGCGGCCAGCGCCACATCTTGCGCACGACGATGAAGGCTAAGGATGTGGTCACGGCCATGGTGCCGGTCACCGCCAGGCCATAGGCCTGGCCCAGGGCGTCAGAGCTTTTGAACACGGCGATCAGGAACACCACACCCACGGCCAGCATGCCGTTGATCTGAGGCAGATAGATCTGGCCGGCCTGGGTCTCCGAGGTGCGCTTGACCACCATCCGCGGCAGAAGGCCAAGCTGCATGGCCTGGTTGGTCAGGGAGAAGGCCCCAGTGATCACCGCCTGGCTGGCGATGACCGTGGCGGCGGTGGCGAGGAGGACCATGGGCGCGCGCATGGCGACCGGCGCCATCTGGAAGAACCAGTCCATGTCCTTGATCGCGCCGTGGGTGTCCTTGATCATCTGCAGGGCGAAGGCGCCCTGGCCCAGATAGTTGAGCATCAGACAGGGCAGGGCTAGGAACAGCCACGCGGCCTGGATCGGCCAGCGGCCGAAATGGCCCATATCGGCATAGAGGGCTTCGGCCCCCGTCACCGTCAGAAACACCGAGCCCAGGACCAGCAGGCTGATGAAGCCGTGGGTGGCCAGGAACTTGATGGCGAAGTACGGGCTGGCGGCCAGCAGGATGCCGGGTTGGGTGACCACGTGCATGATTCCCAGCCCGGCGATCAGCAGGAACCACACGGCCAGGATCGGCCCGAAGAACACCGCCATCTTGGCGGTGCCGCGAAACTGCACGGCGAACAGGCCGGTCAGGATCACCAGGCTGATGACGATGACCACGCCGCCGCCGGGGGTGACCACCGACTGCAAGACCGGCACGGTCTGCAGGCCCTCGATGGCCGACAACACCGAGATGGCCGGGGTGATGATCGAGTCGCCATAGAACAGCGCCGCGCCCACCACGCCGAGGGTGAAGACGAACAGGGTGCGCCGGCCGTTGGCCCTCTGGGCCAGGGCCATCAGCGACAGCACCCCGCCCTCGCCCTTGTTGTCGGCGCGCATCAGAAAGATGACGTATTTGATCGTCACCACCAGGATCAGGGCCCACAGCGCCAGCGAAACCACGCCATAGACCGCGTCCGGCTGCACATGGCCGTCTCCGGTGGCTTGGTTCAGGGCCTGGCGGAAGGCGTAGAGCGGGCTGGTGCCGATATCGCCGAACACGACTCCGATCGCGCCAAGGGACAGGGCCCAGAAACGTCCGTGCGCGCCGTGGCCGGCGGGCTTGGATACGGTTTTGGGAGAGGCCTCGGGCGGAGAGGTGGCGGCGGCGACGGGGAGTTCGCCAGGCATTCGAAGTCTGCTCCGAGCGCGCGGGTGGGGCCCGGGCCATGTCGGGCGGCGCGATACGCCTGTCATGGGTCGGACGCAAGCGAATTACACGTTTACGCGAAAGGGTAACGGCTGACGGGGGAAATCGCCCCGCCTCATTAATGGAAGTCGCGCGATCGGGGCAGGACCCTGACGTAGCGCGGATGTCGGTGACGCTCGGGAAGGGATTGATGCGATTCCCCGCGCTCCGGCTCCCCGCGCTCCGGGGCGGCCTTGGTCGCGCCGTCGCCATGGGCGCGAGGCGGTTTCAGCCCGCCTTCGGACAGCAGCGCCAGGTCGCCGGTGCGATCCTCGATGCTTTCGGCCACCAGGTGGGTGACCCGGCCATCGGAATCCGCCGCCCGCTGGATGCGGCCGCGGATCAGCACCAGACGCGCGCCCATCACCACCGACCGGTACTGGGCGAACACCTTGGGCCAGACGACCACATTGGCCACGCCGGTCTCATCCTCCAGGGTCAGGAACACCACCCCCTTGGCCGAGCCGGGCCGCTGGCGCACCAGCACCACCCCGGCCACCGTCAGTCGCCGGCCTTCCGCGACCCTGTCCACGTCAAGGGCCGGCGAAGCGCCCATCCGGTCGAATCGCGGACGCAGGAAGCTCATGGGGTGGGCCTTCAACGACAGGCGGATGGTCTCGTAATCGTGAACCACCTCCTCCGACAGGGCCGCCGTGGGCAGGGCCGCCGGGGGCGGGCCATCGGCCTCCTCCAGGCCGGCGGCGACGAACAGGGGCGCCGGCGCCGCCCGCGGCAGGCCCCGCGCGGCCCACAGGCCCGGACGTCGGCCCAGCTCCAGCGAGCCCAGGGCGTCGGCGGCGGCCAGGGCGTCCAGCGCCCCCGCCGGCAGGCCCGCGCGACTCCGCAGATCATCCAGGGTTCGGAACGCCCCCCCGGCCGTTCGCGCAGCCTCGATCGCCTGCGCCCAGGTCTCCTTGAACCCGTCGATCTGGCGCAGGCCGAGACGCAGGGCGAGGGGGGCGCTAAACCCTTCTCCCCTTGTGGGAGAAGGAGGGGCCCGCGGCGAAGCCGTGGGAGGATGAGGGGTCGCACCGGCCCTTCTGACAGGTTCGCCGACGCTACGAGCCTCATCGCCACAGCCGGTGCGACCCCTCATCCTCCCAGCCGCTTCGCGCCCGGCCCCCCCCTTCTCCCACAAGGGGAGAAGGGAAGATTCCAGCGTGCAGTCCCAATCGCTCGCATTCGCGTCCGGGTGGCGCACCTGGACCCCGTGCTGGCGAGCGTCGCGGATGATCTGGGCGGGGGCGTAGAAGCCCATGGGCTGGCTGTTGAGCAGGGCCGCGGCGAACACCTCGGGATAGAACCGCTTCAGCCAGGACGAGACATAGACCAGTTGGGCGAAGGCGGCGGCGTGGCTTTCCGGAAAGCCGTATTCGCCGAACCCCTTGATCTGATTGAAGCAGTTTTCTGCAAATTCCTGCGGATAGCCGCGGGCGACCATGCGTCCGACCAGCATTGCCTCATAGGTGTGGATGGTGCCCATGTGGCGAAAGGTGGCCATGGCCCGGCGCAGGCCATTGGCCTCGTCGCCGGTGAACCGGGCCGCCTCCATGGCGATGCGCATGGCCTGTTCCTGAAACAGCGGCACGCCCAGGGTCTTGCCCAGCACCCGCCGCAGCTCGTCCGGCGGACCGTGATCTGGCGAGGGCTGGGGAAACTCGACCTCGAACGGCCTGTTCGCGGCCTCCGCCGCGCGGCGTTCGGCGCGTCGCTTCAGATAGGGGTGGACCATATTGCCCTGGATGGGGCCTGGGCGGACGATGGCCACCTCCACCACCAGATCGTAGAATTCCCGCGGACGCAGGCGGGGCAGCATGGCCATCTGGGCCCGGCTCTCCACCTGGAACACCCCCAGGGAATCGCCCTCGCACAGCATGTCGTAGACCGCCGGATCCTCCTTGGGCGTCGAGACCAGATCGAGGGTGCGGCCATAGTGTTTTTCGATCATGGCGAAGCCGCGACGGATGGCGGTCAACATGCCCAGGGCCAGGACATCGACCTTCATGATCTTCAGCTCGTCGATATCGTCCTTATCCCATTCGATGAAGGTGCGGTCCTTCATGACCGCATTGCCGATGGGCACGGTTTCCACCAGCGGCCCTTCGGTCAGGATGAACCCTCCCACATGCTGGGACAGGTGCCGCGGGAACTGGATCAGCTCGGCGGTCAGGTCCAGGGCCAGCTTCAGCCTCTGGTCCTGCCGTTGCAGGCCGGTCGCGTCCACATGGTCGTCCTCGACCTTGGCCCCATAGGAGCCCCAGACGGTGTTGGCCAGTTGCGACGTGACGTCTTCGGTCAGGCCCAGGGCCTTGCCCACATCGCGGATCGCCGAGCGGGGCCGGTAATGGATCACCGTGGCGCAGATCGCCGCGCGATGGCGGCCATAGCGCTGATAGACATATTGCATCACCAGTTCGCGGCGCTCGTGCTCGAAATCCACATCGATATCGGGCGGCTCGCTGCGCTCCTCGGAGATGAAGCGCTCGAACAGCACATCCTGCTTGGTGGGATCCACCGAGGTGATGCCCAGGCAGAAACAGACCACCGAATTGGCCGCTGAGCCACGGCCCTGGCACAGGATCGACCGTTGCGGATCCCGCGCCCAGGCGACAATGTCGTGCACGGTCAGGAAATAGGCGGCGTATTTGACGCTGCGGATCATCCTTAGCTCTTTGCGGATGATCTTCAGGATGTGGGGCGGGACCCCATCCGGGAAATATCGGCGCGCGCCCTGGAAGGTCAGGTCCTGCAGGTGCTTCTGTGGGGTCTTGCCGGGCGGGACCGGCTCGTGAGGGTAGTCGTAGGACAATTCGTCCAGGCTGAAGGGGCAGGCTTCGGCGATCAGCGCCGTTCGCGCCAAGGCGTCTTCATAGCCGCGGAACAGGCGCGCCATCTCGCCCGGCGGCTTCAGATGCCGCTCGGCGTGAGCCTGCAGGCGAAAGCCGGCCTGGTCGATGGTCACGCCTTCACGGATACAGGTCACCACGTCCTGCAGGGGGCGCCGTTCGGGATGATGATAGAGCGCGGCGTTGACCGCCACCATGGGCGCGCCCGTGCGCCGGGCGATGCCCGCCAACTGCGCCAGCCGGGCGCGGTCGTCGCCCCGGTGCAGGGGCGCCGCGGCTAGGTAAAGTTCGTCCGGCCAGGCCCGTCGCCAGGCGCCCAGCCGCGCCTCGAAGCTCGCGTCGGGGTCGGCCGGCGCCCGGGCCAGGGCGACCATGCCCTCGCCGAACGCCGCCGCCTGTTCGAAGGAGAGGCGGCATTCGCCCTTGGGGATTCGATCTTCGGGGGATTGGGCTTCGGGGGGCTGGGCTTCCTCTTCCTTGCTTCCCTCGATCCCGCTCTTGCCGATCGACAACAACCGGCACAGGCGGCCATAGGCGGCGCGGTTCCTGGGATAGACGATCAGTTCGGCGCCATCGAGAAAGGTCAGTCGGCAGCCGATCAGCAGGCGAAAGCCCAAGGTCTTGGCCTCGGCATGGGCGCGCACCACGCCCGCCAGGCTGTTGCGATCGGCCACGCCCAGGGCGCAGAGGCCCAGGCGCTTGGCCTCGAACACCATTTCGCGCGGATGCGAGCCGCCCTCCAGGAAGCTGAAATTGGTCTGGGCGTCGAGTTCGGCATAGGCGGCGGTCAAGCGAACACCCCCTGCAGCCACCAGCTGGGCGGCGCATCGGCGTCCTCGCGGCCAAACAGGCCCTCGCGGAACAGCCAGTAGCGGCGGCCCTGGTCGTCTTCAACGCTATAATAGTCACGGGTGCGCGGCGCCGTTTTGGCCGGGTCGGCGCGCCACCATTCGGCGCCCAGGCGTTCGGGGCCCTGGGATTTGAGCACCCGGTGCGGGGCGCGGCGCCACACGAACCGGGCCGGCGCTCCGTCGGGGGCTTCGGCGATGGCCTGCACTGGCTCGGGCGGGTCGAACATCAGCATCGGCCGTGGGCGCGGGCTTTCCACCGTCGGCGGCTGCGACGGCGGGACGGGCTCGGCGCGCAGCCAGGCTTCGCTGCGTTCCGGCAGCCAGCTTTCACGCCTCTGCGGCCGTCGTACGGCCGCCTCGCCCAGCTTGGCCTGCAGGCGGTCGATCAGACCGGCCAAGGCTTCGGCCTGGGTCCCGGCGTGGGCGTCCTCCATCTCGCCCTGGCGCACGGTCAAGGGTTCGGCCTGGTCGGCGCAGAGCATCAGGGCGTCGACCCCGAAACCTAGATCCAGCCGCTCCAGGCCTTTTTCCTTCAGCAGCCGCATCAGGTGGCCTGGCGTGGCCGACGGAGCGCTGAGCCCGGCCTGGATCGCCGTGGTGCGGCCATCGACGCGAAACCCGATCAGGCTGAGCCGCCGCGCGCCCAGTCCCGCCTGATCCAGCTGGCTGGCCAAGGTCTCGGCCAGGGCCGGCAGCTGAAAATCGATCCCTTCGGCGTCGATCAGCGGTTCGGCGAAGATCTGCCAGGCGCGGTAGAGCGGGGCCGGGCGCTGGGGAACCAGGGGGTCGGCCAGGACGCCCAGGGCGCGGTCCAGGCGCTCGACCACGCGCAGGCCGGCCTCGCCGCGAAACCGCCGGGCGAGCCCCGCCCGCGGCAGGCCATAGAGATCGCCGATCCGTTTCAGCCCGAACCGCCGCAGCAGGCTCAGCGCCGCGGGTTCCAGCCGCAAAGCCTCCACCGGCAGATCGGCCAGGGCCTCGCGCCCGGCGCCGGGAGCGGCGACGGTCTGTGATCCCGGCCCATAACGGGCCAGGGCCCAGGCGGCGGCGGGGGTGTCGGCCATGGCCAGGCGCGCCGGGGCGCCGGCTGCGGCCAGGCGGGCGCGGATCTCGCTCAGCAGGGCCGCTTCACCGCCGAACAGGTGGGCGCCGCCGGTCATGTCGATCAGCAACGCTTCTTCGCCGGGGCGGTCGGCGTCCAGGGCCACCAGGGGCGAGAACCGTTCGGCCCACAGGGCCAGGCGCCGCAGGGCGGCCAGGTCCCGTTCCGGCTGCGCCGGCTCACTGACCAGGTGTGGAACCATGGCGGTGGCGTCCGCATGGGCCTGGCCGGCGCTCAGCCCCGCCGCCCGCGCCGCCGCATTCAGGGCCAGGAGGCGCAGGCCCCGAGCGCCGCGCTCCACCAGGGCGAAAGGGGCTTCGCTCTGTGATTTGGCCGCCTCAGGCCGCGCGGCCTGAGGCGGTTGAGGCCGCTGGACGCGGCTCCACACCGTGACCGGCCAATCCGGCAACCACACGCAGACCACCCGTTTCATCATTCCGCTCCAGATTCCAGGCGCCCGGCGGTCCGTCACGCCGGCGCACCAACTCCGCCCGCAGCCGCCCGGCGCCCGGCGCCAGGACGTCGAGCCGGTTCTCCGCCGATCCCAGGGCCGTGACCCGCCAGCGTCGCCGCGCAGCGCTGAGATCCGCCGCGGGCCGGGCGCGGATCAGCAGGCCCACCGCCCCGCCGGCGCGGGCGGCGAAATCCACCCGGCGGGTGGCGACAAAGGCCGGCGCCTCCACGCTGGCCACGGCGCCCGCCACGGCGCCGGATTTCAGGGCTTCCTCCAGCGCCCATAAGGCTTCTGCTTCCCGCTCGGCCCGGATCCAGATCAGCCGCTCCGCCGGTAGGCCCCACGGGGCCAGGCCTTGGCTGAACGGCCGGCCCCGCTCGCGCAACCACGCGCCTGTGGTGACCAGGACCAGCGGTCGCCGGTCGGCCGTCGTGGCCTGAACCAGCCGCGCCACGGCAAAACCCAAGGCCGCTGCCGCATCCGCCGGCTGGGCGGCGCCAATTTCCTCCAACGGCTCGCAAGCCTCAGGGAACAGGGCGGCGTCGGGCGCGATCAGGCGAGGAAAGAAGGCTTGGGACATGGGGAACCTATCGTTCCCATTTTGTTCTAGTTTTGGAGCTGAGAGTCAAGGCGGGCGTAAAGATTCTCAAATCCCCGCCTCGGACGAACAGGGCGCCCCATGTCATGCTGGAAGACTCTCAAAGGAGTCTGTCGCCCGTGATGTCGAAACTCGCCCTACCTTTCGTGGCGGCCCTGTTGGCCGCCGCCGCCCTGACCCCCGCCCTGGCCCAGGCCCAGATCCTGACCATAACGGGGCCGGACGGTCACACAGCCACGGTGACCGACGCTCAGCTGCGCGACCTGCACCGGCTTACGCTTACGGCGGGCTGGGGAGACCATCACACCTATGCCGGGGCCCCGGTCAGCGACCTCCTGGCTTTGGTCGGCGGGCCGTCGGACGTCAAGCTGCATGGCCCGGCCCTGGACCAGATCGTGGTGGTGACCGGTTCGGACGGCTTTATCGGCGTCATGTCGATCGCCGAGACCGCCCGCAGTTTTCGCGAGGCGCCCGTGATCATCGCCGACGAAGTCGACGGCAAACCCCTCGACGCCAAGGAAGGGCCTTATCGGCTGATCATCGGCGGTGAACTGAAGCCGGCCCGTTCGGTGCGGATGGTGACCACCATCGAGCTTCGGCCGGTCAAGTAAGGCCCCGTTAAAGAAAGGAAGTCAGGGGCAAATAAAGAAAATCAGGGGATGTCCGCTCGTTTGCGACGTAGAAGACCATCGCTTCGACGCGTGTGAGGCCAATTCAACGGAGCCTCGAAAATCAAAGAGACGGCGATGACCATTCCCATCATCGCCAAGGCGACGACGCACCCGATCAGCCGAAACGCCTCAAACCAAACAGCCATTCCCAATGCTCCCTGGACAGTCGGAAAGGTTTGCCCCTGTCCTCGTCACGCTAAATCGAACAGACTTCGAAGCGTTGTTTCCGCCCCTTGTTAACCATAACCGTTAGACAAGGTTCCTGGCGCGATGGCTATAGTGCTTCAACCTGAAATATAACTTTTCTATGGCGTGTGCAGCCGGACGTGTCAGCGTTTCGAGGAGATTGCCGACGAGGCCCTGACGCAGGCGCCCGAACCTGTTGCGCCCGCCCCTTTTGCAAAGGGCGGGCGCGGCGGGTGGTCTAGGTTTTTCAGCTTAAGCCTGGGGGTTAAGCCTGGGGCGGATTCGCCGGAGCCGAGGCCGTCGGCGGCGCCGGATCGGTGGTCGGAGCGGGCGCCGGCGCGGTCATGGGCGAAACCTGCGGCGCTGCGTCGGTCGGAGCCGGAACCGCGGTGGTGGGGGCCGCGGCCGGGGCGGCTGGCGGGTTCACCGGAGTCGCAGGCGTGGCCGGCACGGTGGCGCTCACGTCGGCGCTCGAGTCACTGGCCGTCGGCGCCCGGTCGCGATGGGCGGCGCGAGCGACGTGGGTCGGTCGGCTATCGCGCGGCGAAACCTGGGCCGGCGCCGATGGAGCGGCCGCGGCCGCGGCCTGGGTCGAGGGCGCCGGGCCGGTCTGCGCCGGAGCCGCCACATTGCTGACGGCCTGGCTGGCCGACTGGTTGGCGGAGGCGGCGGAGGTCTGCGCCGAGGCCGCCGCATTATTGGCTTGAGCCGCCGAGGTCTGGGCGTCTGAAGCCGAGGCGGTGGCCGCCGGTGGGGTCGTGGGGGCCTTGGTGGTCGTGGTTGCATAGATCAGCGCGCCGGCGCCCGCCAGCAACACGACCGCGGGCACGGCGATCATCCATGCGGGCCGAGCGTTACGGCGGCCGCCTTGCAGCTTGCGATAGGTGATGGACGGATCGATCGGCGACGCCGCGGCGTTGTCGATACGGGCTTCGGTGCGGCGCTCACGAACAGTCGGAGCAACCGGTTCAGTCATTGGAATGGTCTGGGTAGACATAGCCTGTTTTTCCCTGAGCAACTTAGTCTTGCCATGAATAACGGACCTTGAACCGGAACGTTCCCATGAAAATAAGACGCCCTCGGCGCAGGCCAATATCCCTGACGACGAATCCCGTCTTCGATGGGAATAATCCCAAAAACCAAAATCAACTATATAGGTCGGCGCCAATACAAAATCAGTCTCGATTTTGTCTAGAATATGGACAAATTGTGACGCCGCGGCGGGGCGAAGATCGAAGCCGGTGGGGGGCGGAACGCCCAAGCGATGTGAACCAGGGGAGGCCTGATCCGATCACCCGGGTGGTGCGACCGACATCATCGGGGCGCCACAGACTTTCGATCGCCGCTCGCTTTGCCCGCCGACCCCCAACGCCTCGTTCTCGCCGGACAGGACCATCGATCTTGGATCCTTAGGACCCGTCGGCAGATCGGGCGCAGAGGTCCGGTTCTTCCACTTGGCGACCGTCTTCTGGTTGATCCCATGACGCTGGGCCAGAACCTCAAGCTCTATTGCGCGACCGTCGACATCTGCGGCTGAAGATCAGCCCTAGGTCAGAAGCATGGCTTGGCCGCGGTTTCTAACCAGGGTAGTGCTCGTTACGACAAGGGCGGAGGGGCGATGCCCGGGAACGGTTACGGTGGGGAGACTGTGGCCCAGGCTGGCAGTGGCCTGGGCCTAGCGCACGCGCGGCTTGTCCATGATCCTGCGTTCCAATTTTCCTTTCAGCCGCCGCCAGCCCTGCCGCCGTTGCCGGCTTGGCTGCGCTGGGTCGGAGAGCTGATAGGCCGGATCGCGCCCTATCTGGGTTGGGCTTTGTGGGCGATCCTGGCCGTGGGCGTCGTGCTGATCGCCACTTTGGTTGGACGTGAAATTCTCGCGCGGCGCGGCGCGCGCGCCAAGGTCAGATCCTCTGCAGCCCCGCCCCCTTCGGAATGGGCGCCCGACGTCAAGCGCGCACGCCTCCTGCTCGAGGACGCCGACCAACTCGCCGAGGCCGGACAGTTCATGGAAGCTGCGCGGTTGCTGCTGCACCGTTCGATCGAGGATATTGAGGAGCGTCGCCCGAATCTCATCGCCGTGGGCTATACCAGCCGCGATATCGCCGCCCTCGACAAGCTGCCCGCCAGCGCCCGGCAGGCGTTTGAACAGATCGCCCAGACGGTGGAGCGCGGCCTGTTCGGCGGGCGCGCCCTGGACGCCGCCGCCTTCGCTCAGTGCCGCAGCGCCTATGCTGTCTTCGCCCTCAGGGAAGCGTGGGCGCGCCGGTGACGCCCGGCTCATCAGACCCCTCATCAAGCTTTCAAACCCCAACCACGCTATGGGCGGTCGGGGTGAGCCTCGTCCTGGCCCTGGCCTTCGTCGGACTGGCGACCTTCGCTCCGGAATTGCGGGCAAAGCAGGACGAGGGCGCGCACGCCTTGTCGCGATCCGCCGTGGGCTATGCCGGATTGGTGCGCCTGCTCCAAGACACTGGTCGCCCCGCGATCGTACGGCGCGACACGACGACGCTGACGGGACAGGCCAGCCTTCTGGTCTTGACTCCGCCAGCGGGCGTCAACGCCCAGGCGGTCAGGGCCGCCGCGGCCTATCCGGGCGATGTCCTGATCATCGCGCCCAAATGGATGGCCACCGCGTCCCTTAAACGGCCAGGATGGGTCGATGTCCAAGGCTTGATCCCCCCGTCCGCCGCCATCGCCGCGATCGCACGGCCGGAGGTGAGCGCCCTCAGCCGGGCGTCGGGCGCCCATCCGCTGGTCCTATCCGCCGGCCGCTATCAGCGCCTGGTCGCCTTAGATCGCACCTTCCGCTTCGCCAACGTCGCGAGCCTGCAGGCCAGCACCTCGGAGGATGGCGTCCCTTTGCTGCAAGATCCCGGCGGCGGCGTTCTGCTCGCCGTCGGGGGCGGGCGAATCTTCGTGCTCACCGATCCCGACCTGCTCAACAATCATGGCCTGGCCGATCTTGAAAGCGCGCGATCCGCGCTGGCGATGATCGACCTGCTGAGGTCTGGCCCCGGGCCGGTGGTGTTCGACGTCTCGCTCAATGGCCTGAGCCGCCCCCGCAGCCTCTTACAGACCGCCCTGACGCCCCCCTTCTTCGCCGCGACCCTGTGCAGCCTCGTGGCCCTGGCCCTGGTCGGATGGCGGGCGACAACTCGCTTTGGCCCGGCGGCGAGGCCAGGACGCGCCGTGGCGCTCGGCAAACGCGTCCTGGTCGACAACGCCGCCGGCCTGATCCGCCTGACCCGCCGCGAAGCCAGGATGGCCCCTCGCTATGCGGCCGTCATCCGCGAGGCCGTCGCGCACGCAGTCGGCGCCCCCAAGGGTCAAAGCGCTGAGCAGACCGACATCTATCTCGACAGGCTCGCGGACCTGTCGCGAGACTTGAAGCCCTTCAGCGAACTCGTCGCTGAGGCGGGCGCGGGCGGCGGAGACGTGGAGAGCCTGATGCGATCGGCAAGGAGACTGTTTCAATGGAAGTCGGAGATAACGCGTGAACGTCGGTGAAGTGCGGGCGCTGAGTACGGCGATCAAGGCCGAGATCGCCAAGGCGGTGGTTGGCCAGACCAGCACCATCGATCTGCTCCTGACCGCGCTGGTCGCGGGCGGCCATATCCTGCTCGAAGGGCCGCCAGGAACGGCCAAGACGCTGCTGGCGCAGTGCTTCGCCCGGACACTCGATCTCGAGTTCGGCCGCATCCAGTTCACGCCGGACCTGATGCCCGGAGACATCCTCGGCACCAACCTGTTTAACTTTCAAACCTCGACCTTCCAGGTGCGCAAGGGTCCCGTCTTCTGCGATCTGCTGCTCGCCGACGAGATCAACCGCACCCCGCCGAAGACCCAGGCGGCGCTGCTCGAAGCCATGCAGGAGCGGCAGGTGACCCTGGACGGCGCCCCTCACCGGCTGAGTCCCCGTTTCATGGTGGTCGCCACCCAGAACCCGATCGAGCAGCAGGGCACCTATCCGCTGCCGGAGGCCCAGCTGGACCGCTTCCTGTTCAAGGAACTGCTGCGCTATCCCAGCGAGGCCGAAGAACGGGCGATCGTCGCCGCCCACGGCGCGAGGACGGGGCAGCCCGACCCGGCCGCCCTTGGCGTTGCGCCGCTGGCGAACATGGCTGTCGTCGCCGAGATGGTGGACGCCGTCGCGGGCGTGGGCCTGACCGACCAGATCGTCGGCTATATCGTCGCCCTGGTGAGGGCGACGCGCGAATCCGCCGACATCCAGACCGGCGCCTCGCCCCGCAGCGCCGCCATGCTGGCCGCCGCCGCCCGGGGCAGGGCGGCGCTGGACGGTCGCGACTATGTGATCCCCGACGACGTCAAGGCTCTGGCCCCGGCCACGTTGCGCCATCGTGTGATCCTGTCGCCTACGGCGGAGATCGAAGGGCGCACCGCCGACGACGCAATCGCCAGCCTCATCGCCCGCATCGAGCCTCCCCGGTGAGGGTTTGATCTATCCCACCACCAGAGCGATCGGCTTGGCCGCTGCCGGCGCGCCGGCAGCGTTGGTGTGCGGCCTGTTTCAGTCCGACATCTGGCCCGTGGCTGCGGCCTGGGGCCTTGCCGTGACGGCGCTGATCCTGATCGACAGCCTGTTTGCCGGATCCCGCTCAGGATTAGAGGCTTGGGTGACGACCCCGGCCTTCCTGCCAGTCGGCGGAGACGCAGGCGCGCTGACGGTTCACCTGCGCTTCGCCGCCGCGCGCGCGCCGAGGTCGGTGCAGGTGGCGGTGCAGACGAGCGTCAATCTGCGGCTCGCCGACACCGGACGGACCGTTGCGATCACCGCCAAGACAGGCTCTGCGAACTTCACCCTAGAAGCGCGGCGTCGCGGCGAAGGTGCGGTCGAGCGGCTCTCGGCGCGTTGGTCAGGGCCGTTGGGCCTGGCTTACAAGCAGCGTGAAATGGCCGACCTGGCCCGCTTCGCGATCACGCCGGACATTCCCGGTGTGAAGGCACAGGCGGCGAGGCTGTTCGCCCGCGACGCGGCCTTCGGTTTGAAGATCCAGCGCGAGCTCGGCGAAGGCTCGGAATATCAGACGCTGCGGGAATTCCAGGCCGGCATGGACCCGCGCTCGGTGGACTGGAAGCAATCCGCGCGTCACCGGGTGCTACTGGCCAAGGAATATCGCACCGAGCGCAATCATCCCATCATACTGGCGCTCGACACCGGCCGGTTGATGTCGGAACCTGTCGCCGGCGCACCCAAAATCGACCGGGCGCTGAATGCGGCGCTACTGCTCGGCTATGTCAGCCTTAAGGTTGGAGATCGCGTCGGGTTGTTCGCCTTCGACGCCCGCCCCCGCTTGTTCAGCCATCCCGCGAGCGGCGTGCAGGCGTTTGCGGCTTTGCAGCGGCTGACCTCGGGCATCGACTATTCCACCGAGGAGACCAATTTCACGCTCGGCCTGACCACCCTGGGCGGCGAGCTTGAGCGCCGCGCGCTGGTGGTGGTGTTCACCGACTTCGCCGATCCGATCGGGGCCCAGCTGATGCTGGAGAATGTCGGCCGGATCGCCCGGCGGCATGCGGTCCTGTTCGTCACCTTCCAGGACGACGAACTGGAGGGGCTGGTGCGCGCCGAACCCAGGACGCCGTTGGACGTCACGCGCGCTGTGGTCGCCGAGTCGCTGCTGCGCGAGCGACGGATCGTGATCACCCAGCTGCGTCGGCTCGGCGTCGAAATCATCGAGGCCCCGGTCGACCAGCTCGGCCCGGCGCTCATCGCCCGCTATCTTGAGCTCAAGCGAAAGGACCGGCTTTGAGGCGCGCCCATGGCTGAGTTGACCCTGAAGAGCCGCCGGTTTCGCGAGGAACGGCAGGACGACTGGCGCCGTCTGGAACGGCTGCTCGGCCGTATCGAGCAAAACGGCGCCCGCAAGCTCAGCGACGACGACCTGTTGTCCATTCCCGTGCTCTATCGCACCGCGCTGTCGTCCCTGTCGATCGCCCGTGCGACCTCGCTGGACAAGGCGCTGCTGGACTATCTGGAGAGCCTCTGCGCTCGCGCCTATTTCGTCGTCTACGGCGTTCGATCGAGCTTTGAGGAGCGGATCGGCGGCTTCTTCGCCGACGACTGGCCCAGGGCGGTCAAGCGCCTGTGGCGCGAAACCCTGGTCGCCTTCGCCATCCTCGCGCTCGGCGCTGTGGTCGCCTATCTGTTGGTTCGCAATGACCCGGACTGGTATTTCGGCTTTGTGCCTCAAGCCCTCGCTGGCGGCCGCGATCCTTCGGCCTCGACCGAGACCTTGCGCAAGGCGCTTTATTCGTCCGACGGCCGCGACGCGCTGTCGTTCTTCGCCACGTTCCTGTTCACTCACAACGCCCAGGTGGCGCTGATGAGCTTCGCACTCGGATTCGCCTTCGGCGCGCCGACCATCTTCCTGCAACTGAGCAACGGCTGCGTGGTCGGGGCGATGTTCGCGATCTATGCGCAGCACGGCTTGGCCGCGCCGCTGGCCGGCTGGCTGCTGATTCACGGCGTCACCGAGCTGTTCGCGCTCACCCTGGCCGCCGCCGCCGGTCTGCATATCGGATGGACGCTGGTTTTTCCGGGCGAGGCGAGCCGCCTGGACGCCATGGCCGCCGCCGGAAAGCGCGCCGGGGCGGTGATGTTCGGGGTCCTGGTCATGTTGTTGGTCGCCGGCGCGCTTGAAGGGATCGCGCGGCAGCTGGTGACCAGCGACCTGGCGCGATATGGCGTCGCCATCGCCAGCGGCGCAGTGTGGCTGGCCTATTTCTACCGGCCGCAACGGGTGCGCCGGGCATGACCACGATCCAGCCCCACTCCGAGGCCCGATGGACGCGGTCGCTGGTGACTCCCGAGGGCGTGGACCTGCGGCTGCAGATCGCCGACGCCGGCCAGCGCGCCACGGCCTTCCTGATCGACGCCGCGATCATCGTCGGCGCCCTCGTCGGCCTGACCCTCTTGTGCGGGATCGCGGCCATGGCCAATCATGGCAAGGAGGCCATTGTCGCGATCGGCGTTGTCTGGCTACTCGGCTTTTTCTGCCTCAGGAACGCCTATTTTATTGGCTTTGAACTCAGCCCGCGCGGCGCGACGCCAGGCAAGCGGGCGGCGGGCCTGCGGGTCGCCGCGCGCAACGGCGAAGCGCTCACCGCTAACGCCATCTTCGCCCGCAACGCCATGCGCGAGATCGAGGTCTTTCTGCCTCTGACCTTCATCCTGTCGCGCGGCGTGGGCGTCACCGGGGGCGTGGCGGCGCTGGGCGTCCTGTGGAGCGCTATTTTCGTCTTTTTTCCTCTGCTCAACCGGGATCGTTTGCGGATCGGAGACATCGTCGCCGGCACCTGGGTGGTTCGCACGCCAAGGCGCCGGCTGATCGCCGACCTAGTCGACGTCGCCCCCACCCTGCCCTCGCACTTTCAATTCACGCTCGCTCAGCTCGACGTCTATGGGGTCAAGGAGCTGCAGGTGCTTGAACAGGTGCTCCGCGGCCGCAACACCGTAGCTACGGTCGCCGTCGCGGAACGCATCCGCGCAAAGATCGCTTGGAGCAGCCGCGAGCATGAGTCGGACTACGCCTTCCTCGACGCCTACTATCTGGCGCTGAGGCGCCGGCTGGAGCAGCAGATGTTGCTCGGGCGCCATCGCCGCGACAAATACGATCGCAACTGACCGGCGATAATCGCCCCCAGGCCCGCTCGTTCCGCCCTAAGCGAAGGTCTCCACCAGCGCGCGCGGCGCCACGCCTTCGCGCACACGCCGCAATTCGTAATAGATTACGGCGGTTCCGGTCGCGCTCACCATGCTCACCAACACCGTGAGCACCGTATTGTAGACGATCAGCGCCGGATGAAACCCGGTGCTGGCCGCCATCAAGCCGCGGATGCCGCCGAAGACCGTCATTCCGGCGAAGCTCACGACGGCGAGGGCGATGAAATAGACCAGCAGCAGGCTGAAAATAGCCCAGCGATTCCCACGCGTCAGTTCGGCCGAACGCCCAAAGGCTTCAAAGACCCCGCTCTTGTCGACAATCACGGCTGGCGTGGTGACCACCCAGGCGGTCATCAGTATCAAGCCCGGGACCAGAAGCAGCACGGAGGCCAGACCCACGGCGAGCGTCTGCAAGATGGCCAGGCCCGCCAGCGTCGGTATGAAGGCGGTCGCGCCCGAGACCATTTCGCCGAGGCTCGCCTTGCGACCATTGAGGTCCGATATGGCGCCGGTGACTACGGAGGCCAGCAGGAGGGCCGAGCAGACAAGGCTGGCTAGGCCGCCGACCAGTGTCACCAGCGAGCGCAATTGAAGACCGGTCGCGTCGGAGGGAAGCGACGCATTGATGACCTGGACGATCAGATTGGGCGCCCCCGCCAGCACCAAGCTCAGGATCAGGAATGTCGCGAAATTTCGCCCGATGACGCCGAACGTGGACTGCGCCACCTGCGCGATCTCGAAAGGCGCTCTACCAGCATAGCTCGTCATCCAAAATTATCCCCCGATTGAAATTCGAGCTTTGCAATCAAACGAGCCGTCCGCAAGCCTCCAATTTTGACGCTTGCTGAAGGTGGGAGCCCAGCGCGAAAAAGGCGGCGGGATTTCCTATTTCAGGATCACGCCGAACACCCGCCTGTGCATCTCCGGCGACGACCGTCGGCCTCGCCAGGTTTGCCGACCGCAGGCCGACGATCCGAGCAGGGTCCAACCGGCGGTTCGGGTGGTCGCCCGCCAGGCTCTGATCGAGGGCCGCGCACCCTGGCCCATCGGTTTTGGCCGCGAATGGACCGATAGGCGGTATGACCTATGGAGGCGCATTCCCCTGTTCGACCGGCGCGCCATCAAGCAGGACCATTCGCCGGAAATGCTCATCGTCGAGGGATTGCAAGACCTGTCGGCGGCTGTGCGGCGCATGGCGGCGGACGCCCTCGTCGAGCGAAGGGCGACCTTTCCCGGCCTCGACGCTATAGTCGTCACAATGGCGGCCGATCGCAGTCCCGCGGTTCGCGAACGCGCGGAATTCATCGTCCGCAAGCGGGCCGAAGCCGTTGCAGCCCGTCAGCCGACTTAGCGGCTATGATGTCTTTGATGGTGCGGGCGGTCGGGGTCGAACCGACACTCCTTTCGGAACCGGATTTTGAGTCCGGCGCGTCTGCCAATTCCGCCACGCCCGCGATGTCGCCGCCGGTCCTTCGATCTCTCCGCGCACCTAGATGGCGCCTGAAGCGATTTCTGGTCGGTCGGACGGCGAATGTCTACTTTTGTAACTCTATAAAATCAAACACTTTTTCCAGCTTTCGCGACAAAATGCCGCATGGTAGGCACAACCCTTTTGAGTCTGCCGCGTCTACCATTTCGCCACTGGGGCTCCGGCCGCGCCCGGGCGAGCGGGTCTGGCGGAAGGCCGCGCACTCTAGTCATGCGGCGGCGGTCGTCAACGAGGGGGCGACAAGTTTCAGCGCGGCCTTTCGATGAGGCGGCTGACCTTGGCCCCATGGTCGTAGCGCGACGGGCCGCGATAGGCGGTGACTTCGCACAGGATGTCGCCGTCGGGCTCGGTCCGCCACAGATAGTTGCGCTCCAGCATCAGGGGGCCGCCTGCGGGGCCGAAGCCGTCGAAGGTGTCGCCCCAGGGAACCAGCTTGGCCAATTCCTTCCAGGACAGGCGGGTGGCGGCGGCCAGTTCTTCCTCGGCGGCGGCCATAAGTTCGGGATCGGGGGCGAAGGTCATGCCGCGGGGTCTAGCATAGTCGGCGCGCGAGGGCAGGCGGAGGTCGCGGCGCGAGACGCGCGCGGCGAACTCTGATAGCAGCCCGCGACCAGTCCTCCCTTGGAGCCGGCATGCTGCGTTCCCTCTACGACTGGGCCCTGCGCCTCGCCGCCGGGCCCTACGCCCTGATCGCCCTGCCGATCAACGCCTTCATCGAGGCGACATTTCCGTTCGTGCCGCCGGATGTGATGATGGCGGCCATGATCCTGGCCCGGCGGGAGCGCGCCTGGCTCTATGCTGGCGTCTGCACCGTCGGCTCGGTGCTGGGCGGCTGCTGCGGCTATGCGATCGGCTATTTCGGGTCGGCCCTGGCGATCAAGGTTCTTTCGCTCAGCGGCCATGCCGCCGCCCTGGGCGCGTTTCAGACCCTCTATGCCAAGGTCGGGCTGGCGGTCATCCTGTTGAAAGGGCTGACCCCGGTGCCGTTCATGGTGGTCACCCTGGCCTCTGGCCTAGCCCATTTCAGCCTGCCGGTGTTTATCGCCGCCTCGGTCGTCACCCGCGGCGGGCGTTTTTTCCTGGGCGCGGCCCTGCTGCAGCATCCGGGCGCCAAGGCGTTCGTCGACAGACATCTGACTGCCCTGGTGATCGCCGGCTTTGTTCTGATCGCCGTCGCCCTGATCCTGATCAAGCTTTTGGAAAAACACGCGGGCGGCTGATCAATCTTTGCCAGCCAAGCTCTTGGGGCTGGGCCGATTTCGCGTCATATCAGGCGGATGAACGCGCTGATCCGACCCCTTGTCCGCCACTGGCTGGTCCTGGCCCTGCTCGCCTCGGCGGCGATGCTGGCCATCGCCCATGCCTTTCAGACCTTTGGCGGCCTTGCGCCCTGCACCCTGTGCCTGCGCCAGAGAGAGGTCTACTGGATCGCCCTCGGGGTCTCGGCGGCGGGCCTGGCCCTGGGATTGTCGCCAGCGACCGCGCGTTTGCGGCCGCTGGTCTGCGCCATCCTGGCCCTGATCTTTCTCTATGGCGCCGGGGTGGCGGCCTATCACGCCGGAGCTGAGTGGAAATGGTGGCCGGGTCCGACCGCCTGCTCCGGCGGCGGCGGCGCCAGCGCGGCGGCCCTGGCCCAGTTGCTGCACGGGGCCAAGATCGCCGCCCCGCGTTGCGACGAGGCGGCCTGGCGCATGGCGGGCTTGTCCATGGCCGGCTGGAACGTTCTGGCGTCCCTCGTCTTCGCCGGCTTCAGCGGCGCGGCGGCGCTGGCCGGAGGGCGTCGTGGCTGACCCTGCTCGGCCCATTCCGCCCAGGCCGGGCCCGCACAGCGCCCGCGCGCGGCTGGAGGAGATCCTGCGGGTGGATCATGCGGGGGAACTGGGCGCGGTGCACATCTATCGCGGCCAAAGGGCGGTCTTGAACCGCGCGCCGGGAAAGGATCGCATCGCCTACCAGCTGCAGGAGATGGAAGGCCACGAGGCCGAGCACCTGGCCAGCTTCGACCGGCTATTGAGCGAACGGGCCGTGCGCCCGACCCTGATGGCGCCGCTGTGGAGGCTCGCGGGCTTTGCGCTGGGGGCCGGAACCGCGCTGCTGGGCGAAAAAGCGGCCCACGCCTGCACCGAGGCGGTCGAGACGGTGATCGAGCAACATTATGCCAGCCAGATCGCCGAGCTGGCCATAAGCGATCCGGCCCTGACGGCGGATCTGGTCCGGTTTCGCGAAGAAGAGCTGCGCCACCGTGACCTGGCGCTCGAGGAGGGCGCACGCGAGGCGCCGGGCTATCCGGTTCTGGCGGCGGTGATCCGCGCCGGTTGCCGGGCGGCGATCAAGATCAGCGAAAAGCTTTAGTGCGACAGAGCTTGCGCTGCGGGAGGGAGGCCGGGTTTGGATTTCGAGATGATGCGCCGGGGCGCCGAAACTCCCGATGTGGCCGGCCGCCGGGACATCAATGCCGCGGCCGATGATCTGGGAGCCGCCTTTGTCAGCGATCCCCTGTTCGACTGGTTCTGCCGCCCCGATGCGCGGCGGGATGCGACGAGGGCTGGGTTTTTCCGGTTTGTGCTGCGCGAAATGGTGTTCGGGTCCGGCGAGATCCTGCGGCCGGCCACCGGCGGGGCGGCGGCGGTGTGGATGCCATCGGAGGCGCTGCGTCCCAACCCGCTGATCAAGGAACTGTCGGCCGTGCCGACCCTGTTGGCCATGACCGGCTGGTCGCGGTTCGGCCGACTGGCCAGCATGCGCGAGGCCATGGACAAGCATCATCCCATGGACCGGGCGCACGACTATCTGTTTTTCCTGGGGGTGACGCCCGAGGCCCAGGGGCACGGGATCGGTTCGCGGCTGCTCAAGGCGCGCACCGATCGGCTGGACGCCACCGGCCGTCCAGCCTTTCTGGAGACCGCCACCGAATCCAATGTGCGCCTCTATGGCCGCCACGGGTTTCGCGTGCTCGCCGAATACCGGCCGCGTTCGGACGCGCCGGTGAACTGGGCTATGTGGCGCGAGCCTCAGGCGCCAAACTGACCTCGGCCGGGGGCGCCAAGCCCATCAGGTGACGCCAGCGGGCGGCGAACACCTGCGGGGCGTGATGGGCGCGCACATAGGCGCGGCCCTGGTCGGCGGCGGCCTGCATCAAGGGCCGGTGGCCTTCGAGATCCTGCAGGATCGCCACCAGGTCGGCCTCTTCGTTGATCCGTAAGGGATAGTCACCCACGGGCATGGATTCAAAAGTCTGGTTGTTGCCGATCACCGGCGCGCCGAAGCTGAAGGCTTCCAGAACCTTGGTCTTGATCCCGCCGCGCAGGAACGAGGGAGTCAGCATGACGCCATGGCCGTCATAGATCTCGGTCAGGCTGTTGACATAGCCCGGCGTGGTGACGTTGGGCGGCAGGGGAACCCCGCGCACCTGATGACCGAAAATGGCCAGGGGCGCGGTGATCCCGCGCCGGCGCCAAAGGTCCAGCAGATAGTCGATGGTCAACCGGTTCTGGGTCAGGGCGTCGGTGCCCACGAAGATGAACCTCAGGGGCGACGCCACCGGCTTGGCCTCGGCCAGATCCACCGCCGGCGGCACGGTCGCGATCTCCGCCCGCGCCCCTGGAGTCAGGGCTCGGATCGCATCGAGGGCGGCGGCGTCCTCCGAGGACAGCAGCACGATGGTGTCGGCCAGGGTCAGGACCTTTCGCTCGAGAGCTTTGAGCGTCAGATATTCGTAAAGCACGATGGTGCGGCCAAGAGCGCTGCTGGTGGCCAGCCGGCGCAGGAACGGCGGCAGGCGCTGGGTCATGTAGCCGGGAGACAAGGGCTCGCCAGCGGCCAGCAGCAATTCCATGCGTCGCGACATCAGATCGTCGAAATCGACGACGATCCGCTGGTGCGGGCGGTTGCGGCGCAACAGCCGAAGCAGGCCATAGCAGCGGATCCCGTCCAGATAGATGGCCTCGACATCCTCCGGAATCGCCTGGCTCATGGCGCGCAGATCGCGGCCTGCGGCGAAGATGGCGCACTGGATCGGCAGGGGCTGGCCGCGCAGCCAGCTGCTCGCCAGGGCCAGAAACGCGCCGATGATGCGGCGAACGGAGCGGTCGGTGACCACCGACAGCAGCCTGAAACTCATCAGTTCAGCGCAGGGGCTGAGGGCGGTGCGGATCGCATGGGCCACCCGCAGGCGCCCGGCCATGGGTTCGCCGTCGAGATTGCGGGTCCATACCAGGGCCAGCCGCGGCTTTGTCGTTTCGACAGCGGTTTCGGTCATAAGCGATCAGGCCGGCGCGCCGAGGGGCCCCGGATCTGGCGCCGCATGCGATCGGCTGGCCGCCGCGGCGTCCGCATCAGCAAGAGCGCCCGCCCGCCCTGTCGTGCCCCAGATGGACCATCAATCCCCTTTGGCGAAAAACCGCCGCTGATCACCGAACGTCAATACCCGTCCTCGCGGCCAGGTTCCATATACTCGCACACGATGGATAGGCTTCTTCTTTCTCCAACCGCGAAAGTGAGACATGCCGCCAAGGGACGGATCTTGCTCGTTTGCTCGGCGCCGCACGGCAAATAGGCGATTTCGGCCGGGGGCGTACGAACTTGGCCATGCAGCTTTTGGCGTAGGGACCCGTTCACCCTTCTAGTCCATAGCCCGATCCGCTAAGAGCGCGGCGAGCCCGCCCGTCTCGGGCTCCGGATGATGGGAGTGGTCGATGCGAACTGGCGTGTTCAGGGACCCAGATACCGGCGCCGAGATCGCCCTCTCCAAACTGGGGCTGGGGTGCAGCAAGGTGGGTTCGTTCAATAACCCAGCGCCAAGCTCGCAGATCCGCCACGTGCTGCAACGGGCCCTCGATCTGGGGATCACCGTTTTCGACACCGCCGATATCTATGGCCAGGGCGACAGCGAGCGCGAGATCGGGCGCGCCATACGCGGTCGCCGTGATCAGGCCTTCGTGGTCACCAAGTTCGGCAAACTGTTTTCGGCCAAGATGAGGCTGCTGCGCCCGTTCAAGCCTGTTCTAAAGCCCTTGCTCAAATCCCTGAAGGCCGGCGCCCAGGTCGCCGCCCAGCGCGACGGCAACATGGCCGAGGATTTTTCACCGGCTCGGTTCGCCCCAGCCCTCGACGCCTCGCTGAAGCGGCTGGGGCTGGCCCGGGTGGACGGCGTGCTGCTGCACAGCCCGCCGGCGGCGATCGTCCGGCAGGCGGGCGTGGCTGAGGCCCTGGCCGCCCTGCAGGCGGCCGGCAAGGCCCGCTATTTCGGGGTCTCCTGCGACGATGACGAGTGCCTGGAGGCCGCCCTGGCCATACCGCGCCTGAGCCTGCTGCAACTGCCCATGGACGTGATCGAGCGGGCCGGCGCCAATGGCATGGCCAAGGTCATCGCTGATCGCGGCATCGCCGTCTTCGCCCGCGAGGTGATCCGCCTGCGGCCGGACCTGAAGCCGGTCGCCGCCGTGGCCGCCGCCGCCGCCCGCTCGGACATCACCTGTGTCATCGCGGGCACCAGCAGCCCCGCTCACCTCGACATGCTGACCGCCGCCTGCGCCTGATCGGGCGGGCGTTCATCGATTAGTCGGTTTCAGCAGGTAGATGTCCGCGCCTATGATCAGTTTCGAAACCTTGGTTGTTTCCACCCTCTCGCGCCTGCCGGGCGGCGCGCGCCTGATCCTGGCCAAGGACCGACTGTCCTCCTTCGCCGACCAGGGCATTCAGGGCGTGGCCAATATCCTGATGATGGCGCTTCTGGCCCGCAGTCTCAGCCACGAGCAGTTCGCCTCCATCGGCGTCATGTGGGGGATCAACTATTTCGCCTTCGGCCTGCACCGGGCCAATATCATCCTGCCGTTCATCGTCGCGGCGGCCGAGGACGAAAAGCACGGGCGCCATTCCGGGGCCTGGTGGTGGGCCAGCGTCGCCTTCGCCGGCCTCAGCCTGATCGTGCTGGCGGCGGTCACCGGCCTCCTGGCCCTGGTGGCGGCGACCTGGAATCCCAAGATCGGCTGGGCGGTGCAGGCGATGGCCTATTCCACCCTGGCGGCTCCGGCGATCATGCTGGCCGAGTTCGCGCGCCGATGGCTCTATCAGGCCAAGCTGCCGGCGACGGCGGTGCTGACCTCGGTGCTCTACTCCGTGTCGGGCATCGCCCTGATCCTGGCCACGAGGTCCCTGCACAGCGGCTTTCTCGGCGGCTCGGCCTGGACCCTCGGCGGCCTTCTAGGCATGATCCCGGGCGCCGTCTTTCTGTGGCCCGGCGCTCCGGACTGGCGCGAGAGCTATCGCCGGTGGCGCGGCCACGCCCGGTTCGCCTTCTGGCAGGCCATGGCCCACCTTCCGTTCTCGATCTACAACTCCTCCCTGGTGGTGCTGGTCGGCGCCCTGGCCGGACCGATCGCGGCCGCCAGCTTCACGGTGACCCGGACCCTGTGCAATCCGGCGATCAGCACCGTCTCGGCCGTGGATTCCCTGGACAAGCCGCGCGCCGCCCGCGCCCTGGTCAGCGGCGGCCTGGCGGGCCTGCGGGGGTCGGTGAACCGCACGCGTCTGCTGCTGATCACCTTGACCGGCGCCTATCTGGGCGTGGTGGTGGTGTTCGCCGGGCCCGTGTTGAAGCTCGCCTTCGGTCCGTCCTACGTCATGCACACCCAGGAGGTTCGCCTCCTGGCCATCGGCTTCTTCATGATGTGCCTGAACCTGCCGTCGGAGACCTATCTGATCGTCTTGCGCGCCGGACGGCTGATGTTCATCGGCCGGATGCTGACCGCCGTCGCGGCGGTGGGGCTGATCTGGTGGGGCAGCCGCCAGTGGGGACCCATGGGCACGGCCGCGGCCATCGCCGCCACCCAATTGTTCAATCTGATCAATCTGCGTGTTTCGGAGTCCCTCGCGGCGCGAGCCTATTCCGCCAGCGGCCTGGGGGTCGCTCAGGGCGCCGGGGCGGCGGCGTCCTGAATGGAGACGGCCGCCATCCTCGCGTCGGGACAGACCGGCGCCCGCCCTGCGAGCGAAGCGGTCGGTGGCCTGCTCGCAAATGCATCTGCAGGCCCGAGCCGGCGTCGCCGTGACCGGATCGGTCGTGCTTCGACTAGGCGAGTCTGCCAGTCTTTTTCTCGAAGCACTGGTATTTCACCACTGGATTGGGGTGAGTCATGAGCGTCGAGGCGAATATTTCGTCCGGTCTAAGGCCCCCGGCGCCCCTGATCGGACGCCGCTCCCGTAATATCAGCGTGGGACGGGGCCTCGACATCATCCTGACCATCCTCGCCCTCGTCTTCCTGGCTCCGCTGATGTTTGTGGTCGGGGCGGTGGTGTGGCTGCAGGACGGGGGACCTTGTTTCTACGCCCAGACCCGTATCGGCCGCGGCGGGATCACCTTCAAATGCCTGAAATTCCGGTCGATGCTGGTCGATGCGGACCAGCGACTGCTGGCCCTTTTGGCCCGCGACCCGGTCGCCAAGGCCGAGTGGGAGCGCGATCACAAGCTTAGGAACGATCCGCGGATCACGGCCATCGGCTCGTTTCTGCGACGGTCGAGCCTCGATGAAATTCCTCAGCTGGTCAATGTGCTGCGCGGGGAGATGAGCCTGGTCGGGCCTCGCCCGATCGTCGCCGCCGAGGCCAGCCGGTATGGACGCTATATGCGCGACTATTGCTCGGTGACCCCCGGCATCACCGGCCTTTGGCAAGTCAGCGGCCGTAATGACGTAAGCTACCGCCGCCGCGTGGCGCTGGACGTGACCTACGCCCGATCCAAATCCCTGTGGCTCGATCTGAAGATCCTGGCGGCCACGATCCCGGCGGTGCTTCTGCGCAAGGGCTCCTACTAGGGCGAGATCAGCGCCGGGGTCGGATCGGCGGCTGGGGACTGGACCGGCGCGCGATCGAGCGGGATATAAAAAAAGCCACGCCCATTCCAAAACAAGCGGAACGGAACAGGGTCTGGACGAGTTGTGGCGCGGGGATTGCTGGAGCGGGGCTGAATGGACGTGGCTCGTCCTCTTGCGAGAAGCCGTGATCGAACCTGAGCGTCGTGATGACGTCGCGCAGTCATGCTCCGATGGGGCGTTCGCACCGCCTGGTCGGCGGCGCCGGGAATAGGGACTGAAAGTATGCGCGTTGCGATGATTGGTACGGGCTATGTGGGTCTGGTGTCTGGGGCTTGCTTCGCCGACTTCGGGCATGACGTGGTGTGCATCGACAAGGACGCCGGCAAGATCGAGCGGCTTGAGGCGGGGATCATGCCGATCTTCGAGCCCGGCCTGGATCTGCTGGTCGCCAGTAACGTCAAGGCGGGGCGGTTGACCTTCGCCACGGACGCGGCGAAGGCGGTGGCGGCGGCCGACGCGGTGTTCATCGCCGTGGGCACGCCCAGCCGTCGTGGCGACGGTCATGCGGACCTCTCCTACGTCTATGCGGTGGCCGAAGAGATCGCGGGCCTGGTGGACGGGTTCACGGTGGTGGTGACCAAGTCGACTGTGCCGGTGGGCACGGGTGACGAGATCGAGGCGATCATCAAAAAGCGCCGCCCCGAGGCCGATGTGGCGGTGGTGTCCAATCCGGAATTCTTGCGCGAAGGCGCCGCCATCAACGATTTCAAGCGCCCCGACCGGGTGGTGGTGGGCATAGAGGATGAGCGGGCCCGGGCGGTGATGACCGAGCTCTATCGACCCTTGAACCTGAACGAAACCCCGATCCTGTTCACGGGCCGGCGCACCTCGGAACTGACCAAATATGCGGCCAACGCCTTCCTGGCCATGAAGATCACCTTCATCAACGAGATGGCCGATCTGTGCGAGGCCCTGGGGGCGGACGTGCAGCAGGTGGCGCGCGGCATCGGCCTGGACAACCGGATCGGTTCCAAGTTCCTGCACGCCGGCCCCGGCTATGGCGGCTCCTGCTTTCCCAAGGACACCATCGCCCTGGTGCGCACCGCCGCCGACGCCGGCAGCCCGGTGCGCTTGATCGAGACCACGGTTCAGGTCAATGACACGCGCAAGAAGGCCATGGCCGACAAGATCATCAAGGCCATGGGCGGCGATGTCGCCGGCAAGACCATCGGCGTTCTGGGCCTGACCTTCAAACCCAATACCGACGACATGCGCGACGCCCCCAGCCTGGACATCATCCCCGCCCTGATCGCCAAGGGCGCCAGGATCCAGGCCTTCGATCCCGAGGGTCACGAGGCCAAGGCCCTGTTGCCCGACATAGATCTCAAGACCGGCCCCTATGAGGCCGCCGCCGGCGCCGACGCCCTGGTCATCCTGACCGAATGGGATCAGTTCCGCGCCCTGGACCTGGACCGGGTCAAGACCCTGATGACCGGTTCGGCCCTGATCGATCTGCGTAACGTCTATCGCCCGGCCGAGCTCAAGGGCCGGGGCTTCCAATATACCTCCATCGGGCGGTAGGGCTGATGGAGGCGCGGTGGATGGGTTCCGAGCGGTCTCCCGCTCGGCCCCCCTATGGACACCGGTCGGCCCCGCTCGCTAAAAGCGGCGGGGCGTTCGCGCGGCGGGGATCGATCCGGGACACGCTCGCGTTGCACGAGTCGGTCGCCGGCGCCGCCGTCGCAAACCCGGCGGAGAGACAAACCTGGCGATCTTGCGGACGGATAAGATGAGTTCCAACCTGCCCGCGCCAACCCAGTGCGTCATCCTTGTCGGCGGGTTGGGAACCCGTCTGGGCGACCGGCTGGCCGGCCTGCCCAAACCCCTCGTGCCGGTCGGCGGCAAGCCCTTTCTGAGCTATCTTCTGTGGCATGCGCGGCGGTTCGGGTTTCGTCGGGTGCTGCTGCTGGCGGGTCACCGATCGGAAGCCATCGTCTCGTTTATCGAAGACCAGCCCAAGGATCCGGATTTCGAGGTCGAACTGGTGGTCGAGCCGGCGCCCATGGGCACCGGCGGCGCCTTGCGATTCGCCGCCGACCGGTTGGATGAGCGCTTTTTGCTGCTCAATGGCGACTCGGTGTTCGATTTCAACTGGCTGGATCTGGTCGCCGTCGCCGCGCGTGCGCCGCAGGCCCAGGCTATTTTGAGCCTGCGGCATCAGGCCGATGCGTCGCGATTCGGCGTGGTCGAGTTGGACGGCGAGCGGATACGCGGCTTTCGCGAACGCGGTGACGCCAGTGGCGGCCTGATCAATGGGGGCGTTTACCTGTTGAACCGCGCCGTGGCCGAGCGCGCGCCCGAAAAAGGCTCCTTCGAAGCCGAGGTGTTGCCGGCCCTGGCGGCGCAGGGCCTTGTCGCCGGCCGCCGGCAGGACGGCTTCTTCCTGGACATCGGCATACCCGACGCCCTCGACGCCGCCCAGACCCTGGTCCCGGGCAGCCTGCGTCGGCCAGCGATCTTTTTCGATCGGGACGGGGTGTTGAACATCAATCACGGCTATGTCCATCGGCCTGAAGACTTCGACTGGACCGAGGGCGCCGTGGCGGCGGTCAAGGCGGCCAACGACCGGAATCTGTTCGCCTTTCTGGTGACCAATCAAGCCGGGGTGGCGCGCGGCTATTTCGACGAGGACGCTGTGCGCCGGCTGCATCGGTTCGTCCAGGACACCTTGCGGGCCCATGGCGCGCACCTCGATGATATCCGCCACTGTCCTCACCATCCCGATGGAACGGTCGAGGCGTTCGCCAAGGCCTGCGACTGGCGCAAGCCCGGCGCCGGCATGCTCAACGATCTGGCGGCCCATTGGCCGGTCGATCTGCGATACAGCCAATTGATCGGTGACAATCCCACCGATATTCAGGCGGCCGATCGCGCAGGAATCGCCGGGACGCTGTTTTCTGGGGGCGATCTGAACCTGGCGCTCGCACCCCTGCTGGACGCCGCCGCCGGAGGCCTTTCGTGAGGCTTGCGGCCCTGATCCCCGGAACGCCATGTCCTATCTCTGGCTGACGCGATGGGCGCCCTATCCGCCGATGCTGGGCGGTGACATCGACTATTCGCGAGAGCTGTTGCACAGCCTTGCAGATTGCGAACCGGTGCATGGCCTGGCCTTCGCCAGCCCCCAGGTTACGCCGCCACAGCGTGCGAATGTCAGCTGGTCGTTCGTCGACTTCCAGATTCCGCCGAGGCTCGCCAGCCTGCTCTCGCCCCTGCCCAATGTGGCCTTCCGCCATGATTCGCGGGCCTATCTGGACGCCGCCGTCGCCGCCGCTCAGGGCGTCGACGCCATCCTGGTCGACTTCATCGGCATGTTCTGGTGTGTGGAGCCCTTGATCGCGCGGCTTGGGCCGGGCCATCCGCCAATCCTGGTGATCGACCACAATCACGAACACAATGTGCGCTTGCAGATGGTTCAGGCGGAACGCTCGCCGGTCATGAAGGCGGCTCTGTTTCTCGACACCTGGAAGGCGGGCCGGCTTGAGCGCAAGGCCAATCGCCTTGCCGACGGCCTGGTCGCCAATACCGAAGCCGACCGCCAGAGCTTCGCCAGGATCGTCGACACGCCGGGGGTGGTGGTCATGCCCGCCTATCGCGGAGGCCGCTCGCCGCCCCGGGTGGTCGACGCCGATACGCCCCGCCGGATCTGCGTGCTGGGCGGCCATCAGGCGCATCATAAACGCATGGTGCTCGAACGGGTGCTGGACGCGCTGCAGCGCCACAACGTCCAGACCTGCTGCCAGATCGATATCGTCGGCCCTGGCGATACCGAAGAGCTGATCAAGCGCTATCCCGGGTTCAATTTCAGAGGCTATGTGGAGGACGTCGCGGCCTATCTGCAGACCGTGCGGATCGGTCTGATCCCCGACGAAATCGGCGGCGGTTTCAAGCATCGCGCCCTGACCCACGCCTTTCATCGCACGCCGATGCTGGCGGTCTATCGCGCCCTGGCCGGGATGGGGTTCGAGGCGGGCAAGCACTATGTGGGCGTGGAGACCGTGGATGACATCGCCCGCGCGATTCCTGGCCTGCTCGATGATTTCGACCGGTTGAACGCGGTGCAGACCGCCGCCTACGCCCATTGCGACACCGCCTTCGACTGGGCGGATCGCGGCCGCGATCTGCACGCATTCATCCAGACGCTGCGCGCGCGCCGGACGTGACGTCCGAGCCGCCTCAAGGTCTGATTCGGCGTGCGTGGGGCCTGGCCTCGGGGTTTGCTGGGGTTCATGCGGCCAACGCCGCCCTGACCATCCTGTTTTCCCTGATTCAGATCCTGATCATCGCCCGGGTGGTCGATCATCGAACCTTTTCCCAGATCGTGGCGATTCAGATCGCCAGCCTCTATCTGCTGCCGATCAACCAGGCCGTCGCCCGGGCCAATTTCGTCCTGTTGCGTGAACGCCTGGTGCGCACCGCGCTGTCGACCAGCCTGCCGGAAGCGGCGGCCGCCTTCCAGGCCAGCCAGATTCTGCTGCTGATCGCCTCCCTGGCCGTACCGCCCCTGGTCGGCGCCACCGATCCGCGTGGCTATGCGAGCATGGCCATGCTGCTGTTCTCCTTCACCTATAGCAATATCTGGTATTCGGAGATTCAGATGACGATGATGGCCACGGGCCGCGTCATGCGGTTCGAGGCCATGACCTTCGTGCGTCGGGTGTTGAACTATCTGAGCCTGGCCTGGCTCTATGTCTCGCGCGATTTCTTCGTCTTCAGCGCCTTGTTTGCGGCGCAGACCGCGCTGTTTCACGGCTATCTTCTGTGGTCGGTGGCACGCGAGAGCGATCTTTTCGGCTGGCCGCGCGGCCTGACCCGGGCGAGCGCCCACGCCCACGGCCTGCGCCTGTGGATATCGCTGCAGGCCACCTTCGCCGAATGGCTGACCCTCAATGGGCCCTATATGGTGTTCACCGCCCGTTTCGGCATCGGTCCTGGCCTGGTGGCGCTGGACACCGTGCTGAAACTGTTGCGGATGACCGTCTCGGTCACGCGCAATCTGTCCGAGATCGCCCTGCCGCGGGTCTCCCACGCCATTTTCAGCGGCCGGCCCGCCCAGGCGCGGCTGCCGGCCCTGGCGGTGCTGGTCTCCGGCGGCGGCGCGGCGGCGGTGATCGCCGCGGCGGTGGCGTTCCGAGAACAGCTGACCTTTTCGCTGCTGCTGGGTCCGAACAACACCGTGCCGCCAGGGGCTGGCTTGCCGGCGGCGGTGGCGATCCTGTCCGGCGCGGCCTTTGCGGTCGGCTCGCATCTGGTGGGCCACACAGGCCATCCGCGGGCGATCCGGCGGCTGATGGCGGTGGCCGTGGCCGCGACCATCGCCTTCGCCGGCTACGCCTTCATCTTTCACCCGGGCGTGGTCCAGGGGCTGTGGGCGTTCGCGCTGAGCTTCGCCATCGTCGGGGCCACCGCCCTGGCCTTGCTGGCCAATCTTTTGCGGCGTCCGATCCGCGCGGCGGCGGTTCCATCACACCAGACTTGAGCGCGGCCTTCAAAAGGCCGATATGGCGCCCGAAATCGCCCTGATGAGTTGCTCCATGCGCGTCGCCCGCCTGTCCCTGTTCGGCCTCAGCGCCGCCTTCGCCGCCAGCGGCGGGGCGCAGGCGGCCAGCCACATCTATTCCTATGACTCGGCCAATCCGATCACCGAGCGGATGACCGAGAACGGCCTGACCTTCATGGTCGAGAAGTCGCTGCTCAGCGTGCGGGTGGTCAGGCTGGTCGAGACCCATGATGTCGGCGCGGCGGATCTCAGGCCGGCCTCGGAGGGCGTGCTGGGCCGCGGCGGCCTGTCGGACCTGATCGGGGGCGCCTCTGAACGCGATCTCTACGAGATCACCGACCAGGAGGACGGCAAGCCGCTGAAACATGCCCTGTGCCACGCCGATCGTGTCTGGCTGGCCTTTGGCCGCATCAAGAGCGGCCAGGACCTGAGAGTGCACGCCGTCACCTATGACCCGCAAACCGGCAAGGGGCGGCTGTGCGTCACCCTGGACTACGCCTTTCACGGCGAATGGGCCCTGCCGGTGGCGCCGATGCGTCAGCCCGACCGGTCGGACCCGTTCAACGACGCCCCCAACAACACCCTGGCCGGTCCGGCCCTTGGCGGCGACAACCTGCCTCGCTAGCGAGAGGCGCTGGTTCGAGGCCATCGAGCTGAACCCCGAGGACGCCCTGCCTGGAACCGGCATGACCCCGCACTCGGTCCTGACTATCCACCTGGTCGACAAGCCCGGGACCCCGACCAAACGGGCCGAAGAGCGGGTGATCGCCTTCTTTAGGGAGCGGGTCGGCGCCGCCTAGGCCCTCTTTAGGGCTAGATTACATGTAGGATCGCCCCTATCGCCACAGGCTCTGAGGAGACGATCCATGCGGTCTATACGCGCCGTCCTGCCGGCCTTGATGGCCCTTGTGCTGGCCGGCTGCGCCGAGACCACCAAGATAGACGCCGCTGGAGACATCCACGCCTTTCTGATCTCGATCCGCGACGGCGACCAAGCGGCCTTTGACGCCCATGTGGACCGTCCGCTGCTCAAAGAGCAGATCCGGGCGCGGCTGATGGCCCGCGCGGCCAAGCGAGGCGACCAGGCCGGCGAGCTTGCCGCCCTCGGGGTCGTGCTGGGCCGGCCGCTGATCGATTCGCTGGCCGACGCCTTCATCCAGCCCGACGTGTTCCGGGCGGTGGCCGAATATCTGGGCTATTCGCCCCAGACGCCGATCCCGGGCCAGCTGGTCATCGCCAGCAGCCTGCGCCGGCTGGACGACGCCGATGTCTGCGCGGCCAAGAAGAAGGATGGCCCCTGCGTCCTGGTGTTCCGCAACGAGGCGGGCGTCTGGCGGCTGGTGGCGTTCGAGGGCGACGCCTCGCTGTTGCGAGGGCCAAAGGGACTCTAGCGCTCTTCGTCGAACCGCGCGGCGACCAGGTCGGCCAGGGCGGTGACCGCGGCCCGGGCCTCCGTGCCCTCGGCGGCGATTTCGATGGTCGAGCCTATGCCCGCGGCCAGCATCATCAGGCCCATGATCGAGCGCGCGTCGACGGTCTGGCCCTCGCGGCTGACGGTGACTTCGGCGTCGAATTCGCCCGCCAGCTTGACGAACTTGGCTGAAGCGCGCGCGTGCAGGCCACGTTCGTTGACGATCTCGACCGTGCTGCTGACCTTCATCGCGCTAAGAGATCACTTCTCGCCGGCCAGCAGATAGGAGGCGACGGAAATATATTTGCGTCCGGCCTCCTGGGCGTGGGCCACGCAGGTGGGCAGGTCTTCGCGGCCGCGCACGCTGGCCAGCTTGATCAGCATCGGCAGGTTCAGCCCGGCGATCACCTCGGCCTTGGTCTGATCCATCACCGAAATGGCCAGGTTGGACGGGGTGCCGCCGAACATGTCCGTCAACAGGATCACGCCCTGGCCGTCATCGACCTCGGCCACGGCGTGCAGGATATCCCGACGTCGTTGCTCCATGTCGTCCTCGGGCCCAATGCAAATGGCCGCGACGCCGGCTTGCGGGCCGACGACGTGTTCCATGGCGAACACGAATTCTTCGGCCAGCCGCCCATGGGTGACGATCACCAGGCCGATCATTCAAAAAAACTCACGGGACCCCTCCCGCAACCGGTGTTACCCCGCCGGCGCCGCGGCTTGATACGCTGGTTAAGCGCGAAGGCCAAGATGACTCACAGAACGGGCGAGTTTGGCGGGCGCCGATGGCTCCGTCGCGACCAGGGCGATGGACGGAATCGCCTGCCCCATCAGCGAAATCGCCTCCGGCGCAGGCATGCGTTCGATTTCGGCCGCGACGACGCATCGCGCCGCCAGATCCACCGGCGCGAACGCCCGGTAGGGAGTCGGCGCCACGCCCAGGCCTCGAATCTCCATCAATCCGGCCAGTGAGTCGGGCGCGCGCCCATAGACCTGTCCGCCACTGGTCCACAGGACCACGCGGTCGTCGGCCACCAGGGTCCAGCCATCCTGCAAGGCGCGCAGCATCAGATCGCTCTTGCCGGCCCCCGACGGTCCCTCGATCAGCACCCCGCGCCAGATCCCCGCGTCCCACAGCGCGATCAGCCCGGCGTGGCGGATCATCATGGGCGGCGCTCCGGCAGGGTGACGACGAAGCGGGCGCCCAGCACCCGCCCATCGGCGCCCGTGCGGTTCTCCGCGCGGATCTCGCCGCCGTGGGCCTCGATGATCTGGCGGGCGATGGACAGGCCCAGGCCGGAATGGCCGCCAAAGGCCGCGCCCTTCGGGCGGGCGGTGTAGAACCGCTCGAACACCGTCTCCAGGTTCTCGGGCGGGATCCCGGGGCCGTCATCCTCGACCGAGGCGACGATGTCGCGGCCGGCGCGAGACAACCGCACCCGCACTTCGCCCACCTCGCCCCCGCCCTCGACCATTCCACTCGCCGAAAGGGTCGAAAACGAGCGGGCGTTGTCGATCAGATTGCGGAATACCTGGCTCAAGGGGCCTTCGCGGCCGAGCACCATCGCCTTGTCCAGGCCGTCGGCGCCGATGAACCGCACCGGCGCCTGGCCCGGCTTGGCCGACTGGATATAGAGGCTGGCGATGTCCGACAGCAGTCGTTCCAGGTCCAGGGCGCGCGGCGCCTCGCGCGACAGCTCGGCGTCCAGGCGCGAGGCGTTGGAGATGTCGGTGATCAGCCGGTCCAGGCGCTGCACGTCCTGTTTGAGGATATTGGTCAGCCGGTCGCGGGCGCTGGGATCGCTGATCAGGTCCAGGGTCTCCACCGCCGAGCGGATCGAGGTCAGGGGGTTGCGGATCTCGTGCGCCACATCGGCGGCGAAGCGCTCGATGGCGTCCATGCGCTCGGACAGGGCGGAGGTCATGGTCTCCAGCGAGCGGGCCAGGTCGCCCAGTTCGTCCTGGCGGCGGGCGATGTCGGGCAACAGGATGGCGCGCGCGCGCGCGGCGGTGACCCGGTCGGCGGCCCGGGCCAGGCGCAGCACCGGACCGGCCACCTTCCAGCTGAGCAGCAGCGACGAGGCGATATTGACCGCCACGGCGATCAGGATGAACGGCAACAGGGCCTTGCGCTGGGCGGCGACGATCTCGTCCACATCGCCGGCTTCCAGGGTCAGCACGCCCAGCACCGCGTGCACATACTGGATCGGGATCGACACCGACACCACCCGGTCGCCATTCTGCGCCCGGCGCAGCCGATGAACCTGGCGGCCGGCCATGGCGCTGGCGATCTCGGCCTGCAGGTCGGCCCGGGCCTTGGCCACGATGCTGGGTCGGGCGTCCCGATCCTGCAGCCAGTCCTGCAACCGGGTCTCCCCCGGCCGGCGCGCCGGCGGCAAGGGTTTCCACTCCACCCGGTCGCCCAGCACATAGCTGTCGGCCACCAGGGCCTGGTGGGCGTCGAACACCCGCGCCCGCTGCGACTTGGGAATGAACAGCAGGTCTATGGTCTTGCGCGCCAGATCCGGATCCAGGCTGGGTTCCGGGTCGCCCCGGGTGGCCGCCTTTTCAATGACATTGGCGATGAACTCGCCCTGGGTGGTCAGGCTGTCGATCTTGGCGTTGATCAGCCCCTGGCGGGTTTCGTTCAGCACCAGGGCGCCGGCGATCAGGATCGCCAGGCCGAGCAGGTTCAGAAACAGGATCAGCCGCCCCAGGCGCGAGCCGGCCATGCGCCAGCCCCGCCTCGGCGCGCTCAGCCGCACCGGCGCTAGGACGGCCTCAGGCCTCGCGGTATCGATAGCCGACGCCATACAGGGTTTCGATCGCATCGAACTCGGGATCGACCTGACGGAACTTGCGCCGCATGCGCTTGATGTGGCTGTCGATGGTGCGGTCGTCCACATAGACTTGGTCGTCATAGGCCGCGTCCATCAGATTATCGCGGCTTTTGACGAAGCCGGGACGCTGGGCCAGGGACTGTAGCAGCAGAAACTCGGTCACGGTCAGCTTGACCGGCCGGTCGTCCCACAGGCAGTCGTGGCGGGCGGAATCCAGGGTCAGCCGGCCGCGCTTGATGGCCTTCGAACCCGCCGCGCCGGCGTTTGCGGCGCTGGTCTCGCTGTCCCCGGCCTCGGCCCGGCGCAGCACCGCCTTGACCCGCTCGATCAACAGCCTCTGGCTGAACGGCTTGTGGATATAGTCGTCGGCGCCCAGGTTGAAGCCGAGGATCTCGTCGATCTCGTCGTCCTTGGAGGTCAGGATGATCACCGGCAGTTCCGAGGTCTGGCGCAATCGGCGCAGCACCTCCATGCCGTCCATGCGGGGCATCTTGACGTCCAGGATCGCCAGGTCCGGCGGGTCGCTCTCCAGCGCCGCCAGGCCCGAGGCGCCGTCATGATAGGCCTTGACCTTGTGGCCAAGACTTTCCAGCGCCAGGGAAATGGAGGTGACGATATTCTCGTCGTCGTCCACCAGAGTGATCTTCGCCATGGTCAGGTCCCAAGAGGGTCGTTTCGCCGACCCAAGCTAATGATATGGCGTGCTTGGAGCAACGCACGCGGGCGAAACTGTGGCCGAGCCGCTTCAACCGCCTCTTAAGTCCTTGGGTTTAGCCTGTTCTGGACAGAAGGACCGCAGGCGATGGATCGCGATCAAATTCATTTCGAAGTCTTTGCGCGCCGCAAGTCCGGCGCCAGCTGGACGCTCGAATTGGCGACCGAGGACCGCGGCAACGCGCTGAAGACGGCGGAAGAGACGCTCAAGACCGGCAAGGCGGTGGGGGTCAAGGTGACCAAGGAGACCCTCGACGGCGACACCCATGAGTTCAAGTCGGTCACCATCTTCAGCCAGGGCGAGGTCGAGCAGAAAAAGGTCAAGCCGCCGCGCGAAAACCTCGACCCCCTGTGCGTTTCGCCCCAGGATCTCTACAGCATTCACGCCCGCGACCGCATCAGCCGCCTGTTGGAAGGCTTCCTGTCGCGCAACCGCGCCACCGCCTTCGAACTGTTGCATCGTGTGGACCTCGCCGAGCGGCTCGATGCGGCGGGCATGGACCTGCAGCACGCCATTCAGAAGGTGGCGATTCCGGAAGCCTCGGCCCGGGGCGTCAGCGTCCACGAACTGATCCGCAGCTTTCAGAAACTGGCCCAGGCGACCATCGACCGGGTCCTGCGCGACGGGCGCAAGGGCGTCTTCCCCGATATCGCCCGCGAAGGCTTCTCGTCGGTCGTCGAACGCCTGGTCCACGACCCCGAGCGCCACTACGTGCTCGGCGGCTCGGTGGCGGTCAATATCGGCCGGGCGACCACCTGGAGCGACAAGATCACCCGCCTGCTGGACCTGGCCGACAAGGCGCCGGTCTCGCCGGCGGCGCGGGTCCTGGCCTTCCAGGTCATCGAACAGCCCCTGGCCGAGATCCTCGGCTCGCGCACCGGCATGGCCGAACTCCTGGGCCCCGACCTCGACCTGGGCGGGATGCTGGCCGGCATGACCCGGCTGGTGGCCGCCGACGCGGTGGAGGCCCTGACCAATATCGAACCCACCGTGGCCCGGGTGATGCCGCCGCTGGACGGGGCCGGCGCCCGCCTGGCCAACTGGCTGGAAGGCCCCTATTTCGAGACCGTGCGCAAGGCCATCCTGCGCCGGGTGATGGCCGAGCTGACCGGCCCGCGCCGCCTGCGCCCGTCCGACGCCGCCGGCGAAATCGACCTGCTGCGCGCCCTGGCCATGACCCTCACCGCCGCGGCGGGCAAGCTGCTCACCCCGGAAGCGGTGCAGGACGCCTTTGTCGCCCGCTCCCAGCTCCTGGTGCGCAGCGACTTCGTCGAGGCCTATCTCGGCGACCGGCGCGCCCCGGCCCTGGCCGAGGTCCGCTCCCTGCTGTGGCTGGCCGAGAACGTCGCCGGCGCGGCCAACAAGCGCCAGGCCAATCGCTGGATCGCCGCCACGGTCAGCGCCCTGCGCTTCGAGACCGAGCTGCGCGATTCCCCCGAATCGCCGATCGCCAAGCTGGCCTCCCTGGCCGAATTGCAGCGCCAGGTGCTGCGGGCGGGGCTGGCGGCCGAGGATTGCGCGCCGATCGCCGCCAAGCTGGGCGAGGTCGGCGGCGCCGTGGAGGCCGATTCCAAGATCGCCCTGACCCTGGCGCGGGCCAATGTGCCGGCGCTGGGCCGGCTCAACCTGCTCCTGAAACTGGCCTCCGGCGAAGCCGCGCCCTTCGGACCGGCCGCCGACCGCGCCCGCGTCGAAGCGCTGAAGATGGCGCGCCTGCCCGAGGTCCGCGAAGCCATGGGCCAATATCCCGACCTTCTGGACCGCGTCCGCCACCTGGCCCAGCCGGGGGGCATGGCGGCCTAGGCAAACCCTGGCGGGTTTTGCTTGGATCGGATCAGGTTCGATTGGGCCAATCCGTCGCACCAAAGCCCGCTCTCCCGGCGAAGGCCCATAGGCGCTAAGTTTTGACTTTGGATCCTATGGAACCCTTCCCCCTCGATGGGGGAAGGGCAGGGTTGGGGGTGTGTCCGCAGTGGTGGGGCGAAGAATGCCGGGGGCGACGTCGCCCAACGGGGTCAAATCTGGAAACCGCTTGCCAACACCCCCAACCCAAACCCTTCCCCCATCGAGGGGGAAGGGCCTCTTGAGCTC
>FSWM01001231.1_pt1 | contig 55183 bp, 40 predicted proteins | sample 1637841 | NCBI WGS metagenome assembly FSWM01 (sample SAMEA3914789, study PRJEB12502) | metagenome | biome: forest; material: soil | place: Canada | collected 2011-07-03 | depth 0.3 m | reverse complement strand
CCGCCCGTTGGGCGAGGTGATCGCCGCCATCCGCGCCGATCTGGGCCTGCCGGTGGACCCCGCCCTGCTGGACGATCCCGACTGGATCGAGACCGGAGGTTCGTGGGACGGGCTGTTGCCCGAGCCCTATGCGTCCGGCGGCGGCGGTTTTGGCGCACCCGCCCCGATGTGGGCGCCGAAACCCCCGGCCGGGCGCCTGCGGGCGCGGCGACGGTCGGGGTAGCCGTCGCGCAAGCTCGGAGCCCGTTTGGAAAATCGCGGTGGTTGGGTCCTTGCGTGGTTCGAGACGCGGACCTGAGGGTCCGCTCCTCACCATGACGAGGGTTTTTGCCGCCCCCAAACAACGTCATGGTGAGGGCTCGCGTCAGCGAGCGTCTCGAACCACGCAAACCAAGCCATGCGACCTGTTTCCAAACGGGCTTTCAGCGTCATCAGTAAACATCAAATAATGTGTGACCATGTCACACTATCCAAAGCTTGGGCGTAGCAGAAACAAGCTATGGTATTGGTATGGGCCGGGATGAGAAAATAACCCTGGACTCAAGCCGCAGTACTAGAGTCCATATTTACTCTGTAATGCCCGTCCCGATTGTGATACCAAGTCGAGGTCGGCGGGCTTTTCCGGAAAGTCCGAGCAGAGCCCGCTCGGATAACCAGGAGGAAATGGTCATGGGGCATATCAGCCTGAGTCAAGGCGTCAAGATCACGACGTTCCAGCCGCCGGAGGGGTTCGATCCCCTCTCGGCCAGTCAAGCCGATCTTGCGAAGTTCGGATTTCCGTCCCGGCCCGATGATGACGCCCACCATCTGGCGCGCTATCGGCGGGTGATGGGGCAGCTCAAGGGCAAGTTCCACTATATCCAGCCGACATTCCGACTGAACGAGGACAAGCTGCACAAACCTCGCCAGCGGCGGACCACCGATCCGACGGAGACCTCGAGCAACTGGTCCGGGGCCGTGGTCAATCCGCCGGCCGGCCAGTCGTTCCGGTGGGTGCAGGGCGACTGGGTGGTGCCGAACGTCTTCGCGCCGACCCAGAACCACTGGTATTATTGCGCCAGCTGGATCGGCATCGACGGCGACGGGTCCGGCGACGTCTGCCAGGCGGGGGTGGAATGCGAGGTCTATCAGAGCGGAACCTCGCTGATTCGCAACGTCTATCCCTGGTGGGAATGGTATCCGGCCGGAGAGGTGCAGATCACCAATCTGGGCGTGGTCCCCGGCGACATGCTGACCATGCTGATCTGCACCAGCCAGGCCGCCGGCTCGACCACGGCCAGCGTGTTCATCACCAACCGCACCAGCGGGGCGTCGACCTCCTTCGCCCTGACCGCGCCCACCGGCACCAAACTGGTCGGCAATTGCGCGGAATGGATCGTCGAGGCGCCCACCGTGGGCGGGTCGCAAAGCGCGATCGCCGACTATGGCGAAGTGTTCTTCAGCGTCTGCGAAGCGGTCACCAATACCGGGGCCACGGTGAACGGGGGCTCGGGCGACAATATCAATATGACCGGGTCCGGGGGGGCGGTGGTCTCCGACGGCAATCTGATCACCACGACCGTCGTGCAATGCCTGTATGCGGGCGCGTTGCCGTAAGCTGGCGAGAGCCCTCCCCCTCGATGGGGGAGGGTTGGGTGGGTGTAGCCGTGATGTTGGGGTGAAAAACGCGATGGGCTACACAGCCACACGCGTTTGCATCTTCATTGTCGGTGGACACACCCCCAACCCTGCCCTTCCCCCATCGAGGGGGAAGGGTTCACTCGTGGACGGCGCTGACTTCAACCCGCCCAAAACCCCTCCGCGACCGCGGCTGAAATGCGGTGGCAGCCGCCGGGCTTCCGGTCCAAGATGGCTGGGTTCGGGGCGTGCGAGTTGAAGGGGATTCATGGCGGGACGGTTGCGCGGGCTTGTGCCGAAGGCGGGGCGGGCCGCCTGGAGGGTTGCGCTGTGCCTGGCCGGCCTGAGCGCGATGGGCCAGGGCTTGGCGGGTCAGGCCTGGGCCGCGGCGGCGGGCGGGTCGGTGATCGCGGCGCCCCAGTTGCAGCAGCGGCTGGGGATCAGGACCGCGACCCTGTCGGCGCAGAAGCGTAAAAGCCAGATCGACGCCTTCGCCAAGGTGCTGGACCCGGGGCCGCTGGCGCAGCTGGATTCAGACCTGATGACGGCGGTGGCGGCGGCGCGGGCGTCCCGGGCCGAGGCCGTGCGGGCCAGGGCGCTGAACGCCGCCGGCGGCACGGTTTCGGCCAAGGACGCCGAGGCGGCCGAGGCCCAGGCCCGGTCCGACGCCCTGCATGTGACTCTGCTGCGTAAGCGGCTGGGGCTGGAATGGGGCCCTGGCATAGCCCGGCTCAGCGACGGCCGGCGCGCGGGGCTGATCGCCGCCCTGGCGGCGGGCAAGGCGGCCCTGGTGCATGTGGACACCCCCTCCAACGCCGGCCAGGCGGGGGCGCGGACGGTGGATATCGATGTCGGCGCCGACAGCGCCCATGGGGTGGTGCTGGGCGCGGCGCGCCAGGCCGAGCCGCGCCTGCAGTCCTCGGGCCTGATCGTGGAGGTCAGCGGCCCGTCGGCGATCCTGCTGTCGATCGGCCTGACCCAGAGCGCCCATATCGACAGCGGCGGGCCGGAAACCGGGGTGGTGCTGCCGCGCGCGGCCCTGATCCGCTATGAAGGGTCGGTCTGGACCTATGTGGCGCGGCCCGGCGACCGGTTCGAGCGGCGGCTGGTGGAGAACGGCGTGCCGGAAAAGGACGGGCTGTTCGCGCCGACCGGATTTTCGCCCGGCGAGGCGGTGGTGACGGACGGCGCCGCGGCCCTGTTCGCGGCGGAGCTTGGCCAGGTCCCAATCTCGGGGAAACAAGACGCTGGACGACAAGACTTTGGCGCGGTGAAATAGGCGTGCTGTCCAGGATCGTCCGCCGGGCCCTGCATCATCCCTGGCTGGTCGTCGCCGGCTGCGTGGTGTTTCTGGCCTATGGCCTGCTGCTGGTCCCCGCGACCCGGCTGGACACCTTTCCCAGCCTGTCGCCGGCCACGGCCTCGGTGGCCACCGAGGCGCCGGGCATGGTCGCCGAGCAGGTCGAGCAACTGGTCACGCGCCCGATCGAAAACGCCCTGGCCGGGGCGCGCGGCGTGGCCGCGGTCCATTCCCAGTCGATCCAGGGCCTGTCGATCGTCACCCTGGATTTCCAGCCCGGCGCGGATCCCGACCGGGTACGCCAGGCCATAGCCGAGAACCTGGCGCGCACGGCCGGGCTGCTGCCCGCCGGCGCGGGCGCGCCGCAGCTGTCGCCCCCGACCTCGGGCGAGGGCCAGATCCTCAAGATCGGCTTCACCAGCGACAAGATCACCCCCATGGCCCTGCGCCAGATGGTGCAGTGGACGGTGCGGCCGCGGCTGCTGTCGATTCCCGGCGTGGCCGGGGTCCAGGTGTTCGGCGGAGAGACCCGGCGGATCGAGGTCCGCGCCCGGGCCGGCGACCTGTCGGACAGCGATCTGGGCTATGCCGACGTGTTCGAGGCGGTGCGGCGGGCCACGGGCGTGGCGGGGGCCGGCTTCATCGACACCCCGGCCCAGCGGGTCCTGATCGAGCCGCACGGCCAGGCCCTGACCGACGACGACGTGGCCGCCGGCCAGATCCAGGTGGTGGGCAGCGCGCCGGTGCGGATCAGCGATGTGGCCGATGTGGTCGACGCCCCGGCCCCAGCCTTTGGCGACGCCCTGATCATGGGCCGGCCCGGGGTGGTGATCGCCATCGCCAGCCAATATGGGGCGAACCGGCTGGAGACCAGCGACGCGGTGGATCGCGCCCTGTCGCTGCTGAGGCCGGCCCTGGCCAGCCAGGGGGTGATGATCAGCGCCGACCTCGACCGGCCGGCCGGGTTCATCCGCGGCGCGGTGCGCGAACTGGTGTGGGAGCTGATCGCCGGGGCGGCGCTGGTGGCCCTGCTGCTGGCGGCGTTGCTGCGCGATTGGCGTGCGGCCCTGATCGCGGTCCTGGGCATGCCCCTGGCCCTGGTCGCCACCCTGCTGAGCCTGAAGCTGCTGGGCTGGACCCTCAACACCATGACCCTGGGCGGGCTGGCGGTCGCCCTGGGGCTGATCGTCGATGACGCGGCGATCGATGTGGAGAATATCGTCAGCCGGCTGCGCGAGGCCGAGACGCGCCACGCCTCTCGCGCCCACGCCGTGCTGATGGCCTCGCTGGAGGTGCGCGCGCCGGTGATCTACGCCACCCTGCTGGTGGTGGTGGCGCTGGTCCCAATGGCGCTGCTGAGCGGGGTGCAGGGCGCCCTGTTGAGGCCGCTGGCGGTCAGCGTGATGGTCGCGTCCCTGGCCTCCCTGGTGGTGGCGGTGGGGGTCACGCCGCCGCTGGCCCTGTTGTTCCTGAAGCATATTCGTCCCAGCGAGGACCCGCCCCTGCTGCAGCGCCTCGAGCGCGGGTATGAGGGGTTGCTCCGGCGCCTCGATCCCGCCCGCCTGGTGTGGCTGGGCCTGGCGGCGCTGCTGGCGGCGGGGGCGGTGCTGGGCCTGTTCGGCTTCCGGCGCGAGTTCCTGCCGAACTTTCATGGCGATCAGCTGACGGTGGAGATCCAGGCCCCCGCCGCGACCTCCATGGCGGTGATGCGCGACTATGGCGTCCGCGTCACCCGCGCCCTGCTGGCCGATCGCGACGTCATGCATGTCGCGCAGGAGATCGGCCGGGCCGAGACCGGACGGACGGCGGCCGGCCCGGAACAGGCGCAGTTCGATATCGCCCTGCGCCCCGGCCTGACCGCGCCACGGCAGGACCGGGCCCAGGCGCGGGTGCGCCGAGCGGTGGAGGCCTTTCCCGGCCTGCACGCCGTGGTGCGGCCCAGCCTGGGGATCAGCGCGCTTGGCGGCGGGGCCGGCGGCAAGGTTCAGGTGCGGGTGTTCGGCGATGATCTGGACGCGTTGGACCAGGCCTCGAGCGGTATCGCGGCGCTGCTGCGGTCGGGGGAGCCGGGCGGCTCGCCGACGCTCAGGGCGCCCCTGAACGTCAGGGTCCAGGGCCAGGCCGCCGCGCCGGTGGTGCGGGTGGATCTCAATTTCCAGCGCCTGGCCATCTATGGCCTGTCGGCGGCGGATGTGCTGGACACTGTGCAGACCGCCTTCGCCGGCTGCACCGCCGCCCAGGTCTATGAAGGGGGCCGGGCGGTCGATATCGCCGTCACCGCCGACGCCGCCTTGCGCCAGGACCCCGAGGGCGTGGGCGAGCTTTTGCTGCGGTCCAGCTCCGGCGTGGCCACGCCGCTGAAGACGGTGGCCAATGTCTATCTGACCGACAGCCGCACGCGGATCGAGCACGACAGCGGCCTGCGCAGCCAGCTGATCCTGATGGACCCGCCCGGCGACCCGCGCGCCTTCGTCCGCGATCTGCAAAACCGCCTGGGCAAGGCCGTCCTGCCGCCGGGGACCTATGTCGAGGTGTCGGCGCCGGACCAGGGGTTCGATCCGGGGCATGGCCTGCTGGTCAACGCCGCCCTGGCGGGATGCGCGATCCTGGCTCTGCTGCTGATCGCCTTTGGCGACCTGAGGTCCAGCGCCATCGTGCTGGGATCGACCCTGTTCGCCGTGATCGGCGGCGCCGCGGCGATCGCGGTGACGGGCGGGGTCTTGTCGCTCGGCGCCCTGGTCGGGTTTTTCGCCCTGTTCGGCCTGTCCGCGCGCAATGCGGCCCTGCTGATCTCGCGCGTCGATCAACTGGTCGCAGTCGACGGGAGGCCGTGGTCCGGCGAGACGGTCCGCCTGGCGGCCCGCGAGCGGCTGTGGCCGATCCTGTTCAGCGCCGTGCTGGTGGCCGCCGCCCTGTCGCCGTTCGCCGTGCGGGCCGACCAGCCGGGCCATGAGATCCTGGGGCCGATGGTGGCCGTCATTCTGGGCGGGGTTTTGAGCTCGACCGTGATGGGCCTGTTGCTGTCGCCGATGCTGATGGTCCAGCTGTGGCGCCCGAAACCGGTCGCCACCGGGGCTTCGGGCCCGGCCTTGGAGGGCTAAGGCGCATGACCCTGTTCAGCCAGGGCCACGTCGTTCCGGTTCCACCAGCCGCCGCCGAGGGCCTGGAACAGGGCCACCGTGTCGGCATAGCGGGCGCCCTGCGCCTGGACCAGGGCGGCGGCCGCCGTCTGGTCGGCCTGTTCGGCGTTGAGCACGGCGACCAGGTTGATCTCGCCGAGTTTGAAAGCCTGGCGGGCGAGGTCGAGGCTTGTGGCCGCCGCCGCCCGGGCTTCGGCCGCCGCCTTCAGCGCCCGGGCGTCCTGGTCGAGGGCGTGCAGGGTGTCGGCGACGTTCTGAAAGGCGCTCAGCACCACGCCGCGATAGTCGGCCGCCGCCTGGTCATAGGCCGCCTCGGCCGCCCGCTGCTTGTGCAGCAAGGTCCCGCCCTGGAAGATCGGCTGGGTCACGGCGCCGGTCAGGGACCACAGACCGTTCTGCGGCGTGAGCAGGTCACCCAGGCGGGTCGAGGTTCCGCCGAGCGCGGCGGTGAGGGTGATATTGGGCAGGCGGTTGGCCTCGGCCACGCCGATCGCGGCGCTGGCGACCTGCAGATTGGCCTGGGCCGCCTGGATATCCGGTCTCTGGCGCACCAGCTGGGCCGGCAGGCTCAGGGGCAGGTCGGCGGGCAGATGCAGGCCGGCCAGATCGACGCCGTCGTCGACCGCCTCGCCGGCCGAGACGCCGGTCAGCCGGGCGAGCAGATCCTGCTGCTGAGCCAACTGCTTGGCCAGAGGCGGCAAAAGCAGCGCGGCCTGGGCCAGAACATTGTCCTGGGCGGCGACATCGCTCGCGGCGGCTTCGCCCAGCCGCTGCTGATCTCGCAGGCGGGTAAGAATTTCCGCATCGGCCGCGATCGCCCGTTCGGTCGCCCGCACCTGGCCGCGCAGCGTCGCTTCCTGCAGCGCCGCCAGCACCACATTGGCGGTCAGGGTCAGATAGGTCGCCTCGAGCTGAAAGCGCTGGTTTTCCGCCTGGGCGGCGGTCGATTCGATCTGGCGCCGCAGGCCGCCGAACAGGTCCGGCGTGTAGGAGACGCTGACTTGGCCGGTGTTGAGGCTGAAATATTGCGCATTGGAGCTGAGCGGCGAGGCCAGCACCGCCGGGTTCTTCTGCCGATTGGCGCTGAAATCGGCCTCGGCCTGAGGATAGAGCGCGCCGCGCTGGGCCAGCAGGGACTCGCGCGCCCCCCGCAGGGCAGCCTGGGCGCTTTGCACGTCGGGATTGGCGGCGAGCGCGCGATCGACCAGTCGGTCGATCCCCGGCGAGGCGAACAGCGTCCACCAGCGGCCGGACACGTCCAGATCCGAGGCGAATCGCTGCGCCTGGCCATCCGGGGCGGAGGCCGAGACCGTGCTCCCCGGTGGCTCGGGGGTGTAGCGGCTGATGGTCGGCGGGGCGGGCGCGTGGAACTCCGGCCCGACCGCGCAACTCGCCAGCAGACCGCACAGGACGCCGGCGACGCCCGTCAGACGCATCGCAGGGGCCAGGCGTCTTGAGCCGGCTTGCACGGTCTGGGCGGTCGTCAGGCTTCGACGCTCTCGGTGGGCGCCCCGCCCGGCGATATGCCCTTGGCGTTGAGCAGGGCGGTCAGGTCGGTGATCGCCTGGGTCAGGATCAGCATTTCCTTCTCGCGCAGCTCATCGATCTTCTGGTGCAGCAGCTCGATCTCCAGCTCGGCCTTGATATTGACCTGCCGATCGTTCTCCGCCTGCTTGCGGTCGATGTCCTGCTGCCGGTTCTGGCTCATCATGATGAAGGGGGCCGCATAGGCGGCTTGGAACGAGAGGGCCAGATTCAGCAGGATGAAGGGATAGGGGTCCCAGCGCTGCACATAGGCGGTGACGTTGAGCACGATCCAGAAGAACAGGATGGTGGTCTGGATGATGATGAAATTCCACGACCCCATGGTCGAGGCCACGGCGTCCGCCACCTTTTGGCCGACCGTGAGCTGAACCGAACCGTCGGTCGCCTGGCTTGCGCGCAAACGTCGCCGCAAGATCCGCAATTCCGTCAGCAGCCGCTCTTCGGTCTCGTGCAGCTCGTGGCTTAGCGCGCCTATGGGGTTCATTCAATCGGCTCCGGTCGTGTTTGCAGCGCCATGCGCCGTTCAAGCGAACGGGCGCCCATCCGCGCCTATCTATGGTGTTTTTCTCATGGAGTGCTCGGGGTTTTATTTCCGGCCTGCGTCCCCTCTGTCCGCCGTGCGCCAAACCGGCCCCTGGCCCGGCCGCCTCCACCCCGATCCATCACCGTTTGCGCCGATTTGATCAAGACCTTGGCCTGAATCTGCGGTTAGCTGGTCATGGCGGTCGCCGCGCTCTGGGTCGCAGCCGTCCGTGTGGTCACACTGAACAAAGGGATCTCAATCCATGTCCTTACTCGTTCTGGCGCTGCTCATCGGGATCATCGCCGGCCTGCGTGCCATGACCGCGCCGGCCGCGGTCAGTTGGGCCGCCCATCTGGGCTGGCTCAAGCTCGGCGGGACGCCCCTGGCCTTCATGGGACTGGCCGTGACCCCGTGGGTGTTCACGGTTTTTGCCCTGGTTGAGCTGATCACCGACCAGTTGCCCGCCACCCCCAGCCGCACCACGCCGCCCCAGTTCGGCGCACGGCTGGTCAGCGCAGGCCTGTGCGGCGCGACCCTGGGCGCCGCCCACGGCCTGTTGCTGGCGGGCTTGGCGGCCGGCGCGGTCGGGGCCGTGATCGGGACATTGGGCGGACATGCGGCGCGCGCCAGACTCGCAGCCGCGTTCAAGCGGGATTTGCCGGCGGCCTTGACCGAGGACGTGGTGGCCATCGGCGGCGCGGCGCTGATCGTGTTGGCGCTTCGATGAGCCGCCACTTCGACGCCATCATCATCGGCGCCGGCCAGGCGGGCCCACCGCTCGCGGGGCGGCTGACCGAGGCCGGCCGGACCGTGGCCATGATCGAGCGCAAGCTGTTCGGCGGCACCTGCGTCAATACCGGCTGTATGCCGACCAAGACCCTGGTCGCCAGCGCCTATGCCGCCCGCCTGGCCCGCCGGGGCAGCGAGTACGGCGTGGTCTTTCCTGGCCAGATCAGCATCGACATGGCCACGGTGAAGGCGCGGGCGGACGCGGTTTCAAGCCGGGCGCGCACCGGGGTGGAGACCTGGCTGCGCGGCATGGCCGGCTGCACCGTGATCCAGGGCCATGCCCGCTTCACCGCGCCGCGAACCGTGCAGGTCGGCGAAGAGACCCTGACCGCCGACGAGGTCTATATCAACGCCGGCGGTCGCGCCTCGGTCCCCGACCTGCCGGGCGTGGACCGCACCCCCTATCTGACCAATAGCTCGATCCTGGCGCTTGAGGGGCTGCCCGACCATCTGGTCATCGTCGGCGGCAGCTATATCGGCCTGGAATTCGCCCAGATGTATCGCCGCTTCGGGGCCGAGGTCACCGTGGTCGAAAAGGGCGCGCATCTGATCGGGCGGGAGGACGAAGAGATCTCCGAGGCCGTCCGCGACATCCTGACGGCCGAGGGCGTCAAGATCCACACCGGCGCCGAATGCATCAGGCTGTCGCCGCACGAGCAGGGTGTTTCGGTCGGGGTGAACGACGGGGCCGAGATCGTTGGCAGCCACCTTTTGCTGGCTGTCGGGCGACGCCCCAATACCGATGACCTGGGGTTGGACGCCGCTGGGGTGAAGACCGACGCGCGCGGCTACATCCAGGTCGATGACACCCTGGCCACCAGCGCCGCCGGAGTCTGGGCCCTGGGCGACTGCAACGGCCGCGGCGCCTTCACCCACACCGCCTATGACGATTTCGAGATCGTCGCCGCCAATCGGCTGGACGGCGCGGCGCGGCGGGTCAGCCAGCGGATCACGGCCTACGCGCTCTATATCGACCCGCCGCTGGGGCGCGTGGGTCTCAGCGAGGCCGAAGCCCGCAAGACCGGACGGCCTCTCCTGGTCGGCCGCCGGGCCATGTCGCAGGTGGGCCGCGCCATCGAGAAGGGCGAGACCCAGGGTCTGATGAAGGTCGTGGTCGACGCCGAAACCAGACAGATCCTCGGCGGCGCCATTCTGGGCGTCGGCGGCGACGAGGCGATCCATGGGGTGATCGACATCATGAACGCCGGCGCGCCCTATACGACCCTGCAACAGGCGGTTCCCATCCATCCCACGGTCTCGGAGCTGATCCCCACTCTTTTGGGGGAGATGAAGCCGGCCTGACCGGACATCCATCACCATACCCACGACATGATCGCCTGACGGAGCTTTCTAATGACCGCATCCCAACTCCAGACCCCGGTGTGGCTGGCCGCCGGCCTGCGCACCCCCTTTGTCAAGGTGGACGGCCTGTTGGCGGACCTCGACGCCATAGCGCTATCGCTGCCGGTCGTGCGGCGAATGGTCGAGGACCTGTCGGGCGGCGCGCCGGACTTCGCCGTCTGGGGGAGCGTCATCCCCAACCTGACCTGGAGCAATATCGCGCGCGAGGTGCTGCTGGACGCGGGGGTGGACGCCACGATTGCGGCCTTCTCCACCGTCATGGCCTGTTCCACCAGCATGGTCGGCGCCTTCGAGGCGGCGGGCATGATTGACGGCCAGGCCCGCAATCTCGCCCTGGTCGGCGGGGTCGAGAGCATGAGCCGGATCCAGCTGGGCCTGGGCCAGAAGCTTTCGGACTGGGTGCGCGGTTTTCAGCACGCCCGCTCCCTGGGCCAGAAGGTCCAGCATATCGCCGAACTGAAGCTGTCGGACGCTAGGCTCTACATCCCCAGCGTCACCAATCGCACCAGCGGCATGAGCATGGGCGAGCATACCGAAATCACCGCCAAGGCGTGGAAGATCGGCCGCGCCGAACAGGACGCCCTGGCCCTGGCCAGCCACCAGAACGCCGTGGCCGCGTGGGAGCGAGGCTTTTTCGACGACCTGGTGATCCCGGTCGGCGAGGTGAAACGGGACAATATTCCGCGCAAGGACACGTCCCTGGAAAAACTGGCCAAGCTCGCCCCGGCCTTCGACCGCACCAGCGGGCAGGGCAGTCTGACCGCCGGCAATTCGTCGCCCCTGACCGACGGCGCGGCGGCCCTGTGGGTGGGTTCGCAGGCCGGCATGGCGCGTCTGCCGGCGCGTCTGCCCCGGGCGCGCTTGCTGGATTTCGAGGTCGCCGCCGTGGATTTCCGCACCGAGGGGCTGTTGATGGCCCCGGCCTACGCCGTGCCCCGCCTGCTGTCGCGCCATGGCCTGACCTATGCCGATATCGACCTGTGGGAGATTCACGAGGCCTTCTCCGCCCAACTGGCCTTCCACATGAAGGCCTGGGAAGATCAGGATTTTCTGCGCGACACGGTCAGGATCGAGCCGACCTTCGGCGCCTTTCCCCGCGACCGGGTCAATCCCAATGGCGGGTCGGTCTCCCTGGGCCATCCGTTCGGCGCCACCGGCGCCCGCATCCTCAGCCAGGCCATCAAGGAACTCGCCGCCAAGCCGGCCGGCGCCCGCGCAATCGTCAGCATCTGCGCGGATGGTGGGCTGGGGACCGTCGCCCTGCTGCAGTCGCAATAGGGCCGCGTTCGTTGATTGCCTTTTGGCGCGAAAGCCTGGAAGCCGCCCTGTGCCCTTACGTCAAGCTTGAGTCTTGCCGTTTCGGGCGGTTCGTGGTGCGAAATGGGGCTCGCAGCACAGGTTCAGGATTACGCCGATGACGCAGTCCAGGTTCAAGTTCGACTGGCGCATGGCGCCCGAGGTGATCTGGCGATCTTTGGTGTTCATCGTGGCCATCGGCATCCTGCTCATCGTCACCACCCGCTGGAACCGTTGGCAGGGCGGGGCGGGGTGGCAGGTCACCGACGACGCCTATCTGCAGGCGGACCTGACCCCGATCGCCGCCAAGGTCCCCGGCTATGTCACCGACGTGCCGGTACAGGATTTCGAGCGGGTTCACGCCGGCCAGCTGATCGCCCAGGTGGCCGACAGCGACTATCGCGCCACGGTCGCCCAGGCCGAGGCCGGCGTCGCCTCGGCCACGGCCACCGCCGAGGCCCTCAAGGCCCAGCGCCTGTTGCAGCAGGCCAATGTGCAGGCGGCCAGGGCGGTGGTTTCCGCGACATCGGCCACGGTCGAGCAGAACGGGCGCGATCTGGCGCGCCAGCAAAGACTGCTCCAGACCGGATCGTCCTCCACCGAGGCCAGCGAAAAACTGCAGACCGTCCATGCCCAGCTCACCGCCCAGCTGGCCCAGACCCGCGCCCAGGCCGAGGCGGCCGACCGCCAGCTCGGGGTTCTGGCCGCCCAGCAGGCCCAGGCCGAAGCGGCGATCGCCGCCCAGCAGGCGGCCTTGCAGTTGGCTCGGATCAATCTCGGCTACACGCGCATCGTCGCGCCGCAGGACGGGGTTCTCGGCCAGCGGCAGGTGAGGCCTGGGCAGTATGTCGGCGTCGGCGGCCAGATCACCAGCCTGACGCCCCTGCCGCACGTGTGGGTCATCGCCAACTACAAGGAAACCCAGCTGACCCATGTGGCCCTGGGCCAGAAGGCGGAGATTCGCGTCGACACCTTCCCCGGCCATGTGCTGCACGGCCATGTATTGGCCTTTGCTCCGGGGTCCGGATCGCAGTTCGCCCTGTTGCCGCCCGACAACGCCAGCGGCAATTTCACCAAGGTGGTCCAGAGGGTGGCGGTGAAGATCGCCATAGACGACGCCGATGGCCTGACCGAACGCCTGCGCCCGGGCCTGTCGGTGGTGACGCGGATCGACGCCCGTGGCGAGGGCGGCGGCAAGGCCGGCGGTAAGGCCAGCGGTAAGGCCAGCGGTAAGGATGGAGGCCGGCCATGAGCGGCGCCGCCACCTTGACCGCCGCGGCGCCGGCCCCGCCGCCGGCGGCGACCACCATTCCGTGGCTCGGCATAGCGGCGGTGTTGATGGGCACCTTCATCTCGACGCTGAACGGGCGCCTCTCGTCCTTTGGCTTGGCGGATATCCGCGGGGCGGTCCATGCCGGCTTCGACGAAGGGGCCTGGATCACCACCGCCCAGACCGTCGCCCAGATGCTGATCGCGCCGATCGCGATCTGGGTCGGCGGCATCTACGGGTCCCGCCGGGTGCTGCTGGACGCCGCCCTGGCCTTTGGGGTGATTTCCCTGATCACGCCGTTTTCGGTCAACCTGCCGATGCTGCTCGGCCTGCAGTTCATGGGCGGCCTGGCCTCCGGCTGTTTTGTGCCCCTGACCCTGAGTTTTCTGCTCAAGAACATGCCGCCGCGAATGTGGGCCTATGCGGTGGCCATCTATGCGCTCAATCTTGAGCTCTCATTGAATATCTCCGCCTCGGCGGAGGGCTTCTATGTCGACCATCTCTCCTGGCAGTGGATCTTCTGGCAGAACGTGCCGCTGGCGGCGGGCATGGTGCTGTGCCTGCACTTTGGCGTGCCGCGCGACCCCGTCAATCCCAAACCTCCGCGGGCCGACGTCTTCGGCCTGGCCACCTGCGGCATCGGCCTGGCGCTGATCTACGCCGCCCTCGACCAGGGCAATCGGCTGGACTGGCTGAACTCCGGCGTGGTCTGGGGCCTGCTGGGCGCCGGGGGGATTCTGCTCGCGGCCTTTTTCGTCCACGAGCGACGAACGCCGCATCCTTTCATCAATCTCAAGGTCCTGTTCGGCAATCCGTTGCCGCGCCTGTTGGTGCTGATCGCTTTTCTGCGCCTGACGACCCTGGCCACCGCCTATCTCATTCCGCAATATCTGGGCGCGGTGCGCGGCTTTCGCGCGCTGGAGATTGGCCAGACCCTGGTCTGGATCGCCGCGCCGCAATTGATCTTCTGCCCCCTGGCCGCCCTGATGCTGCGCCGGACCGACCCCAGGCTCGTCTCCTCCATCGGCTTCATCTTCATCAGCATCGCCTGCCTGATGGTGTCGCATGGCCTGACGCCGATCTGGAGCTCCGACCAATTCCTGCCGTCGCAGCTGCTCCAGGCCATCGGCCAGAGCTTCGCCCTGTCGGGAATCATCTTCTTCGCCGTCCTGCATCTGCGGTTCGAGGACGCGCTAACCTTCGGCGCGGCGATCCAGATCGCCCGGCTCATGGGCGGCGAGATGGGCACGGCCTTTGTGGTGACCTTGACCCGGGTCCGCGGCCAGGTCGCCTCCAATCTGATCGGCCTGCATGTTCGTACAGGCGACGGGCAGGTTCTCCAGAGGCTGCAAGCCTATGCCGCGGTCACCGGACGGGCGGTCGATCCGGCGACCGCAAACGCTCGGGCGGCGGGGCTGCTCGGCAATATCGTGCGCAGCCAGGCGGCGATGCAGGGGGTGATCGACTGTTTTGTGGTTCTCGCCGGCCTGACGGCCTTGGCCCTGGCCCTGGTCGTGGCCCACAAGCCTGCGCCGCTGGGGCCGGCCTCCTACAGGCCGTTCTTCCCATCCCAGGATTCCACGTCGTGAGCCGGGTTTGCAAATCCCTGGCGCTGCTGGCCTCGCTGGGCTTGCTCGCCGGCTGCGTCGAGGGTCCCAAGTTTCACCCGCCGCCGCCGCCGGCCGGGGCTGAGGCCCCGTTGATCTCGGTCAAGCCCGCGGTCGAGACCACCGCCTCGCCTCCCGACGACTGGTGGCGGCTCTATCAGGATCCCTTGCTGGACAGGCTGCTGGACGACGCCTTGGCGACCAATGCCGATCTGGCGGTCGCGGAGGCTAATCTTTCCGCGTCCCGGGCGGTGCTGGAGGCCTCGCGGGCGGGGCGCTATCCGTCGACCGCGGCCGAGTTTGGCGCCGTCTATGGCCGCGACCCCGCCACCAACGAGATCGTCGAGATCGGTGGCCACAAGCCGGAGACCATCTGGCTGTTCGACGACGTTTTCGATGTGTCCTACGAACTGGACCTGTTCGGCCGGGTGCGGCGATCGATCGAGGCTTCCCATGCCGACGCCCAGGCCGCCGCCGCCGCGCGCGACGGGCTGAAGATCACCATCGCCGCCGAGACCACCCGCGCCTACGCCCAGATCTGCACCCTCGGCGAACAACTCGCCGTGGCGCGTCACTCGCTTGATGTCGTCGGCCGCGAGGCCGAGATCACCCGCCAGCGTCACGACGCCGGCGCCAATTCCAGGTTCGACGTGGTCCGGGCCGAAGGCCTGGTGGCCCAGGTCCGCGCCGGCATTCCGACGCTGGAGGGCCAGCGGCGGGCGGCCATGTTTCAGCTCGCCGCCCTTCTGGGCCGCACGCCCGCCAATGCGCCCGTCGAAGCGGAGGCCTGCATAGCGCCGCCGCATCTGGGGGCGCCGATCCCGGTCGGCGACGGCGCGGCCCTGCTCAAGCGGCGGCCGGACGTGCGCGCGGCGGACCGGCGGGTCGCCGCCGCCACGGCCCGCATCGGCGTCGCCACCGCCGATCTCTATCCGCGGATCAGCTTGACCGGCTTCTATGGCGGCGCCGCGGCGGACATCAACGCCTTGACCACCAATTCGGGCCTGATCTGGGGTCTGGGCCCCAAGATCAGCTGGACCTTCCCCAACCAGGCCTTGCCGCGCGCCCGCATCCGCCAGGCCAAGTCGGGCGAGGCGGCGGCCCTGGCCAATTTCGATTCGGTGGTGCTGCAGGCGCTGAAGGAGACGGAAACATCCCTGGCCGCCTATGGCGCCGAATTGGACCGCCGCCAGTCCCTGGCCGAGGCGCAGGACAGGGCTCAACAGGCCTTTGACCTGGCGCACGATCAGTTCCTGGCGGGCTCGCTCAGCAATCTGGAGCTTCTGACCACCGAGCAATCCCTGGTCGCCGCCGACGCCGCGGTGGCCGCGTCCGACGCGGCGGTGGTTCAGGACCAGATCGCGGTGTTCAAGGCCCTCGGCGGGGGTTGGCGTGGACCAAAGGGCGCGGGGCGCTCGTGACGCCTCTTCCCTTGGGCCAAGCTTGAGCGCACCTAAGACCGCCATGCGCCCCGTGACCATCATCCATGTCGCCGAACTGGCCAAGGTTTCGCTGAAGACGGTTTCGCGGGTGCTCAACAACGAGCCCAACGTCACCGAGCGGACCCGCGACAAGGTCATGGCCGCCGTCGATCAGCTCGGCTACAGCCCCAGCATCGCCGCGCGGCGCATGGGCGGCTCCAAGTCCTATCTCTTGACCGCCTTCAACGACCGCCAGCTGACCTTGGAGAACTGGCGCAGCGCGCGCGGCAGCAACTGGGTCGACCAGATGCTCTATGGCGCCATGCTGGCCTGCGAACAGTCCGGCTATCACCTGATGTTCGAACTGATCGATCTGCAGGACCCGCAGCTGGAGCGGCGGGTGGTGTCGGCCCTGTCCTCGCTGCAGCCGGACGGGGTGATCCTGACGCCGCCCAACAGCGACAACCCGACCGTGCTGCGGGTGCTGGAGGACCGGGGCGTGCCCTATGTCCGCATGGGCTCGACCTTGAAGGGCAGCGGTCACGCGGTGTTCATGGACGACGCCCTGGCCGCCCAGGTGGTGGCCCGCTACCTGCTGGATCTGGGCCATCGGCGGATCGGCTTTATCGCCGGCAGCTTTCGTCACCTGTCGAGCCTGCATCGGGTCGAATCCTTCATCACCACCATGGCGGAGGGCGGCGTGGCCGTGCCCGACGAGTGGGTCCGCCGCGGCGATTTCAGCTATGAATCGGGGGCGGTCAACGCCGAGGCCCTGCTCGACCTGCCCGAGCCGCCGACCGCGATCATCGCCAGCAACGACGCCATGGCCCTGGCCGTGCTGCACGTGGCCCAGCGGCGAGGCCTGGCCTTGCCGGCGGACCTGTCGCTGATCAGCTTCGACGATTCCCCGGGCGTGCATTTCAGCGCCCCGCCCTTGACGGCGGTGCGCCAGCCGATCGCCGAAATGGCGGCGCGGTCGGCGGAACTGCTGATCGCCATCGTCGCCGGCGCCGAACCTGAGGGGTCCGAACACAAGCTCGATTTCGAACTGGTCGTCCGCGATTCCACCGGCCCGGCGCCCGCGCGTTAGGGCGCTGTCCGCGCGGGCAGGCGGATCGGCAGGGCCTGCGCCGCCAGGGCGACCGGGACGGTGACGCGCAGGTCCCGCGAGGAGGCGGCGAGGCTGACCTCATAGTCGCCGGCGGCGATCGACCAGCCCTTGGCCGGATCGAAGGTGGCCAGCAGGCGCGGCTCGATGGTCACGACCATGTGGCGCGTCTGGCCGGGTTTCAGCTCGATCTTGCGCCAGCCCGCCAGCCGGCGCGGCGCTTCCCAACCGCCGGCCTTGGGTCCCACATAGATCTGCGGAACGGCCTTGGCGGTGCGGCGCCCGGTGTTGCGGACGTCGAAGGAGGCCGTGATCCGGTTTTTCGTGACGGCCGCCTTCAGGCCGGCATAGCTGAAATCGCCATAGGTCAGGCCATAGCCGAACGGGAACAGGGGCGTCAGTCCCTGGCGGTCGTACCATTTGTAGCCGACGGCGGCGCCCTCCTTGTAGTCGACGTCGAAGGCCTGGCGATCGGGCAGGTCCAGGCCGTCGAGCCTCGGCCGGGGCAGCTGGGATTCATCGCGGGGAAAGCTGACCGGCAGGCGGCCGGAGGGCGCCACCTCGCCGAACAACAGCCGGGCGATGGCCTCGCCGCCGCTCGTGCCCGGATACCAGGCCTCGACAACGGCCTGGGTCTGGTCCAGCCAGGGCATCAGCACGGGCCCGCCGGTCTCCAGCACCACGACCGTGCGAGGATTGGCGGCCGTTACCGCCGAGATCAGCTCGTCCTGACGGTCGGCCAGGGTGATCGAGGCATCCAGAGATTCGCCGGTCCATTGATGGACGAAGACCACGGCCACATCGCTGTGGGCGGCCAGGCTCGCCGCCGCGGCCACGTCCGCGCCGTCGGCGTAGCGCACCAGCGCCCCCGGCGCCCGGGCGGCTATGGCCTTCATCGGCGAGGACGGAAAATAGACCATCGGCCCGGGAAACGTCTTGAGCCCAAGCCCCGGAACGGCCACGCCGCCGACCGGATAGACCTGCGAGGAGCCTCCGCCCGACAGGACGCCGACATCGGCATGCGAGCCGATGACCGCAATCTTCCGGGTGGTGCGGGCCAAGGGCAGCAGATCGGCCTGGTTCTTCAGCAGGACCATGGCCTCTTCCGCGTCGGCCTGGGCGACGGCGGCGTGGGCGGCGAAGTCGATCGGCTTTTCGCCCACCGGGTGATCGACCAGCCCCTTGGCGAACATCGCGCGCAGGATCCGCCGGGCCATGTCGTCGAGCCTGGTTTGGGGGACCTCTCCCGACTCGACCGCGGCCTTCAGGGGGGCGGCGAAATAGGGCTTGTCATCGAACACCGCCCCGGATTGCTGGTCGAGCCCGTTCAGGGCGGCGGTGGCGGCGCTGTGGGTCGCGCCCCAGTCCGACATCACATAGCCCCTATAGTCCCAGTCGCGCTTGAGGACCTGATTGAGCAGCCAATCGTTTTCGCAGGCAAAGGGGCCGTTGACGTGGTTATAGGCGCACATCACCGAGCCCGGATCGGCGTCGGCGATGGCGATTTCGAAGGCCAGAAGGTCCGACATCCGCGCGGCGACCGGATCGATCCTGGCGTCGAACACGAAGCGGCCCGTCTCCTGATCATTGAGCGCATAATGTTTGACCGTGGAGATGATGTGGTTGGACTGGATGCCGCGGATCTGTGCCCCGACCAGGGTTCCAGCCAGGAGCGGGTCTTCGCCGCCATATTCGAAATTGCGGCCGTTGCGCGGGTCGCGCACCAGATTGACCCCGCCCGCCAGCATGACGTTGAAGCCGGAATCGCGCGCCTCGGCGCCGATCATGGCCCCGCCGCGATAAGCGAGCTCAGGATTCCAGGTCGCCGCCGTGGCCAGGCCCGAGGGCAATGAGGTGCGCAGGCGAAGCCTTGGACTGTCGTGCTGGGTCGCGACCCCGACCCCGGCGTCGGTCTCCCATTGCGGCGGCAATCCCAGGCGCGCAACGCCGGGCACATAGCCGGCCGAGCCGTAGCGCGCCGCCGGGGGCCGCAGATAGCCGCTGTCGGTCTTGTGTTCGCCGAAATAGCCGAACACCAGGGTCAGTTTTTCGGCCTCGGTCATTTGAGGCAAAACCAGGTCCGCCCGAGCGTCCGCGCTGAGCGCGGGATTGAGCCAGGGCCCCCGCGCCAGCGGCGCCGCAAGCGCCGCGGCGCCCAGGCCGAGAACCACGCCAAACGCCGCCGCGCGCCAAAACAGCCGAACCATCATTCCTCCTGAATTTCTTGTTCTTCCAAGGCATACAAAGGCTTGGGCCGCGACGCGGGTCGCTCCCCGATCAATCCATCCGGTCGGCGCCGCGAAATACGGCCTTCACGACACTTTGCGGCGACACCGACTTGACAACGTTGTCATAGGTGAGGCATTCAAATCACGCAAGCCGCCGACGGATAATGATCCGCGCACAGGGAGGGATTCTATGAAGCTTCGAACAGCCCTATTGACGGGCGTATCGGCCGTCGCGGCCTTGGGCGGGTCGACCGCCCTGGCTCAACAGACCGCCGCCCCCACCCAAGCCAATCAGGTGGAAGAGATCGTCGTCACCGCGACCAAGCGCGAGACCAATCTGCAGAACACCCCGATCGCCATCTCCGCCTTCAGCCAGAAGACGCTCGACGAGCAAAAGGTGAAGGACGTCACCGACCTGGCGCGGTTCGTGCCCAGCCTGGCCTTCTCCCAGCACGGGGACCAGGGCTCGATCAATCTGACCATGCGCGGCATCGGCAACGATGCGGCCTTCACCGAAGTCGCCGACCCGGAAGTCGCCATCTATATCGACGGCATCTATTCGCCGCGCGCCCAGGGCGCTTCGGTGCTGATGTACGACATGGACCGGGTGGAGGTGGATCGTGGTCCCCAGGGCACGCTCTATGGCCGCAACGCCACCGTCGGCGCCATCAATCTGATCACCGCCAAGCCCACCTTCGATGGCGATCACGGCAATATCGAGGTCGTCGGCGGGTCCTATAATCGCTTTGGCGTCAAGGGCATGCTGAATGCGCCGGTGTCCGACACCCTGTCTTTCCGGTTGGCCTTCATCACCGATCGGCACGACGGCTACGCCAACTTCCAACAGCCGCCGAACGTTCCCGGCATCGTCCGGTCCGCCTTCGTCACCGAGGGCAAGAAATACTACGCCCAGGACCAGCGGTCGGGACGCTTCAGCGCCCTGTGGAAGCCGAATGACCGCTTCACCTGGAACCTGAATGTCGAGGGTTATCAGGACACCGGCGCGCCGGTGATCGACCTGATGCAAACCCCGCGTCCAGGCCAGCCCATGTGGTCGACGCTCAGCGACACCGCCCCGCAGACCAACCGCTACACCTTCGGCGTTCGCAGCCAGATGGACTATGCGCTCACCGATAAGATCGGCGTCAGCTATATCGCCGGCGCCCAGCGCACCGGCGGCAGCGCCAACAACGATTCCGACGCCGGCGCGCTTCCGCCGACCGGCGCCGACACACCGGCCAACGCCTTCCAGGAAGACCACACGGTGTCGTCGCAATACGACGCCTACAGCCACGAAATTCAGTTGAAATCGACCGGCAAGAATACCGTCGACTGGATCCTCGGTGGCTATTTCAGCCACGAAACCAACAAGATCCGCTTCGACATCGACCAACGCAACGGCTATCGGCTGGGCACGTTCGGCTGGGCGGGCAGCTTCATCCAGGCGGACCGGGAGATCGAGTCCAAGGCGGTGTTCGGCCAGGCGGTTTGGCATCTGAACGACCGTATCCGCCTGACCGGTGGCCTGCGTTATACCGACGACACCAAAAAGGACGTGGGCGGCCGCAACGTCACCTTCGCCGGCTGCCCGGTGGGCGTCGACCCGGCGCTTTGCCAGACCGGCATATTCGGCGCCTATCCCGGCGTCACGGCTCAGCAACTTGTCGCCCTGCTGCCGGGCTATGGCATCTCGGACAACGACGTGAAGGGCGACTGGACCAAGCTGACCTATCTGGTGCGGGCCGATGCGGACATCACCGACAGGGTCCTGGCCTATGCCAGCGTCGGCACAGGCTTCAAGTCGGGCAATATCGAGGACGGCGGACGTCTGGCCGGGCCGGAATCCCTGACCAACTATGAAGTGGGGACCAAGACCAAGCTGTTCGACGGCCGAGCGACCTTGAACGTCGCCGCCTATTACGAAGACTTCACCGGCTACCAGGTCAATTCGACCCTCACCACCCGCGACGCCCAGGGCAATATCACCGCAACGCAGTTGATCACCCAGAACGCCAAGGGCGCCACCGCCTACGGCCTGGAAGCCGAGCTGAACGCGAGGGTGACCTCGCACGACAGCTTCCAGGCGTCGGTTTCGCTGCTGCACACCGAACTGGAAGAGTTGGAGAGCATCGACGGGCGTCTCTACAACCAGTCGGATCCGACCAAGATCCAGGAGCTCAAGGGCAACCAACTCCCCCACGCGCCCCTGTTCTCCGGCACCTTCACCTATGAGCATAATTTCGACATGCCCAATGGCGGCCAGGTGACGCCCCGGTTCACCACCCACATCGAAAGCCGCAGCTGGCTGTCGATCTTCAACCAGGGCGCGTTCGACCAGCAGAAATCCTATACTCGTTCGGACATAGCGGTGCGTTATGATCCGCCGGGCCGGGTCTGGTCGCTGGAAGCCTTCGTGCTCAATGTGGAAGACAACAACATCCGCGTCACCGCCGACAGTTTCGGCGCCCCCAATACCCCGGTGTTCATGTCGATCCTGCAGCCGCCGCGGACCTGGGGAGTTCGCGCCAGCGCCAAGTTCTAAGCGTTACGTCCCGCTTTCCTCAAAAACCTGTACCCCCACAGGTTCAACTCGGCGGCGTCCCTGGGGCGCCGCCCTTTTCTTGAGATCCCAAAGCGACGGAGACACCCATGGCTCAACGTCGGATCGTTATCGTCGGCGGCGGCACGGCCGGCTGGCTGACCGCGGCCTATCTGGCCAAGCGGCTGCGCGCCGCCGACCCCGACGGCTGCGCCATCACCCTGATCGAGGCGCCGGACATCGCCACCATCGGGGTGGGGGAGGGGACCTTTCCCACCATCCGCTCCACCTTGGCGTCGCTCGGGGTGGACGAGGCGCGGTTCCTGCGGGAAAGCTCGGCCACCTTCAAACAGGGGGTGCGGTTTCGCAACTGGGCCAGGGCGCCGGACAAGACCGGCGGCGGCGACGACTATTTCCATCCCTTCAACCTGCCCTATCGCGAACCGGGGCTGGATCTGTCGGCCTATTGGCTGAAATCGGGCCAGGACCGCCCCTTCGCCGACGCCATGACCATGCAGGGGGCGGTGATCCGCGCCGGCCTGGCGCCCAAGCGGCCGGGCGATGCCGATTTCGAAGGGCCGATGAACTATGCCTACCACTTCGACGCCGTCCGCTTCGCCGGCTTCCTGCGGCAGGTGTCCAAGGACCTGGGCGTGCGCCATCTGACCGGCGCGGTTCATGCGGTCCACCGGGACGAGCAGGGCGGCATAGCCGCGATCGAATCGGCGGAGCACGGCCGCCTGGAGGCGGACCTGTTCATCGACTGCTCGGGATTTCGCGGCCTGCTGATCGGCCAGGCTCTGGGCTCGAGCTTTCGGCCCTGTGACGAGGTGCTGTTCAACGACCGCGCCCTGGCCATCCAGGTCCCCTATGCCGAGCCGGACGCCGCCATCGCCCCCTATACCCTGGCCACCGCCCATGAGGCGGGCTGGACCTGGGACATCGGCCTCGATAGCCGGCGGGGGATCGGCTATGTCTTTTCCAGCCGGCACAGCGATGAGACCCGCGCCGAAGAGGTGCTGCGCGCCTATATCGGGCCGCAGGCCGAGGGCCTGTCCGCCCGGCTGATCAAGTTCCAGACCGGCTTTCGTGAACGCCAATGGATCGGCAACTGCGTGGCCGTGGGCCTGTCGGCCGGCTTTTTCGAGCCCCTGGAATCCACCGGCATCATGCTGATCGAGGTGGCCGCGGCGCTGATCGCGGACTTTTTCGCCACGCCGGACCGCACGGCCATGGCGGCGGCGGCGCGCAGTTTCAACAGCCAGATGCTGGCCAGGTTTGAGCGCATCCTGGATTTTCTGAAGCTGCACTATTGCGTCAGCGCCCGTCGGGACACCGCCTATTGGCGCGACAACGCCGATCCGGCTTCGATCCCCCTGTCGCTGCAGGATCGATTGACCCAGTGGCGCCTGCGGCCAGTATCGGCCTTCGACTTCATCACCGACCTCGAAACCTTCCTGCCGGCCAGCTACGAATATATTCTCTACGGCATGGGCGTCAGGGCCGAGACAGGCGCCTGGAGCGGTCGCTATCGCAATGATGCCGGCGCCGCGCGGGCTTTTCATAAGGTCGATCAGGCCGCGGCGGAGGCGGTCAAGCATCTGCCCAGTCACCGCGACCTGGTCCGCCTCTATCACGCCCGCGCGCAAGCCGGCCGCCCTGCAGCTTGAAGGCGGCAGACTAACGAACGCCGCGGATCAGGGCGGTGAAACCGGCGCTGGCCAGGGTCAGCCCGGCGCCGATCAGAAACAGCAGCGGATAGGATTCGTGGCCGTGGCGGATGCAAACCAGGGCCAGCACCGGTGACAGCACCTGGGGCAGGGTGTTGGACAGGTTCACCAGGCCCAGATCCCGGCCCGCATCGGCGGTTGACGGCAGGACCTGGACCATCAGGGCGTTGTCGATGGCCTGATAGCAGCCCAGGGCGCCGCCATAGGTCAGATAGGCTATGACCATGATCGGCCATCGGGGGGAAAGCGCGATGGCGACCACCGAGGCCCCCAGCGCCAGGGCTCCGGCGATGACGAACACCTTGCGCCGGGCGGACAGGTCCGACAGCCGGCCGCAGATCAGGGCCGTCAGCACATAGACCACCGTGGATATGGCGATCAGAAAGCCGATGGCCTGTTCGGGCCTGAGGCCGGCGGGCAACCAGCCCAGGGCGCTGCGCTCCTGCAGGTCGTACAACAGATAGGTCTGGATCAGGTTGACGGCGGTGAAGGTGAGCAGCCTGGCGGCGAGGGCCACGCTGAAATCAGCCGTCATTCGGGGCCAGAACGCGCGCCGGCCCACGAGCCTCGGCCGCGGTTCGATAGGCCCCTCTCGCAACGCCAGGATGAAGGGGGCGGCGAACACGACCACCGCTAGTCCCAGCGCGGGCGCCCGCCATCCGGCATGGGCCGCCACGCCGCCGAACAGGGCGACCCCCAGCAGATTGCCGATCGGATAGCCCAGGCTGAGCAGGGCGGAGACCTGGCCCTTCTGTCGGTCGGGGACCCGGTCGGCGACGACGGCGCCCAGGGCGGCGAAGAACATGTTGAAGGTGATCTGGAACGTCACCAGGCCGGCGAACAGCCCGCCGGAGGTGCGCGCCTGGGCGATCATCGCATAGGCGACCATCATCCCGGCCAGACCGGCGATCAGCCACGGACGCCGCCGCCCGATGGGCGAACGCGTGCGGTCGCTGAGCGCCCCAGCCAGCAGATTGGCGAAACCGGCGGTGATCGCGCCGGAAATCATCAGGTGGCTCAGCAGCGCCGCCTTGTGCGATGGATCGATCGCCGCCGCCCGCAACGGCAATATGATCTGCAACAGCGGCAGAAAGCTCAGATAGGCGCCGATCTGGGCCAGGGCATAGGCGCCGGCGAACCGTGCGCCGATCGGCGGCAGGAACCTGACCTGGGACAGGTCGTCGCCCTCGCGCACGGGCGCCGGATCGCGCTTGACTGTCAGGAACGAGACGATGCGAAGCCCCCCTGGCCGTCCTTGTGCGCCGGACGCCTTGGACGCGCATCATGACCAAATTCGCCGGGGCGGTATAGGTCGCGTGTATGCCGGTCTGCTAGGCGCCGCCCTTAATCCGCTTCGGCCAGGCCCTCGGCTTTCAGCCGCCGGGCCAGGGGCTCCAGCGCCTCCTCATGCCGACGCCATTGCTCTACGGCGTGGGCATAGACCGGCTGGCGGACCTGGACCGCGCTTTGGGTGCTGCTGGGCGACGGGTTTTTGTGCGGCGTCAGGCAGGCCGGGTCCCAGGGCAGGGCGCAGGCGCCGATCAGCCGGCGTGTTTCGGCGTCTTGATCGGCCACCAGATCTTCATAGGCGACGGTGATCAGCCGGTCGCCCAGTAGCCGCCGCCAATGGGCGGTCAGGCGCAGATAGGCGGCGATATAGCGGCCCAGGTCGTCCAGGTCGTAGGAGAACGGATAGCCCTGGTTGAACAGGGTCTTGTACATGGCGTAGCCGCTGGCCATGGGATGCCGGCTGACCTGAACCAGCTTGGCGCCGGGCAGGGCGGCGGCGATCACGCCGGCATAGAGATAGTTCATGGGCAGCTTGTCGATGAACCGGGGCGAGGCGCCCGCCCCCGCCGCGACCCGCTCCAGATAGGCGGCGCCGATCCTGGCCGGGTCGGCCTGGGCCGTCAGTTGGACCAGACGCTGCTTGGGCGCGGGGGCGCCGCCCGCCGCCGCGCCGACCAGGGTGATCACCTGGGGCAGGTCGTTCAGCTCCCCCAGGGAGGTGACGTCGGCATGACTGCCCAGGATGCGCTCCACCAGGGTGGTGCCGGAGCGGGGCAGGCCGAAGACGAAGATCGGCGCCTCGGAGGCGGCGCCGGGCGGCGCGGCGGCCAGCCAGGCGTCGTCAAAGGTTTCAATGATCTGCTCGATGGTCGCCACGTCGTCGGCCACGTCGTAGCGCAGGTGCCGGCGCCGCACCGCCGCCCCGGCCCGCAGCTGGGCGAACGACGCCGCCGCCTCGCCCAGGTCTTCATATTCCTTGGCCAGGGCGTAGCGCAGTTGAACTTCACCGGGCCACACAGGTGGCGGCGGGTCGAGCAGGGCGGTCAGTTGGGTCACATGATTGCGCTGCTGTGTCTGGGTGCGCAGCTGCGAGCGGGTTCCATAGGCTTCCCAGTCGGTGGGCGAGGTGGCGATGGTCTTGTCGAGCAGGGCTTCAGCCTCCGTGAACTCGCCCAGAAAACGCAGCACCGTGGCCATGTTGAAATTGAGCGCCGGATCGTCCGGCAGCCGCTGGGCGGCCAGGCGCATCAGGGCCAGGGCGCGGCCGTGCTCGCTCATGGCGACCAGGGCGTTGCCCAGTTCGTGCTGCAGCCGGGGCTCGCCGGCCGCCGCCGCCTCGGCCGCCTGGGTTGCGGCGAGCGCGTCGGCCGTGCGGCCGGCCGCATGAAGGCAGCGCACGCGCTGGACCAGCAGGGCCGGCTCGTTCGGCGCCAGGGCCAGGCCACGCTCGGCGGCCTGCAGCGCCCGGCCGATCTGGCCCAGATCGAGGGCGAATATGCTGGCGGTCAGCCAGCCGGGGGCGAAGGCGGGGAAACGGCCCAGCAAGTCGTCCACGGCCCGGCGCGCGCTGGCCGCGTCCCGGCGAGCCATGGCCGCCCGCGCCGCGCGATCGAGCTGCTGGGCGCTGACGGTCATGAGAGGAGGGCCGCGCCAGAGCCCTCCCCCTCGATGGGGGAGGGTTGGGTGGGGGTGTACATGCGATGTTGGGGTGAAGACCGCGAATGGCTCCGAGCCAAACGCCGTTCCATCTTCATCGCCGGCGGACACACCCCCAACCCTGCCCTTCCCCCATCGAGGGGGAAGGGTTCACTGATGGGCGACACTGACTTCAACGCGTCAAAACCTCCGTGAAGAATGACTAGCCTGGCGCGTTGGCGGGCTGGGCTTTCGAGGCCAGCACCGCGTCCAGCCAGAACCAGCACATCTGGCGCACGCCGCTTTCGGCGATGGAGTCCGGGCTCAAGGTGATTTCCAGCCAAATGCCGTCCAGCATCAGCATGAAGCTGGCGGTGAGGTGGACGATGTCGAGCTTGACCCCCGCCTCGTCCATCAAGGCGCCGAGCGCCTGCTGCAACAATTGCTGGCGGACGGTGAGATAGCGGGTGAAGGCGACCCTCAGCTCGGGGATGTTGCGCGACAACTGCCAGAAGGCGAGGCTGGCGCCGATCCAGCTGTCCCGGGCCCAGTCGTCCGACAGGTACATCTCGATCACGGCCTCCATGCGGGCGCGCGCCGACGGATATTGCGCCTGGACCACGGGCGTCAGCTTGGCCATGAACCGCTCGACCAGCAGGTCGTAGGCGGCCACCAGCAGGTCGTGCCAGCGGATGAAGAAGTGGGTGACCAGGCTGGGCGCCACCCCGGCCTCCCGGCAGACGCTGCGCAGGCTGGTTACATCGGCGCCGTCCCGCGCCAGGCAGATCAGGGTGGTCTCGATGATCTGCTGGCGCCGCTCGTCTGGCCGCAGCCGCTTGCGCCGCCCGGTCGTCGTTTCCGCCGCCTCCACGCTCCGCCGTCCTTTTCCGCGCCATCGGACGCCAAGCCACGCGCCGCCGCCTCAATCGCGGCCCATCCTTGCCTCCAAATATCGGCGCATATCAAGGTTGGCGTCCTCCATGGGGGCGTAGAAACCCTGGAGGTGGACGCGGCTGTTCATGCCCTGCTGCACGCGCTCGCAAATCGCCCAGTCCTGCTGGTTGACCAGGTCCCAGAAACCGCTGGCGTCGGTATGATCGAAGGAGGGCTGCTCCATCTCCGCCGCGGCGAACAGGAACAGGCATTCCACCCGCGTGGCAGACGCGCTTACCGGCCAAAGGATGTAGGCGGTGACGTGGTCGGCGGCCAGGCTCAGAAACAGGTTGGGATAGATCAGCTCGCCCTTGTGCCGGGTGCGCTCGTCCTCATTCAGGCCGGTGAAGGGGACGCGTTTGGTGGTTCCGGTCCAGGTGAAGGTCGTGGCCCCCTCGCGGTGGGGAATGCCGCGCTCCCACTCCAGCCCGGCCCCGCCGGCGGCGCGGAAGGCCGGGACGATGGCGCAGAGTTCAGGATGCACCGGGCCGCAGTGATAGCACTCGTTATAGTTCTCGCAGAGGATCTTCCAATTGGCCTCGACCTCATAGGTGATGCGGTGGCCGACGCGCAGGTCCGCCAGCGGATAGTTGGCGATGCGGCCCGCCACCGCCCCGATCTGCTCGGCCAGGGGTTCGGCCCTGGACGGGGTCAGGTGCAGGAAGACGAAGCCGCCCCACTGCTCGCAGCCCACCGGATAGAGCGAGAAATCCTCGCGGGGAAAGTCGGGATCGTCGCTGAGGAAGGGCGCGCCGATCAAGGCGCCGGCCGCGCTGTAGGTCCAGGCGTGATAGGGGCAGCGGATCAGGCCGGTCGGCGTCACCGCCGACGGCAGGATCGCCCGGCCTGGCTTGGCCGGGCCGGGGCTGGGGCACAGCTGAGCGCCCCGGTGGCGGCAGACATTGTAGAAGGCGCTTAAAACCCCGTCCTTGCCGCGCACGATCAGAACGCTTTCGCCGGCCAGATCGACCACGCGCCAGGCGCCGGGGCCCGGGATCTCCTCCGCCCGACAAACCGCCATCCATTCGCGGGTGAATAGCTTGGCCTTTTCGTCGGCGAACTGGGCGGGGTCGGTATAGGCCGCCGAAGGCAGGGACGGCTCCAGCGCGGCGGAGCAGAGAACATCGGTCATGGCAGGCTCCTAATCCCTCCGCTCATCCCGGCATTCGCCCATAGGCGCTGAGTTGGGACGCGCTCCCCTGTTCCTCATCCTGAGGCGCCCGCGCAGCGGGCCTCGAAGGACGCGGAGACGGCGCCGTGCGTGCGTCCTTCGAGGCTCGCCGCTGCGCGACGAGCACCTCTGGATGAGGAGCAGGGGTGGGGGGCAGCTTAATTCAGCGCACATGGGCGTTCGCCGGGATGAGCGGGGTAAAAACGGGTTCCATTTGAGAATGCTCCTCCATGGCTCAGATCACCGTCGCCGCCGCCGAGCCGTTATCGAGGCGATAGGGCAGGTCCTGCGGCGGCGCGTCCAGCGAGCGGGCGTAGAGATGTCCGGAATGGATGGCGTGGACCAGGGCGCCCGGCGCGGCGGCGTCGCCGATGCGGTCGACGCTGCGCACGCCCCACTCGACCCATTCGCCTTTGCGCGCGGTCAGCGCGTCATAGAGGGCGTTTCTCGGCCGGCGCAGGCCCACCACCACCAGGGAGGCGCAGGGGCGCTGGCTCTGAGTGCGGGTGAAGATGTCCTCCAGGGTCAGCCGGCCGGGCAGAAAGTCGGCGATGCTGCGGCGGGTGATCACTTCCACCCCCAGGCGCTCCAGATTGGCGTGCACATTGGGCTGTTCGTTGGTCAATATGGTCCAGGCCGAGGCGAAGCCGGCCGGGGTCACATAGGTCACCTTGGCGCCCTGGGCCGCCAGGCGCTCGGCGATGCAGCCGCCCATATAGTAGTTGTCATAGTCGAACACGGTCACGGGCCCGGCGATCGGCCGGCCCGCGAATACGTCCTCGGGCGTGAACACGCCGGGCCCCTCGAACATCTCGCCGGGAACCTCCAGCCGCGCATCATAACTGGCGGCGGTCCATTCGGCCCCGGTGGCGATCACCACCCGCTCGGCGCCGAAACCCAGCACCTCGTCGGCGCCCATGTCGCTGTCCAGATAGATCTGGGCGTTCATGGCCTTGGCCAGGCCTCCCAGCCGATAGTCCACCACCCGGCGCCAGGCGTTGAGGCCGGGCAGTTCGGCCTCGGCTAGAATCCGGCCGCCGGCGCGCTTGCCGCGATCGGCCACGGCCACCTCATAGCCGCGCCTGGCCAGGGTCAGGGCGCAGTCCAGGCCCGCGGGGCCGGCGCCGACGATCAGCACGCGGTCGTTTGAGCCCGCCTTGGCGAAGCGCTCGGGATGCCAGTCGCGCCGCCATTCCTCGCCGATGGTCGGGTTCTGGGTGCAGCGGATCGGCGCCCCGTCGTGCCAGCTGGCGATGCAGATATTGCAGCCGATGCACTCGCGGATATCGTCCTCGCGCCCCTCGTCCAGCTTGCGCGGCAGGAAGGGGTCGGCGATCGACGGGCGCGCGCCGCCGATCAGGTCCAGCACCCCGCGCTTGATCTGCGAGACCATGGTGTCGGGCGAGGTGAAGCGGCCGACCCCCACCACCGGCTTGGTGGTCAGGCCTTTGACGAAATCGATCACCGGTTCGTGGCTGCCCTCGGCCGAGAAGCGCGAACTGGAACAGTCGGTGGGACTGGAATCCAGCTTCACGTCCCACAGGTCCGGCAGCTCGGCCAGTTCGGCCACCACCTCATGCGCCTCGGACTCCAGGACGGTTCCGGGGCGTTGGCGCAGCTCGTCCAGACTGATGCGCAGAGCCACGCCGCAGGTGTCGCCGACCGCGTCCTTGACCGCTTCCAGGGCCTCGCGGATCAGGCGGCAGCGGTTTTTGACGCTGCCGCCATAGTCGTCAGTGCGCCGGTTGAAGGCTGGCAGCAGGAACTCATGCAGCAGATAGCCCATGCCGACATAGACATAGATGATGTCGAAACCGGCTCGCCGGGCGCGCAGGGCCGCCTCGCGATACCAGCCCAGCAGGGCCTCGATGTCGCCCAGGTCCATGGCCTTGGCGCGCTGGTTGGACATGAAGCCCACATGGGTCGACATCCAGCCGACGCCCGACGGCGACAGGGGCGGGATGCGGCTGGTGCGGTTCATGGTCGAGGCGCCCCCATGCCACAGCTCGATCCCGGCCAGGGCGGCGTGGCGATGGACGGCGTCGGTCATCAGCTTGTGGGCGCGCACATCGTGCTCGTCCCACAGCCGGGCGGCGGGCAGGGGCGAATCGTCGGAGCTGGGGTGGATCGACACCGCGCCGGTGCAGACCACGCCCCAGCCGCCCTCGGCCTTCACCTCGCGAAAGGCGGCGCGCACGGTCGGCAGCAGGTTCATGCCGCTGGCGTGGGGCACCTGATAGAAGCGGTTGGGCGCGGTCACCGGGCCGATCTTCACCGGCTCGAAAAGGATGTCCCAACGGGGGTTGCGCGCCATGCTCGATCTTCCTTGGCCGGCCCGCGGCCGTCACTAATTGAACAAATGTACAGTAACTGATTTCGGCGCGGAAAGGGAGCCTTCAGGCGCCCGTCGTCGCCTGAAATCAGACCAGCTCCCGCTTGACCTCGGTCACCCAGCGCCGCGTTCGCACCCGCTTGCCGTTCTCGGTCAGGGTGCAGGTCAGATCCATGCGGAAGCTGTCGCGCGTGCTGCGCAACGACCCTTCGGTATGGGACTCGATCAGGCGGCGGCCGCGCAGGGCGTGAAACGCGTCGCGGGTGTCGATGGTCAGGGCGGCGTGGGCGGGATCGCTGTCGCTGACCTCGCAGCCGATCTTGTCGGGGCCCATCTGATAGGTGGCGCTGACCACACCGGTGACCAGGTCCCGGGTGGTCTGATAGGCGCTCATGGTGTCGGGCGAGGCGCCGCCCAGGGCGCCGATATGATCGGCCAGAACCGGAAGCGCTCCCGGCAGGGACGGAGTCGGCGCCAGGACCGGCAGGGCGATGAAGGAGGCGTGATCGCCGCCGGTGAACAGGGTGGTGACCATGGGATAGGGCGACGGCCAGACCACCGGGAAATAGGCATTGGTGACCACGATGCGGATGCGGTGGCCCGGCGAAAACCGATAGCCGGTGCAGAACAGCTCGAACTCCAGCTCGACCATCTGGTCTATCGGCAGGGGCTCGAGGTTCACGTGCGAGTGGCGGTGCGAACCGTTCAAAAAGCCGTAGGTGACGATGTAGGAGGTCCCGTCGGGCGCCACGTCATTGACCCGCACGATCCAGTTGGCCTGGGGCGCGGTGGCGGCGGCGAACAGGTGGGCCTTGACGAAACCGAGGATCTCCACCGGCTCCTTCAGTTCGGGCGTGTCGAAACAGAGACCCCAGCTGTCGTCTTCCCGCGAGTCGACGCCATAATAGCCTTCATAGGTCGACGGGCCGATGGAGTTGCTGAAACCGCCGGTGGCGGGATGGTAGCGCAGTTTCAGCGCCGAGGCGGCGGGCGCCAGCTCGGCGAGGTCGCCGCCCTGGCCAGGGGCCGGGTCGGCCTTCAGGGCGGCGGCCTCGCCCAGGCCGTGCGACGGGCGCAGGAAGAATTTCCGGCCGGGTTCGAACACCGTATCCGGCCAGGCGTCCGCATAGCGCCACTCGCCGGGGATGGGGCCGGCGTCGCGGAAGGCCTGCCGCCGCCAGCTGGGCATGTAGTAGGCCACACGGGGCTCCTGCAGGACGCCATTGTCCTTGCCGTGCAGGAAGTGATCGAACCAGCGCGACTGCATCTTGCGCCAGTCCAGCACCGGGCCCGGCCAGGTCATCCCGTGGTGCCAGGGCCCCAGGATCCCGTGCGTGATCCCCGGCGCGTGCTTCATGATCCGGGGAACGAAGTTCTGGTACATGTCCAGATAGCCGCCGGCCAGATAGGTGGGTGTGGTCAGCAGGCCGTACTGGTCCGGGGCCAGCGATCCGCGGCGATAATGCGGCCCGTCCCTCTGGTTGCGCAGGAAGATGTCCAGCCAGGGCGGGGTGTTCCAACGGTCCATGGCCGCCTTGGTGTGCAGCTCATAGTCCGGCGCGCCCGGCGAGGCGTTCTCGGTGATCATGCCCAGGGCCCAGGAGCTGTCGACCATCATCTGGATGCCGCCGGGGCTGTGTATGTCGTCGGTATAGCGGTCGTCGGTGCCGCCCCGCACGAAGATCGCCTTCAGGGGCTCGGGCTTGTAGCGCGCGGCCATCCAGATGGAGTTGAAGGCGGAATAGGAGGTGCCGTACATGCCCACCGCCCCGTTCGACCAGGGCTGGCGGGCGATCCATTCGACGATCCGCACCAGGTCGTCATATTCGTCCAGGGCGTATTCGTCGGACGGAACGCCCTCGCTGCCGCCCGATCCGCGCACGTCCACATAGAGGCTGGCGAAACCATCCTGGGCCTGGCCGATCATGTCCTGGGCCAGGTCGCCGTTCGGCTCGTTGCGATAGGGATCGGCGGCCATCTGGGTCCCGACCCGCGCCCCGCCCCTGACCTTGGCCGGCAGGAACAGCAGGGCATTGATATGGACGCCGTCGGGCATGCGCAGGCGCAGGTTCTCGAAATGCACCCCGGCCGCCATGGGGTCGGACCCGGGCCAGGGTCCGCGCGTGACCTTGACCTCGGCGGCGTCGGTTGACCACAGGTCCGCGGGCGCCCCGGCGGCGGCGCTCGCCATGGGCGAAAAGCCGCCGGCCAGGGCCACGCCGCCGCCGAACAGGGCGTGACGCAGCAAGGCCCGCTTGCCCAGGGTGATCATGCTAGCTTTCCTTGGCTGGCGGGCTCGCCGGTTCCGCCGGGATTGATCGCCAGCCACAGGCCGGCGCTGATCATGGCGAAGACGGCGCCGGCGACGAACGGGGCGGTCCAGTTTCCGTGAGACGACAGGAAGGCGACAAACGGCGTGGCGATGATGCCGCCCAGATTGCCCCCGGTATTGAGCAGGCCCCCGGCCGCCACGGCGTCGGTGCGGCCGATCTCCATCGAGGCGGCCCAGAAACTGGCCTCGGTCATTTCCAGCACGCCAAAGGCCAGGGACAGGCCCGCCAAGGCCCAGAGCGCGCTGGCGGTATGCACCGAGGCCAGCAGCAGAAGGCCCGCCAGGGGCAGGGTGATCAGCGGGGTGATGCGCAGGCCGATGCGGGCGCCGAATCGCGCGGTCAGGCTGCTGCCGGTCAGGCCGCCCAGGGCCGCGCCAAGCGCCCCGACCAGGGGCGGGGCGGCGGCGGCGAGGCCGCCCTGCAGCACCGTGAAGTGCCGCGCCTGCACCAGATAGAGAAAGCTCCACAAGGTGATCAGGTAGAAGACGAAGTTCATGGCCAGGTAGGACAGGCTGAGGCCCGCCAGATGCGGGTTGAGCAGCAGGCGTATCAGGCCTTTCAGGCTGATCGGCGCCCTGGCCGGCTCCTGGGCCGACAGGTCCAGTTCGTCCAGTTCCTCCGCCGTGACCGCCGGGTGCTCGTGCGGCGTATCGCGCCCGTCGCGCCACCACAGGGCGACCAGGGCCAGGACCGGCAGGGCGGTCAGCACCAGGGCCGCGCGCCAGCCGATCACCACCATCAGCGACGCGATCACCGCCGGCGCGGCCGCGGCCCCCAGGCCTATGCCGCCGCTGCTGAGGCCCTGGGTCAGGGCCCATTGGCGCGAGGGGAACCAGCGCTCGAGCGTGCCTGACAGCACCGCGAAGAACGGCGCCTGGCTGGCGCCTAGCAGCAGCTGCGCCAGCAACAGGCCGACAAACAGCGGCCCGCCGGTCAGGGCGAACGGCAGGAGGGGCATGGCCAGGCAGGCGGCGACGGCCACCAGCCCGCTCAGGGTGAACATCACCCGCGCCCCCAGGGCCTGGCCCAGCACCCCGCCGGGAAACTGCAGGGCCGCGTAGCTGACCAGAAAGGCGGTCTCCAGCCAGCCGATCTGCACCTGGCTCAAATGCAGGTCCGGCATCATCGGCGCCGCCGCCACCGAGACCGAGGTGCGCTGCACATAGGCGGCGAAGGTCAGGGCGAACAGGAACAGAAAGATCCGCCAGCGCACCCGCACCGGCGGCCGGGCGGCGATCAGGGCGCTAGTGGCGAAGGACAAATCGCAGCCCCACGGTCAGCGGCCTGGTGACGAATTCCGACGCTTCGAAGCTGTGATAGAGCAGGTAGGTCGGGTCGCTCGTGTCGCCGCCCGGCGCCTCCACGGACGAGGCGGCCGAAACGCCCTTGGCGTTGAACAGGTTGCGGGCGAACAGCTGGACCTGAAGCTTGGGTGTGATCTGGGTCTGGACGTAGGCGTTGAACAGGGAATAGCCGGAAATATTGCGGAAATTGTCCAGGCTGGCGTCGACCTGATTGTGGAAATTGGACCTGTAGGATCCGTCCAGATGCAGGTCGACCTCATGCCCGTCGAACACCATCGGCGTGTAGTCGATTGCGAAATTGAACTGGTGGCGCGAAACGCCGGGCAGCCAGGATCCATTGGCTGCCGAATAGGCCCCGCCATCCACTGAATAGGCCTGGGTGAGAGCGGCGTCGGTGAAGGCGTAGCCGCCGGACAGGCTGAGGTCGTGGGTTAGGTTGTACTGTCCCTCAAGCTCCAGTCCATAGGAGCGCGCTGTATTGCCATTGATGATGACCGGCGTGCCGGAGACGGCCGACACTTCCAGCTGGATCCTGTTCCATTCGATATCGTAGGCCGCCGCCGAATAGCGCAGCCGCCCCAGTAGCCCCTTGATGCCGATCTCGAAATTATTGGCGTTGTCAGAGCCGAAATTGGTCAGGACTGGGCTGTCACAGAAATAGCAGGTCCCTTGCGGATAGGCGTTGGCCCCGGCGGCGCGATAGCCCTGCGAAAAGGTGAAATAGGTCAAGGTGTGCGGCCCCAGGTCATAGGACATGTTGGCCTTGAAGATCTGGCTGGTCGAGGTCTTGGCGCCCGTCCCTTCCGACGTGCCCAGGCTGTCGGCGCCGAAGGTCGTGCCGGCGCCGTAGATGTGCTGGATGGTGGTCTGCCTGAAGGTCTCCTGGAACACCCTCGCCCCGCCGGTGATCCGCCAGGATGGCGTGATATGCCAGGTGGCTTCGCCAAAGGCGGCCAGGTCGGTGAACTGCACGTCGCGCTTGAAGTCATAGGTCAGGTCGGCGGGCGATAATGCGCCCGGCCGGGCGCCGCCATAATAGTTGACCAGCCAGTCGCCCCAGGTCCCCACGCCGCCAGGGCCGCTGCCGTCCAGGGCCGACCAGGCGGCCAGGCCGGGCACGGTCTCGATGCTGTAGGCCTGTGTGCGCCGGTTCTGGTAATAGACCCCGGCCACATAGTCGAAGTGCTCGCCCTTGGGCGAGACCAGGCGCACTTCCTGGGTGAAGGCCGCGTCCTTGTTGAAGTCATAATTGGTGGTCGTGACCCTCGGATAGCTGCCGTAGTAGTATGGATACTTCACGTCGAGGGCGCTGTTGTCATACATGTCATCGGTGCCGACATTGTAGTACGAGGACGATGACGTCACGGTGCCGAAGCCGAAATCGGCGGTCAGGGTCAGGGCGCCCAGGTCGGTATTGGTGTCGGCGGGATTGAGCGGGATGCGCCGGTGGGTGACATAGTCCGCGCCCGGCGCCTCGAACGAGAAGCCGTTCGACTGGTCGTTCTGGTGTTGATAGCTGAGCTCGGCGCTGAAGCTGTCGGTCAGCTTCCACAGGGCGTCGCCCCGCGCATACCAGGTCTTGCTGCTGTTGATCCCGTGCAGGTGGGTGGTGACGAAGCCGCTGTTCAGCGGGTCGGCGGGATTGGCCAGCAGGGGTTGGGCGGTCAGGGGCAGGAAAGCGCCGTTCTTGTCATAGACCACGGCGTTGTCGGCGTTGATGAAGCCGGCCTGCTGGTCGTAGCCGCCATTGACGCGCACCGCCAGGCGGTCGGTGACCGGCAGGTTCAGCATCACGTCGACACTGTCATTGGGCTTGTCGGCCCGGTCGGTGCCGGAGCCGCTGGCATCGATGAAATAGTCGAGGTGCGATGGATCTGGTTTGTTGTGGATGGTGCGGATCGTGCCGCCCACCGAGTCGGCGCCGAACAGGGTGCCCTGCGGCCCGCGCAGCACCTCCACCCGCTCGATGTCGGTCAGCTTCAGATTGGCGAACAGGGGCGTGTCGTCGATATAGTTGGAGACGGTCGCCCCGCCCAGATTGGGAAACTCGCTCTCGGCGACGCCGATGTCGTTCGTGTTCACCCCGCGGATGATGAAGTTGTTATTGATGTTGCCGGCCCGCTCGCCGTAGTCGGCCGCGGTCAGGCCGGGCACGGAATTGCGCAGGCTGGCCAGGTCGGAAACCCCGTTGCGGGTGAGCGCGGCGCCGGACAGGGCGGTGATGTTGTAGGGGATCTTGAGCACGTTTTCGTTGCGCCGTGTGGCGGTGACGATGATCTCGCCCACCTCTTGGATCTTCGCCGCCGGCTTTGTCGCCGTCGCCGGGCCGGGCGCCGCCTGGGCGCAGACCAGGGTGGGCGCAAGGCCGGCCAGCGTGACCAGCGCCGTGCCAAAGGCCAGGGTCTTTATGTCCATGGTTGAGATCCGCCCCCTCTTGCGACCGCGCCGCCCGCAGCCGTTCGCCATCACCGCCGTGCGCCTTGGTGCGCCCGTTTTGCGGCTTGCGGGGTCATGCAACAGCCCTTATTGAACAGTTGTCAAGTAAAAGGCGAGGGCGTCCCAAAGCCGCCTTGAAACGCCCGATCTGCGGGCAGGGAGTGGTTTTCGGCGGTGATTTGCCGGTCGCCGGCGAGCCCCCTTCGTCACGACGCGTTTTCCCGCGCTTTTTGGATGAACCCCGCTAGGAAGTCTGCATGACCCATCGAATCGCCGTCACCGCCCTTCTTGCCGTCACCGCCCTTCTTATCGCCCTGGCGCCGGCCGCCGCCTCGGCCGCTGTCAGCTATGTCCACGCAGGGCGCCTGGTCGATCCCGAGTCCGGCCGGGTGCTCACCGATCAGTTGATCCGGGTGGTCGATCATCGGGTCGCCGCCATCGGCCCATGGACCGGCGCGCCCACGGACGGACCGGTGACCGACTGGTCGCGCTATGAGGTGCTGCCGGGCCTGATCGACATGCATGTGCATCTGGCCGACACCGAAGAGACCAACAATGTCGCCGAGCCGCTGCTGCACTCGGTCTCCGACATCGCCTATATCGGCGCCCGCCACGCCCGCGAGACCCTGCGCGCCGGTTTCACCAGCGTTCACGATGTCGGCTGTTTCCGCGCCTTCGCCGATGTGGCCCTGCGTGACGCCATCGACCGCGGCGATGTGGAGGGGCCGCGGATGAGCGCGGTGGGCGCCTATATCACCGTCCCCGGCGGCGGCGGGGAGGTCACCGGCTTTGCGCCGGACGTCAAGGTTCCGGGCGATATGCGGGTCGGCGTGGTCACCGACCCCAACGATGTGCGGCTCAAGGTCGACTATCTGTTCCAGCATGGCGCCGACTCCATCAAGCTGATCGCCACGGGCGCCGTGCTGGCCGAGGGCACCGAGGTGGGGCAGCAGGAGCTGTCCGAGGACGAGATGCGCGCCGCCGTGCAAACCGCCGCCAGGCACGGCGGCTGGGTCACCGCCCACGCCCATGGCGCGGAGGGCATCAAATCGGCCATGCGCGCCGGGGTGAAGGCGATCGAGCACGCTTCGCTGATCGACGACGAGGGCATAGCCCTGGCCAAGGCCAAGGGCGTCTATCTGGATATGGACATCTATAACGGCGACTATATCAACGAGGTCGGAACCCGCGACGGCTGGCCGGCCGACTATCTGCGCAAGAACCGGGAAACCACCGACGAGCAGCGCGACGGCTTCCGCAAGGCGGTCAAGGCCGGGGTCAAGATGACCTTCGGCACCGACGCCGGCGTCTATCCCCACGGCCTGAATGCGCGCCAGTTCAAATATATGGTCCGCTACGGCATGACGCCCATGCAGGCGATCCAGGCGGCGACGGTCAACGCCGCCGCTCTGCTCGGTTGGTCCAAGGATGTGGGCGCCCTGTCGCCGGGCCACTATGCCGACATGATCGCCGTGGAGGGCGACGCCCTGCAGGACATCAGCGTGCTGGAGCATGTCAGCGCGGTGATCAAGGGCGGTGAATCGGTCAGGTAAAGACAGGCTCCGGCTGAATATCTTCATAAAAGAGAACTCTGGTTTGAACTAAAGTCCCATTCACGCTCCGTCGGGTATCCGACATTGGAGCGGCCCGGGGTGATGGAATTTAAAATCTTGGTGGTCGAAGACGATCATGTCATCCGCATCAACTCCGCGGAGACTCTTCGTGACGCCGGTCTTGTCGTGATGGAGACAGAGACCACGGACGAAGCCCTGGCCATTTTACGGGCCGGCGCCAGTGAGGTCGCAGTGGTCTTTTCAGATATTCAGACGCCGGGCGAGCTCAATGGCGTCGCCCTCGCCAAGGTCATTGAGGAAGAATGGCCCGAGATCCCGATCGTCTTGACCTCGGGCCAAGTGATTCCTCAGGCCGGCGACCTGCCCGCGACAGCCCATTTCATCCCTAAGCCCTATAGCATGGCCAGTGTCACGGCGCTTATCACCAACCTCGCCGCTCTCGCTCCGCAGAAGGATTAAATTCGCCAGGTCTTGAACTGGCGGTCGCCCACTTTCCAACTAAGTCGATTAGCCGACAGTTTCCGGCTGCGATGTGTTATAGTCCCCCTATCACCGGCTTTGCCAACGGCGCCGGTGGCTGAGAGACGCGATGCGCTCCCGCCTTAAGCGGAGAGAGCGTGACCGAGCGTCCAAGAAATGCGTTTTTGCGAAGTCTCTCAGACAAGAGCTACGCCCAGATCAAAGACCATTTGGTTGCTGTCGACCTCTCGCTGGGCGCCTACTTGCAAAACGACGAGGAAAAGACCGACTGGGTTTATTTCCCCGAGAACAGCCTGTTATCCTTGATCGCGGCCAGCGCGACCGGCGAAACCGTCGAAACCTCCATGGCCGGCAACGAAGGCGCCGGGGGGCTGACAGAGGCCTGTGGCAGCCAGATCAGCAGCGTCGACTGCGTGGTCCAGGTCGACGGCCGCGCCTGGCGCGCTCCGGCGGCGGTCTGCCGCAACCTCGCTCTTACGGAATCGGATTTCAACGCCAGCGCCTGGCGCCTGGGCGAGATGCAGCTGGTGGAGTCGCGGCAATCGGCGCTGTGCCAGGCCATGCATCCGGTGGAACAGCGTTTCGCCCGCTGGCTGCTGGAAAGCTTCGACCGCTGCGGTGGTCGCAATCCCCTGCCCATGACCCAGGAATTCCTGGCCGCCATGCTGGGCGTGCAACGCACCACCGTCTCGTCCTTCGCCGCTGGCCTGCAACGCAAGGGACTGATCAACTACCGCCGCGGACGGGTGGAGATTGTCGATCGCGACGGGCTGGAGGGCCTGGCCTGCGACTGCCGCAAGGTCATTGTTCGGCAGCGCGAGCGGTTAGGCTTCCCAACCATGGTCACGGCCCTCTCGCCGGGGTGATCGGGCGGCGATACCCCTTCGCCGCGACGGCGTCGTCCCCGCCCAGGGGACTGAGGCGACTGGACTTCGCCGGCTAAACCGCACAAGGCAGGGGCGGACGCAGGCTGGGGAGCCGCGAGAGTCTCATGCGTATCATCGCATTCATCAGCCCCAAGGGCGGCGCCGGAAAGACCACCGCGGCCCTGGTGCTCGCCCTGGGCCTCGTCGAACGCGGTCAGCGGGTGGCCATGATCGACTCCGATCCGAACAAGCCCCTGATCCACTGGAGCAAGCTGGCGAGCCCGCCCGATGGCTTGACGATTCACCCCGCGCCCATGGCCGAGGATATCCGGGACGCCCACCGCGAGGCGCAGCGGCGCGATCCCGACTGGATCCTTCTGGACACGGAAGGCTCGGTGCGGGGCGCAATGGCGTTCACGGCGCTGCGGCCCGACCTGATCCTGACCCCTTTGGCGGGATCGCAACTGGAGGCGAACCAGGCCATCAAGGCGGCCGAGATGGTCCGGGAGTTCGGCCAGAGGGGAGGGCGGTTCCTGCCCCATCGTTGTCTGCTCACCCGGATACCGGCGGCGATCCGGCCGCGCTCGCTCAAGGCGGTCGTGGAGCAGCTGCGCCAGCATCAGATCGAGTTCCTGCCCACCGCGCTTCTGGAAAAAGAGGCCTTCCGCGCCCTGTTCTTCATCGGCGGAAGCTTTGCCAGCGTGGAGGCCGCCGGGGTCACCGGAACCGCCGCCGCGCGAAAAAACGCCGACGCCTATGTGGAGGCCGTGCTCGATCTGATGGGGTCGGACGATCAGAAGACGACCTGACCAAGGCAAACCCAAGTGGCCCTGCCGGTTGAAAGGCGGGCATCGCCAGTGTTTGAGACAGGTCGAACAGCAGAGTGGATAAGATTTTAAGCTCGGCGCCGTTCATCGGGCCGCCCTGGAGCGGAATGTGCCCTGTGTCACTTGTCAGGCGGTCGTTCCGATCGCATCGTTTCCATGCGCAGGAGCGGGGGGTGAGCTATGACGACAATCCAAGCGAGTCTAAGGCCGGTCTCGGCTGTCGGGCGCCGCTTTTATCTCATCATGGCTCTGCTGATGGCCGCCGTCATCGTCGGTGGATTCTCGCAGACCGTCCCGGACGACTTCACCAAGACGCCCTACCTGCCCTTGCTGCTCCACGTCCACGGCGCGGTCTTCACCTGCTGGGTGCTGCTGTTCGTCGCCCAGCCGGCCTTCGTGGCGCGGGGCTCGCTTGCCCTGCATCGCCGTGTCGGCTGGATCGGGGCCGGCCTGGCCGGCGCCATGGTGGTGATGGGGCTCGCCGCGATGTTTTTCGCGCTCAGCCACCACAGAGTGCCGTCCTTCTTCCCGCCGGGGATTTTCCTGGTGATGAACAGCCTGGTCATTCTCACCTTCGGTGGGCTCGTCGCCGCCGGCATAGCCAATCGGCGAAGATCCGAGTGGCACAAGCGGCTGATGCTGTGCGCCACCGTCTCCATTCTGGGGCCCGGCCTTGGGCGGCTTTTGCCGATGGACTCCTTTGGCGCCTTTGCGCCCCTGGTGATGTTCGGCGTGATCGACGCCTTCGCCCTGGCCGGTCCGATCAACGACCTGATCGTGCGCCGGCGAATTCATCCCGCCTATTTCTGGGGCGTCGGCGCCATCGTCCTGAGCCAGGTCTTGATCCCGCCCCTGGCCTTCGCCCCGCCGATCGTGGCTCTGGTTCACGCGCTTCGCGGCGGTTAGCCGAAGCGGCCCTCTGGCTTTGCTAAGGAGGTTTGACGCTCAAGGCCCAGCCTCTTAGGTTCACCCGCGAATATCAACTGCGCGGCGTGAATCGCGTCCAGGCAATGAGGGGGCGCGGCGCCATGCGGAACTATCGACAATTTCGGGCGCGGGTTCTGGCCGGGATAATGGGCGCGACCGCGCTGATGGCCGGCGCCGGCGCCGGGGCGGAGAGCTTTTCTCTGCCCGCCGCCCTGTCCTATCCGTTCGTCGATCAACTGGTCAGCGCGGACAAGGCGGACCGCATCGCCTGGGTGCGCAATGTGCGCGGCGTGCGCAATGTCTGGGTGGCGCAGGGACCGGACTATGCGCCGCGCCAGGTGACCCAGTTCACCGAGGACGACGGCCAGGAACTGACCCAGCTGACCTTTTCGCCGGACGGCTCGGTGCTGGTGTTCGTGCGCGGCGGCGACCATGACGAGAACTGGCCGGCCAAGGGCGGCTTGCAGCCCAATCCGACCTCCAGCCCCATCGAAGCCAAGATCACCCTGTGGAGCGCGGACCCGACCGGCGCCAAGCCGGCGCTGAAACTGGTCGAGGGGGATGCGCCCGCCGTCTCGGCCACCGGCGTGCTGGCCTATATCAAGGATGGCCAGGTCTGGACCGCCAAGCTCGATGGCAAGGACGGGCAGCGTCTGTTCTTCGATCGTGGCAAGGACGGTAGCCTGGCCTGGTCCCCCGATGGCGCCCGCCTGGCCTTTGTCTCCGACCGCGATGACCACGCCTTCATCGGTGTCTATGCCCGCCAGACCCAGCCGATCACCTGGATGTCGCCCTCCACGGGCATCGACGGCGCCCCGGTGTGGTCGCCGGATGGTCAGCGCCTGGCCTTCACCCGCCGTCCCGGTCAGGGCGGGGCGCCCGAGCCCGTGTCGGCGCCTGTTCCCCATCCGTGGTCGATCTGGGCTGCGGATTCGGTCAGCGGGGCCGGCCATCCGGTCTGGAAAAGCGCTCAGACCCTGCGCGCCTCCTATCCCGAGGTGGCCGGTGAGGCCAATCTGCACTGGGCCAAGGGCGGCAGGCTGACCTTCCTGTCGACCCAGGACAACTGGCCCCACCTCTATGTCCTGCCCGAGGCCGGCGGCGAGGCCAGGCTCCTGACCCCCGGCGACTACATGGTCGAGACCCTGGCGGTCAGCCGCGACCACGGATCTCTGATCTATTCGGCCAATAGCGGCTCGACCAAGGACGACGATGACCGCCGCCACCTGTTCCGCGTCTCGGTCGACGGCGGCGCTCCGGTGGCCCTGACCCAAGGCGAAAGCCTGGAATGGTCCCCCGCCGCCCTGTCGGACGGCGTAGCCTTTGTCGGGGCGGGGGCGCGTCAGGCCATGGCGGTCGGCGTGGTCGGGCCATCCGCGGCCAGCCCGCGGACCCTGGCCGCTCAGGACGCCCCGGCGGACTATCCGGGCGAGGCCTTTGTGGTTCCGCGTCAGGTCAGCTTCCGCGCGGCGGACGGCCTTGTCATCCACGGCCAACTGTTCCAGCGCGAGGATGGCGCGGCCAAGAAGCCGGCCGTGATCTTCGTCCACGGCGGGCCGCCGCGGCAGATGATGCTGGGCTGGTCCTATATGGGTTATTATTCAAACGCCTACGCCATGAACCAGTATCTGGCGGCGCACGGCTTTGTGGTGCTGTCGGTCAATTATCGGCTGGGCATCGGCTATGGCTACGACTTCCAGCACCCGGCCAAGGGCGGCCCGGCGGGGGCAGAGGAATATCAGGATGTGGTGGCCGGCGCGCATTTCCTGCAGAGCCTGCCGGGGGTGGACGGCGCTCGCCTGGGCATCTGGGGCGGATCGTATGGGGGCTATCTGACCGCCATGGCCCTGGCGCGCAATTCCGACCTGTTCAAGGCCGGGGTCGATCTGCACGGCGTTCACGACTGGTCGCGGGATATAGCCGAGGAGCTGGGAACGCCGCTCGGCCGCTTCGAACAGGGCGATCGGGCCGAGGCCATCGCCACCGCCTTCAAGGCCTCCCCGATCGCCGATATGACCCACTGGACCTCGCCCGTGCTGCTGATCCAGGGCGATGACGACCGCAATGTCCGCTTCAACCAGACCATAGATCTGGCGCGGCGGCTCCAAGCTCAAGGCGCGCCCTACGAGGAACTGGTCCTGCCGGACGAGGTCCATGGCTTCCTGCGCGCGGCCGACTGGCTCAAGGCCGACGCGGCCAGCGGCGAGTTTCTCGCCCGGCGATTGGGCGCCAAATAGAGCCTCGCGGTTCAGCGCCATGCGGAAACTTTTCGTTCATACTGCGGATCAGACTTCCGTTATGGATACTTCGTACGCATTTAGTTCTCCATGGATATGCGGATGCCCGACACGCAAGGGCCGACACAGCCCCTGAGCTCCAATCCGCGTGATGCGGATAACCGCCTTCCTTGGGTCCCTGTGCGATGACGGACGCCGCCAGAACGGGAGCGTCGATCCTGGTGGTCGAAGACGACCTGATGATCGCCGAGTTCGTCACCGACACCCTGGAATCGGCCGGCCATCGCATCACCTGGGCGCGCAATGGAATCGAGGCCCTGGAGCGCTTCGAGCAGGGGCCGCCGGCCTTGATCCTGCTCGACCTGGGCCTGCCGCGTCTCGACGGCCTGGGCGTGCTCGCCGAGCTCAAGCTGCGCCGGGCGGCCGACGCGCCGCGCCTGCCGATCGTGATCATGACCGGGCGCGACTCGGTCGGCGATATCCGTAAAGCAGGGACCCTGGGCGCCACCGGCCACCTGCCCAAGCCCTTCAGCGTGCAGCTGCTTTTGTCGACCGTGACCGAGCAGTTGCCCCGAACCGGGGCTTAGGGCCCGCTGACAAGTATAGGCTTCAATTTTTCACTGCGCTCATCCCCGCGCAGGCGGGGATCCAGGTGAAACCCATCGAATTTTGTAGATGACTCTGGATCCCCGCCTGCGCGGGGATGAGCGGACTCATTTTCACTGTTCGGCTATTTCCGCACGAGTCCTTAGCTGAGCTCGCCGGCCGCGCTCTGCAGGTAGTTGGCGTCTCCCAGGGCCTTGAGCAGGCCAAGCTGGGTTTCGAGGAAATCGATATGCTCCTCGGTGTCGGCCAGGATCTCCACCAGGATCTCACGGCTGACGAAATCCTTGGCCGCTTCGCATTGGGCCACGCCGGGGACCAGGGTCGCCCGCCCGGCCGTCTCCAGCGCCAGGTCGGCCGCCAGGCCTTCGGGCGCGTTTTCGCCGATCGCCAGCTTGCCCAGGTCCTGCAGATTGGGCAGGCCGTCCAGGAACAGGATGCGCTTGATCAGCTTGTCGGCGTGCTTCATCTCGCCGATCGACTCGTCATAGGTCAGCTTGCCCAGACGGTTCAGGCCCCAGTTCTGATACATCCGCGCGTGCAGGAAATACTGGTTGACCGAGGTCAGCTCGTTGGTCAGCACCGCATTCAAAAGCTTGATAATATCGCGGTCGCCCTGCATGGCTGTCTCCTACTCGGCGGCGTAGCGTAGAGCCTCGCGTTGAGTCTCGATCATCCGCCGCATGTCGCACACGCATTTCGCGCATTGGGGCCGGCTCTGGCAATGACGGAATATATCGGCGGGACGCGCCGCGCCCGTATCGATCGCCGCGCGCACGTCGCGTTCCCGAATGCCATTGCAGTTACAGACGTACACGACACGCTCCGTGATCGGGAACCCATGGACAAGCCAGTATGCTGATAAGTCTGTATGGGATCGCGAACGATTTTGCAACTCATTCGCATATATTGAGCGCTTTCGTCGCGGCGACCCACAGGCGCCGGCGGCGCCGGGTCGCGGAGCCTAGGTCAGCGGCTCCACGGCTCGAGGGCGCCCCACAGGGCCAGGACCACCGAAAAGGCCGAGAAGATCAGGGTGGTCGCCGTGAAGCCCAGCTTGCGCCCCGCCGACCAGCTGTCCAGCCGCCGGCCGCCGCGCCATAGCCAGGGCGACATCACCAGGGTCAGCGAGGTCAGCAGCGCGGCCACCAGGGCGCAGGCCGAGGCGATCAGCAGGAATGGCCCGGGCCAGTGCAGGATGACATGCGGCTGGTCCTGGGCGCCGACACCCCAGCCGGCGAAGGCGGCCAGGGCCACGATCCACAGCACGGCGATGGTCGCTTGGACCAGGTTGGCGCGGCCCTGGCTGGTGGTCTGGCGAAACTCGCGCGGGTCGCGGGTGAACTGGCCGACCAGCACCGCGATCGAGGCGAGCAAGGTCAAGGCCGCCAGCACGATCAGGGTCGGAATCTGCTGCAGGGGGCCGACCCGGTCAAAGGCGGTGGCGCCCGAGGGAGCGAACCAGCGCACCGCCCGCCCATCGCGCAGGTCGAAGGCGCCGACCTGGGGATTGTCCACCGCCAGGAAACGGCCGCTGGTCCCATCCGGGGTCCAGGCCTGGGCGCCGGCGCTGTCCGAGGTCAGAAGCCGCCCATCGGCGGTCACGCTGACCTTGAGCTGGCTGACCAGCATCAGGGCGAATTTGCCGAGGCCTCCATAGGGACGGCGGTCGTTGAGATAGGTCCCGGCATAGACCTCAGGGTCCTGGGCCAGGTTGGCCGAGCCTCCGCGGGGTTCGGCCAGCGGCGGGGCATAGAACCGGCCGACGATCTGCTGCGGCAGGGCGTGGGCGATTTCCGGTCCGGTGTCGGTGTTGGTCCCGATGAAGACCCCGAGATTCAGGGCTGGAATCGTGGCCATTCCGGCGTGGAACCACAGGGTGTCGCCATTATGGCCTTGGCCGCGAAAACCTCCGGGCAGGGCGAATTCCATAAAGCCGTTGTCCCAGCCGTTCACCCCGGGGGCCGAGGTCTGCAAGGTGGTGCGAAACCCGCGGGCGGTCTCTGGGCTATAGAGCGTGATCCCGTCCAACTGGCCCCCGCCGAGGATCATCAGCATGTAGCGGGCCATGTCGCCGGCGGTGGACGACGCCGCGCCCGCGGGCGCCACATGGGTCAGATATTCCACCGGCTCGGCCTTGAAGCCGCCCTGAGACCAGCGATAGCCGCGCGACAGGTTCGCCGCCAGGCTGTCCCTCATCGGCGCCGGCAGGTCGGAACGGGCGGGATAGGGCTCGCGGAATGTGGTGTGATCCATGCCGAGCGGCCGGGTGATCTCGGTTTCAACCAGGTCCTGGAAGGGGTGGCCATTGACATAGGACACAGCTTCGCCCGCCAGAGCGGCGCCGTAATTGGAATAGACCGGCAGCGATCCGGCTTCCCGCACGCGGCGGGGCCGCTCCTGGCGCAGATATTCGAACAGGGGCCGCACGCGCGCCGGATCCTCTTCGAACAATTGCCCCAGCGCCCGGTCTTCGAAGCCCGGCGTATGGGTCATCAGATCGCGCACCAGCAGATCGCGCTTGAAGCCCTCGTCTCCCACCTTGAGCTTTTCCGGCAGATAGAGATTGATCGGCGCGGTGAGGCGCATGCGGCCGGCCTCGGATTCCTTCATCAGGGCGATCCAGGTGAAGGTCTTGGAGATCGAACCCAGCCGGAACAGGGTCTGGTCCGGATCGACGGGGCGATTGGCGCCGGCGAAACCATAGCCCTTCTTCATCAGGATCTGGCCGTTCTGCACCACGGCGACGGTGACCCCGGCGATATGATCGCGTTCCATGGCCTGGCGCACGACCCCGTCGACAAAGGCCTGCAGCTGTTCGGGCGGTATGGTTTGTCCCGGGGCCAGCGGTTGATTGGATGAGGCGGGCGCAGGCTCGGCCTGGGCCGGCGCCGGTCGGGAGGCCTTCTGATCCGCCCTGGCCGTCCTCAGATAGAGCGCGCTGCCTATGGCCGCGGCGCTTGCGGCGCTCTGCTGCAGGGGAGGCGCCGCGGACACCGGGGGTGTGGCGGCGGGAAGCGCGACCGGCGAAGCCGAACTGCTCGGGCCTTGGGCGCCGCTGGTCGCCGAAGTCCACAGGACCCCAGCGCCCACGGCGAAGGCCAGGGCGAATCGGACGGCTGATCGCATGGACGGGCTCCGGACGGATGACGCGGGAGCGGTTTTCTACGCCGCCTGAGCCGGAGGTCAAAGCGTATCGGTTGTTAGGCTGACAATATCGTCGTCGGCGCCGACCACGCTGGCCTTTGTGAAGCTTTGTCAGAGATTTAGGATCTAGGGCGGCGCTTTGAACCGATAGAGCGGCAACATAGGCCGCAGCGACGCGCCGATCTTGAGTTGCGGCTCGGACGGCGGACTGGCGCCAAGGTCGTTTTCGCGCTTGGCGACGCAGGCCTGCACCTCCGACCCCAGGGCGGCGAAGTCGTGGACATGGGGCAGGATCTGCAACAGGCAGGTGTCAAAGAAGGTGTAGTGGTCGCTTTCCCCGCATCCGAAAGAGGCGCGGTCGGGCCGGGCGGCGGTCAGCACCATTCGGTTGGGGCCGTCCAGGTCCGGCACGAACACCCCGGAATAGCAGGCGGCGATGATCGCCACGGTCGGCCGTTCGCCACAGTCTTGGTCGATCAGGCGCCCGAGTCCGCCGGGGATCATGATCCTGTCGCCAAGAATGATGCCGTCGGGCGAGCCGTGGGACGTGAAATAGATCAGACACCCTCCCTGGGCCCTGGCGGTCAGGTCCGTAAGCTGGCCGACCACGGTCTCGACATCCGATTTGAGCGGCCGATCGGCGGGATAGCGCTCGGGGCGCGTGGAAAACTCGCGCAGGTTCGCAGGCGAAAAGCCGGCGGCCAACAGGGCCTTGCCGACGTCATGGCGGGCGTTGTCGAACACCTCGCTCGGTGCGCCGCTATGGGCGTGCCAGTCGCCGGCCACCACGATCGCCGCCCAATCGCCAAACGGTCCGGCCTGGGCGGCGCATGGAAAGGCCAGCCCAAACGCCGCACTCCAAGCCAGGATCAGGACCAGGGCGAGACGCGCGTTCAAGGCCGGGCTTTAGGTCTTGTAGGATTTGAACGGCGTCGGGATCGCCGTGCCGGTCGCCTTGGCCAGCAGGCGGCCTTGGTCGTCGAACAGTTCGCCCTCGGTGAAGGCCACTGTGCGCCCCCATTTCAACACCCGCCCGACCCCGCGCAGGGCGCCGGGCATGGCCGGCCGCAGAAAGCTGGTCTTCATTTCCAGCGTGGGCGCCACCGAGGTCATGCCCGAGGCGACCATACAGGCCACCGACATGCACTCATCCAGCATGGCGCACAAAAAGCCCCCCTGGATCTGGCCCATGGGGTTGCACAACAGCTCAGCCCGAGCGTCGAACATGACCTCGACCGTGCGGCTCGCCTGCTCGATCTTGCTCATGCGAAAGCCCAGGGTCTGGGAGCCGGTGGGTTGGTTCTTGGTTCTGAGGAACCGCGCCAGCAGGTCCTCGTCGGTCAGGGCCAGGGTCAGGGTTTGCGGCTCGTCGGCGGCGATATCGGTCACGGGCTATTTCTTCCGGAAGGTGTCGAGAGACACCACCTTGGGCTCGTCCCCGGCGGGTTCGGCTTCGACGGGGGCCGGGACGGGCTCGCTGGCGGCTTCGGGCGGGTCCGGCACCTCGAAGGTCAGCAGGAACTGCACGCTGGGATCATAGAATCGGCTGACCGCCGCATAGGGAATCGACAGGGCGCGGGGCGCGCCGCCAAAGGTCAGGGTCACCGCGAAGAAGGTCTCGCCCGGCGCCAGATCGTCGTACTGGTGCTGCAGAACGATGGTCATCTCGTCCGGATATTTGGCCACCAGGTCGCTAGGGATGGAGACCCCAGGCGCCCGGCTCTTGAACGTGATGTAGAAATGATGCGGATCGGGCAGGCCGCCGGGCCCCGCCGCCCGCTTCAGCGCCGCGCGCACGACCCCGCGCAGGGCGTCCTGCGCCATGGCTTCATAGCCCATCAAATCCGTCGGCGGCTGTTCCTTGACCATAGTCCCGCGTCACTCCGTGCGTGCGAAGACAAAGCGTAACGTGAGCGCCGCGCAAGGCAAGGCGGGAGTTGGCCAGTTCAATTCCGCTCACCCCGGCGAATGCCCATAGGCGCTAAGTTGGGCTTTTGACATATGGAACCCTTACCCCTCGATGGGGCTATCGTGTTCACACATCCCCAATCAGCGTTTTAGATCAGCGGCGATTGGCGCGCGCTCGTGTGCACCATAGCGCCGCCGCTGGGAGAGCCTGAAACTTTAGCGCCAATAGATATTTGATAGGATCTGAGGCTCCGCAAAATCCCCCAACAACAGTTTCAAACAAGGGTTTCGGCCGAGCGCCGCAAACCCCATAATGAAGCGAGCCATCAGGGAGACACGCATGCGATATAACCAACTCGGCCGCACGGGCCTGTTCGTCTCGGAAATCTGCCTGGGGACCATGACCTTTGGCGGCGACGCCGACGCGGGCATCTGGAAGGCCATCGGCGGCCTGGGCCAGGACGAGGTCGACAGCATCGTCGGCCGGGCGCTGGAGGCGGGGGTCAATTTCTTCGACACCGCCGACGTCTATTCCTTTGGCCAGTCGGAAAAGCGCCTGGGCCAGGCGCTGAAGAACCTGGGCGTGGCCCGCAAGGACGTGGTCATCGCCACCAAGGTGTTCGGCGAGATGGGGCCCAAGCCCAATGACCGCGGCGCCTCGCGCGGGCACATCATGGACTCGGTCCATGGCAGCCTGGAGCGGCTGCAGACCGACCATATCGACCTGTACCAGATCCACGGCAACGACACCGTCACCCCCATAGACGAGACCCTGCGCGCCCTGGACGACCTGACTCGCCAGGGCCTGGTGCGCTATGTGGGCGTGTCCAACTGGGCGGCGTGGAAGATCGCCAAGGCCCTGGGGCTCAGCGAGGCCAAGGGCTATGCGCGGTTCGAGACCCTGCAGGCCTATTACTCCATCGCCGGCCGCGACCTGGAGCGCGATCTGGTCCCCATGCTGACCGAGGAGAAGGTCGGGCTGATGGTCTGGTCGCCCCTGGCCGGCGGCCTGCTGTCGGGCAAGTTCGGCCCCGGCGCCAATTCCCCCGAGGGCGCCCGGCGCACCAGCTTCGACTTCCCGCCCGTGGACCTGGACCGGGCCTGGCCTTGCGTCGCGGCCATGCGCGAGATCGGCGCCGCCCACGAGGTCTCGGTCGCCCGCGTCGCCCTGGCCTGGCTGCTGGCCAAACAGCATGTGATGACCGTGATCATCGGCGCCAAGACCACCGAACAGCTGGACGACAACCTGGCCGCCGCCGACCTGGTGCTGACGGCGGACGAGATCGCCCGCCTGGACGATGTCAGCGCCCTGCCACGAGAATATCCCGGCTGGATGTTCGAACGCCAGGGCGGCACGCGCCGGCCGAAGCCGTTTAAGGCGAAGGGGTAGGCGAAACTTTAGAAGCGACGGCGCCGGCCGGCGGAACGAGGCGAGGGATGCACGGTTGGCAAGGGTGCTTCCTATGCGAGTAGATCGCTCCTCGCGTGAGATGGCCGCGCCTGCCGAGCGCATCTATCAAGCCCTCACCAGCCGGGACGCTGTACAGAGCTGGCTACCGCCCGCGGGGGCGCGGGGCATCGTGCATGAATTCGAACCTCGGCCGGGCGGCGCGTTTCGACTGACCCTGGTGTTCGACACCGCCGGCGAGACGGGCGCTCGAAAATCCTCGTCAAATACGGACGTTGTGAATGGCGAGTTCCTGGACCTGGTTCCAAACCAAAGGGTCCGGCAAAGCTTCACGTTCAGCTCTGAAGATCCCGCCTTCGCCGGAGCGATGGTCATGACTTGGACGCTCACGCCGACGATAGGCGGGACGCGTGTGGCGGTTGCGGCTGAGAACGTCCCTGTGGGCATAAGCCCGCACGACCACCAAGTCGGAATGGCGTCCTCACTGGCGAACCTCGCAAGGTACGTCGAGTAGCAAGGGCCGCCCAGCCTATCCGCCCGATTTCGGACTGACGCACCTGTAGCTGTCCGCCCGGTTGCGGTCGCCTTTTTCGTCCCAGGCGGCGACCTGCGGATAGGGGCACAGCGGGCGGGTGCGGGCCACCGGGGCCTTGGGGTCGTCGCCGACATATTTGGTCGCCACCAGCCGGTCGGGGGCGGCGCCGCCCTCGACCCAGGCCACCAGGGATTGCAAAGCCGGCACGGTGACCATGTTCGGCCCCGGCCCCCCGCCGCAATGCAGCATGCCGGGGGCCATGAACAGCCGGTAGAAGCTGGATGTGTCGCCCATCCGCGCCTGGACCTGGCCGAAATAGGCGATGGAGTCCCGCGGCGGAATCGCCGGGTCGGCCCAGCCATGGTACTGGATAAGCTTGCCGCCACGGGCCTTGAAGGCGCTGAGATCGGGGCTGTCGGCGCTGAAGATCGGCGCGAACCTGGCGTCGATGGGGGCCAGGGCGCTAAGGTCCAGCTTGCGGATGTCAAAGCTGGGATCGGCGAAGACCACGAACTGGTAGAAGTTGCGGCCAAACTCATATTGCAGGGCGTGGCCCGCCGCGCCGGGGCCGGCGCCGATCATCCACGGCCCCCAGCCCGCCCGCTCGGCCTCGCCGCCGGGGTCGAAGCCGGACAGGATCTGGGCGCCGGTCCTGGGATCGCGGGCGCCGCCATAGATCTTGCGCATGGCGGTGACCTGGGCGCCGGTCAGGCACTCGTCGCTCTCGGTCGTGGCGCATTTCAGCACGGCGGGGTCGAAATGGCATTGCAGGGGATTTTCGATCACCCCGTCGCCGTCGCCGCAGGCCTTGACCACCGCCGCCTGGATCGCCTTGAGCTTGGCGGCGGGCACAAAGCTGGCCGGGGTTTCGGTCAAGGCCTGGGAGTTCCAGGCCGCCGCCGCCATCAGGTGGGTCCAGCGATTGGCCGGATCGCCCGCCAGGACGCCGTCGAAGTCACCCGGATAGCGCTGCGCCTCCATCAGGGCCTCGCGCCCGCCGTCGGAGCAGCCGGCGAAATAGGAGCGGATCGGCGCCTTGGAGCCGTGGGCGGCGATGATCGCCTTGGCCGCCTCGGTGGTCTCCTTCAGGGCGCGATAGCCGAAGTCGGTGATCTTTTCCGGATGGCCCAGGGCCCAGCTGGCGTCGGTGCCGATCATCGACTGGTGGCCGTCGTCGGTCCCGGCCACGGCGAAGCCCTGGGCCAGGCCGATGCGGATCGAGCTTTCCGGGATGCTCCCCGCGAAGCCGCCATTGCCTACCTGGAGATAGCGGCCGTTCCAGGCCCCGGCCTCGGGGATGGCCACCTCGATACGGATGTCGGAGTCCGGCGTCGGCCGCGCGGCCACCATCACCCGGCAATAGGCGGGCAGGGCGGCGGCGGCGGCCGTGGCCAGGGGCTGGGCGGCGACCAGCTTGGCCTCGAGCACGGTGGCGTGGGCCAGTTTCAGGCCGGTCAGGTCGGCGCAGGCCGTCTCGGCGCGCGCACAGCCCGCCAGGGCCAAGGTCGAGGCGGCCAGTCCCGCCGCCATCAAGCCCATCCGCGCCATGACGCTCCCTCGCTAGCTATTTTACGTCGCAATTAGATTATTCGCCCATTTCTTGTAGGGCCCACGCTTCTCTCGCGCCAGCTATCGGGCCAACCAAGATAGCCTAGGCGGCGTCAAGCTTGACTTTGGAACAAAAAAAGAACATAACACGAACTCAAGTTTTGAGGAGGCGCCAATGTCGTCAAGCCGTCAAGTCAGCCCCACGGTCGGAACCAATACAGGTCAAGGGACAGGCTGCACGCCCGAGGGGTTGACGTTTGCCGGGATCCCATTGCTCCAGCGAACCCTCGCGGGCTTCGCGCCTCGCCCGGCCGACGAGATCGGCAAGTTGCTGAGCGGCGCCTTTGGCTTTGAATTCAGTCCGACCAGGATTCAGCCTCGCCTCGCCGTGATTGCGGAGGCCCTGAATCGAGGCGACTTGGCGCGTGCGATGGTCGCCACGGCGCATATGGCGCTTCCCGACTTGAACTCTGACGCCGCCTTGAGGCTGGCCAAGGCTCATGAGGCCCTCGTCAAATACGACCCGGATGAGCCTCGCGATGCGCGCGGACGGTGGACCGCCGCCGATTCCAGTGGCGACGGAACGGGGGGTGGTAGACTGATCCCAGTCTCGGACCCCGAAGCCGCAAATGATAATCTACCAGAGCATATCAGGCAGGCGTTCGAGGAACTTCGTGACGACCCTAGAATCATAAATCACATATTCACAAACGAATGTATCAAGAATATTGAAGGTGGGGATTATTATAGTAAAACGCAAGATTGCGCAGCGGCAAATAGAGACTGTGAATATCTGATCAAGTTGGGAGAGGAAGACTTTAGGCGACAAACGACTTGTGTATATCCTGATGGAGCGATAGTTTTTGCAAAAGGCGGCATACTTATTCCGGTTCGCTTTGGGCATAAATGGTAGCCATTTTGCCCTCAGGCCGACAATGATGTTGGCGCCCAAATCAATTTGAGTTGTATGGTGAAAACTGCGCCTGGAGCCTCAATGACAGATTTCAAAGCTATTCTCGCACATCTTATTTCTATTTCACCCCCACCACCCGAGTTTCCGGAAACTTCGCCGCAGAACGAATCCCAAGCCCAACACGATTCGGATTTTATCGCCGCCCGCAAGGTGGAGATCGAGGAGATGTGCGAGGGGCCGGTTGTATGGTCGGCGGAACTTTCGACCCATAGCCCTCGGTGGGGCTATCTCTGGCGGGGCGACTTTTGGGAGCCGAAGCGAAAGCATCAGCGCTATCCCACCCGCGTTGTCTGCTGGAAGACCGGGAACGACACGCCGAACATGAAGATCAGCTTGAAATGGGGCGGCGAGCCGCCACTAAACCTTTGATCTATCGGCGCCTGCCCGCCATAGCCATGTCGTCGTCGTCGCCGCCGTCGGGCGAGGATCGGCTTTGTTGATCGTGCGGGGCAAGCGACATCCCTGGCGCCGCATCGGCGACGCCGCGGTCCGGCCGAAATAGATCCGGTCACATTCTAGATAATTTTAGCGAAAAACTTTCCCGATCGGACCCAAGGGTCGCAATGTCGGTCAAGTTCGCAACCTAATTGCGATCCTATCGGCATAATCTGACCTCAACATAGTGGAGGACGCCGTGGCGCAAGACCTGTTCGACAATCCCCTTGGCACAGACGGATTCGAGTTCGTCGAATTCACCAGCCCCGATCCGCAGAGCCTGGCCGAGCGCTTCATCCGCATGGGCTTTGCGGCCGTGGCCCGCCACCGGTCCAAGAACGTGATCCGCTACAAGCAGGGCGAGATCAACTTCCTGCTCAATATGGAGCCTGCCGGCCAGGCCGCCGATTTTCGCGCCGAGCGCGGCCCCTCGGCCAACGCCATGGCCTTTCGCGTGCGCGACGCGGCCAAGGCGCTGAAACTGGCCATCGAACGCGGCGCGACCCCGGTCACCGGCCCCGTCGGTCCGATGGAGCTGAACATCCCGGCCATCGAGGGTATCGGCGGCTCCTACCTCTATCTGGTCGACCGCTATGGGGCGAACGAGATCTATGACGTGGACTTCGTGGCCATCGACGGGGCGCTGGAGGCCGAGACCCGCAACAATGTCGGCCTGACCTATCTCGACCACCTGACCCACAATGTGCAACGCGGCAACATGGCCAAGTGGGCGGACTTCTACGAGCGCATCTTCAATTTCCGCCAGATCCGTTATTTCGACATCGAGGGCCAGCAGACCGGCCTGT
>FSWM01000758.1_pt1 | contig 57083 bp, 42 predicted proteins | sample 1637841 | NCBI WGS metagenome assembly FSWM01 (sample SAMEA3914789, study PRJEB12502) | metagenome | biome: forest; material: soil | place: Canada | collected 2011-07-03 | depth 0.3 m | reverse complement strand
GGAAAAGTCGGTGACCGTCTCGGCCTTTTCGCCGGGAGCGAAGACAAAGGTGTCGGCCCCGCCACCACCGGTCAAGGTGTCGGCCCCGGTATTGGCGGTAATGATATTGGCCATGGAATTGCCCACCAGGGTGACGGCTCCAGCGCCTTCGCCCACCAGGTTCTGGACATTGGCCGGCAGGCTGAAGCTCGACCAGGCGTCGACGGTTTCGTTCGGTGTGCCCGCCGCCACCACAATGTGGTCGTTGGAGTGGCTGATGGAGAAGACGTCGTTGCCGCCGGCGCCGCCCACCAGGGTGTTTCCGCCGGTCAGACTGGTCAGATAGTTGTGGCCGGCGGCGTTGCCGGTCCCGGTCAGACCTGCCTGCTCCAATCGCAGGCAATCGATATTGGCCGGCAAGGTGAAGCTGACGCTGGAGATGATCACGTCCGCCGTGTGCCCGGCCGGAGCCGTGACCTTGTCGGCGGAATTGTGAACATAGAAGGTGTCGATGCCGGCGCCGCCCGTCAGTGTGTCCACGCCCGTGCCGGAAACCAGCGAATCATTACCGCTATTGGCCGTCAGATGGTCGCCCAGATTGTTGGCGGTGCCCACGACACTGGCGGTTCCGGTCAGGATCAGATTGTGGGCGGTGTGGCCCACCAGTGAATAGCTGACCGCCGAATACAGCGTGTCGGCGCTCGACGAGCCCGTGCCACTCACCCCTGCGCCGGTGGTGACGCTTGTATTGCTGTAGTCGATCGCCAGGGTCTGGCTGTCGGCGGAGCGATAGACGCCCTCTTTCCAATAGACCGCGCTCATGCCGGGAAAACCCATGGGGCCGGTATAGTTGACCAGGGTGACGCCGTTGCGGATCACGATCAGATGACCCGTGCCTCCGCCTCGATCAAAGGTGGCCTGGATCGACATCTTGTAGGTCTCACCCCGCACGATGTTCTGCGAATCGGTCCAGAGTTGCCTATAGGCCTGGGCGCCACTGGAGGTCAGATAGTTGATCGCGATCCCCATGCGATCACCCTCGTTGAAATTGATCTCGAACGGCGGCGAATAGCCGTTGTCCTCAACTTGGTGGAACTGACCCGCCACCAGCCAGGACGCCGTATTGACCGCGCCCGGCAGGATCTCCATCCCGTAGGATACATTGATCTGCGTCCCCGGGGCGTATTGCGTCAGGCCTGAGATTTCCGAGCGGTTCTTGCTCGTCGGATCGCTGGTCCAGCGGTCGCCGCCCTTGACCTCAAATTGCAACACGCCGGACGACGGCGAGGTGAGGCTCCACGAATCTCCAGCATTCTCGACGTAATAGTCCGACCCGCCCACCGCCAGATCGGTGCTGTTTGGGTTGAGCGAATTGTTCCACTGAGCGGGGTCAACGATCGTTGTGGCCATGAGGGGATCTCATTCGTTGCTGGCTAACGGAATCACGGACGACCAGCACAGGTTCGCATCTTTTTGCGACGAACCCGCTGGCGCCGTGACAAGTTTCCATAACGCTGGCTCAACGACGTGAGTTGCGCCCTCGAAGGTGTGTCATTCCGCCGCAGAGGGGCGCTGTTTTCCGCCCCTCCACCTGAAACCACACGATCATCCAGGTGACATGGAGGTTTTAAACATTGCCTTTACAACCGGGTGTGACGAGGGCACATCCGAGCTTGTTTAGCGTGCCGGCGCTTGTTGGGCCGGCCACGGGGGCGCCCACGGATTTCGCATCCAGGGCCTGTGCCACGCATCCTAACCTAGACCCTTGCCCGAGCCTATCTTTGCTGCAATGAGCAGACATGGCCCTTGGCTGAGAACGGAACCGCCATGAAAATAAGCGTGTTCGGTATAGGATATGTCGGCGCCGTAACGGCGGCCTGCGCAGCGCGCGACGGACATGAGATCGTTGCGGTCGATGTCAATCCGATCAAGGTCGATGCGATCAACGCTGGGCGTTCGCCCATCGTTGAGCCGGGGCTGGACGAGATGACGGCAGCGGAAGTCGCCAAGGGTCGATTGCGGGCGACCAATGACGTGGCCGCGGCCATCGCCGAGTCGGAAATTTCGCTGGTCTGCGTCGGCACGCCGTCACGTGACAACGGCTCCCTCGACCTGTCCTATGTCACACGGGTCGCCGAAGAAATCGGACAAGCCCTCCGCGGCAAACAGGACTTTCATTCCGTCGTCCTGCGTTCCACCGTTCTGCCCGGCACCACCGAGGATGTCCTGGTTCCGGTGCTTGAGGCGGCTTCGGGCAAAAAAGCAGGAACAGGATTTGGTCTGGGCTACTATCCGGAGTTTTTGCGCGAGAGCACGGCGATCCGCGACTACGACGATCCGGGCGCGGTGGTGTTCGGCCAACTCGACCCGCTGACCCTGGAACGGCTCCACAAGATCCAGAACGATCTGCCGGTGAAGCCCTTCGCCGTGCCGATCCGCACGGCCGAAGCGACCAAATACTTCAACAACGCCTGGCACGCCCTGAAAATCAGCTTTGCGAACGAGGCCGGCAACATCTGCAAGGGGCTCGATGTCGACAGCCATGAGGTGATGAACATCCTCTGCTCCGACACGCGTTTGAACATATCGCGCAACTATATGAAGCCGGGCTTCGCCTATGGCGGTTCTTGCCTGCCAAAAGACGTCGCCGCGCTTCGCTATCGCGCCAAGCAGATCGACGTCGGCACCCCCTTGCTCGACGGAATCGTGGCGGCGAACGACGCCCAGATCGAAATCGCCTATCGCCAGATCGAACGCGCCGGCGGCAAGCGAGTCGGCTTGGTGGGCCTGAGCTTCAAACAGGACACCGACGATCTGCGCGAAAGCCCCATGGTGATCCTGGCCGAACGCCTGCTCGGTCGCGGCTTCACCGTTTCGGTGTTCGACGAAAATGTCCGCCTGTCACGGCTGACCGGCGCCAACCTCAGCTATATTAAAGAGCGCCTGCCGCACATCGCCAACATGCTGCGCGAGGAATTGGACGAGGTGGTCTTGGCCAGCGACACCCTGATCGTGTCCCATGCCGCTCAAATCCCGCGGATCGACCCCGTCGTCCTGGCGCAGAAGGTCATCATCGATCTGGTCCGCTTCGCACCCGATCAGCGCACGGGCGGCAATTATCACGGCATCTGTTGGTGAAGCCCGCCCGAGGCGGGACGCGCGGCTGACCGGAAAGTGGTCGGGTGATCACCTTCAGTCGGCGCCCGCGGCGAGGTCCCCGGCGGAAAGGGTCGTGCGCGCCCCGGCGCTGACGGCCTTGGGTCCCAACGCCCGGGCATAGGCGGCGAGCAGCGTGGGCTTCTGGTGCTCCCAGCACAGCACCTCCTCGAAGCGCGCGCGACCGCTGGCGCCCATGGCGGCCCGGCGTTCGGGATCGTCCAGCAGTTCGATGATCCGATCGGCGAAATCGCCCACATCGCCTCCCCGGGCGTAGAACGAAGCATCCATGGCGCTATAGCGGCCCTCCTTCATCTCGAACTGAACGATCGGCTTGGCCATGGCCATATATTCGACGATCTTGTTCATGGTCGATTTGTCGTTCAATTCGCTGGGCCTGTCAGGGTTCACCAGCACGTCCGCGCTGCTCAACGCTTCGATCAGCTCAGCATCGCCGATCCGGCCGGTGAAGGTCACATGATCGCCGAGGCCCTCGCGCGCGACCTGCGCCTCCAGATTCGCCCGCTCGGTGCCGTCGCCGATCAGCACGAACTGGACGTCGCGCCCATGCTGTTTGACGATCTGACCGATCGCCTCGATCAGCAGGTCGAGCCCCTCCTGCTCACCCATCACGCCCAGATAGCCGACCATGTGCGCCCGGCCATTACGCCAATGGGCGGCGGGGGATTGGGGCGTCCAAGTCGACCGCTCGGGACCGCTGCGCACCACATAGACGTCGGCGGGATTCATCTTTCCGCGGCCGATGGCCACGGCCTTGTAGCTTTCGTTGGTGGCGATTGACACATCGGCCGCCCAGAAGGTCAGCCGCTCGAATATCCGCAAGACATTGTAGAAAGCGCCGCGCCGGGCGAACTTCGCCTCGTAAAGCTCTGGGCACAGATCATGGTGGTCGAAGATGAATTTCTTTCCCAGAAGCTTGAATGGCAGGGCGGCCAGGAAAATCAGATCGGGCGGATTGCAGGCCTGGATGACGTCGAAGCCACGCCCAAGGGCGATCTTGGTGGCGAGCACCAGCTCCCAGAAGATGGCGGTCGAATATTCAGCCAGATAGCCAATGGCGCCCGACGCTTCGGTTGGCAGCGAATGCCGGTGGATGGCGATGTCTTCGATCACCTCGTAGCGGCTCGTATAGCCCTTGCCCACAGGGCAAATGATCGACACCTGATGGCCGGCGTCGCGCAGGGTCCGCGCTTCCATCCAGACCCGGCGGTCGAACGGCGCCGGCAGGTTTTCGATGATGATCAGGACACCCGGCCGCCTCATCACACCTCCCCGAACCCACCGATACAGCTTCGCCCGCCATCGGCCATGATTCCAACCATAGCGCGTTCCGGCGCAAGTCCAATCCCGTCTGCGGCGGCGAATTTCCGATCGTTCGCATCCTCAGGGTCAGGCGATCTAGTGTTGAGATCTATTCTCGACGAACCCTTGAGATCAGGCCGGCGTCAGAGGCCGGCGTTCCGGGCGCTGGTCCTGCCGATCGCCGACCAGTCGATGTCCTCACCTTCCTTGGCGATCGTCTCCAGCAGCCGGTCGCGCACCAGGCTGAGCAGCGGCATCGACACCCGACTTACCTCGGCCGCCTGGCCGGCCAGTCGCATATCTTTTAGTCCCAGCGGCGCGGCGAAGCCTGCCGGCCGGAAACGCTCCTGCACCAGGATCGGCCCATAGGTGCGGTAGACGGGCGCGTCGAACAGACTCCCCGTCAACACCTCCAACAACTTGGCCTTGTCCACGCCGCCCTTCTGAGCCAGGGCCATCGCCTCCCCCATGGTTTCGATCGCGGCCAGGATGGCGAAGTTGCCGCAGAGCTTGACCAGATTGGCCGCCGAGGCGGTGTCGCCTACATGGAAGCTGCGCTGGCCGATCACATCGAACAGCGGACGGGCGCGCTCGACCTCAGCGGGGACGCCGCCCGTGACGATGAACAGCTTGGCTGCAGCCGCCGCCTCAGGCCGACCGAACACCGGAGCCGAAATATAGGCTTGCCCCTTGTCGGCATGGCGTGCGGCGACGGCGTCGGCTGTGGCCACCGCGATGGTGCTCATGGAGACATGCAACGCGCCGGACGCCAAGCCGGCGATCAGACCGTTTTCGCCGGACAGGACCGCGTCCAGCGCAGCGTCGTCGGCCAGCATCGACAGGACGACGTCCCGTCCAGCGGCGGCCTCCGCGGGGGTGGCCGCCCGACGGGCGCCAGCCTCGACGAGTTCGGCCGCCTTCGCCGGCGAACGATTCCAAACCACCAGGTCGTGGCCCGCTTGCAAAAGGTTGGCGGCGATGGCCGAACCCATGTTTCCGAGGCCAATGAAGGCGACATTCATCCCACTGCGTCCTTTTCAACCCAAACGGACCCACGCCCCGATGTCGGCGGCCGATCCGTCTCCAAGTCCTTCCGCCCCTCAAGACCCGCCCACTCCGATCGAACAGCGCCGAAAGAACAAGGTTCCAACAGGCGGGGCAGCGCTCGCCCAACCGGCCGCCGAGAGACCGAGGCTACGCCTCCAGAACCAGCGCGCGGGTATGGACGGCGATCATGCGCTCCTCGTCCGTCGGCGTGACCCAGACCGGCTTGGAGCCCGTGGCGGCGATCTGACCCCGCCCTCGACCATTGAGTTCGGAATCCAGGGCCATGCCCAGCCAATCGAGACGGTCGCAGACTTCTGCCCTGACGCGAGCGGCGTGTTCGCCGATGCCGGCGGTGAAGACCAGGCCATCGCAGCCGCCCATGGATGCGGTCATCGCGCCGATTTCCCGAGCGATGCGGAAAACGAACAGATCGATCGCATCCTTCGCGCGCGGGTCGGCGCTGGCGAGCAAGGCGCGCATGTCGCTGCTGATTTCGGACACGCCCAACAATCCGGATTGCTTGTAGAGCAGGTCCTCGATCGCCGCGGCGTCCATACCCTGCTGTTGCTCAAGATAGAGGATGACCCCCGGATCCAGGGCGCCGCTGCGCGTGCCCATGACCAGGCCGTCCAAGGCGGTGAAGCCCATGGTGGTGTCGATGCTGCGGCCATCCTTGATGGCGCACAGGCTGGCGCCATTGCCCAGATGGGCGGCGATCATCCTGCCCGCCGCGAGGCCTGGATCGAGGTCGCGCATCCGCCCGGCGATATATTCGTATGAAAGCCCGTGAAAACCATAGCGCTGCACGCCCAGCGCCTCCCACTTGCGTGGCAGCCCCAGGCGATCGACGACCGGCGCGTGACCATGGTGGAAGGCGGTGTCGAAACAGGCCACCTGCGGCAGGCCGGGATGACTCGCCATCAGCGCCCGCACAGGCGCCAGATTGTGCGGCTGGTGAAGCGGGGCCAGCGGGGTCAGGGCGTCCAGTTGTTCCAAGACAGCGGCATCCAGCAGGGCGGGCCGATAGAAGGCCGATCCGCCGTGGACCACCCGATGGCCGATCGCAGCAAGCCTGTCGTCGCCCAGATGGCGCTCGACCCAGTCCAGCAGCGCGCCCAACAAGGCCTCGTGCGAGAGGCCGGCGCCCGCATCCCAGCGACGCTCGGTGGTGGCCCCGCCCTGGGTCTTGGCAACAAGGTGCGGCGCAACCCCGATGCCATCGATCTGGCCTTCGGCGATGCTGACCACGTCCAGGGCCGCCATTTCGAACAGCCGAAACTTGATGCTCGACGAGCCGGCGTTGAGCGTCAGGATCGCGGGGATCATGGGAGGGCCGGCTTTACCGCGATCACCGGTAGTTGGGACATCAGCGCGGCGACCGCGCAAGAGGCGATCCGTGTGCGCTCGGCGTCGGCGCGGCTGGTCAATATGATCGGCACACGCGCGCCCAGCACCACCCCCGCGGCGTCGGCATGGGCCATGAAGGTCAGTTGCTTGGCCAGGATATTGCCCGACACCAGATCCGGCACCACCAGGATATCGACATGGCCGGCGACCGGCGACACGATCCCCTTTTCCCGCGCCGCCGCCGCGCTGATGGCGTTGTCGAAGGCCAGCGGACCGTCGAGCACGCCGCCAACGATCTGCCGCCGGTCGGCCATCTTGCATAGAGCAGCGGCGTCGATGGTTGATTGGAGCTGGGGGTTGACCGTCTCCACCGCCGAAAGGATCGCCACCTTCGGATTGGGAATAAGCATGACATGGGCCAAGTCGATGGCGTTCTGCACGATATCCCGCTTGTCCGCCAGGTTGGGGGCGATATTGATCGCCGCATCCGTAACCAACAGCGGCCGGCCGAATCCGGGGATGTCCATCAGATAGACGTGACTGATCCGCCGTTCGGTCTTCAGGCCGGTGTCATGGGCCAGCACCTCGCTCATCAACTCGTCGGTATGCAGCGAGCCCTTCATCAACAACTGGGCCTTGCCGCAGCGGGCCAACGCGACGGCCTGGGCCGCCGCAGCGTGGCTGTGCGGCGCCGGAACCAGCTCGAAAGGCGATATGTCGACCTTGGCCTCGGCGGCCGCCTGGCGGATCCGGGCTTCCGGCCCCACCAATATCGGCTCGATCAACCCCAGCTCGGCCGCCTCCACGGCCGCGCCTATGGCATGGGCGTCGCAAGGGTGGGCGACGGCGGTGACGACCGGGGCCAACGCCTTGCAGCGCGCCAACAGGGCCTCGTACCAGGCGTGAGCGCCTTTAACGTCTTTGGGCTTGGTGTGGTCCATGGCTCTCCCGATCAAAAGCGCGCCGCGCGCCATTGAAGCGCCAGTGTTTGACGGTTTGCCCATCGTCATCCACAGGCCCTTGGAGTGGCCGCGGACGACGACTAGCGACTGGATTGTGCGCCGGCCTTGATCAGGCTCAACTTGCGAGCGGTTGTCCACCGCGGACCTGAGGGTGTCCCCGCCCTGGGTGATGCCGGCGTCGTGGTCCAGAGCGTGGCCACACTATGTGAAACGGCCGTGACCCTTTCTCCGCGGCCGTCGGGATTTTCTTTGGCTACTACCCCGCCCGCAAAGCGGCGAACCTCAATCCGATCGACGCGCTCCACTACGAGTAGCGGGCCAGGCCGCGGGGCCTCTCACGGCAGCTTGAATCGTCCAACGCCCCTTGGCGGCCGACAGTGTCAATCTACGTGGAAAGGCGATCTGAATGAACATTCCCCATAACGCTCATGTGCTCGTGATCGATGGTCGCAAGCTGTTGCTATTCAGGAACGAGGGCGGCGCGGCGGATCCACGGCTCGCAGTGGCGACGCTTCGCGAGCAAGACAGCGCGCCAACACATGACCAAGGCGCCTCCAGGCCGGGTCAGACCCATGCGAGCGTCGGCGGGTCTCATTCAAGCTATGAGCAGACCGATTTCCATCAAATGGACGAGGATCATTTCGCGGCGCGGGCCGCGGAGTTGGTTAGCCGGGAAGTCCTGGCTGGGCGCATCCAGGCGCTCATCGTTGTCGCGGCTCCCCGGACCTTGGGCGAGCTGCGCAAGCACTACCGGAGCGGCCTCGAAGCCTGTCTGCTCGGTGAAATCGCCAAGGATATGGCGGGCCACACAACCGATGACATTCTCGCCGTCATCGCCGCGGCCTGACCTGCGCCCCACCCGCGCTCCAAGGCGGGGCCGAGACTATGGACTGCCAAACGGCGCTGGCGCGGCCGCCAACACCCCCGCGCTCCAGCCGCCGCCGAGCGTCTTGTAAAGCACGATGAGGTCGGTCGAGATCGCGGTGTTTTGGTCCGCCAGCAGGATCTCATTCTGCTGGCGGGAGCGATCCGCGTCGAGCACCTCGATGAAATCGCCGACGCCGCTCGCATAGCGTTGCCGGGCCATGGCCACGGCCTCGCGGTTGCGGGCCACGGATTCGGCCAGGGCGCGCGCCCTGGCCTGATCGTCGGCATAGCTGGCCAGCGCGTCGTCGACTTGGTGGAGCGCCGAGAGCACTGCGCTTTGATAGGCCAATGCGGCCTCCTTGGCTTCGGCGTCCCGGAGTCGAACAGTGGCGCGCAGGCGGCCGCCTTCAAAGATCGGCAGCTCCACCGTGGGCCCGGCGCTCAGAAAGCGGCTGGCCCAACTGGTGAGGGTGGCGACGGATTGCGCCTGGTAACCGCCGCCTGCGCTCAGTGTCAGCTTGGGATAGAGGTCGCCCACCGCCACGCCTATCCGCGCCGTCGCGGCGTGCAACCGGGCTTCGGCCGCTCGGATATCAGGCCTTCGTCGCGCCAGATCCGCTGGCAGGCCAATCGGCACGCGAGGCGGGACCGGGGGCAAGGGTTGGGCGGCGTCCAGCTCGGGGCGCAGGGCGCCAGGGTCGAGGGCGAGCAGCTTGCTGAGCGCATTGATATCCACGGTGATCTGGTGATCGATCGTCGGCAGCTGCGCCCGGGCGCTTGAGACTTCGGCGGCCGCCCTGACCACGTCGACCTCACTGCTCAGTCCGGCCTGACGGCGCTGCTCGGCCAGATCGAGCAGATCCTGTTCCGTCGCGAGGGTCTCCACCACGATCCGCCGCTTGGTCTGGCTGCCTCTCAGATCGACATAGTTGCGGGCGACATCACCGAGCGTGGTGATCAACACCGCGTGGCTGTCCTCGACCGAGGCGATCGTATCGGCCTTGGCGGCCTCGACGGATCGGCGAACCCGGCCGAACAGATCGACCTCCCATGACGCGTCAAAGCCAATCTGGTATTGGTCATAAGGATTGGGAATGCTGACGCCGGTCAAGGCGCGAGATTGCCCGACCTTGCTGAACAGGCTGCCGGTGGGCGTCGACTGGCTGAGACGGTTGACCTGCGCGCCCGCATTGACACCCAGGCTCGGCCACCCCGCCGCGGCGGCGACGTCCCGCTCGGCCCGCGCTTCGGCGATGCGCAGGACCGCCTGTTTGGCGTCCAGGTTCGCGCCGGCGGCGCGGGTGACAAGCGAGGTGAGTTCCGCATCGTTGAAGCTCGCCCACCACGCCTCATCAGTCGGTTGGGGCGTGAACTGGCTGACCTGATCGGCGGCAAGCGGCGACGCGCTGGCGCTCCAGTTCGCCGGCGTCTGCGGTGTAGGCGGATGAAACTGAGGGCCGACCGCGCAGCTGGCGAGCAAGCCCGCCAGCGGTGAGATCAGCATCGTGCGGAGCGATAGGGGCATGGCGATGCTCACTCGAGCCGGTTGCGGAACATCCACGCCGCCGCCGATAAGGTTACGGCGGCGATGATCGCCATCGGCCAAAGATCAGGCAGGAGCTGCTCAAGGCCCGCGCCCTGCAGATAGACGCGGTGGACAAGGTCGATCGCATAGCGGAGCGGATTGATGAGCATGAAATCCTGCATGACCATCGGCATGCTGCTGATTGGCGTGGTCAATCCGGAGAGCAGCGAGAACGGCATAATGGTCACAAAAGCGAACAGCATCGCCTGCTGCATGGTCGCCGCGATCGACGAGACGAACAGGCCGATGCCGACAGCCGCCAGCAGGAACAGGATCAGGCCGACATAGAGGGTGAGATAGGACCCGGCAAAGGGGATGCGGAACCACAGCTGCGCAACCAGCAGGGCGTTGGTCGCCTGCACCAGGCCGATCATCATCGCTGGGATGGCCTTGCCGATCATGATCTCGACGGGCCGAAAGGGCGTGACCAACAGCTGGTCGAAGGTCCCCTCCTCCCGTTCCCGAGCCACGGATAGCGCCGAAAGCATCAGGGTCGACATCAGGGTGATGGTGCCGACCAGGGCCGGGATCAGGTTCCAGCGGGTTTCCAGGTTGGCGTTGTACCAGGCCCGAGGGGCGACGGTCACCGGCGGCGGCGCAAGACCGTGACCACTGTTCCAGTCGGCGTTGAAGCTGCTGAAGGCTTCGCCGACATAGCCCAGCGCCGCGCCGGCGGTGTTGGAGTTGCGGCCATCGGCGATCACCTGGACGGGCGCCGCCTCGCCCGCCGACATCCGGCGTTGGAAGTCGGGCGGAATTTGCAGCACCAAAAGGACCGTCTGATTGTCGATCAGCCGCTTCACCCTATCGGCCTCAGTCACATTGGCGACACGATGAAACAGCCCCGAGCCATCCAGCTTGGCGAGCAGCGCGGAGGAGGCTTCGCTGCGGTCGCGATCCAGCACGGCGTACGGGACATTGTTCAGGTCGAAGGTGGCGGCGTAACCGAACAGCAGGCACTGCAGGACCGGCTGGATCAGCAGCATGTTGCGGGTGCGCGCATCCTTCAGAACCGCCAGGACTTCTTTGCGGATCAGGGCCAGGATGCGGCGAAGGGAGGCCAGCATCGGCGTCAGCCCAGCGATTTACGGGTGGCCCGGCGGGTGAGCGCCAGGAGGGCGATGGCGACGAGGGCCAGAATGGCCGCATTCGGCCAGATCACGCTCCACACGTCGCCCGCCAGGAAAAGCGATTGCAGCAGGCTCACATAGTAGCGAGCGGGCACCAAGTAGCTCACCAGCCGGATCCCCAGAGGCACGCTATGCAGGTCGTAGATGAAGCCGGACAGCATCAGCGCCGGCATGAAGGTGACCAGCAGGGTGACCTGGCTGGACAGAAACTGGCTCTTTAGGCCCGACGAAATCAGCAGGCCGGTGGCCACCGACACCAAGAGGTAGAGCATCGAGACGCCGAGCAGAACGGCCATCGACCCGCGGATCGGAACGTGAAACATGAACCTGGCCGCCGCCATGCTCAGCAGCATCCCGCCCATTCCCAGCACAAAGTAGGGCACGGTTTTGCCAAGGAGAATCTCGTCGGTTCGCACCGGCGTGACGAACAGCGCCTCGAACGTGCCGCGCTCCCATTCACGGGCCACCACCATCGAGGTCATGAAGGCGCCGATCAGGGTGATGATCAGCACGATCAGGCCCGGCACGAGAAAGTAGCGGCTGTCGTTGGCTGAATTGAACCACAGCTGGCTCTCCACCACGGCCCCGCCCCCTCCGGCCGCGGCGCCTTGGGCGTTTTGCCTGACGCCGGACTGCGCGACGGCGGCCTCGGCATAGGCCTCGACGATACGGGCGGTGTTGCCGTCGATGCCGTTGACGATCACCTGGACCTGGGCGTCGCCCTGCCCGGCCCTGCGGGCGAAATCGGCCGGCACGCGCACGATCCCATCGACCTGGCCTGCTAGCATGGCCTTTTGCGCCTGGACCATCGACGGCGTCACCCGTGTCTCGAAGTAGGATGACAACTGGAAGCTGGCCGCGACCTCGCGGCCCTGCGACGACGGGTCCTCCAGAACGATGGCGATGGGCACGTGCTTGACGTCGAGCGACATGGCGTAGCCGAACAGCAGGATCAGCATCAGCGGCAGCACCACGCCGATGGCGAAGCTGGAAGGATCTCGGACGACCTGCCGACCTTCCTTGCGGATCAAGGCGCCGATCCTGCGCGCCTTGGCCCCAAGGGGCGATGGCGGTGGCGGCGATGGCGCAGGCGCGGTCATGCGGCGTGCACTTGCGGCGCGGCGGCCCGCGCCGCCTCGATCACCGCGATGAAGGCGTCCTCCATGGTCGGTTGGGCGTTCGACGCCGTGACGCCTCTCCGCCGAATCTCGGTGGGCGTTCCCTGGGCGAGGATCCGCCCTGAATCGAGGATCGCGATCCGATCGCAATACTCAGCCTCGACCATGAAGTGGGTGGTGACGATCACCGTCACCCCCTGCTTGGCCAGGGCGGTTATGCGCCGCCAGAATTCGCGCCGGGCCAGGGGGTCGGCGCCGCTGGTCGCTTCGTCGAGAAACAGAATGTCCGGCTCGTGAAGCAAGGCCGCGGCCGTCGCCAGGCGCTGCTTATAGCCGCCCGGCAACTGGCCGCCGAGCTGATGCGAGACGGCGCCAAGCTCGAACTGGGCCATGGCCCAGTCGATCCGCTGGCGACGTCGAACGCCGTGCAGGCCATAGGCGCTGGCGAAGAAGTCGAGGTTCTCGGCCACGGAGAGCTGGGCGTAGAGCGAGAACTTCTGCGCGACGTAGCCGATCTTCTGGCGCGCGGAGGCGGCGCTGCGCTTTGGATCCGCTCCGGCGATCTTCAGGGCGCCATTGGTCGCATGCAGCAGCCCGCACAGCATGCGGAAGGCCGTGGTCTTGCCGGCCCCGTTCGGACCTAACAGGCCAAATATCTCGCCGCGGTCGACCTGGAAGCTGATGTGGTCGACGGCGACGAACTGGCCAAAGCGCTTTTGCAGATTATTCACTTCGATCACGGCCGTCTGGGCGACGCCCGCCGGCGGATGCTCCAGCTTCATGTCCGCCGCGGCTCCGCTCGGCGCGGCGACGGCCGGCTGCAGGAGGATCATGAAGCCGTCTTCGAACCGCGCCGGAGCGGGCGACAGTCCCGGACGGGCCGTGGCCCCATCCTGGACCCCGCTCGCCCCCTCACGACAGACGATGCGCACGTGGCCGGCTTCCGGCGACGCGTCGAGCACATCCGGCCGGTCCAGCAGCCTTGCCTGCAGCTCTCGCGCCGGCTCGCCCGCGGAGGGGGCAATCGTGAAGGTGCGGCCTTCGGCCAAGGCGGCGACTTTCGCCGGCGGCCCCTCCGACAATAGTTTACCGTCGTGGAGGACCACGACATGGTCGCAGCGCGCAGCCTCGTCCAGATAAGACGTGCTCAGCAGGACCGGAACACCCTCGTCGCGCACCAATCGGGTGATAATGTCCCAGAGCTCGCGCCTGGACAGTGGATCAACGCCAACGGTGGGCTCGTCCAGCAGCAGCAGGTCGGGCGAGCGGACCAGGGCGCAGGCCAGGCCGAGTTTCTGCTTCATGCCGCCGGACAGCTTTCCCGCGAGCCGGCGCGTGAACGGCCCGAGCGCGGTCATCTCCATCAGCCGAGGGTAGCGGGTCCGCCGCGCCGCCAAGGGGACGTCATGCAGGTCGGCATAAAGGTCGAGATTCTCCTGGACGCTCAGATCCTCGTAGAGCCCGAACCGCTGCGGCATATAGCCGATCCGATTCTGGATCGCCTGTGGATCGGTCTTTGCGTCGATCCCAAGCACGGTCAGCTCGCCGGCATCGGCCGTCATCAGGCCCGCCATGAGCCGGATCAGGGTGGTCTTGCCGGCGCCGTCGGGGCCAACCAGCGCGGTCAACGACCCCGGCGCCACCTGGAAAGAAACGTCATCCAGCGCCTTCACCGTCTCCTTGGCGGCGTTGCGGAAGCGCTTGCCGAGCGCGCGTCCCACGATCACCGGGCCGGTGGCGGTAACGGTCATCGTGTCGCGGCGAGCGGAAGATGAACGGTCGTGGGCATGCCCAGGCGAAGGTCGTCCCTGGGGTCCGTGACGAAGACCCGGATCTCGTAAACCAGACTGGTGCGCAGGTCGGTGGTCTGAACCGTCTTTGGGGTGAATTCGGCCACGGGCGAGATGAAGCCGACCCAACCGGCGAAGGACCGGCCCGGAAAGCCGTCGGCGGTGACGCCGGCCTTCATACCGGGATGCACGGCGCCGAGCTGGGTTTCGGAGACATAGGCGCGCACCCATTTGAGATCGGTGATCGCCAGCGAGAATACGGGCCTTTGGGGCGAGGCCATTTCTCCAGGCTCCATCAGCCGGGAGCGCACGGTCGCGTTGATGGGCGCCACCAGCACCGCATCGCCAAGTTCGCTCTGCAGCAGCGCTGCCTGAGCCCGGTCAGCCTTGAGCTGGGCCTCGGCCTGAACAATATCCTCCCGGCGCGGACCGATCCGTTCGAGGCGGAGCGCTTGCTGGCTGACGACGAGGCGGGCTGAGGCCGCTGCGGCCGCCAGCCTGGCGTCATCAAGGTCCTGGCGGCTGAGCGCGCGTCCGCCGGACGTCTGGGTCAATAGTTTCAGCCGATCAAACTTGGCGGCCGTGTCGGCGGCGTCGGCGGTCGCGGCGGCCAGATTAGCCTTCGCCTGGTCGATTTCCTCGGGCCGCGATCCATGATGCAGCTTGTCGACCGCCTGCTGCTGGGCCTCGACCATGGCGGCGGCCTGGGCGGCGGCCGGAACAAGGCGGCGGGTGTCCAGGCGAGCGAGCACCTGGCCCTGCGTTACGCGATCACCCTCCACGGCGAGAACGCCGGCGATCCGCTCCGAGCCATTGAAGGCCAGCTCAACCTGGCGAAGGTCAATATTGCCGTAGAGCACCAGCTCCGTGGCAGGTCTCGACCGATGCGTCAGCCACCAGCCCAGACCGACCGCCACCACCGCCAGGACGACACCTGCGGCGATCCATCGACGTTTCATATGATCGTCCCGACTCAGAAGTCAGCCGCCGCCAAGCCCGAGCATAGCAGATCGCGCGGACGGGTCCGAAACCGCGGGCCCGCTTTGAACCGAGGCTACGGAATCATTCCCACTCGATCGTGCCCGGCGGCTTTGAGGTTACGTCATAGACCACCCGGTTCACGCCCTTGACCTCATTGATGATCCGGGTCGCCGCCTTGGCCAGCACCGGCCAGGGGAATTCGAAGAAGTCGGCGGTCATGCCGTCGGTGGAGGTGACGGCGCGCAGGGCGCAGACGTCTTCATAGGTGCGGGCGTCGCCCATCACGCCCACGGTCTTGACCGGGAGGAGCACCGCGAAGGCCTGCCAGATGCTGTCATAGAGGCCGGCCTTGCGGATCTCGTCCAGATAGATGGCGTCGGCCTGTTGCAGGGTGGCGACCTTTTCCCGGCTGACCGCGCCGGGGATGCGGATCGCCAAGCCTGGCCCCGGAAAGGGATGGCGGCCGACAAAGGCCGGCGGCAGGCCCAACTCCACGCCCAGGGCGCGGACCTCGTCCTTGAACAGCTCGCGCAGGGGCTCGACCAGTTTCAGCTTCATGTGCTCGGGCAGGCCCCCGACATTGTGGTGGCTCTTGATCACCACCGAGGGGCCGCCGCGGGCCGAGACGCTTTCGATCACGTCGGGATAGAGGGTGCCCTGGGCCAGGAAGGCGGCGCCTTGGATCTTGGCCGCCTCGCGGTCGAAGATCTCGATAAACACCCGGCCGATGATCTTGCGCTTGGCCTCCGGCTCGGACACACCGTCGAGCTGGCCAAGGAATTCGTCAGACGCGTCAACGTGGATCAGCGGGATATTATAGTGGTCCCTGAACAGGGTGACGACCTGTTCGGCCTCGTTGAGGCGCAACAGGCCGGTGTCGACGAACACGCAGGTCAGCTGGTCGCCGATGGCCTCATGGATCAGCACCGCGGCCACCGAGCTATCGACGCCGCCGGACAGGCCGCAGATCACCCGGCCCTCGCCCACCTGGTCGCGGATGCGGGCGACCGCTTCGGCGCGGAAGGCGGCCATGGTCCAGTCGCCGTCCAGGCCGGCGATCTTATGGGTGAAGTTGCGCAGCAGGCGGGCGCCGCGGGGGGTGTGGGCCACCTCGGGGTGAAACTGGACGCCGTAGATGCGGCGGCCCTCGTCGGCGATGGCCGCGAAAGGGGAATTGTCCGAGGTGGCGACCACGTGGAAGCCCTCGGGAATAGCGGTGATCACGTCCCCGTGGCTCATCCATACCGGCTCCAGATCGCCGATATCGCCCAGGCCGTCCAGTAGAGGCGTCTCGCGGGCGATGCGAATATCGGCGCGGCCGAATTCGCGGTGATGCCCCCCCTCCACCGCCCCGCCCATGGCCGCGCAGATGGCCATTTCGCCGTAGCAGATGCCCAGAACCGGCACGCCCAGTTCGAACAGGCGGGGATTGGGGGTGGGGCTGTCTTCTTCGCCGGCGCTGGCCGGGCCGCCGGACAGGATCACCGCCTGGGGGGCGTAGCTTTCCAGGAAGCTGTCGCTGACCTTGTCGAACGGATGGATCTCGCAAAACACGCCGCTCTCGCGCACCCGGCGGGCGATCAGCTGGGTCACCTGACTGCCGAAATCGACGATCAGGACGCGGTCGTGGCGGGCGGCTTCGGTCATGGGCGTCCTTCGGCGGGTCTGGTGGGCGGGCTCATAGTCGCAAATCGCCTGTCCGTCACGCCGAGCGCCTCAATACCGCGACGAAGAAGCCGTCGGTGGCGGCGGACAGCGGGGTCAGGCGCAGATAGTGGTCAGGGGTGCGGCGTTGGGCCAGGCGTTCCAGGCCCTCGGCGTCGACCTGGCCGGAGGCTTCGATCTGGCCCACCGCATCCAGCACCTCGAAGGCCGGATGGGCGGCGCGGAAGGCGTCGATGCGGTCCTCGTTCTCCTCGGCCAGCAGCGAGCAGGTGACATAGACCAATCGTCCGCCGGGTTTGACATAGCCGGCGGCGGCGGCCAGCACCACATCCTGCTCGGCCATGCGCGTTTCCAGCTGGGCCGGGGTCAGTCGCCATTTGGCGTCCGGATGGCGGCGCCAGGTGCCCGAGCCGGTGCAGGGGGCGTCGACGAACACCAGCTCCATCTTGCCGACCAGGTCCTTCAGCGGATCGGGCCGCAGCGGGGTCTTGACCTGCAGATTGCGCACGCCCGCCCGCTCGGCCCGGCGCACGGTGTCGGCCAGCCGGCGGGCGTCGGAATCATAGGCGTAGAGCTGGCCGGAATTGCTCATGGCCGCGGCCAGGGCCAGGGTCTTGCCCCCGCCCCCGGCGCAGAAATCCAGCACCTGCTTGCCCTTGATCTCGCCCGCGGCGGCCGCGGCGATCTGTGAGCCCAGGTCCTGGATCTCGAACCAGCCCTTGCCGAATTCCGGGATCGCCTCCACCGGCGGGGCGCGGTCGGCGGGGCCGGGCGCCTTGATGCGTAAGGCGTTGATCGCGGTTCCAGCCGGCGCGGCGCCCAGGGGGTCCAGGGCCCGGACCGCGCGGGCCGGATCGGACTTCAGACTGTTGACGCGCAGGTCGATGGGCGCGCGGGCGGCCAGGGCCGAGGCTTCCTCCGCCCGGCGATCGCCGAACACGCGGGCCAGATAGGGGTCCAGCCAGGCCGGATAGTCGCCGAGCACAGATGGGTCCGCCCCCTCCGGCGCCGCGGGAGCGCCCAGTCTTGCCGTTTCGTCCTCGGTCAAGGCCCCGGCGCCATGCGGCGGTTCGCCAGCGGCCTCGGCGATCCGCGCGATCGGCCAGGCCCAGCCGAAAGCCAGGGCTCCCAGCACGATGGCGCGGGGCGTCTCGGCCCCCAGGCGCGCGCCCAGGGAGCGGCGATGGCGCAGGGCGTCCAGAACCAGCCCGGAGACAAAGGCCCGGTCCTTGGCCCCCGCATAGCGGCTGGCGTCGCCCCAGGCCTTCAGCGCCAGTCGAACCGGCTTGTGTCGCTCGTCCATGTCCTGGATGACGGCGATCGCCGCCGCCACCCGTCCGCCGTCACGCACGTTTCAGCCTCGCTGGAGCGCGATCCGGTTCACGCGGATCGGCCCAATTTTCAATGTCATCCCGGACGACCTGCAAGGCCGATCCGGGACCGCCGCACAGGCCGGCGGTTAGCCCGCTCCCGGCTCTCAGTTGCGCTGCGGCCGGGATCACAGACCTGTCGAGTTCAGGTCGGCGCGGAATAGTTGGGCGCCTCGCGGACCATGTGGACGTCGTGGACATGGCTTTCGCGCAAGCCCGCGCCGGTAATGCGGATGAACCGGGACCGCGTTTGGAAGCTGGCGATGTCGCCGGCGCCCACATAGCCCATGGCCGCCCGCAGGCCGCCGACCATCTGGTGGATGATGGAGGCGATCTGACCTTTGTAAGCCACCTGGCCCTCGATGCCTTCCGGCACCAGTTTCAGGCTGTCGCTGACTTCCTTCTGGAAATAGCGGTCGGCCGAGCCGCGGGCCATGGCGCCCACAGAGCCCATGCCGCGATAGGCCTTGTAGGAACGGCCCTGATAGAGGAACACCTCGCCCGGCGCCTCTTCGGTGCCGGCGAACATCGAGCCCATCATCACGGTCGAGGCCCCGGCGGCGATGGCCTTGGCCAGGTCGCCGGAATATTTGATGCCGCCGTCGGCGATGATCGGCACCTTGGCGTCCTGGGCCGCGCGCACGGCGTCGAGAATGGCGGTCAGTTGCGGGACGCCGACCCCGGCGACGATGCGGGTGGTGCAGATCGAGCCGGGGCCGATACCGACCTTGACCGCATCTGCGCCCGCATCGATCAGGGCCCTGGCCGCGTCATAGGTGGCCACATTGCCGGCCACCACCTGGACGCGGTTGCTCTCGCGCTTCACCCGCTCCACCGCCCGGGCCACGTGAATGGAGTGGCCGTGGGCGGTGTCGATCACCACCACGTCCACCCCGGCGTCCACCAGGGCCATGGAGCGCTCATAACCGGGATCGCCGACGGTGGAGGCCGCGCCGACCAGAAGCCGCCCCTGGTGGTCCTTGGCGGCCGAGGGGTGGGCCTGGGCCTTGTCCATGTCCTTGACGGTGATCAGGCCGACGGCGCGATAGGCGTCGTCCACCACCACCAGCCGCTCGATCTTGCGGCTGCGCAGCATCACCCGCGCCTCATCCAGGCTGGCGCCTTCGCGCAAGGTCGCAAGATGCTCGCGGGTCATCAGCGCCGAGGCTGGCATGTCGAGATTGGTCTCGAAACGCATGTCCCGGTTGGTGAGGATGCCCACCAGCCTGTTGGAGCCACGCTCGATCACCGGAAAGCCGGAAATCCTGCGCCGCGCGGTGATCTCGCGCACCTCGCGCAGGGTGGTGTCGGGGTGGATGGTCACCGGATTGATGACCATGCCGCTTTCGAACCGCTTGACCTCGCGCACCTGGTCGGCCTGTTCGTCCACCGTCAGATTGCGGTGCAGGATCCCCATGCCGCCGGCCTGGGCCATGGCGATGGCCAGCCGGCTTTCGGTCACCGTATCCATGGCGGCCGATACGATCGGGATGTTCAGACTTATCTCGCGTGTGAACTTCGTCGCGGTGTTGACATCGCCCGGCATGAATTCGGAAGCGCCAGGTTCAAGCAAAACGTCGTCGAAGGTCAGCCCTTCGCGAATCTCCATGAGACTCTCCATTTTGCGGGCCGCCTATAGCGGTGGCGGGGGCCGATGGGAAGGGAGTCATTTTGCAGGCGGTGAGAGATTGGCTGATAACGGGGCGCGAAATGACGGCGAATCCTACCCCGCCGCCTCCAAAACCTTGTCCTGGGTCTTGGTCTCGAAATCGCTCGCCTCGTGACGCTCGATCAGCTGGCTGGAGGGTTCGCCCCAGCCGCGGTTGACCATGCGACCGCGCTGCACCGCCGGGCGTTCGGCGATCTGGTCGGTCCAGCGCTGGACGTTCTTATAGTCCTGCACCTGCAGGAACTCGCCGCCCTCATAGAGCAGACCCTTGGCCAGGCCGCCATACCAGGGCCAGACGGCCATGTCGGCGATGGTGTATTCGTCGCCGCCCAGATATTCGGCCTCGGCGAGCCGGCGGTCGAGCACGTCCATCTGGCGCTTCACCTCCATGGCGAACCGGTCGATGGCGTATTCGATCTTGGTCGGGGCATAGGCGTAGAAATGGCCGAACCCGCCGCCCAGATAGGGCGCGCTGCCCATCTGCCAGAACAGCCAGGACAGGGTTTCGGCGCGCTTGGCGGGGTCAGTGGGCAGGAAGGCCCCGAACTTTTCAGCCAGGTGCATCAGGATGGCGCCGGATTCGAACACCCGGATCGGAGTCGGCCCGCTGCGGTCGACCAGGGCGGGGATCTTGGAATTGGGGTTGGCGGACACAAAGCCGCTGCCGAACTGGTCGCCCTCGTTGATACGGATCAGCCAGGCGTCATATTCGGCGCCGCTGTGGCCCAGGGCCAGCAGCTCCTCCAGTATCACCGTGACCTTGACCCCGTTGGGCGTGGCCAGGGAATAGAGCTGGAAGGGATGCCGGCCGACCGGCAGGTCCTTGTCGTGGGTCGGCCCGGCGATCGGCCGGGTGATATTGGCGAACCGGCCGCCATTGTCCTTGTTCCAGGTCCAGACCTTGGGCGGGGTATATTCGGGAGGCGGGGCGGTTTCGGGCGTTTCGGTCATTGCTTGTTGAGCTCCAGGCGTCTGGCGGGTGCGCGCGGTTCGACGTGGTTATGGATGTAGGGAGGGTTGCGGGTTTGGGTAGGGTGGCGGGGCCGAGGCTTTGCTGCGTTCGATCGCTTTGGGCCTTGGCGAGGCTTTTCCTTTTCCGTCATCCCGGGGAGGCGATCCCCCTCACCGCCCCTTGAACCCCGTGGCCACCAGATAGAGCTCCGAGCTCTCGGCGCGGCTGGCCTTGGGCTTGACGTGTTTGACCACCTGGAAATGGGCCTTGAGCACCTTGAGCACGTCGGCCGTCTCGCCGCCCTGGAAGGCCTTGGCGACGAAGGCGCCGCCGGGTTTGAGGACCTCGACGGCGAAATCGGCGGCGGCCTCGATCAGGCCGATGATGCGCAGGTGATCGGTGCGCTTGTGGCCGATGGTGTTGGGGGCCATGTCGGACAGGACCAGGTCGGGCGGGCCGCCCAGGGCCTCGACCAGCTTCGGGCCGCAGTCCGGATCGGTGAAATCCATCTCGAACATGATCGCCGGCGGCAACAGATCCACCGGCAACAGGTCCACCCCGATCACGGCGGCGGCGCCCCGCTCCAGGGCGATCTGCACCCAGCCACCCGGCGCACAGCCCAGGTCGATGACCTTGGAGCCCGTCCGCAGCAGATGAAACCGGTCGTCGATCTCCGACAGCTTGAACGCCGCCCGCGAGCGGTAGCCCTTGGCCTTGGCCTCGACCACGAACGGATCGTTCAGCTGCCGCTCCAGCCAGGCCTGGGACGAGGGGGTGCGCAGCTTGGCCGTCTTCAGCCGCACCGCCGCATTGCGGGTGCGGCCCACATCGTTGCCGCGGGTGGGCGCGCGCACCAGACGCCGCTTGGGGGGATCTTCGGTCATGCCACCGCTTTTGCGCCACCCTGCCCGCCCGCGCCACCCCGGCGGCGGCGGGATCGGCGACGGCCCGGCGCCTCGGCCATCAGGGACAGCAACAGCCCCTCACGCAGGCCGCGGTCGGCTACCCGCACCCGGGGGCAGGACCAAAGCTCCTGCACGGCCTGCAATATGGCGGCGCCGGCCAGGACCAGATCGGCGCGGTCGGGGCCGATACAGGGCTGGGCCGCCCGCTCGGCGGGGTCCATGCTCAGCAGGCGAACGGCCGTGGCCTCGCACTGCTCCCGCGTCAACCACAGGCCGTCGACGCGGGAGCGGTCATAGCGCGCCAGGTCCAGATGGATGCCAGCCAGGCTGGTGATGGCGCCCGAGGTGCCCACCAGATGCGCCCGCCCTCGGGCGAAGGTCTCCCGCAGGGTCTCGGCATGCGGAAAATCGGCGATCCGTGCCTTCACCGCCTCGACCATCCGGCGATACCAGTCCTGCTCGCCGGGACGGACCTCGGGGAACTGTTCGGCCAGGGTGACCACCCCGATCGGGATCGACAGCCAGGCCTTGATCGGCGGCATCGCGCCCACCCGGCCGTTGGCGTCCCCCGTCCGTCCCCGCAAATCCACCCAGGACAGTTCGGTGGATCCGCCACCGACATCCAGCACCAGGGCGGCGTCCGACGAGGGGTCCAAAAGCGCAAGGCAGCCCGCGACCGATAGACGCGCCTCTTCGCGCGGGGTGATGATCTGCAGCTGGATTCCGGTCTCGTGGGCCACCCTCTGGATGAACTCCGCGCCGTTTTCCGCCGAGCGGCAGGCCTGGGTGGCGATGGCCCGAAGCTCGGGTCCGCCCCGCCGGCGCAAGCGGTCGGCGCAGACGGTCAGCGCCGCCAGGGCCCGGTCCATGGCCGCCGGCTGAAGCCGTCCGGTCTGGGACAGCCCCTCCCCCAGGCGAACGATGCGCGAGAAGGCGTCGACCACGCGAAACCCGCCCCGAGAAGGGGTTGCGACCAGAAGTCGGCAATTGTTGGTGCCCAGATCCAAAGCCGCATAGAGACCACCGGCCTGGCGAATCGCACCTTGAGCGGCCTCGCCCAGGCTGTTCGATCGGCGTTGCTCTCGGGACGCATTCGCGTCGGACATACGACAAATCCGGGCTCGATGACGCAGGGCGGCGCCCAGCGGAATGAAACTGTAGCAAGCTGGGGTGATCGCCGGAAGTGAGTCGCCACGTCCGGCATGGCGCTCGGTTCCGTTCATCTTCCAGTCAGGCAGGGCGTGTATGAATCACGACGTTATGAACACGCGACTTGCAAAATTCACGCTGGGCCAAGTGGTCCGCCACCGGGTCTTTCCGTTTCGGGGCGTCATCTTTGACGTCGACCCCGTCTTCGCCAATACCGAAGAGTGGTGGACCTCGATCCCGGAGGAGATCCGTCCGTCCAAGGACCAGCCCTTCTATCACCTGCTGGCCGAGAACGACGAAGGCACCTATACCGCCTATGTCTCCGAGCAGAACCTGCTGGCGGACGACACCGGCCAACCGGTGGCGCACCCGCAGACGACCCTGATCTTCGACGGGTTTCAGGACGGCCACTACCACCTGCGGCCCCGCATCACGCACTGATCCCTGTCAGGGGAGCTTCTCGGTCCGCCGTTCGTCCTTCGTGGGATCGCCGCGCGGCGCTTCGGGATGATCTAATACCAGCGCCCTTTGAGGTTGACTGCTGAGAGGCCTACTCATTGATCTCCGTCGTCGCCGGGCCCCGTCCCGGCGATCCACGCCGTGAAGGTCAGGCTTTTGCGAGCCTTCAGGATGAGTCCCACGCCCATAGTCTCGTCCGCTCGTTCACGGAATGGGTGGCCGGCATACGCCCATAGGCGCTAAATTAGGCTGAGGCGGTCGAACCTACCTTCTCCCTTGGGGAGAAGGAGGGGCCCGTTCGCGAAGCGAATGGGAGGTTGAGGGGGTAAGGCCTCTCACATCTATCCTGAAAAACCGCAACCCCTCACCCTCCCACGCCTTTGGCGCGGGCCCCTCCCTCTCCCTTTGGGCGAGGTGTTTCTTGGCCAGGCTCCTAACTTAGCGCCTATGGGCATGCGCCGGCCATGACGGAAAGACACACGCCAACCGTCAAACTCGAGGCCGTTGGCATAAGGCATTGAAATCCTAGGCTTGGTCGTGATGACGAGCAGTGCGCGAGTGCGGCGTCTCGTAACCCGCACGACCTATTTTCCCACCGCCGGCGCACGGCCGTAGTCGTGGCGCCAGCGGACCTGGAGCTTGGCGCCGGTTTCACCGCCGATCTGGGAGATGAAGGACAGGGCCTTGGTCGCCTTGACCTCGACCTGGGCCGAGGCGCCCTGCCGTCCGCCGCCGGTCAATTCCAGATAGACGCGGTTGCCGATATATTTGCCGCCAGAGACGGTGACCCCGGTGGCCGCATCCCCGCCGCCCAGGGCCAGCCGGTCCAGGCGAGCGAAATTCTTCAAGCCGCCGATCACATCGAAGCCGCCGCCGGTGGCCAGGGTGGTGACCGCCGCGGCCAGTTGGGCCGCCTCCACCGGCGACAGCTGCGCCGCCGACTGGCCGAACAGGACCTGGGATAGCACCTCGTCGTCCGGCAGGGTCGGGGTGGAGGTCAGGGTGATCTGAGGCTTGGCCGCCGTGCCCTGGATGCGGATGATCGCGGTCAGGGTCGGGTTATCCAGGGTGGCGGTCAGGTCCAGCCGGATTTTATCGGTGGCGCTGGCCAGATAGACGACCCCGCGGTCGTCGATGGTGAACCGCTTGCCGGCGAAGTCGTAGTCGCCGCGGACGATGCGCGCCGTGCCGGTCAGCTGAGGATTGCTGGTTTCCCCCACCACCCGCGCATCCAGGGACAGCTCGGCGTCCAGTCCCAGGCCACGGACAAAGATGTGGCGGGGCGCCTTGATGCTCACATCCAGATCGATCGAAGGTCCCTTGGTCGCCTGGGCCTGCAGACCCTTGCCGACCATGAACGGCTTGTTGCGCTCGACCACATCCATGGCCACAACGCCGGGCGGGGTGCGCGAGGTTTCGGCGGAAATATCGGCCCGGTCGATGGTCAGCTCGCCCGACAGCTTGGCCTGACCGTTCGCTTCACGAACCACGGTGACCACGCCGGTAGCCGTGGCCTTGGCCAACTCGTTGTCCAACAACTGAAAATTGTGGGCGTTGAGAGTCAGGGTGCTGGCGGCGTTGGGGCCGACCTCCAGCCGCCCCTGGCCTGACAGCGTGCCGGCATGGGCGTCACTGGCCGTAAAGCGCTGAACATCCAGGGTCTCGCCCTGCAGGTCGACCTCGGCCGCCAGCTCACGCAGTTTCAGGCCGGTGGCGGCGTCCTCGAACCGCCCGTGGACCAGCGAACCGTGGCCGGTGATATGCGGCTTGTTGAGGTCTCCGCCCAGGACGCCCTTGGCGGTCAGCTGTCCGGCGAGTTCGCGGCCGTCACCAAAGAACAGGTCCCAGACCGGTTGCAGTTCGCCATCCACCGCGAACTGGCCATCGATCGGCTTGGTCCGATCGATGGCGATGCGGAATGGCGCCGCGGAGGCCGCCGCCGGCAGAACAGCGTGGACCGAGGCGTGATCGCTGGCGCTGGCCCCATCCACCGCGGCGTCCACCGTGACGCGCGGGCCGGACAAGGTGGCGATGACCGAGCCATTCATGGCCAGTTTGACCGGCGCGTCACGGCTGCGCGCGCCCTTCAGGCGAGCGTCCAGCTTGCCCTCCAGGCGCTCGCCCTGGCCGGCCAGCGACAGATCCGCATCGACCCGGCCCGCGAGGTCTTCGCCCAGGGCGCCGAGATCGACGCCCGTCAGGACCGCCTTGGCGTCCAGACTCTCACCGTTCTGATCGGCCTGAACCTGCGCCCGGCCGCCGCCCACGGCCAGATCGAGGCGCGCGGCGCGATCGGGGCCATTGACGGTGACCTGGGCGGCGCTGAGCGTGTGGAAATCGGCCTGCCGGAAGCGGCCGGAGCCGTTGAAGCTGAAGCTGAAGCCCCGGCTCGTCTGGCCGGCGATTCCGTTCCCGTTCAGGCGCATGGGCGCCTGTTCCGTCTGGATCTCGGCCGCGACCGCATAGGGCAGCTGTGACAGGGGGCCCTTGGCGGTGACGGTGACGGTCTTGATCAGGGTCGTGGCGCCCTTGAGCACCAGGTTCGACGCCGACAGGCTGACATCGGCGCTGGGCGACGGACCTTGATCGTTGATCTTCAGCCGCGCGTCGGCGTGACCCTGGGCCAGGAACGCTCCCGGCCCCACCGCCAGGGTCAGGTCCGCGCTGGGGATGGTGGCGTCGCGCAGGGTGACGGCGCCGCGGGCGGTGGCCCCACCGGCCGCGGCGTCCACATCCTGCAGATCCACGCCGCCATTGTGAAAATGGAAGCCCGCCTTGGCATGGGCCGGTCCGGCCGCGTCGGCAGCCGTCAGACTGAACAGGCCGTCCACGCCAGCCGGGCCACGCACGATGCTGGCGCTGACCCGGGCGCCGGTCAGGCTGAGCTGCGGCAGGTCGATGCGTTCGAAATCGGCGCCGAGATCGGCGCGGGGGGTGGCTAGTGCGCCGGTGATGGAGGCGGAGCCCCGCGCCTTGCCGGCGATCTCCACCGGTCCCACCTCGAAGGGCCCCACGGCCGACCAGTCCAGCAGCAGTTTGAGGGCCCCGTCCTTGCCCACGGTCCCCGACCCGCTGGCCCGCGCCGCGGCGCCCGTCAGATCCAGCTTGGCGAAGCTCAGGGCGCCGTCGTCATAGGCTGCGTCAGTGGTCAGTCGCGGTTTTTGGCCCAGCAGGTGATCGAGATGTTCCTCTCCCGTGGCCAGGTCGGCGGCGGTCGCGTCGAGGCTGAACTTCCAGGGCTGTCTGGCGCGAAATTGAGAGGCCGACCATTTCGCATCAATAAGCCCCTTAGCGCCCGGGCGCGCCGCCGCCAGGTTGGACAACTGGCCCTGGCCTTTCAAGCTCAGGTCGCCGAGCAGGCCCCGGCCGCCGGCGGCGGTCAGCTTGAGGCCGGCGCCCTCGGCCCGCAGGTCGCGCAGCAGCAGCCGGCCATCGGCCAGGCGCGAGGCGTCCAGACTGACATGGGGTCGCGCCCCGGCCAGGGCCGCGATCGGTCCGCTCCCCTGGCCGCCGGCGCCGGTGGCGGTCGCCGTCAGCCGCAACTCGCCCCGCTGATAGACAAGGTGCAGCGGACCCCGGACGTCGGCCAGGCCATAGCCGTCGAACATCAGGCGCTGGGCGCCGGCCTGGCCTTGCAGGTCCCAGTCCTTGGCCTCGCCCTTGATCAGGCCGTCGAACTGGCCAGACCCCATGGCGGGCCGGGCGATGAGCCTCGACAGGTCCTTGACTCTCAACTGGGCCTTCAGACCCTGCGGCGAGCGGCGTTTTTCGATGTCGAACAGGCCGGCGAGCACCAGGTCGGCGTTGTCGGCGATCAATTGCGCGTGGATCTGCTGGCCGCCGCTCGCCTTGGTCTGTTGGATACTAAAGCTCAGCCGTGGCCCCAGGGCCTTGAGATAGCTCGCCGTCCAGCTGGAGGCCGCCAGCGAGATCCAGCCCTTGGCCGCCCCGCCCCCCTTGGTCCAGGCGCCATCGGCCTCGGCGATATGGTCGTCGCCCGAGGAGGCCAGCAGTTTGAGCTGGCCGGTGTTCGTATCGCCTCCGGCCTTGGCGTCGAGGTTGAAGGCCTTGGCGGTCGGCAGACCAAGCACCCCCGCCAGCGCCCCGCCCCGGCTTTCTCGCGCATGCGCGTCCAGCAGCACCTGCCGGCCCACCCCCAGGTCGAAAGTGGCGTTGAGGCCGTCGCCTGGATGCAGCAGGTTCTGGGCCTCCACATCGCCGGCCACGCCTCCGGCCCGCTCCAGGTCCAAGGTCGCCTCGACCTGGAAGACGCCGCGCTCGATACTGAAGGCGGGCAGGGCCTCGAGCCGTGTCTCCAACCGGTCGATCCGGATCGCCACGGGCAGCAGCGTGGCCGCGCCACCACTCGCCACGCCAGCGCTCGGACGATGGGCCAAGGTCAGCTGATCGGCGAGCAACAACTGGACATGCGCCCGGCGGTTCAGCAGCTCCAGGGGGATCCAGGCCACCCGCAGATTGCGCACGTCCAGCCAGGCGCCCCGGGAATCGACGATGGACAGGTGGTCCAGGCTGAATTCGCTCCACAGGTCTCCCTTGAGACCGGCCAGGCGCAACCGGCCGGCCGAACCAAGACTCAGGCCGTCGAGCCGCTCGACCACCAGGGCGCGCCCGGGGTCGGTGAGCACACCGAAGCGCACGACCGCCATCAGGCCGAGGATCAGAAAGGCCAGGAGGCTCATCATGGCCGCCGCATAGTGATGCGGCCTCAGACCCCGCTTGGGCGGCGGAGTTGGTGCGCCCTCGGCCGGGCCGGTGTCGGCGCCGTCGGTCAAAAGCTTTGCCCGATGCTGAGATAGAGCTGAATCGGCGCGTCTCCGGTTCGCTTGACCAGGGGCGTGGCGATATCGACCCGGATCGGGCCGAAGCCGAGATTGTAACGCACGCCAAGGCCGATCCCGATGTCAGGGTGGGTAAGGTCCGGACTAGCCTGTTTGCCGACCGCTCCGGCGTCGATAAAGGCGACTGCGCTCCACTTGCCGGTGATGTGCTGGCGAACCTCCAGTGAACTCTCGAACAAGGACAGGCCGCCTTCGGGGGTATTGTCGAGGTAGCGCGGCCCGACGGCCTGGTAAGCATAGCCGCGCACCGACCCGCCGCCGCCCGCATAGAACCGTGCGGGAGCCGGGACCAAGGGGATATCGCCGCCCAATATCGCCCCGAGCTTGAACCGACCGGCGATCACCGTCCCTCCCTTCCCCAACGGCAAATAGCCGGTGACTTGGGCGGAGGTCTTGAAATAGGCCACCGGTCCATCCCCCACCGCATAGGTCGGTTCAGCCCGGGCGCTCAGCCGCCAGCCGACGGTCGGATCGAGGGGATCGTCGGACTTGTCGAGATTGAACGCCCCCAGGGCGGCGAAGGTCGCCAGGTTGCGGCGCCGGTTGACGGTGACCACATTGGCGGCCTCCTTCTCGTTGGTGTTCGAGCCGTCCACCGACAGGCCGTAGGTCAGGAACGAGATCTTGCCGTAGCGGTGGGTCACATCGGCGCTGATCACCGCGCCGGCCGATTCGTAAGCCGTCGTATCGTCGCGATAGATCGCGCCCGTCAGCTTCAGCGTTTGCTCCGGCCGGCGCCAGTGGGGCAAGGCCAGTTCCAGCTGCACCCGACTGTCGAGCTGGGCGACCAGGATGCTGCTGGTCAGGGTGTCGGCCCGTCCCAGGCGGTTATAGACGATCCATCGGCTATCAACGCCGCCGCCTTCGGTGGTGGAATAGCTGGCGCCCAATTCCAAGGTTCCTTTGGGTCGGTCGGCCAGGCTGACGATCACTGGCCTCTGGCCGTCCTTGGCCTCGGCAGGGGGCGCCAGGGACACGGTCACCGAATCATAGACGCCAGTGTCCACCAGGCGCCGCTCGAACTCGGCGACGGTCTTGGGCTGATAGGTCTGGCCGGCCTTCCACGTGGCCAGGCGCCGCAACCATCTTGGCCGGGTGCGGCTGGAGCCTTTCAGCTCGACGGCGCCCAGCTTGACCAGAGCGCCCGAGGCGATGCGGTAGGCCGGCCGCACGGTCAGGTCGGCGTGATCGACCACCACTTCCCGGGGCTTGGCCTCGGCGTCGGCATAGCCGTCCTGCTGCAGGGTGGCGACGATCCGCCCCTCGGCCGCGATCACCGCCTCCGCGCGACCCGGGTCCCCAGGCTTCAAGGCCATGGCCTTCTGGGCCGCGGCCTGGATCTCGATGGCCGGCGGCGGGCCGATCCATTCGATCCGCGGGTCGGCGATTTTCGAGCGAGGCCCCGGGGTGATGGAGAGGAAGGGCTGTGGCGCATCGCCCTCGCCGATATCCGGCTCGACCTGATAGTCGTAGTAACCCTCGGAACGCAGCACCGCGATGGCGCGCTCGCCTGCCTCCACCGCCTTGCGGCGCGCGTCCAGCCGGCTGGTGGGAGTCGCCGCGGCCGGGCCGAGGGCTTCCTGAAGCGCGGACCTTAGGCTGTGGTCCTCCACGCCGCGGATGTCGAATTTCGACGCCGCATGGGCGGGCGCCGCCGACAGACCGACCATCGCAAAGCCGGCCGCAAAAGCGCCGGCTACGGTGCGGACAGCTGCCAATCCCTACTCCTTCGGGTGGATTCTCAAGCTAGAATCACCGTCCCGGGCGATTCCAGCCGTCCTGCTTTAACCCGCCCCCCCGCGGGGCATGTAGCCGTCTGTTTCGCGACTGTCACGGTTTTGGCGCGCCTGGGACGCAAAGGTCGCGCTTCGCGGTCTGCTCACATCACGCGTTTCCAGGTCGCCTCCGCCTAAATTTTAGGCGCCACCCATGAGGCCGATTGTGTTTGGCGCCCATTTGGTGATTTCGTGGCGAGAGAGCCTAGCGTGACGGATCAGTAAGCCATCCGACAGCGGACTGCACATGCAAGCGACGCGGAGCCAGGACGTAGTGGAGAGATTTCGGATCGTGGAGTCGTCGCGGGCCTCGTTTGCGCCGGAGCGCTACAGGCCAGACCGCTTCTATGACGAAATGTTCGCCGCCGACGGGTCGGTGCGTCCACATTACAGCGCCCTTGAAAATCGCATCGCCACCCTAAGCCCCGCCGAACTGGCGGAGCGCCAGAGGACCCTGGAACAGTCCTTCCTGCTGCAGGGCATCACCTTCACCGTCTATGGCGCCGAAAACACCACCGAGCGCATCATTCCCACCGACCTTTTGCCGCGGATCATTCCCAGCAGCGAATGGTCGCGGATCGAGACGGGGCTGATTCAACGGGTCCAGGCGCTGAACCTGTTTCTGGCGGACATCTATGGCGACCAGAAGATCCTGGCCGACGGCGTGGTGCCTCGCGAACTGGTGCTGGGCGCCCCCTCTTATCGGCGGGAGATGCGCGGTCTGTTCGTGCCGCATAACAGCTACGTCAATGTCTGTGGCTCCGACCTCATCCGCGACCATCGCGGCGAATATGCGGTTCTGGAGGACAATCTTCGTGTTCCCTCCGGCGTATCCTACATGCTGGCCAATCGCGACGCGGCCAAGCGGACCTTTCCGGGCACCTATCGCGCCGCTGGCGTGCGGCCGGTGGAGCGATATCCCGACGCGCTGCTCGCCACGCTGAAAAGCCTGGCGGCCGAGTGGCGGCCCAATCCCCAGGTCGTGGTCATGACCCCGGGAGTCTACAATTCGGCCTATTACGAGCATGCCTATTTGGCCCGGCTGATGGGCACGCCCCTGGTCGAGGGCCGCGATCTCGTCGTGCACGAGAACATGGTCTATATGCGCACCACCGAGGGCCTGCGGCGCGTGGACGTGATCTATCGCCGGGTGGACGACGACTTCATCGATCCCCTGACCTTCCGCCGGGATTCCAGCCTGGGCATCGCCGGCCTGTTCAACGCCTATCGCGCCGGCAATGTGGTCATCGCCAACGCGCCCGGCACAGGGGTGGCCGACGACAAGGCGGTCTACGCCTTCGTGCCGGAGATCATCCGCTATTATCTGGGCGAGGACGCCATCCTGCCCAATATCGAAACCTTCCTCTGCCGTGAGGCGATCCAGCTGGACTACGTCCTGGCCAATCTGGACAAGCTGGTGGTCAAGGCGGTGGGCGCCTCGGGCGGATACGGCATGCTGGTTGGACCCCATGCCAGCCAGAGCGAACGCGACGAATTCGCCGAACGGCTCAAGGCCGATCCGGCCAACTATATCGCCCAGCCGACCATCCAGTTGTCCACTGCGCCCTGCCTGGTCGACGGCGCCATCGAGCCACGCCATGTGGATCTGCGCCCCTTCATCCTGGCCGGCCAGAAGATCGTGGTCACCCCGGGCGCCCTGACGCGGGTGGCGCTGAAGCGCGGCTCGCTGGTGGTCAATTCCAGCCAGGGCGGCGGCTCCAAGGACACCTGGGTGCTGGCCGACGGAGATCACCAGCCATGATGTTGGCGCGTGTGGCCGACAGTCTCTACTGGATCGGCCGCTATGTGGAACGGGCCGAGCACCTGTGCCGGGTCAGCGACGTCATGTTGACCGCCACCCTGGATGACAGCGACGCCGCCGATATCGTCGCTCACATCGCCCTTTCGGCGATGGAAGATCGCGAGCCGCTGGGCGAAAGCCACACCGCCATGAGCGCGGTCCAGAGCCTGCTATTCGATCGCGAAGACCTCAGTTCGGTGGTCAATTCCCTGGCCCGCGCGCGGGAAAACGCTCGTCAGGTGCGCGATCAGATCACCACCGAGACCTGGGAGCGGCTGAACCTGCTCTATCTGCGGATCACCGGCCCGCATGCCGAGAATGAGTTCTTTCAGGCCTCGTCCACCTATCTGCATGGCATCATCGCCGATCTGCATCTGTTCAAGGGGGCCGCGGACGCCACCATGAGCCACGGCCAGGGCTGGCGGTTCCTGTTGCTGGGCGTGCATCTGGAGCGGGCCCAGCGCATCGCCCGGCTGCTGGATGTCTGTTTCGGCGACAGCGCCGCCCTGCCCGGCCTGACCGAGCACCTTGCCCAGATGGCCGTGCTGCGCATGGCCTGCGCGCTCGAGCCCTATCTGCGGGTCTATACCGCCGAGATCAACCCGATCTACGTCCTGCAGTTTCTGTTGTTCGACGAGGATTTCCCGCGCTCGATCCGCTTCTCCACCGCCAGGATCCAGGACTATCTGGACAAGCTGGCCCCGCGGTCCGCCTCGTCCGGCAAGGCGGCGCCAGAGCGGCTGGCGGGCAGGCTCAATGCGCGGCTGGAATTCGCCGACATGGACGAGACCCTGGGCGCCGGGACCATTCTCGGCGGCGTTGTGGCCGAATGCTCGCGCATCCACCACGCCATCTACGAGACCTTCATCGACTATCCGCTCGAGCAGAGGTTGCCGGCCTAGCCATGCTTCTCGAAATCCGCCACCTGACCCAGTACCACTATGCCGAGCCCGTCCGCGCCAGCGTCATGGAGCTGTGGGCCCAGCCGCAGAAGAGCCCACGCCAGCGCGTGATCAGCTTCGAGCTGGAGGTCGAGCCGGCGGCGCAGCTGTTCTCCTATGTCGACGCCTTCGGCAACGCCGTCTATCACTTCGACGTGCCCCAACCCCATGACCGGCTGGCGATCGAATCCCGCGCCGCCGTGGAGACCGAAGCCCCCCCGCCCCTGCCCGACCGCCTCGACCTGGGCGAGTGGGACCGGCTGCGCAGCGCCTTCGTCCAGGGCGAATGTTTCGACTTCCTGCATCCCCATGGCTTCGTCGAACAGACCCCGGCCCTGGCGGCCTTTGTCGCCAAACACAATCTGGACAGCCTGCGCACCCTCGATCCCCTGACCGCGGTCCAGGCCCTGTCGCGGGCGGTCTATGAAGCCTTCGACTACCAACCCGGCGTGACCGAGGCCGACAGCCCGATCGACCACGCCCTGGAGGCGGGGCGCGGGGTCTGCCAGGACTTCGCCCATGTCATGATCGCCATCTGCCGGTCCTGGGGCGTGCCCGCGCGCTACGTCTCCGGCTATCTGTTCACCAACCGCGCCGAAGGCGACCGCTCGGACCCCGACGCCACCCACGCCTGGGTCGAGGTGTTCCTGCCCTCGCTGCGCTGGGTCGGCTTTGACCCCACCAACAATATCGTGGCCGGGGAGCGGCATGTGATCGTCGCCGTCGGTCGTGACTATGGCGACGTGCCGCCCTCGCGCGGGGTGTTCAAGGGCGACGCCGAGAGCGAGCTGATGGTGGCCGTGAGCGTCCGCCGCGCCCGCGCCGCCGCGGCAGAGCCCGAATTCATGCGCCTGTCGCGCCCGGTCTTCGCCAGCGCCGGCGGTCGCCGCCGCCCGTTGGGCCTGCTGCACGAGCAGGAACTGCAGCAACAACAACAGCAGCAGCAATAGCCGGGTGACGCGGGCCGCCGGACGGTGTAGCGGCGGTCCTGATGAACACGCCCGACCCGATCGTCCGCCCTCCTGTCACCCCTCGCCCTATCACCTTGTATGTCGACGCCGACGCCTGCCCGGTGAAGGACGAGATCTATAAGGTCGCCCGCCGCTACGGCCTGCCGGTCAAGGTGGTGGCCAACGCCTTCATCATGGTCCCCCGCGAGCCCTTGATCGAGCGCATCGTGGTCGAGGCCGGCCCGGACGTGGCCGATGACTGGATCGCCGAGCGGGCCGGCCCGCGCGATGTCGTCATAACCTCCGACATTCCCCTGGCCGAGCGCAGTCTGAAGGCCGGCGCCCAGGTCCTGGCCCCCAATGGCCGCCCCTTCACCGTCGATTCCATCGGCTCGGCCCTGGCTGGCCGCGCCGTGGCCGAACACCTGCGCTCGATGGGCGAAACCACTGGCGGCCCGCGCCCCTTCGCCGCCGGCGACCGCTCGCGGTTCCTGTCGGCCCTGGACGAGGCCGTGCAGCGGGCCAAGCGAATGAAGTAGCGACCTAGCCCCGCACCGCCAGGTTCGCCCGCCCGAGGTCCGCCACCTGCGTCACACCGGTCAGGGCCATGGCCACGCGCATCTCCGCCTCCAGCAGGGCCAGGACGTGCGCGACGCCGGCCTGGCCCCCGCCGGCCAGGGCATAAGCCCAGGCCCGGCCGATCAGGACGCCCTTGGCGCCCAGGGCCAGCATGCGCACGACGTCCAGGCCCGAGCGCACGCCGCCGTCCACCATCACCGTCAGACGCTCGCCCACCGCCTCGACCACCGCCGGCAGGGCGCTGGCGGTGGAAAGGACGCCGTCCAGCTGGCGACCGCCGTGGTTGGAGACCACCACCCCATCCGCGCCCAGGGCCGCCGCTTCAGCGGCGTCCTCGGCGTCGAGAACGCCCTTGATGATCAAGGGCCCGTCCCAGGTCTCGCGGATGAAGTCCAGATCGCGCCAGGTGACCGTCGGATCGAAATTGCCGCGCATCCAGGCGAAGAAATCCTCCAGGCCGGTCTTGGCGCCCAGCACCGGCGCCACATTGCCCAGGGCATGTGGCGCGCCCATCAGGCCGACATCCCAGGCCCAGTCGGGTCTCATGGCGGCTTGAAGGGTCCGTCGGGCGGCGCCTGCCAAGCCCGGCGCCCCGGCCAGCCCGGAGCGAAGGTCGCGGTAGCGTGAGCCCGGCACCGGCATGTCGACCGTGAACACCAGGGCCGAGCATCCGGCCTGTTTGGCCTTGGCCAACAGTTCGCGCATGAAGCCGCGGTCGCGGATCATATAGAGCTGGAACCAGAACGGCCGCCGGACCGCCGCGGCGACCTCCTCCAGCGGGCACACCGACACCGTCGACAGGCAGAACGGCACACCGGCCGCCTCGGCCGCCCGCGCCGCCTGGACCTCGCCGCGGCGCGCGTTCATCCCGGCCAGGCCGATGGGGGCAAGGCCGACCGGCATCGCCAGCGACTGGCCGAACAGGGTGGTGCTCAGATCGATGGCGGAAACGTCGCGCAGCACGCGCTGGCGCAGGGCGACGCTTTTCAGGTCGTCCAGATTGCGCAGCAGCGTCACCTCGTCATAGGCGCCGCCGTCGAGATATTCGAACAGGAAATGGGGTAGTCGGCGCCGCGCCAAGTCACGATAGTCGATCGCCGCCGCCGCCTTCACCCGCCGCCTCCGCCGCCCTGACTTGGCCGCAGGCCTGAAAGGATCAATCCTCCAGGCCCGACCGTTCCCGAATCACCTGGGGATCATAGTGTTCGCCGGTCGACATGGCGCAGATCCGCGACAGGTGAACCAGACTGAGGCCCGTCTCGGCGCGCCAGGCGTTGAACTGGTCCTGGATTTTAATCTGATCCTTTTTGGATGTGGCGTTTTCGGCGATGTCCAGGCCCGCGTCGCGCAGGCAGGCGGTCACGTCCTTGGAGGTCATGAAGCTGTCGCGACCCGTGAAGCGCAGCAGATATTGGCCGGTGTGGCCGCTGAGCCGCGAGCCGCGGTCGGCCAGCAGTTTCAAAAGGCCTAGCTGGTCCTGCGCCGGCCATTCGGCCAGGAACTTTCCCGCCGAGCCGTGCTCGCGCGACAGGTCGAGGACCAGGCCGGCATTGGCGCGCACCGACATGATCTTGTGCGGATTGCGCACGATGCGCTTGTCGCCGCAAAGCCGCTCCCAGAAGTCGTCGAACTCGGACAACAGGCGCGGTGGATCGAAGCTTAAAAAGGCCTCTTCAAAGCCCGGCCACTTGGCCTCGATCACGCTCCAGACAAAACCGGCGGAAAACACCCGCCTTGTCATCTCGGCCAGCACGCGGTCATCCGGCAGATCAGCCAGCACGCCATGGGCGTCCTTGGGCGGCAACAGGGCGCGCAGGGCCGCCTCGCCGCCTTTGCGCTCGGCCGCCCGGGCAAAAATCGGCTCGAAGCTGATCATCCACCGCCTCCTTTCCCATCGAGGGGGAAGGGTTCCTGGTCGTTAGGCGACCCGCTTCAAGGCGTCCCCGAGCATCGACACCATGTCGTCGATCTGCCCGGCCTCGACGATCAACGGCGGCGACAGGGCGAGAGTATCGCCCGTCACCCGCACACCAAGGCCGGTGTTGAAACAGTCGACGAACACGTCGTAGCCGCGCCCGCCCGGGGCGCCGTCGCGGGGCGCCAGCTCGATCCCGGCCATCAGGCCGATGGTGCGGATGTCGATCACATTGGGCGCCGATCTCAGGCCGTTGACCGCGTCCCGCCAGGTGTCGGCGAGGCTCGCCGCCCGGGTCAGCAGGCCTTCGCGGCGATAGATGTCCAGGGTGGCCAGGGATGCGGCGCAGGCGGCCGGGTGGCCGGAATAGGTGTAGCCATGGAACAGCTCGATGGCGTTCTCCGGCCCCTGCACCAGGGCGTCATACACCGTCCGGCTGGCGAATACGGCGCCCATGGGCAGGGCGCCATTGGTGATGCCCTTGGCGGTGGTGACGAGATCGGGGATCACGCCGAAATATTCGGTGGCGAAAGGCGTCCCCAGCCGGCCAAATCCAGTGATCACCTCATCGAAGATCAGCAGGATGCCATGCTTGGTGGCGATCTCGCGCAGGCGCTCCAGATAGCCGACCGGAGGCAGCAGCACGCCGGTGGAGCCGGCCACCGGCTCGACGATCACCGCGGCGATGGTATCGGCGCCGTGCAGGGCCACCAGCCGTTCCAGATCCTCGGCCAGTTCGACGCCGTGCTGCGGCAGGCCGGTGGAAAAGGCGTTGACGGTCAGGTCGTGGGTGTGGCGCAGGTGATCAACGCCCGGCAGCAGCGGGCCAAAGGCGCGGCGATTATTGACCAGGCCGCCGACGCTGATGCCGCCGAACCCGACCCCGTGATAGCCGCGTTCGCGGCCGATCAACCGGGTGCGCCCCGGCTGGCCGATGGCGCGCTGATAGGCCAGGGCGATCTTGAGGGCGGTGTCGACCGATTCCGACCCGGAATTGGTGAAGAACACCCGGTCCAGGCCCCCGGGAGCCATGTCGCCCAGTTCTTCGGCCAGGCGGAACGCAATCGGGTGGCCTATCTGGAACGAGGGCGCATAGTCCAGCCGGCGAAGTTGCTCGCCCACCGCGTCGGCGATCTCGCGCCGACCGTGGCCGGCGTTGACGCACCACAGGCCCGCCGTCCCGTCCAGGATCCGCCGGCCATCGTCGGTCGTGTAGTACATCCCCTCCGCCTCGGCCAGAATACGCGGCGCCGCCTTGAACTGGCGGTTGGCGGTGAACGGCATCCAATAGCGGTCGAGCTTGGGTGCGTTGGAGGCTTTGGCGGGCTTGGTCGGGGCGTTCATGGACGGCTTCTCCTATCAAACCAGCAGAGCGGGGAAGCGGCCAGTGGGCAAGGCGTTTTCTTGGGAGACCTAAGGGATTGAAACCGTGCTGCGAAATCCGCCAGTGTTGCGATATACTCAACACCCTCAACAGTGTTCATGGATGGCGCGCGGTGGAGATCGATGTGGGCGAACGGCTGCGCCATGTGCGCGAACGGGCGGGCCTGTCCCAGCGCGCCCTGGCCAAACAGGCCGGGATCACCAACTCCACCGTCTCCCTGATCGAATCCGGCCACAGTAATCCCTCGGTCGGCGCCCTGAAGCGAATCCTGGACGCCGTGCCCATCGGCCTGGCCGAGTTCTTCGCCCTGGAGCCCGACCGCGACCATCAGGCCTTCTATCGCGCAGAGGACCTGATCGAGATTGGCAAGGGTCCGATCTCCTACCGTCAAGTGGGCCGCAATCTTAGCGGCCGCGCCCTGCAGATCCTGGAAGAACGCTACGAGCCAGGCGCCGACACCGGCCGCATCCTCCTGTCCCACGCCGGCGAGGAAGGCGGCCTGGTCCTGTCCGGCCGCATCGAAGTCACGGTGGATGACGAGCGACGGGTGCTAGGCCCCGGCGAGGCCTACTATTTCGACAGCCACCGCCCTCACCGCTTCCGCTGCGTCAGCGACGAGCCCTGCCACATCGTCAGCGCCTGCACGCCGCCGACGTTTTAGGGCTGATCCCGTCTCGCCTCGCGAGAAAAGGACGGGCCGCCCTGCAGAGCTCGACGCCCTCACCCCTTTACGAACTTCAACGTCATCCGGTCGCTCTCACCGATGGCGTCGTACTTGCTGTGGTCGAAGGCGGGGTCGGCGGGCTTTCCGTCGGGAGCGGACTGGCGGGTGGGCGGCAGGGTCCAGACGCCGAAGGGGTGGTCCTTGGTATCCTTGGGATTGGCGTTGATCTCCGAGCGAGCCGCCAGCTTGAACCCGGCCTTAGTGGCCTGGTCGATCATATAGGCCTCGGAGATGTAGCCGTCGCCCTTGGCGGGATCGGCGCCGTCCGGGGCGCGATGATCCTCGATGGCCAGGATACCGCCGGGCTTGAGGGCGGCGTGGAAATCGGCGAGCGCCTTCTGCATGAAGCCTTCCGGCTGGACCCAGTTGTGGGTCTCGCGCGAGACCAGCACCAGATCGACGCTGTCCGGCGGCGCCAGCGGCCCGGACAGCCGGCCGAACCCGACCACCTTGACGTCGCCATAGAGCTTGGCGTCGCCCCCGTACTTGGCCTCGAAGGCCGCGCGGGCCTTGCGCGCGCCATCGCTGGTCTTGGGATTGTTCAGGTCGGCGCCGACGGCGATGTAGTGGCCGCCGGTCTGGGCCAGGAAGGGCGCGAGGATATCGGTCCACCAGCCGCCGCCAGGCTGGACCTCGATCACCGTCTGGCCAGGCTTAAGGCCCCAGAAGTTCAGCGACGCCTCCGGATGGCGCCAGGCGTCGCGGGCCTTGTCCTTGGGCGCGCGCGGGCCGGTCTCGATCACCTGATGCAGGACGGGGTCGGCGGGCGTCGCCCAGGCCAGGGACGGCGCGATCGCCAACACCGGGGCGGCCAGCGCGGATGCGACCAGGAACTGGCGTCGATCATAGGCCGTCATCCGACTCTCCTTTTGTGACGATTGGCATATTGGGCGGCCATCCGCGCGGCGCCAGTCCCGGTCAGGTCATCACGGGTTCGAAACTGTCGGCGCGAGCCCGCGCCCAGTTGGTGGCGTAGAAGCCGTCGTCGCACAGGTCGTCGATCAGGGCGCGGTCCTTGAGGAAGACATGCAATTCGGAGAACTGCTTGATCTCGGTGGCGCTGACCCGGCGCACCAGGTGGTGGGGCCCGAGCTTTTCCGGGCGGTCGACGCCGGCGGCGGCCAGCATGTCAGCCAGGGCGCGCACAGTGTTGCGCTGGAAATTATAGACCCGGTCAGCCTTGTCCGGCACCACCAGGGCCTTCTGGCGCAAGGGATCCTGGGTGGCGACCCCGGTGGGGCAGCGGTTGGTGTTGCAGCTCAGCGACTGCACGCAGCCCACCGCGAACATGAAGCCGCGCGCCGCATTGGCCCAGTCGGCGCCGATGGCCAGAACGCTGGCGATGTCGAAGGCGCTGACGATGCGGCCGGCGGCTCCGATCCGGATCTGGCCGCGCAGGCCGGCCCCCACCAGGGTGTTGTGCACGAACAGCAGGCCCTCGCGCATGGGCGTTCCCACATGGTCGCTGAACTCTTCGGGCGCCGCGCCGGTGCCGCCCTCCCCGCCGTCGACGACGATGAAGTCGGGCCTGATCCCGGACTGCAACATGGCCTTGACCATGGCCATCAGCTCCCAGGGATGGCCCAGGCACAGCTTGAACCCCACGGGCTTGCCGCCGGACAGGCTGCGCAGCTGGGCGATGAACTCCATCATCTGCAGCGGGGTCGAAAAAGCGCTGTGGCGCGCGGGCGAGATACAGTCCTGGCCCATGGGCACGCCGCGGGTTTCGGAAATCTCCTTGCTGACCTTTTCCGCCGGCAGGATGCCGCCATGGCCGGGTTTGGCGCCCTGGCTGAGCTTGATCTCGATCATCTTGACCTGGTCGGTGGTGGCCTGCCGGGCGAATTTCTCCGGGTCGAACCGGCCCTCGGGCGTGCGGCAGCCAAAATAGCCGCTGGCCACCTCCCAGACGATGTCGCCGCCCATCTCCCGGTGATAGGCGCTGATACTGCCCTCGCCGGTGTCGTGATAGAAGCCGCCGCGCTTGGCCCCGGCGTTGAGAGCGCGGATGGCGTTGGCGCTGAGCGAGCCGAAACTCATGGCCGAGATGTTGAAGATCGAGGCCGAATAAGGCTTGGCGCACTGGTCGCCGCCGATGCTGACCCGAAAACTGTCCGGGTCCATGCGCGGCGCCGGGCAGGTGGAATGGCCGATGAACTCGTAGCCGTCACGATAGACGTCCAGCAAGGTGCCGAACGGGTGCTCGCCGGCGCCGCCCTTGGCGCGTTCATAGACCAGCGAGCGCTGGCTGCGGGTGAAGGGCGCGGCGTCCTCGTCAGCCTCGAACAGATATTGCCGCAGCTCCGGCCGCACCAGTTCGGCGAACCAGCGGATATGGCCGATCACCGGATAGTTACGCTGGATCGAGTGATGTTTCTGGGTGAGGTCGCTGAGGCCGACGAGGGACAGAAAGCCGGCCACGAGGGCGATGAACAGGGCGTCGGGCCACCAGATGGCCGCCACCAGGCTCACCGCCGTGATCGCCACGCACAGCGCGAACACCGTATACCGGCTCGGACTCAGGCTCATGGTCATGGTTCTCTAAAGAGGGCGCGCCGAAAAGCTGGGCGGACCCTCGGGGACCAGACCCTGGGCCGTCAAGGGGCCAAAAGCGCGAGCGAGCGCCGCCTTGCGGCGGGGCTTGTCCGCACACCGATATATTCGCATAGCTCGTTGTAGTCCGTCGGCGTCGGTCCGGCTGTGAGAGGTTTGATGGGGCCAGACGAACCACCGCGCAGTTCGCCGCCGGCGGGCCAGGTCCGGGCCAATTCCGCCGGGCGGGCGTTGAACCTGATCGGCGATCGCTGGATCCTGATGATCCTGCGCCAAGCTTTCCTGGGCGTGCGGCGGTTCGAAGACTTTCAGAGCCGCATCGGCCTAGCCCGCAGCCTGCTGACGGACCGGCTGCGGCGGCTGGAAGCCGGCGGCGTGGTCCGCCGGATCCGTTATCAGGCCCGCCCGCCACGGGACGAATACCGCCTGACCGACAAGGGGCTGGATCTCTACGATAGCGCCCTGATGCTGATCCGCTGGGAGAAGCGCTGGCATCTTGACCCGTCGCAGGCCACCCACAGGCTGCGTCATTCCTGCGGCCAGGTGTTCACTCCAGAATATCGTTGCGCCGCCTGCGGCGAGATTGTCACCGCCCGCGACGTCCGCGCCGAGGACGGCCCAGGAGCGGGCTTCGATCCGGCGCAAAAGCCTCGCGCTCAGCGCCGCTCCATCGTCGCCGGCGGCGATCTGGCCGGAAAAGATCCCATGCTGGAGCGCGCCCTGCAGGTGCTGGGCGACCGCTGGACCGCCCATCTGATCGCCGCCGCCTTCCAGGGCCATCGCCGCTTCGGGGCCCTTCAGCGCGCTCTGAGCGTCGCCTCCAATATACTGGGAGACCGCCTGGCCCGTCTGACGGCGCTTGGCGTGCTGGAAAAGCGCCCCGACCCGGATCAGCCCACCCGCCTGCAATACCGGCTGACCCCGGAGGGCCTGGATCTGTTTCCCCTGATCCTGGCCCAGATCCGCTGGGGTGACCGCTGGCTGGTCGGACCCGAGGGGCCGCCGACTTTGATCTTTCATCACGCCTGCGGTCAAAGGCTGGTGGGCAAGGTCACCTGCGATCAGTGCGGCGGGGTCGTGACGCCTCGCGACACCCAGTTCGCGCCGCCGCCATCGCTTGCATAACAAGACCCTCAGAGCCTAACCTTATGCCCAGCCTCGTCTGGGAGTCCGCCATGAAAATCGAACGCCAGCCCCCGATCCTCGCCACGCTGGAGCCCAGCAACCATCCCTATCTCAACGGGGCCTGGACGCCGCTGCGCGAGGAGGTCGACGCCCAGGACCTGGAGGTCACCTGGGGCCAGATCCCCACCGACATCGACGGGGTCTATCTGCGCAATACCGAAAATCAGATCCATCAGCCTCTCGGGCGTTTCCACCCGTTCGACGGCGACGGCATGATCCACCAGATCGACTTTCAGGGCGGCCAGGCCAGCTATCGCAACCGCTTCGTGCGCACCCGCGGCTTCTTCGCCGAGCAGGAGGCCGGCGGATCGCTGTGGGGCGGTCTGGCCGACCCCACCAGCCTCAAACTGCGGCCGGGCTTCGGCGCCCACGGGTCTTTGAAGGATTCTTCCAGCACCGACATCGTCGTCCATGCCGGCAAAGCCCTGTCGACCTTCTACCAATGCGGCGAGGGCTATCGGCTGGATCCCCTGACCCTGGAGACGGTGGGCCTGGAAGGCTGGACGCCGATCGACGGGGTTTCGGCCCACACCAAGGTCGACGAGGCCACGGGCGAATTGATGTTCTTCAACTATTCCAAGCACGCCCCCTATATGCACTACGGCGTGGTCGACAAGGATAACCGGCTGACGACCTATATCCCCATCCCCCTGCCGGGACCGCGCCTGCCGCACGACATGGCCTTCAGCGCCAACTATTCGATCCTCAACGACCTGCCGGTGTTCTGGGACGCCGAGCTTTTGAAGCGCGACATCCACGCCGTGCGCCTGCACGAGGGCCTGCCCTCGCGCTTCGCCCTGGTCCCCCGTCACGGCCGCCCCGAGGACATTCGCTGGTTCGAGGCGGCGCCCACCTATGTCCTGCATTGGCTCAACGCCTATGAGGAGGGCGATGAGGTGATCCTGGACGGCTATTTCCAGGAGAACCCGATCCCGCGCCCGCACAGGGACGCCCCGGCCGGGTTCGAGCACATGATGGCCTATCTGGACGAGCACAGCTTTCGCTCCAAGCTGCACCGCTGGCGCTTCAATCTGAAGGACGGGACCACCACCGAGGCCCATCTGGACGACCGGGTGCTGGAGTTCGGCATGTTCAACCAACGCTATGCCGGCCGCAAATACCGCTACGCCTATTCGACCACGTCAAAGCCCGGCTGGTTTCTGCTCAACGGCTTCGTCAAGCATGACCTGGATACGGGCCAGAGCTGGGACTTCACCCTGCCCGATGGCCAATACGCCAGCGAAGCGCCGTTCGTCCCGCGGATCGGCGCCGTGGACGAGGACGACGGCTATCTGGTCAGCTTCATCACCGACGAGAACGCCGGACGCTCGGAGTGCGTGCTGCTGGACGCCAAACGCGTTCAGGACGGCCCCATCTGCCGCATCGCCCTGCCCCACAAGCTGTGCAGCGGGACGCATTCGTGCTGGGCGGACCGGGCGTTTATTCGGGATGGGGTGGTGGGCTAGCGCCGGCCCTATCTCTGCGTCGCGCGCTTCTGCAACCACGGCAAGAACCCCGAGGTCCGCGCCACGTAATCCTCATACCCCGGCCGGCTGCGGCGCAGGCGGCCTTCGACAGTGGGCACGCCGCTCCAGCGGGTGAGGAGAAAGGTCAGGAGGATCGGCCCGGGCACGGCCAGCAGGCCCGGCAGGGTTTCGGCGGCGATCAGATAGAGGCCCCACCAGACGCAGGCGTCGCCGAAATAGTTGGGGTGGCGGGTGTAGCGCCACAGGCCGGTGTCCAGGACCTTGCCCCTGTTGCCGGCGTCGGCCTTGAACCGGCTCAACTGCCAATCGCCGATGGTTTCGAACAACAGGCCGACCACGCCCAAGGCCAGTCCCGCCCGGGCCAGCGGCCCAAGACCGGCGGGCGTATTGCTCGCCTGGCCCAGCTGAATCGGCAGGCAGACGATGAACTGCAAGGGCGCCTGCAGGGCGAAGACCAGCAGCAGGGAGGCCTTGGCGAAGCTCCAGCCGCGCTCGCTCTCCGCCTTGCCCATCATGGTCCTGTAGCGGCGATCGGCGCCGTGGCCGCGCCAGCGCAGCAGCAGATAGACTCCCAGGCGCAGGCCCCAGGCCGTGCACAACCCCACCAGCAGCAGCTTGCGCGGCGTGGGAGGGCCGGTCTCAAAAAAGCTGGCCCAGGCCAGGATGACCATGCCCAGGGCCCAATAGCTGTCGACGAAGGTGACGTCCTTCAACGCCACGCCGATACGCCACAGGATCAGAAAACAGGCGGCGGTGACCCCAAGGTTTTCGAGCAGCAGCAAGAGGGTGTTCATGATCTCATCCTTACGCCGCGTCGAGCGCTCTGGTTCAATGGCCGGTGGAGACCTGGGCAGTGGTCAGCATCCTGGCCATGCTGCGCTCCTGGGCCTTGGGATCGCGCTGCAGGGCGGTGACGGCGGTCCCCTGCCCACCACCTCGGCGAAAGCTTCGGCGAATCCCATGCCCCCGCGCGCCCAATTGGCGGAAAAATCACTCAGCCGCCCGCCCGGAATATAGACTATCGGGCCTTCTCCGCGTGTTTTGCGAGCGGCGATCGGTGAGTTAGTGTCGGAGCGCGAGCCGATGGAGAATTTCGCGGTTTTTCACGGCTATGAGTAACTATGGCCCGGAGTAACTATCGCCCGGGACGTTCCCGCCGCCGCGACAGGACAGCGAACATCGCCGGCAGCACGATCAGCACCAGGGGCGCGCCGGCCAGAAGCCCCGAAATAATGGCGATGGCCAGGGGCCGCTGCATCGCCGAGCCCTGACCCAGGCCGAACGCCAGCGGTGACAGGGCCAGGATGGCGATCACCGCCGACATCAGGATCGGCCGCAGGCGCGCCAGACCGGCTCTCGCCAGAGCTGGCCCGTCGATCCGGGCCTCGAACGGGACCTCGGCGAAATAGAAGATGGCCAGTTCGGTGACGATCCCCACCACCATGGTCAGCCCCATCAGGGCCGAGATATTCAGCTCCGTCCCCGTGGCCCAAAGACCGACGAACACCGCCGAGACCGCCAGCAGCACGACGCTCAGCACACTGACGACCACCGCCCAGCGTTCGAACAGATAGAGCAGCAGCAGCGACACCAGCAGCAGGGCCGCAACGAACACCACCGCCAAATCGGCGAAGGAGCTCTGCTGCTGGGCATAGAGGCCGCCATATTCGACCCGCACCCCGGCGGGAAGGGCGACGCCGGCGATGGTCTGGCGCACCTGGGCCATGGCCGAGCCCAGGTCGCGGTTCTCCAGCCGCGCGGTCACGCCGACATAGGGCTGCAGATCTTCGCGGGTGATCTGCTGCTGCCCCGGCTGGATCGTCACCCTGGCCACCCGCGACAACGGCAGGTCGTGGCCGTCAGGCGCCCGCAGCCGCAGGGCGCCGAGCGCGGCGACCCGGTCGCGCAGCGCGCCCGGCGTCCAGACGCGGACCCCGATCAGGGTCTGGCCGTGTTGCACCTGGGTGGCCACCTGGCCGCCGACCAGGTCCTCAAGCTGTTTGGAGACCGCGTCGGGGTCCAGACCTTCCAGCGCCGCGGCCGGCCGGTTGACCTGGACCACCAGGGCGTCGCCAGCCACGCGTAGTCCATCGACCACCTCGACCACGCCGTCGATCTTGCCGATGGCGGGCGCGATGGTCCGCGCCGCCTGGCGCAGGGCGTCCGGGTCCGAGCCGAACAGCTTGATTTCGATCGGTTGGGGCACGGCGGTCAGATCGCCGATCAGGTCCTCCATCAGCTGGGCGGTCTCAATGTCGAGCCCGGGAACCTCGGCCAGCACCCGTTGGCGGATCTCGGCCATCACCTGTTCCACGCCGCGACGCTTGCCGGACTTCAGATGGATAAAGAAGTCGCCCTCATCGGCCTCGGTCAGGCCGCCGCCCAGTTGGGCGCCCAGACGACGCGAATAGGTGTCGACGTCCGGGTTCGAGCGGATGATCTCCTCGACCTGACGCAGCAGGCGATCGGTATCGCTGAGGGCTGCGCCGGGCTTGGCCTTGTAGTCCAGGACGAAGCCGCCCTCGTCCATCTTGGGCATGAACCCCGAACCCAGGCGCGTATAGGCCAGGCCGCCGGCCGCCAGCAGCACCAGGGCGACACCGGCCAGGACCAGGCCGGGGCGCGCCAGGGTCCGATCGATGACGCCGCCATAGGCCTGGCTGAGCCTATGGGTCATGCGATCGGCCTTGTCGGCGTCCTCGACATCCTTGGGCCTCACCCAGGATCGGGCCAGGACCGGGGCCACGAACAGGGCGAACAGCAGCGAGATGATCAGGGCCGCGGCCATGGTCACGGCCAGGGCCTTGAAGAAGCCGCCCGTGACCCCGGTCAGAAAGGCCAGGGGCGCGAACACCACCACGGTGCTCAGGGTCGAGCCGATCAGTGGCCGGGCCATTTCGCCCGCCGCGGTCAATATGCCGCTCTTGGTCTCATCCTTGGGCGCTTCCTGCAACCGCCGCATCAGGTGTTCGAGCATGACCACCACGTCGTCGACCACCAGCCCCACGGCCGCGGCGAGGCCCCCCAGGGTCATCATGTTGAAGCTCATATGCATGACGAACAGCAGCAGCACGGCGCTGGCCAGGACCGCTGGCAGCATCAGGGCGGTAATCAGCATCAGCCGCGACGAGCGCAGGAACAGGAACAGCACCGCCCCGGCCAGCAGCGCCCCGATCAGGATCGCGTCGCGCACGCTGCCCGCCGCGCCCGTGACCAGTTCGGATTGATCATAAAACGTGGCGATCTTCACATCTGGCGGGGTTTGTTCGGCGACTTCACCGAGCCGCGCCCGCACGGCCTTGACCAGAGCCACGCTATCCGCATCGGGTGACTGGCGGATATTGATCAGCACGGCGTCCCGGCCCTGGGCCGTGATGCGGGTCCAGGCCGGCGCCGGCACGAGCCTGATATCGGCGACCGCGCTGAGCGGGACCACGCCCGCGCCAGCCGCGCCTCCGGTCTTGATGGCGATCGAGCCGAGATCGGCGGCGCTGGTCAGCCGGGTATCGACCAGGGTCAGATAGAGCCGGCGGCGGTCCTCCAGCTTGCCCACCGCGGTGACGGTGTTGTTGGCCGCGAGCGCCTTGACCACATCGTCGGCGGACAGACTCAAGGCCTGCAGTCGGGCCGGATCGACCAGGACCTGATACTCCGCCTGACCGCCGCCCTGGATATCCACCGCGGCCACGCCGGGAACCGAGGCCAGCAACGGCCTCAACTGCAGATCGACGAAATTGCGCAGGCGGATGGGATCGCGGGTGGCGGAACTGACCGCCAGGCCGAGCACCGGAAACACCGTCGGGTCCATGCGCTTGACCGTAAAGCGCACCCCAGGCGGCAGGTCGGGCACGGCCGCGTTGATGGCGGCCTCGGCCTGGAGGGCGGCGGCCACCATGTCATGCCCCCAGTCGAAAGTCAGGGCGATATCGGCCGCGCCTCGGCTCGTTGTGGAGCGGATATGAGCCACGCCCGGCACGCCGCGCAGGGCTTCTTCCAATGGCCGGGTGACCTGGATCTCGGTCTGGTCGGCCGCGCGGTCGCCGGCGTCGACCGACACCACGACCCGCGGGAAATCGATTCGCGGGAACAGGCTCACCGGCAGTTTCAGCGCCGCTCCCAGCCCCGCGAGGGTCAGCAGGACAAAGGCGAGAACGACGGAGCGGACGTGCCCCGAAAGCCAGCGGGTCATTTGCCGTCGTCCGCTTTCGGCGCGACAGCCTTGCCCTCGCGCACGGCCATGCCGTCATCCAGCGCGCTCGCGCCCTCGACCACGACCCTGTCCCCCGGCGCCAGTCCCTGGACCACAGCGACCTTGTCGTCATTCTCCGCGCCCAGTTTCAGATCCCGGCGGTGAGCCGCCGAATTCTGCACGACAAAGACGTAGGGTTGTTCTTGGTCGTAAAGCACCGCCGCGCGGGGAATGACCGTCGCCGCCGGCTCCTGCCGCACCACGATTTCACCCCTGAGCGGCTGGCCCGGCGCAAAGGCGCCGGCAGGGGCGCGCACAATGACCGAAGCTAGCCGCGTCTGGGGGTCCTGGCGCGGGTCGACCGAGGTCACGGTCACTGTCTGCTCCTGGCCCCCGGCCAGCGGCGCCAGCCGCACGGCGGCGCCGGTCTTGATCCCGGCGGCGGCCTGCGCCTCCACGCCCAGCCGCACGCGAAGGCCGCCGAGCGCGCCAAGCTTGGCCACCGCCGCTCCCTGGGCGGCCAGATCGCCGGGCGCCAGCGGCGCGGTTTCGACAACCCCGGCGATGGGCGCACGCAGGGTCAGCGCCGCGCCAGAGCGGGCGTCCAGGGACTTGGCCGTTTCGACCGCCGAAGCCGCCGCGGCGCGGGCGACCTCCACATCAGCGTCGCTGTCGAGGCCCGAGGCGCGCAGGCGCTGGGCGCGGGAATAGGCTTGGGAGGCCGCCGCCGCGTCGGCCTTGGCCTTGTTCAATTCCAGCACGCTGGCAGGGCTTTGCTTCAGGACAACCACCGCTTGTCCGGCGCGAACCTGCGTTCCCGCAGGCGCCAGGATCTGGGCGATCACCGCCTCCACAGGGGCCGCCAGGGTGCGTTCAGCATTGGGGTCGAATTCCGCGGCCCCATAGGCGGCGACCGTGTCGGCCATCGGCGCTCTGGCGGCCACGGCCGTGGTGACCAGGGCGGTGGGCGTGGGTTCAGCCTCGCCCTTGCCTTTCGCGCAGGCGGCCAGCAGCAGCAGGATCAGAATCGGGGCGGGTTTCATCTTAAGGCTGCTCGCTAAGGGGGGCGCCGACGGCCAGTTCGAGGGCCACAGTCTGTTCGGCCAGGCTCTGGTCCAGCGCCAGCAGGGCCAGCTGCTTGTCGGTGACGCTCTGACGCGCCGCGTCGCCGGCGGCCTGGGCGATGTCGCCATTGGACACGGCTGCCTGGGCCCGGGCGGCGATCTGCTTCAGCGGCCCGACCTGAGCCGCCATGTCCTCGCGCTGGCGCCGGGCGATGGACAGGCCCGCCACCAGGTCGGCGATATCGGCGCGGGCGGCGAAAACCCGGGCGGCATATTCCGCGCGAAGCTGCTCGCGGGTGGCGCGGGCGATGGCGATGCCACCCGCATTGCGGTTCCACACCGGCAGGGTGAAATTGACCGACGGCCCCAGGGTCTGGTTGCCGGTGGTGTCCTGGGCTCGGGTAATGGTCAGCTGCAGGTTGGGAAACTGATCCATCACCGCCTTACGCGTGGCCGCCTCCTGGCTGTCATAGCCGGCCTGCAGCGCCAGCAGGTCGAGCCGGTTTCCGCGAGCCCGGGCAAACAGAGTCTCCGCGTCCAGGTCGACGGGCGGCGTTGGCGTAGAGGCGATGCGGATCTGCGTATCCGGCCGCACGCCCAGTAGGCGGTTGAGGTCGTGGCGCGCGGCGTCCAGGTCGCGCTCGGCTTGGCGCGCCTTGTCCGAGGCGTCTGAGGCGGCGATGCGCCGGGCCTCGACCTCATCGGCCTTGACGTCACCGCGCGCGGCGGCCTGCAGCACCCGGTTCAGCATGACCTCGGTGGCGGCCCCGGTCTGTCGGTCCAGGACCATCGCCTGGCTCAGTCCGGCGATGCGCGCGGCCAGCAGGCGCGCCTGGCCGGCCGTCTGCCATTCCTGCCAAGCCAGGTCGAACCGCACTTGCCGGCGGGCGCCGCGGGCGCTCAGGCGGCTGACCTGACGCGTGCGCAAGGCGTTCAGATCGAGCGCGATCTGCCCGGTGAAGGCGTTGGTGGTGTCGGGCCCGGACAGGATCTGGTCTGTGCCGAAGGTCAGGCTGGGGTCGGGTAGAAGGCCGGCCTCGAACACCTGGGCGTCGGCGACCTTGGCCTTGACCCGCTCGGCCTTCAGATCGGGATTGGTTATGACGGCGATCAAGCCCAGCGCCTGAGGTGTGAAGGGCTGGTTCGGGTCGATCGCCACCGGCTTCAGGCGCGGGTGCGACAGGTGCGCCACATCTGCGCTCACTGCGCGCAGATCCGGCTGCGCGAGCACCGAGTTCGCCTCGCCGTTCAAGGGCGCGGAACGATAGACCGCACAACCTGCCAGGCCGAAGGCGAGCGCCATCCAGGCGGCTACCGGGCCCGCGGCCCGCCTCAAAGCCCAGTCCTTTTGAAATTCATCATGGTCTTCACATGTCATGGCAGGCTGACGCCTATCTGACAGCGTTAAGCCACCAGCCCCCGCAATCGCACTTCAAGGGTGGCTGGCGCGGCGAATCGCGCCTCTCCCGCATGATTGCGAGCGGTCTGGCGAACAATGGCCAGGCCGAGGCCGGCGCCGGGGGATGCGCCGTCAGCCTTGTGAAAGCGCTCGAACATCGCTTCCGCTTGGCCGGTGGGCACGCCCAGGCCTTGGTCGGACACCGCAATCACCGCCGCGTCCCCATCGCGCGTGAGTTCGACCAGGATTTCGCCACGGCCGTGGGTCAAGGCGTTGTCGACAAGGGCGAACAGCATTTCACGCAGCTCACCGGGCTCGCCACGCAGACTGACCGCCTGATCCGGTGCGGCGACCGCGATCACCCGGTCGTCTTTCTCCAGCCTCGGGGAAAAGGCCGCTGCGGTTTCACGCACAAGCCGCGTCAGATTTATGTCCGTCTCCGCCCGGAACGGTCGCATCCGGTCGGCCCGCGACAGGGTCAAGAGGTTGGTCACAACCCGCGACAGTTCCGCCAGATCGGCCCGCACGTCCGGCCAGTCGATCCGACCGCCCTGCTCCGCCCGCTGCAGCCTCAGATCCAGAACCGCCAAGGGCGTGCGCAGGGCGTGCGCGGCCTCGGCGGTGAAGCGTTTTTCGCTGGCATAGGCCGCGGCCACCCGGTCGAGCGCCTGGTTGACCGCCACGGCCATGGGCCTGACTTCGGACGGCAGATCATTGGCCGTGAGCCGGGCGTCGGGACGTTCGGGCCCGATCAAGGCCGCCTCGCGCGCCGCCAGCCCCAAGGGCCGCAGGCTCCAGGCGGCGACCAGCCAGACAGCGACAAGGCTAGCCAGGGCGAAGACCGCGAACACCGCCCCGGGGATGAAATCCGCCCATCGCTGCGCCGCGCTCTGGTCTATGCGGCCAGGATTGCTGCGCGCGACCGTCAATTGATAGCCCCCGGGCGCGCGGGCCGCCACCGCCAGATCCTGATCCGGCCCCACCAGCCTCACCGAGGAAATCGCCTCGCCGGCCGCCAGCGGGATCGGCGCAAGGGGCTGGGTCAGATTCGATGAGCGGGCGACAGCGTGACCTTGGGCGTCGTAAAGGGTGTAGAAGGCCGCCTGGGGTTGCGAATAGGCGCGTCGCCACGGCTTCTTCAGCTTGACCGAGACCAGCCGGCCAGCGCTATCGAACCTCATGCCGAGGATATAGGCCCGGGCCTGGGTCGCCAGGCTGGAATCTTCGATCAGTTCGTCGGGTTGGCGCGAATGCCGCCGCAGTTCGACCAGCATGGCCGCCCCCCCGATCAGGGCGATCAACACCATGGCGCTCATGAGCCGAACCCGCAGGCTGCCACTGGCGCGCCAAATCACGCCCCCGCCTCCGCCCGCAGCACATAGCCTATGCCCCGGCGCGTCTCCACACGCACCCCCGCCCCGGCCTCTTCCAATGCCCGCCGCAGCCGCGAAACCGCCGCCTCCAGGGCGTTGGGCGTAACCATCTGGTCGTAGCCGTAGAGCCGCTCCTCGAGCACATCACGGACGACGACACGGCCGCGCGCGGCGAGCAGGGTTTCCAGCACCAGGGTCTCGCGCCGCCGCAGGTCGAGGGGCCGCCCGTCGATCCGCGCTTCACGCGAGATGGTGTCGAACGACAGGCGGCCAAGCCCCAGTTCGACCTGGGACCGCACGCCCGGCCGCCGCAGCACCGCCCGCAGACGCGCCTGAAGCTCGTCCAGGGCGAAGGGCTTGGCCAGGTAGTCGTCGGCGCCGGCATTGAGCCCGTCGATGCGGTCGGACAGGCTGTCGCGGGCTGTCAGAATCAGGGCGGGCGGCGCCGGCGACCCGCCGCGACCGCGCGCCGCCAGCAGGCTCAGGCCATCCCCATCCGGCAGGCCGAGGTCAAGGATCATGGCGTCATAGACTCCAATATCCAGGGCCGCGCGCGCCGCCTCGACCGAGCCGACATCGTCAACCACGAAGCCGTGCTCGGTCAGATAGGCTGCGGTCATGCTCCGCATCGCGTCGTGGTCTTCAATCAGGAGGATTCGCATGGATGTCAGGGCGCCGTCAGATTCGCCGCGCAGTCTGACGGTCTGGACGGCGCGATCAAGCGCGCCTTGTTGCAAGTCCTACAGAGGAAACGACCATGAGCCCGAACCGCCACATGACGTCACTGGTCCTGGGGCTGCTGGCGGCGGCGGGTCTTGCCGCGACCGCCCTCGCCGCCCCCGGCTACGCCCTGGTCGATCGCATCGCGATCCCCGACGGGGGTTTCGACTATGCCAGTTTCGATCCTGTCCATCGCCGCCTCTATGTGAGCCGCGCCGATGGCGTGACGGCGATCGATGTGGACAGCAAGACCGTGACGGGCCAACTCACCCGGGCCGGCCGCACCCATGAGAGCCTGCTGGTGGATGGCGGCGCCAACCTGCTGGTCACCGACAGCACCTCCAATAGCGCCCATCTGGTCGACGCCGCGACCGGCAAGGTCCTGGTCGATATCCCAACCGGCAAAAAGCCCGACGCCGCGGTGCTCGATCCCTCGACCGGCCTGGCCGTGGTGATGAACGGCGCCAGCGGCGACCTGACCCTGATCGATCTCGCCGCTCGCAAGGCCGTCGGGACCATCGCGGTGGGCGGCGCACTGGAGTTCGCCGCCCCGGTGGGCGGCGGCAAGCTCTACGTCAATATTGAAGACCAGGGCCAGATCGTCGCCGTCGACCTCAAGACCCGCAAGGTGATCGGCCGCTATCCCCTTAAAGGCTGCGAGGAGCCCTCGGGCCTGGCCTATGCCAAGAACGCCGGCGTCATGATCGCCGCCTGTTCCAACAATGTCGCCAAGGTGATCCGCGCCTCGGACGGCGCCGATCTGGCCACCCTGGCTATCGGCAAGGGCCCCGACGCGGTGATCTATGACGCCGAGCGCAAACTGGCCTTTATCCCCTGCGGCCGCGACGGCGTGCTGGAGGTGATCGCGGTCAACAGCGCCAGCGACATCAAGGTGGTGGGCAAGGTCACGACCCAGCCCGGCGCCCGCACCGGGGCCCTCGATCCCAAGACCGGCAAGCTGTATCTGCCCACCGCCAAATACACCCTGGCCGCCGGCGGTCGGCCGCTCACTACGCCCGGCACGTTCGAGGTGCTGGTGGTGGCGCCGAACTGAGGGCCGGCAAGGGGGCGCTTGCCCCAGCCGCCCCCCTAACCCGGCTTGCGGAACTTGAACACGAACTGGTCGGTCTTGCCCTTGATCGACGGGTCGAACACCTTGGCGGTGAGCGGGTCGGCCGGATTGCGCACCGCCCGGGTCTCGCCTTCGTATTTGAAGCCGGCGGCCTCGACCTCGGCCTTGACCGTCGCGGGATCGATGCGGTGCAGGGTGTTGGTGGCGGACAGGCCCGAGCCCGCCAGGGCGGCGTGGTCGAGCACGATATAGACGCCGCCCGGCTTCAGGGCCTTGAACACCGCCTTGTTGATCTGGGCGAGGTCGGCCGGCTTGGCGAAATCATCATGCAGGTCGTGGTAGTTCTGGGCGGTCCAGACGATATCGACCGGTTGCGGGGTCGAGAAGCTGTTCACCGGGCCGATCAGGAAGGTGACATTGGGCCGAGACGGGTCCCAGGGCGCGCCATTGGCCGGCAGGGGCTTCTTTGAGAACTGGGCGAATTCGGCGGGGTCGAAAGCATAGACCGTTCCCTTGGCGCCGACCGCCGCCGAGAACAGCCGCGTGAAATAGCCACCGCCGGGGATCAGATCGACCACCTTGTCGCCCGGCTTGACGCCGGCGAAGGCTAGCATTTCCGCCGGCTTGCGCTCGGCGTCGCGGGCAACGTCCTCGGCAGGCCGCGCCGGGTCGGCCACGGCCGCGGCGACATTGGCGGGGATGTTGGGCGCGGCGAGGGCCACGGCCCCGACCCCTCCAAGCGCCAGCACGGCGGCGGCGAGTAACAATCTGCGGGCCATGCGCCCCTCCCATGATTAATTTGCAGGCACACTACATCAGGCGTGGCCGCTCACAAGTGATCTGCGAGGCGTTCGCACAATCGCCCTTGCCACGCCCCCGAACTGTTATACAGTCGTATAGCAATTGAGTTGGGGGGCGGACATGACGGCGGGAACGGTGCGACGCGATGCGGTGATCGTCGGCGGGGGGCACAACGGGCTGGTCTGCGCCTTCTATCTGGCCAAGGCCGGGCTGAAGGTGACGATTTGCGAGAGCCGGCCCGTGGTTGGCGGCGCGGCGGTGACCGAAGAGTTTCATCCCGGTTTCCGCAATTCCGTGGCCAGCTACACGGTCAGCCTGCTCAATCCACAGGTGATCAAGGACATGGACCTGCACGGCCATGGCCTGAAGATCGTCGAGCGGCCGATCTCCAACTTCCTGCCTATCGACGAGACCAGCTATCTGAAGCTGGGCGGCGGGCTGGAGCGGACCCAGGCCGAGTTCCGCAAGTTCTCCAATCGCGACGCCGAGGCTCTGCCAGCCTATTACGACATGCTGGAAGAGATCGGCGACGTGCTGCGCAGCCTGGCGCAGGAGACCCCGCCCAATCTCGGCGACGGCCTGCCCGGCCTGTTGCGCGCCCTGCGCCAGGGCAGCCAGATGGCCGGCCTGTCCCTGGGTCGCAAGACCGACCTTTTGGACCTGTTCACCGAGAGCGCCCGCGCCTTCCTCGACGGTTGGTTCGAAAGCGACTCGGCCAAGGCCGCCTTCGGCTTCGACGCCGTGGTCGGTAACTACGCCAGCCCCGACAGCCCAAGCTCGGCCTATGTGTTGCTGCACCACACCTTTGGCGAAGTGAACGGCAAGAAGGGCGCGTGGGGCCACGCCATCGGCGGCATGGGAGCCATCACCCAGGCCATGGCCAAGGCCTGCGAAGGCCTGGGCGTGGAAATCCTCACCGACGCCCCGGTCAAGCAGGTGCTGGTGGATGGCGGTAAGGTGGTCGGGGTCGAACTGGTCGACGGCCGCAGGTTCGCCGCCGCCATCGTGTCCTCCAACCTCAATCCCAGCCTGTTGTTCCAGCGGCTTGTGGCGCCCGGCGACCTGCCGGCGGAATTCCGCACGCGCATCGCCAAATACCGCAACGGTTCGGGCACCTTCCGCATGAACGTGGCCTTGTCGGAACTGCCGGACTTCACCTGCCTGCCGGGCAAGACCCTGGGCGAGCACCACCAGTGCGGCATCGTCATCTCGCCGACCCTGGACTACATGGACGCCGCCTATCGCGACGCCAAGGCCTATGGCTGGTCCAGGAAACCGATCGTCGAGATGCTGATCCCCTCGACCCTGGACGACAGCCTGGCGCCGCCGGGCCAGCATGTGGCCAGCCTGTTCTGCCAGCAGTTCGCGCCGGAGCTTTCGGGCGGGCGATCCTGGGACGATCACCGCGAGGAGGTCGCCGACCTGATCATCGACACGGTCAATGATTGGGCCCCCAACTTCAAGGCCTCGGTGCTGGGCCGCATGATCCTGTCGCCTCTGGACCTGGAGCGGAAATTCGGCCTGGTCGGCGGCGACATCATGCACGGCCACATGTCGCTGGATCAGCTGTGGGCCGCCCGGCCCATGCTGGGCCACGCCAGCCACCGCGCCCCGATCAAGGGCCTCTACATGTGCGGGGCCGGAACCCATCCGGGCGGCGGCGTCTCCGGCAATCCGGGCCGCAACGCCGCGCGCGAGATCCTGCGCGACCGCAGCCTGTCCACAGCCATCTGCCTTTCCCTGCAACTCCGCTGATCGCGCGATGACAGCAGATCGAACCCTAGCGCTTGAGCTCAAATCCGCTCATCCCGGCGAAGGCCGGGACCCAGTTCATAAGGCGCGGACTTTGCCGTCAAAGGCGCTTTCCCTTTTGTCGCCTGTGCTCTGTCATCTGGATCCCGGCCTTCGCCGGGATGAGCGGCGGCAGGTGGCTGACGGTTACCCCATCTCACTCAGGAGGCGTTGACGCTATGAGCGAAGTCATCCTTGCCGATCCCTCCGCCAACGCCGATCCGGACGAATTTCGCGGCCTGCCCGGCTGGATCTATTCCAATCCGCGCTTCTTCGAGGCGGAGAAGGACAAGGTGCTGGCCCCGTCCTGGCAGGTGGTCTGCCATCTGAACGACATTCCCAAGGTCGGCGACTTCCACACCTTCGACTTCATCGGCGAAAGCATCATCGTCGTGCGGGGCAAGGATGGCGTCCCGCGCGCGTTCAACAATGTCTGCCTGCATCGCGCGGCGCGGCTGCTGGATGGGCCCAGCGGCAATTGCGGCCGGGTGGTCTGCCCCTATCACGCCTGGACCTACGACCTGGAAGGCAAGCTGATCGGCGCGCCCCTGCGCGAAACCTATCCCGACCTGCGCATCGGGGAACGGCGCTTGCCGCCGATTGACCTCGAAGTGTTCAAGGGCTTCATCTTCGTTCGCCTGGAGGGCGGCGGCCCCAGCGTCGCCGAAATGATGGCTCCCTATGCGCACGAGTTGGAGCCCTATCGGTTCGAGGAGCTGCAGCCGTTCGGCCGGGTCACCCTGAGGCCGCGGCCGGTCAATTGGAAGAACATCGGCGACAACTATTCCGACGGCCTGCACATCGTCGTCGCCCACCCGGGCCTGACCCGCCTGTTCGGCAAGGGCTATGGCGTCGAGGCCGCGCCCATGGTCGACAAGATGTGGGGCCAGTTGCTGGACGAGCCTTCGGACAACCCGTCGGAGCGCGCCTATCAGGCCATCCTGCCCGACGTCGAGCACCTGCCGCCCGAGCGCAAGCGGCTGTGGACCTATTTCAAGCTGTGGCCCAACGTCGCCTTCGACATCTATCCGGACCAGGTGGACTTCATGCAGTTCATCCCGATCTCG
>FSWM01000183.1_pt1 | contig 57793 bp, 43 predicted proteins | sample 1637841 | NCBI WGS metagenome assembly FSWM01 (sample SAMEA3914789, study PRJEB12502) | metagenome | biome: forest; material: soil | place: Canada | collected 2011-07-03 | depth 0.3 m | reverse complement strand
CCAGGCGCCGCCGATCCGCATCATCGGCCCCGGCCGCACCTATCGCTGCGACAGCGACCGCACCCACACGCCCATGTTCCACCAGATGGAAGGCCTGGTGATCGACAAGAACATCCACATGGGTCACCTGAAGTGGACGCTGGAGACCTTCTGCAAGCGCTTCTTCGAGACCGACAGCGTGGTCAGCCGCTTTCGCCCGCACCACTTCCCCTTCACCGAGCCGTCGGCCGAGATGGACGTGCAGTGCGACCGCTCGGGCGGTTCGATCAAGATCGGCGAAGGGACCGACTGGCTGGAGATCCTGGGCGGCGGGATGGTGCATCCCAACATCCTGAAGATCTGTGGCCTGGACCCCGACGAGTGGCAGGGCTTCGCCTTCGGCCTCGGCATCGACCGGCTGGGGATGCTGAAATACGGCATGCCGGACCTGCGCGACGTGTTCGCCGCCGACGTCCGCTGGCTGGAGCATTATGGCTTCTCCGCCTTCGCCGCGCCCAACCCGGCGAGCGGGCTAAGCTGATGGGTGGGATGCTCGAAATCCCTTCTCCCCTTGTGGGAGAAGGAGGGGCCCGCCTGCGAAGCAGGTGGGAGGATGAGGGGTCGCGCCGGCCTCTCACAACCCGGCGACTTACACCCGATTCCGAATTTACGCGGGGGCGCGAACGCCCAGCTGACAAGCTGGCGCGACCCCTCATCCTCCCATTGCTGCGCAATGGGCCCCTCCTTCTCCCGCAAGGGGAGAAGGGAATGGAGATCGCCCGATGAAATTCACCCTCTCCTGGCTCAAGGACCATCTGGAGACCGACGCCGGCGTGGCCGAGGTCGAGGCCGCCATGACCATGGCGGGCCTGGAGGTCGAGCACGTCACCGATCCGGCCGGCAAGCTGGCGGCGTTCTCGGTCGCCAAGATCCTCGAGGCCGTCCAGCACCCCAACGCCGACCGCCTGCGCGTCTGCCAGGTCGACACCAAGGACGGGCGCCAGGAGATCGTCTGCGGCGCGCCCAACGCCCGCGCGGGCCTGACTGTGGTCTACGCGCCGCTCGGAACCTACATCCCCGGCAGCGGCATCACCCTGGAGCCGCGCGCCGTGCGGGGTGTGGTGTCCAACGGCATGCTGTGCTCGGCCGCCGAACTGGAGACGGCCGAGGAGTCCGATGGCATCATCGAGCTGCCGGACAGCCTGGAAGTCGGGACCCCGGCCGCCGTGGCCCTGGGCCTGGAATCGGTGATCGACTTCGAGGTCACGCCCAATCGTTCCGACTGGCTGGGCGTCGCCGGCATCGCCCGCGACCTCGCCGCCGCAGGCCTCGGACGCTTCAGGACCCCGCCGGTCGAGCGGGTCGCCGGACGCTTCCCCTGCCCGTTCGACATCCGGCTCGACGACAGCGGCGCCTGCGCCGCCTTCGCCGGCCGCCTGATCCGGGGCGTCAAGAACGGCCCTTCGCCGGCCTGGCTGGAGGCGCGGCTGAAGGCCATCGGCCTTCGCCCGATCAGCGCCCTGGTGGACGTCACCAACCTGCTCTCCTACGACCGTTGCCGGCCGCTGCACGTCTATGATGCGGCGACCTTGCAGGGCGGCTTCATCGAGGCTCGCCTGGGCCGCGAGGGCGAAGAGGTGCAGGCCCTGGACGGCGAGACCTATCAGGTCACGCCGGAAATCTGCGCCATCGCCGACGGCTCGGGCGCCATCGGCCTGGGCGGCGTCATGGGCGGGATGTCCACCGGCTGTTCGGACGCCACCACCGACGTGTTCGTCGAGTGCGCCTGGTTCGACCCGATCCGCACCGCCCAGACCGGCCGCACCACCGGCATCACCTCGGACGCCCAGTACCGCTTCGCCCGCGGCGTCGATCCGGGCTTTGTGCTGCCTGGCATCGAGCTGGCGACGCGGATGATCCTGGACCTTTGCGGCGGCGAGCCATCCGAGGTGCGGCTGGCGGGCCAACTGCCGGCTCCACCGGCGCCGATCGCCTTCGACCCCGCGTATGTGCGGAAGCTCGGCGGCCTGGAGAACGACGCCGAGACCTCGGTCGGCATCCTGACCGCCCTCGGCTTCCAGGTCAGCGGCTCCGGTTCGGCCCTTAGCGTCCAGCCGCCGACCTGGCGGCGCGACGTGGAGGGCAAGGCCGACCTGGTCGAGGAGATCACCCGCATCGCCGGCTACGGCGCCCTGCCCTCGACGCCATTGCCGGAGGTCGCCCCGACCGTCGGTGGCATGCTCAGCCCCCGCCAGGTGCGCATGCGCACCGGCCGCCGGGCGCTGGCGGCGCTGGGCTGGGCCGAGGCGGTCACGTGGTCGTTCACGGCCCGCGAGATCGCCGAGTTGTTCGGCGGCGGCCAGGATGCGCTGGTATTGGCCAATCCGATCGCGGCCGAGCTCGACTGCATGCGCCCCTCGATCCTGCCGACCCTGATCGAGGCCGCGGGGCGCAACGCCAAGCGCGGTTTCGCCGACGTCGCCCTGTTCGAGATCGGCCCGATCTTCGCCGGTGATCGCCCGCAGGACCAGCGCACGGCGATCAGCGGCGTCCTCGCGCCCCGTCCGCCGCGTCGCTGGGACGGGATCAAGGCCGACGACCTGTTCGCCGTGAAGTCCGACCTGCTGTCCCTGCTGGACGAGCTTGGCGCGCCGGTGGCCTCGCTGCAGATGGCGCAGGGCTCGGCTGCATCCTGGTGGCATCCCGGCCGTTCGGCGCGGCTGCAGCTGGGCCCCAAGGCGGTGATCGCCGAATTCGGCGCCCTGCATCCCAGCGTCCTCAAGGCCCTGGACGTGGACGGCCCCGTCTACGGCTTCGAGGTGTTCGTCGAGGCGATCCCCGAGCCCAAGCGCAAGGCGGTCAAGACCAAGCCCGCCCTGGAGCTGTCGCCCCTGATGCCCCTCAGCCGTGATTTCGCCTTCGTGGTCGAGGACAAGGTGGCGGCCGGCGATCTGGTCAAGGCGGTGGCGGGCGCGGACAAGGCCTTGATTTCGGCCGCGCGCGTGTTCGACGTCTATGCCGGTCCCGGTGTTCCCGAGGGTTGCAAGTCGCTGGCGGTCGAGGTCAGGGTGCAACCCCACGACCACACCCTGGCCGAGGCCGAGATCGAAGCCCTGTCGGCCAGGATCGTGGCCGCAGCCGCCAAGGCAGTGGGCGCGAAGCTCAGGACGTAGGCTTCAGGGCGTAACAGGAGGGCCAATGGCCAAGCGCGTCATAGAAACCTGGCTGGAACGGGGCCTGTTCGCCTCGCGCTGGCTGTTGGCGCCCTTTTATGTGGGCCTGGCGGCCGGGCTCGCCGTGCTGTTGGTGGTGTTCGTCCAGGAGTTCATCCACGACGTGCCGGCGGTGATCCAGAGCGGCAAGCCCGATGACGCCATCGTCCTGGCCCTGTCACTGATCGACCTGTCTCTGGGCGGCAACCTGATCATGATCGTGGTCTTATCCGGCTACGAGAACTTCGTCTCCAAGATCGACACCGCAGACAACGTGGACCGGCCGGAATGGATGGGCACCCTCGACTTCACCGGCCTGAAGATGAAGCTGATCGCCTCGATCATCGCCATCTCGGCCGTGGCCCTGCTGCGAGCCTTCATGGACCTGGCCGAAGCGGGCGCCACGCCTGATCATGCCAAGCTCGGCTGGCTGGTCGGTCTGCACCTGACCTTTGTGGTGTCCGGGGTGATGATGGCGGTGATGGACTGGCTGGGAAGCAAGTCGGGGCACTAGCCCGCCGCGGCGCTTCAGCCTACAGCGGTACGATGTGCTGGGTCCGCGTATAGGCCAGGTAGCCGATATTTGCGCCCAGGCGCAGACCGACGCCGGCGCGGATGGGGGCGAGGGTGATGTCCTCGGCGCGCTGATAGTTCACGCCCATGCCGCCGATCAGATAGGCCGTGCCTTCAACGCCCGGGAAACGGCGGTAGATCATGTCCGGATACTGAAGGTTATAGCAGAGAGTGAAGACTCTGCTGGCGTTGCCGCCCCAGTCCCAGCCGATCGACGGGCCCTGCCAGAACACCTTCTGCGGCGGCTGGTGCTTCATGTAGAGCGCGCCCTTGCCATAGCGAAGGCCGATCACGATGGAGCCGGACCCCTCTTCGCCGGCTATGTAGCCGGTGGGCCGGCCGTTGTCGCGGAAGACGCGCTCGATCACCGCGCCTGCGGCCTCGGCGGTGACGCCGAAGAAGTCGGAGACCGCGTGGACCAATTCTTCCTGGCTGTAGGTCTCGGCCTTGTAGTTTGGGGTCAGGCCCTCGCGCGGCGGCGGCATGGCGCCGGCGTCATCTCTCTCGGGTGGCGTCGCCAGCGGGGGCGGAGGCGGGCGCGCAGCGTCGACCGGCGGCGCCTCATAGGGAACCTGCTTGGGGGGCGGCACGGTGTCGACCGGCGCGCTGTTGGTCGTAGGCGGCTGAAGGTCCTGGGCCCGCGCGATCGCGCTGGCGCCCAGATAGGCGAGACTCGTGGAGATCAGAAGGCGGCGGTCCATCGAAGGCTCCGAATCAGTATCAGCCGACCTTTTCATCGCATTGAGACGGGTTTGCGGCGAGGCGGAAAAGGAATGATCAGACGGAGACGATGACGGCGAAAGTCCGCCGTCAGAGATTATCTTTCAGCCACTGCGCCGCGCGCGACAGAGGATTGTTCTTGTCACTGCTTGTCTGAGGCGCCGCCTTCTTGGCGCCGGCGAGAGCCCGCGGCGACACCACTTCGCGTGGCCCGAAGGCGGCCCGCTGGAGGATGCCGGCGGCTGCGCAGAAGGCGGGCCCCGAGGCGGCGTCGGCCAGGTGCGGCAGGCGGCGGGGACGGCCCAGGCGCACGGGACGATCGAAGACGCGCACGGCCACTTCACGCACGCCGGCCAGTTGGCTGGCGCCGCCGGTCAGGATCAGGCCGGCGCCCGGATCGAGCGGCACGCCCGAAGCCTTGAGCCGCTCGCGCAACAGTTCGAGGGTTTCCTCGACGCGGGGGGCGATGATGCCCTTCAGCATCGAACGAGGGGCGATCACCGGGCCGGCGCCGGGGTCGTCGCCGCGGGGCGGGGCCTCGATCATCTCGCGGTCCTCGTTGGCCGAGGCGATGGCCGAGCCGTGCAGGGTCTTGATCCGCTCGGCGCCGGCGATGGAGGTGGAGAGGCCGCGGGCTATGTCGGCGGTGACGTGGGCGCCGCCCACGGCCAGGCTGTCCACATGGATCAGGGAGCCGTTGGCGAACACCGCCACCGAGGTCGAGCCGCCGCCCATGTCGACGCAGATACAGCCCAGATCCATCTCGTCATCTTCCAGCGCGGCGAGGGCCGAGACGAACGGGGCGGCGACCACGCCCTGGAACTCCAGGTGGGCCCGCTCGACGCAGTAGCCCAGGGTCTGGAACACGGTCTCGCTGATCGACACCACCAGCAGTTCGAGCCCCAGTTGGCGGCCGAACATCGAGCGCGGATCACGCACGCCGCGCTGCGCGTCCACGGACCAGGCGATGGGCAAAAGGTGGATCGGCCGGCGCCCCGGCATGCGCACCTGGCTGAGCGCCGCGGAGATGGCCTTGGAAAGGTCCGCATCGACGATCGGTCTCGCGCCGAGGCTCACCTGGGCCGAAACTCGGTGGCTGGCCAGCTGGCCGCCGGCGGTGGCGACGGTTACGCCCTGAATGCTCGCGCCCGCAACGGTCTCGGCCCGCTCGACGGCCAAGGCGATGGCGTCCGCCGCCTCGTCCATGTTGACGATCGAGCCGCCACGCACACCTCGCGATTGCACGTGGCCGACGCCGACCGTCTGCAATGTGCGGGTGTCGCGGTTGATCCCGCCCGGCTTCATGATGAAGCAGGTGACCTTGGAGGCGCCCAGATCGAGCGCGGCGACGACGGGCTGCCGACCAGCCAAAACCTTCAATCCTTCCCGGGCCTCGCGCCGGTCCTCAAGCCGTGACATTCGGTCGAACCCCTCTACATCACGATGATTTTGGATTGGATCAATCCGAAATCATAAAACGTGATCGATTCTAAAAGTTTAGAGCGGGATTGACGCGGAAAACCGGTCGCCGCTTTTCCGCATCCCACTCTCATCTCAAGCCCCACCCGCCACGAGCTGGCCCGGTGGCGCGCCGTCCTTCGGCCGCACCGTCACCATGTCGGGGTCGCGCAGGTCGATGCGTGCGAAACCAAGCTCCAGTATGCGGGACTTCTGATCCAGCTGGTCCAGCTGGATCAGGGCCGCGTCCTCGCCCGTCGGCGGTAGCTGGATCAGCGCCCCGTCGCTCATGCGCAGGTCCCACCTACGGTTGTCGACCCGCACCAGGGCGTCCAGGCGCTGGGTCAGGCGCGGACGGGCGCGCACCAGGGGCAGGATGGCGGCGGCGGAGTCGTTGGCGCCGTCGCCCACCACCAGCGGCAGGTCGGGGAAGCGGGCCGGATCGGCCTCGGGGATGGCGTGGCCCTCATTGTCGATCACCAGGGTGTGGCCCTGGTGCTGCCAGACCGCCAGCGTCGGGCGCTGGGTGACGGCGATGATGATGGTGTCGGGCAACAGGCGCACGACGCGCGCCTGCTTGACCCAGCCGACCTGCTCCACCCGCGCGCGGACAGCGGCGAGGTCGAGGCCCAATATGGGCTGGTCCTTGTAGACTCCGGCGGCGCGGATGATATCGGCCTGGGCCATGGGCGTGGCGCCCTGGATAGTCAGGCTGGCGACCTTCAGGCCCATTCGGCCAAAGGCATGGTCCACCGCATCGGCCCCGCTGGCGAACAGGCTCTGGCCCCGGTGCTCGGCGACCAGGGCGCCGGCCAGGGCGATGAGCACGGCGATAATGGCGACGCCCAACGCGATCTGCGGCGGCAGCCCGACGCCCCTCACCGCTCCGAGCTTAGCGGGGGTGTAGCCTCTGGGCGGCCCTTTCGGCGGCGATCCCTTGGGTTTCGCAGGCGCGGAGCCGCGTCCGGCGTTTCCGCCGGGGGCCTTGGATCGGGGCTTGGGCGAGCTAGGCGCGCCCCCCCTCACCGTCACGGCCATACGCGTCCTCCACCATCCAACAAACCAACGCGTCAAACCCGATTCCCACATGCGCCGCCTGCTCGGGAACGAGGGAGGTGGGCGTCATGCCGGGTTGGGTGTTGACCTCCAAAAGGACCAGAACGTCGTTAACAACATCATAACGAAGGTCCGATCTGGTAACACCTCGGCAACCTAATGCAGCGTGGGCCGCCTCCGCCAGGCGCATCGCCCGTTCGCTGACCCCTTCGGGCAATTTCGCGGGCAGGACGTGCACCGAGCCTCCCTCGCCGTACTTAGCGTCGTAGTCGTAGAAGCCGGTGCGTGGCACGATGTCGGTGACCGTCAGGGCGCGGCCGTCCTTCACCGCCACGGCCAGTTCATTGCCGGGGATATACGGCTCGACCATCACCGCTTCGCCAAAGGTCCACTCCGGCGCCGCCACCTCCTGTGGCGGACCATTGGCGCCTTCGAACACCAGGAAAACGCCAACGGACGAACCCTGGGCGTTCGGCTTGACCACGTATGGCGGCGCCATGACGTGGTCGCGCGCCACATCGAAGCGGTTGAAAAGCCCGCCGCCGGGCACTGCGACGCCCGCCGCAGCCAGAACCGCCTTGGCCTTGGCCTTGTCCATGGCCAGCGCCGACGCCAACACCCCGCAGTGGGTGTAGGGTACGCCCAGGGTCTCCAGCACCCCCTGGACGCAGCCGTCCTCGCCCCAGGCGCCGTGCAGGGCGTTGAACACCACGTCCGGCTTTAGCGCCATCAAAACCTGGGCGATGTCGCGGCCAGCGTCGATCCGCGTGACCCTGGCCCCCGACCGCTCCAGCCCGTCGGCGCAGGCCGCGCCAGTGACCAGGGAAACATCTCGCTCCGGCGAGATGCCTCCCATCAGGACAGCGACATGGTGGCCCGATAGGCGTGCACTCATGAATTCCAACTCCGACGATCTGGCGCGCTTGTCGCGCAATAAGGCCGCGGTGTTAAGTCCAAGACTGGGTCCTGGCAGCGGGTTACCGATGCGACGGTCGGTCACCCCAATTGGCAATTTCTCGTTAACGAATGCCGTCGTCCAATTCGTGAGCGGCGACGGAGAATCAGATGTTTTTGATCATAGGAATGGCGGCGGCCCTGGTGACCCAGGCGCCCGATGGCGGGGACGCCGGCGCGACGGTGGAGGCGAAGCTCCAGGCGGCCAAAGAGGCGTACGGGACCTGCATCATCACCCAGACTGCGCAACTGTACCACGGCCGGGACGACCGCCGGCTGGAACAGAAGATCGGCGAGACCTGCAATGGCAAGTTCGAGGATTGGGCCGAGGCGATGTCTCCCGACGGCGTGCCCGGGGCAAAGGCCGCCGCAAAGGACGCCATGCTGCCAATCTTGAAGGTCGCGATCCATCTGGCCGTCCAGGCCGAAGCCGAAGCCCGCCGCACCGGCCGGCGCGTGACGCCGACCTAGGAACTCACGGCCAGAATCGCGCGGCTTTCAGGCTTTACAGCTTGCTCAATCTAATCGGTTCGAACTTCTAAGTGTCTCTCACGATCGTCATCGCCGGCCCCCGGGCCGGCGATCCACGCCGTGAAGCATCAAGTTAGATCCTGATAGAATTTCGCAACTTAGACTTCACAGCATGGATCACCGCGACAGGCGCGGTGATGACGTGCGATCGAGACGAATAGGCATTCACCCCAACTACTTGCTGGCCGCGCCCTTCCTGAAATCCACGTCGCTCTCGGCCACCGCATAGACCACGGCGGCCCAGGCGGCGACGTTCTGATCCAGGCTCTGGCGGTCGACGCGGTCCAGCACGTCGTCCGCCGAGTGGTGGGTGTCGAAATAGCGGCTGGCGTCCTGGTAGTAGGAGACGATCGGCGCGCCCAGGGCCTGCAGGCCCTCGATGTCCGAGCCGCCCTCCACCGCCGCCGTGGGATCGAGGATGATTTTCAGGGGGGCCATGACGTCGGCCAAGCCATCCAGCGCCGGGCTGGCCACGCCGCCGACGGCGAGGCGCAGCTTGTAGACGCGGTCCGATCCCAGGTCGCTTTCGCCGACCAGCACGATCTTGCCGACCTCGGCCTTGTGGGCGGCGGCATAGGCTTCGCTGCTCCCGCCAGTCTCCTCCGAACCGAACATGACCACGCGCACCGTCCGGCGCGGCGCCTTCGGCAGGTCGGCGATCAGCTTGGCGGCTGCGGTGGTGATGGCCACGCCCGCGCCGTCGTCGATGGCCCCGGTCCCCGGATCCCAGCTGTCGAGGTGGCCGCCGATCACCACCACCTGATCCGGCGCCTCGCGGCCCGGAATCTCGCCGACCACGTTCCAGGCCTGGGCGTTGGGTGTGATCTGCGAGTCCATCTTCAGCCGAATGGTGATCGGCCGTCGGCGGGTCGCCATGCGGTCGATCAGCCCGGCGTCCGACGGCGACAGGGCCGCGGCCGGGATCGTCGCCGGCAGCATGGTTCCTGTGTGGGGAAAGCGGTTGTCGGCGGTGGACAAGGAACGGATCAGATAGGCTACCGCTCCGCGCTTCGCCGCCTCGGCAGGACCCACGACGCGCATGGTGATGATGGCCCCGTAGCCCGAGGCGTCTTCCGTGCGCACCATGGGTTCGGTGACCACCGCGATCTTGCCCTTGAGCGAACCGGGCGGCGCGGCCAGGAAGTCGGCATAGGTATGGAACAGCGCGATGGGCGCCTCGATCCCTTCAGGCGGCGTGGGAACCGAGCCGCCGAGGCCGAGGATGGCCAGTTTCTGCGGATAGGGGCCGGTGATCTCGGCCGACTCCGCCCCACGGGTCCAGGCCTGCTTGGCGAAGGGCTCGACGTGCACGTTCTGGAAGCCGAGCGCCTTGAGCTTGGCCACGCCCCATTCCATGGCCCGCCGTTGGGCCGGCGAGCCGACAGGCCGCGGGCCGATCTCGGTGGTCAGGGATTCCAGGAGGTCATAGGCGAGCGAGCCCGCCAGGGCCTTGTCGCGCAAGACCGCAGCTGTCTCGGGGATCGATTGGGCCTGGACGGCGCCGGCGGCGAGCGATACCGCGAGGATGGAGGCCGAAACGAATAGACGCATGAAACCTCCCGGATAAGCCGCGCACAGTGTCCGACGACTCACCTTGGCGCTAGCCCTCCCGTAGCGGGCGGCCCGGATCTGTTGCTCAGCTTCGAACCGGCTCCGGCGTCAACAGGCTCTTTCGGTGGATGAGGCGCGCAAGGTTCTGCGGGCGGCGGCGGACAGGCTTTTGCCGCGATGATCGGCAAGGTTCCACGCGATCCATTTGGCGACGACGCGGGAGCGCCTATATGCTGTGACCTTCCAGCTTGACCTTCGCAGCTCCTGGGGGCGGTGAGGAAGAGGACCGTTCATGCCCGCAAGCCCGCGTGATCGCTACACCACGGTCGCCATCCTGCTGCATTGGCTGATCGCCGCGGCCATCATATTCCAGATCCTGCTGGGGTGGCGCATGGGCTGGGCGCCCAAAAACAGCCTGTTGAAATTCGGCCTGTTCCAGATGCACAAGTCGGTCGGGATCACCATCCTGCTGCTCAGCCTGGCCCGTCTGGCCTGGCGGCTGTTCCATCGGGCGCCGCACGTGGACCAGCCGGCCTGGGAAGCGGCGGCGGCCAAGATCGTGCATGTCACCTTCTATGGGATCATGATCGGCCTGCCGCTGACCGGCTGGATAATCGTCTCCGCCAGCTCGATCCAGATCCCCACCTTGCTCTACGGCGTCGTGCCCTGGCCCCACCTGCCATGGATCGCCGACCTGGCGGCGCCGGCGAAGCACGTCTGGCATGAGGGCGCCAGCTTCAGCCACGAAGCCCTGGTCAAGGTCACCTATCTGCTGCTCGCCCTGCACCTGGGCGCCGTGGCCAAGCACCAGCTGATCGACCGCGACGCCGTGTTCGGCCACATGGCCGCCGGAGCCAAGCCTGGCTTTCTGGAACCACGCCTGTGGCTGACGGCCGCCGTCTTCCTCGGCGTAATCGGCGCCGGGTTCGCCTATCAGCCGCCGGTAAAGCCGGCCCTCGCCGCCCCGGCCCCCGCTCAACCGATGGCTCCGCCAGCCGCAGAGGCTCCGCCAGCAACGCCGTCAGCAGCTCCGGCGGCATCCGCCGCACCGCCTGCCCCCGCCAGCGCCGCGCCGACCAAGTCCGCTGCGGCGCCCGAGCCACCGGTAGCCTGGGCAGTTCGTAAGGACTCCAGCCTCGGCTTCTCCACCACCTGGTCGGGCCAGCCCGTTGAAGGCCGTTTCGACCGTTGGACGGCGGACATCCTCTTCTCCCCCACCGCGCTCGACAAATCCCACCTGAAGGTCGAGATCGACCTGGCCTCGGCCGCGACCGGCGACGCCCAACGCGACGCCTCCTTGTCCACTGACGACTGGTTCGACGTCGCCGCCCATCCCAAAGCGACCTTCACCGCCAGCAAGTTCCGCAAGACCGGCCAAGACCGCTATGTCGCCGAGGGTCTGCTAGACCTGCGCGGGATGAAGAAGCCGATCAGCCTGCCCTTCAGCCTCAAGATCGATGGCGCGACCGCGCGCGCCAAGGGCTCGGTCACCCTCGACCGCACCGCTTTCGGCGTCGGCCAGGGCGAGTGGGCGGCGACCGATTCTGTGCCCGCGGCGGTCAAGGTCAATGTATCGGTGATCGCCGACCGCCCGTGAGGCCAAGCAAGCGTTTCCAATCGCAACGAGATTGACAGCCCTAGCGTAATCCCAGGCCATTAGGCGCGGCCATCACCCCCAGGAAACGCCTTATGAAGACGCGCATCACCGAGCTGTTCGGCATCAAGCACCCGATCATCCAGGGCGGCATGCACTTTGTCGGCTTCGCGGAGATGGCCGCGGCTGTTTCCAACGCCGGGGGCCTTGGGATCATCACCGGCCTCACCCAGGGCACGCCCGAAAAGCTGGCCCGCGAGATCGCCCGCTGTCACGAGATGACCGACAAGCCGTTCGGGGTGAACCTGACCTTCCTGCCCTCGGTCACGCCCCCGGACTATCCGGGCCTCGTGAAGGCGATCATCGACGGCGACGTGAAGATCGTCGAGACCGCCGGCAACAATCCCCAGAAGTGGCTGCCGCTGTTGAAGGAAGCGGGCATCAAGGTGATCCACAAATGCACCTCGGTGCGCCACTCGCTGAAGGCCGAGGCGATCGGATGTGACGCGGTCAGCGTCGACGGTTTCGAGTGCGGCGGCCATCCCGGCGAGGACGACGTGCCAAACTTCATCCTGTTGCCCCGCGCCGCCGAGGAACTGAAGATCCCGTTCGTGGCCTCCGGCGGCATGGCGGACGCCCGCTCGCTGGTCGCGGCCCTGGCCATGGGCGCGGAGGGCATGAACATGGGCACCCGCTTCATCGCTACCAAGGAAGCGCCGGTGCATGAGAACGTGAAGCAGGCTATCCTGGCCGCCTCCGAACTCGACACCCGCCTGGTCATGAGGCCGCTGCGCAACACCGAGCGCGTGCTGACCAACGCCGGTGTCGAGCGGCTCTTGGAAAAGGAAAAGACGCTCGGCGCGGCCATCACGTTCGAGGACATCGCGCCTGAGGTGGCGGGGGTCTATCCCAAGATCCTGCTCGAAGGACAGATGGATATCGGCGCCTGGTCCTGCGGCATGGTCGCGGGCCTGATCCACGACATCCCGACCTGTTATGACCTGATCGACCGCATCATGAGCGAAGCCGAACAGATCATCCGCGGCCGGCTCGAAGGGATGCTTGACGGCTAAGCGGCTCGGTGGAAGGCGTTCGGCGTGGGCGCGGGGTTCACCGCCGGCGCCGCATCGGCCGCCGGCGAAACCTGGGGCGCGGTCTGGCTCAATGGGCCGCCCGGCGCGAACAGCCGCAGGATGTCGGCGGCGTAGAGGTCGGCGTTGGCGCGGGCCGATTCCAGGCCTGACACCTGCTCGGGATCGAGGCTGTCCAACGTGCCGCCGTTCCAGAACATGGCGCGGAAGGCTTCCTTCTCGATCAGGGGCGTGTCGATTATGGCGATCCGCTCGGCGCGGAGCTGGCGCACGACCAAGCCGAACGAGCGGGCCCGGATCGCCGCCGGCAGGCGGGTGAAGACGCAGGCATGGGGCAGGCGCCGATCGAAGAAGGCAGCCATGTTCTGCAACGAGCGCGAGGTGCGGATGGCCTCCGCCGCCTCCAGGGGCGAGGGGCCTAGCGGGATGACGACCAGATCCGGCTTCAAGGTCCCGACCTGGTCCCAGGCCCGGGGCGAGCCTTCGGTGTCGACGATCAGCCAGCGTCCGAGCGCGCGCGCGTCGTCCAGGGCTTGAAGGAGCTGCGCCCCGGTGGCCGCCGGAAAGACGCTGAGATTCTCCAGGCCCTGGGCTTGGCCGCGCCAGCGGTGGATCGGCAGGTTGGCGTCGGCGTCGACGACCGACACCTGCTCGACCTGGCGGGCGAGGCCCAAGGCCAAGGTCAGGGCCGCCGTGGTCTTACCGGCGCCGCCCTTCGAGCTCATGAAAGCGATAGTAGGCATAGAGACCCCGCCTGGGAGAGAAAGGCGACTTGTCGGCCGCCGCCGCTCCTGACCCGATCAGGTCTACGGACGTCCTGACATTACTATCGATTCGACAAGGTTAACGATCCATTTCGACCAGACCGTTTCCGGTTTTCTCTTAATAAGACCTAATGCGTGATATCCGGGATGCCGTCGGCGCCAACGCAGGACAATCATCTCATCATATTCCAGCAAATTAACCTCGAGACAGGCCAAGGCGCTGATATTGGCGTCACTGAAAGTTGAGTGCGCCTTGGCCCGGACCTTGCTGAGCGCGACAAGGACGAAAGGGGCCCGCGATGAGCTCGACAGCGCCAACGGATCCCCCGGCCAGCCTGGGGGCGAATGCAGCGGCTTGCCCGCCCCGGTCCGACCAACTCAGGAACAGGATCTTTGCGGGCTTCCTCGTCTATCTGGCGCTGGGCGCCGTGGCATGGTGGGGGGTCAATCAGCTGCTGCCCGATCAGTTGTCCCTTCATGTTCTGGGACACGCGATCTCCACGTCTCACCTGCACCGCAGGATCCTCGCCACCACCCTGACCATGGCGCTAGTGATCCCCTCGGTCCTGGTGTTCGAGTTACGCATGGTCGGCTGGCGGGACAGCTCGATGCGACGCCTGTTCGTCGAGCAGGCCGCGTCGAGCATGACCGACGCCGCCTGCTTCCTGTTCTGGCAGACCCGCGTCATGTCCACCCTGACGGTGGTCATGAGCCTGGGCGTAGCGCTGGTCTCAGGTGTCTGGCTGAACGACTATCTTCGCGAGGCGACCGGGATCTCGCTGTCGCTGGCTTGGATGCCGCAACCGGTCCAGTTCCTGGGATTCTTCCTGGTTACGTCGTTCTTCGACTACTGGGGCCATCGCCTCGACCACTCGCGCTATTTCTGGCCGTTGCACCGCTTCCATCACGCGGCCACCGAGTTCTGCGTGCTGACCTCGGTTCGCACCCACCCGGCGACCTTCACCGACATCGTCGCGACCACCCTCCCCGCCGCCATCTGCGGGGTCGCGCCCGAAGTGATCGTGCAGGTCAATTTCTTCATCCTGGTGTTGCGCTACGTTATCCATTCCCGCATCGATTCCAACTGGGGCTGGCTCGGACGCTATGTCCTGCAGTCGCCGGTTCACCATCGGCTGCACCACATCCTGGATCAGAGCCAGCCCGTCGGGCATTTCTCGCTCATGCCGCTGTGGGACCATTTGTTCGGCACCTGGCGCGGCGACGCCGACCAGCGCCTCGTCATCGGTGTCGACACCCCCTACCGCCATGGGGCCTGGATCGGACCCGACCTGTGGCGCGACTACCGCGAGTTCTGGAGCGGCCTGCTACGCCCCGGCAGGCCACCCGCCGAGAGCAACTAGTCACCACCACCCTGTGACCTCGGGCACAGTCTACGCCGGTCCAGATATCCTAGCGTTCGACCTGAAGACCCTGATCCTGACCGCCGCGCCGCGACCTACCATCACGGCGCCCTTTAGGTGTGACGATGACCCCGGCGCCTGCGCTCACGGCTGGCACAGGCGGCCCGGCGGCCACCGGCTCGGACCGCGCAAGCATGATCGCCCCGCATGTCGCCCGAGGCGGCCGCAAGTCCTTCGCCGTCGCGGCGCCGAGCCTGTTCGAGCTCGCCATGGCGCTGATCCTCGGCCTGGGCCTGGTTTTCGCTTTTGTCGGCCTGGCCGCCAGCAGCTATGACATCGACGAACTGTTCACCCTGCATGTGATCGACCACCGGGGCGGACTCGCCGAAGTGACGCGGCGGACCTTGGACCACACCGGACCGCCGCTCTATTACGGCCTGCTCTTCGAGTGGTCCAAGCTCGCTGGGCTGTCCGAGGCGGCGCTGAGGCTGCCCAGCGCCGTCTTCGCTACAGGTGCGGTGATGCTGTTCGCGCTCGGCGCCGGCGCGCCGTTCAGCCGGCCTGCCCGCCTGTCCGCGGCGGCCGTTGCCGTCTGCGGGCGCTTCTGGATGATCCAGTCACAGTTGGCGCTCGGCTACGCCCTGGCGCTCCTAGTTTCTGCAGGGCTGGTGGTCCTGGCCCTAGCGCTGAGGCGGCGCGTGCAGGAGGGCCGCTCGCCCTGGCCCATCTGGGCGAGCCTGACGCTGCTGAGTCTGGCCGGCGCCATGGTCCACTTCTATCTGGCCCTCGAGGCCGGGCTGGTGATGGGATTCCTTGTGCTGACGACCGGCCCGCTGCGCCTCAAGGGCGCGCTCCTGGGCGCCGGCCTCGCCTGCGTGGCGGTCACGGCGACCTACGGCGCGGTGCTCCTGAACCACACCCAGGAAGACATCGAGCATATGCGGCTCGGCGGCGGATCTGGCTTTCTGGTCCGCCAGGCCCTGCTGGCCTTGCGCGATGCCTACGGACCGTTGAGCGCAGTGGCGATGATCGCGGTGATAGCCACCGCTGTCGCTCGTGTCCGAAAAGGCCTGCGGGAGGGCGTGCCGGTCAAAGCCCTGATCGGGCCGGACCTGCAATGGTCGGCGGGGCTCGCGGCTTTCGTGCTGGTCGGCATGGCGGTGTTGGGGGTGGCGGCCTCGCTCGCCGTGGCCCCGTCGTTTTCAGGGCGCGGCCTGCTGGTCGCCGCGCCAATGGCCTGGCTGCTGACGGCCGTCGCCTTCGAGCTTCGCGGCTTTCGCCGGCAAGCGCCACAGCATCCCGCGCTCATGCTGGTGATGGCCTTGGTGTTGGGCGTATCGCAAGCCCAGCAGCTTCAGGGCCGCTTCCTGCCGCGCGGCGAGGAGTGGCGCGCCTCGGCCCGCTATGTCGATGAGACCAAGACCTGCCAAGGACGGCCGATCCCGGTCCTGGAGCCGCCGCGCTATGGGCCGCCCACGCCCTATTTCATACGACTGGACCAGGCGGCGTTCTACGGCCGCTATGCCGCATCGCCCCAGCGGCTGGTTCCGTTTGCGATGGCGGATGTCGCTGCAGGCCGCCCGGATCTCGCGGCCCTATGGAAGGAGCGCCTCGGCGCCGACGCTTCCCATTGCCCGATCTTGGCCGCGCAGGTCCATGGCCTGTCGCCGGGCCAGGCGGAGGACCTGCGGCGCGCCATTGCTTCGGCCGTCGGAGCGCCGGATGATCGCGTGGTCCTGCGCAGTTTTCCGAACTTCCGCCTGAAGCTTTTCGGGTGGCGCCCCCAGGCCGGGGCCTACATCTATCTCGCCCGCCACGCCGGCTCCGGATAAGGTCATGTGAACCGAGGCTCAAGGACGCCCTTCCATGTCGGCATCAGCCCAGATCGCCCTGGTGACCGGGGCCGGCAGCGGGATCGGCCGGGCGGTGGCGCTGGCCCTGGCGCGGGATGGTTACAAGCTTGTGCTGGCCGGACGCCGCCCCGGCCCCTTGGAAGCGACGGCCGCCCTGGCCGGCGGCCCCGACACCGCCTTGCCCGTCCCGACCGACATCGCCGATCCGGCGCAGGTCGCCGCCCTGTTCGATCGGACCCGGCAGGCCTTCGGTCGCCTGGACCTTCTGTTCAACAACGCCGGGACCGGGGCTCCGCCTGTGCCATTGGAGGACCTGACGATCGAGCAGTGGCGGCGGGTATTGGACGTCAACCTGACCGGCGCCTTTCTCTGCGCCCAGGCCGCAATCCGGCTGATGAAGGCGCAGGACCCCAGGGGCGGCCGGATCATCAACAATGGCTCGATCTCGGCCCATAGCCCGCGGCCGCACTCCGCGCCCTATACGGCGAGCAAGCACGCCATTACAGGCCTGACCAAATCCATCGCGCTGGACGGCCGCCGGTGGAACATCGCCTGCGGCCAGATCGACATTGGCAACGCCGCCACCGACATGACCGGCCGCATGGCCGAGGGCGTTCCCCAGGCCAACGGCGATATAGCGGCCGAGCCGACCATGGACGTCGAGACCGTGGCCCGGAGCGTGGTCTACATGGCCGGCCTGCCGCCCGACGCCAACGCCCTGTTCCTGACCGTGATGGCGACCAAGATGCCGTTCGTCGGCCGGGGCTGAGGGCTTGTTGATGAATAAATGCGTCGACCTGGTCGCACCCCCCCAATCCGCTCATCCCCGCGAAGGCGGGGATCCAGGTGAAACCCACTGAAATCCGTGGATGAATCTGGATCCCCGCCTTCGCGGGGAGGAGCGGATTTAAATCTAACGGTTCAGTTATTTCCCCACGAGCCCCAAGGCTCAACAGTCGATCGTCGAATCGTTCTCGGCGATCTGAAAACGGCATCACCCAAGGCCTTGCCGGTGGTTCTGCGCGTGACTAGATCACGATCGATTCCAAAGCTTAGAGTGGGATTGACGCGAAAAACCGGTATCCACTTTTTCGCATCCCGCTCTAGGCATGGACCACCCACCGCAATCCTGGCAAGCCGCCCATGACCCTCGAAACCGTCTCGACCAATGCAAGCCACGGCGGCGTCCAGGGCGTCTATCGCCACGCCTCGTGCGAGACCGGCGTCGACATGACCTTTTCCGTGTTCGTCCCTCCCCAGGCCCACGGCGATGTGCGCCTGCCCGTGGTCTGGTACCTGTCGGGCCTGACCTGCACCCACGCCAACGTCACGGAGAAGGGCGAGTTTCGCCGGGCCTGCGCCGAGCTTGGCCTGATCCTGGTCGCGCCCGACACCAGCCCGAGGGGCGAGGGCGTGCCGGACGATGAGCAAGGCGCCTACGACTTCGGCCTGGGCGCCGGCTTCTATGTCGACGCGACGCGGGAGCCGTTCGGCAGGAACTACCGGATGTATAGCTATGTCGTGGACGAGCTGCCGGAGTTGATAGCCGCCCACTTTCCCGCCGATATGGACCGGCAGGCGATCACGGGGCACTCGATGGGCGGGCACGGGGCACTGACCATCGCCCTGAAGAACCCGGGCCGGTATCGATCGGTCTCGGCCTTCGCCCCGATCGTCTCGCCCCTGCGCTGCCCATGGGGACTCAAGGCGCTGGGCGGCTATCTCGGCGACGATCAAGCCGCTTGGCGCGCCTACGACGCCACGGCCCTGATCGAGGACGGCGCGCGCGTCGGCGAGATCCTGGTCGACCAGGGCGCCGCCGACAATTTTCTTGAGAATCAGCTCAAGCCCGAGTTGCTGCAAGCCGCCTGCGAGGCGGCGGGCGTTCCGTTGACCCTGCGCCTGCAGCCCGGCTACGACCATAGCTATTATTTCATCTCCACCTTCATGGAAGACCACCTGCGCTGGCACGCCGAGCGGCTGGGCTGAGCCCGCAAGGCGCTGTCAGGCCACGTCATCCAGCAGGGGGAACTCGATCTCGCAGCTGGCGCCGGCCGTATCGAAAGCCAGGCGTGCCGAACCGCCGAGTTCGTGGGACAGCCCCCGCTCGATCAGCCTCGAGCCGAACCCGCGCCGCGACGGCGGGCTGACCGACGGCCCGCCCCTCTCCTGCCAGACCAACCGCAGCCGCGGCTCCGAATCGCTCGCCAAGATTTCCCAACTGACGCTCACCTGCCCTTCTTCGGCGGACAGGGCGCCATATTTGGCGGCGTTGGTCGCAAGTTCCCCCAAGGCCATGCCCAGCGCCACCGCCGCCTTCGGTGACACCCGCACGTTGGGCCCCGCCAGGTGGAAGCGGGAGTCATCAGAGCCTTGATGCGCCCTGACGTGCTCGGTCACCAGATCACGCACGGACGCGCCCGCCCAAGCGTTCTGGGTCAAAAGGTCATGGCTGTGCGACAGCGCCGCGACCCGGACGTTGAAGGCCTCGACGAATGCTGCGGGACCATGCTCTGATCGCTGGGTCTGCATGGCCAACGACTGCACGGTGGCCAGGGTGTTCTTCACCCGATGGTTCAGCTCATGCACCAGCAAGGTCTGCCGCTCTTCCGCCGCCTTGCGCTCACTGATATCGCGCACCGAGTCCTGTATCCCATAGGGGGCGCCGGACGCATCGAACAGAACCTTGGGCAGGCCTTCGATCCACGCCCAGTGGCCATCGCAGTGGCGAGCGCGAACCTGGATTGGAACCGGCGCAGCGTCAGGGCCGGCAGCGGCGAGCGCCGTGACCGCTTCCACAATACCGGACACATCGTCTGGGTGAATCAGGTTCAGCATCGTCGTGCCGGTCATCTCCTCCGGCGTGTGGCCCAGCATCCGCTGGCAGGCTTGGGTGATGAACGTGATATGCCCCTTGAGGTCCATCTGGATGATCAGGTCGGTGACGTTTTCGGCCAGCAGGCGATAGCGCGCCTCGCTCTGGCGCAGCACCTGCTCGGCCCGCTTGGCCACAGTCACGTCCAGGAACACGCCGACCACTGCGCACACTGCCCCGTTGGCGTCGCGTTCGGCCGTCGAGCGCGACATCACATGGCGAACTTCGCCGCCGGGGCGGATAACGCGCAAATCGCGAGCGAACGATGCGCCCTCGCTAGCCGAGGACTCAAAGTCCACCTTCGCCTGCGCCCGGTCGTCCGGATGCAGTCGGTCTAACGCCGCCGCCATCGAAGGGACGCCCTCGGCCGGATCGAAGCCATAGATGCGGTACATCTCTGCAGACCATACGCCTTCGTCGGTTCTCACGTTGCGCCGCCAGTGTCCGACGCCGGCGATATCTTCAGCCATCTCGGCCCAGCGCTGGTTCTGGAGTTCGCGCACCCTGGCGGTCTCGACACGGAGCTGCTGCTCCATCAGCAGGGCCTCGTGGGCGAGCCTCTCCTGCAGCAGCGTGGCGGCCTCGGCTTCAAGCCTCTCGTTTTTGATGACCGCCTGCCGGAATATCGACACAGCGCGAGCCATGTCGCCGATTTCATCGCGGCGGTCCTCGGCCGGCGTCTCGACAGAATGGTCACCGCCGGCCAGCCGCAGCATGACCCGCGTCATGGCCGCCACCGGCCGGGCGATCATGTTGGTCAGCAACCAGCCCATCAGTATGGCCAGTGCGATAGCGACAGCCACGCTGGCGGCCAGCACCAGTCCGCCAATGGCGAAAGCCAGGCGTTGCGCGGCGAAGCGGCGCACCAGCTGAACATGCTCCATATCGACAATCGACTGGGCCACCTGGCGCATAGCCGCAAAGCCGCCGATGGCGCTAAGCTCGCGGCGGGCCTTGCCGAGCGTCGCCGGCGAGCGGGCGTCGGCGATCTGGGTGTCGCAATCGGTTTCGAACTGCCCAACCGTCGCGGCGAGCCGCCGGCCTAGCGCAAGCTCGCTTGGGTCGGCGAGCGTCGATTTGAATCGAGCAAACGCCTTGGCATGGTCGGCCTGGAAGTTCCGACGCTGGGCCAGGAACGAGGGGTCTTGGTTGGCCACGAAGCCCCGGACCGCGTTCTGCTCCTCGACCATGGCGGCGATCCCGTCGCGCAAGGCGTCCGTCCGCGATTCGGCCATTTCACCCTCGGCCGTCACCCGATTGATAGAGGTCATGCCCCACCAGTTGGCGAGGCCGCCAGCGCCCACGGTCGCAATCAGCACGGCGAAGGCGACGAAAAGTTTGTGCGAGATCTTGGCGTTCACCAGGGACATCGGCGCCCCTTCGCGAGTCCCACGGCTAAGCAAGCGGCGCTGTCCTTCGCCCATTGCAGGATGCGCGGCCCGCAACAGGCGAATAGATTTGAACTTTGGAGCGACCAGGCGACGAATCCCACCTCTGCAGGCACACAAATCAAGCGCGTCACAAACCCCAAGTTGAGCGGTTCGGATATCGGTATGCGCCTGTTACTAGGTAGAGTCCTAGCGACATTCGCAGGATAAAAGCATCACCCGCAACGCCTGGGCTTTCCGCCACCTCGGATGAGCAAACGCCCCGATTTTTGAGTTGTCCAGACAATTCGTTCACCGCGAGATCTTACCGACATCGTGCACAGGCCACACCACGTCCAGGCATTGACGTCACGCTCCGAACCGCCTAATTCGCCCCCGCGTCAGGTCCCCGCAAGGGGTGAAAAGGGAACTCGGACGAGCGATCCGGGCTGCCCCCGCAACTGTAGTTGGCGAGCCCGCGCATCAAAGGCCACTGGACCTTCACCTTAGGGTGAAATCCGGGAAGGCGATGCGCAACGGCGAAGACCCACGAGCCAGGAGACCTGCCTGACGCGGTCGTCCTTCGTCCGGCCGGGGTGCGCCGAACGAACGGGATTCCCCGCGTGGCGACGCGTGAATTGAACCGTCGCAATCCCCGGGGGGACCCCATGACCAGACCAATAGCCTTATTCAAATCCTCTATTCTCGCCGCCGCCGCGCTCGCCGCACCCGGCCTCGCGTCCGCCCAGCAGGCCGCCGGCGCCGACGAGATCGTCGTGGTGGCCAACCGCGCGCCCGATCCTCAGTCCAAGATCGGGGTCTCGGTCTCCGTGCTTGACGCGGGCGCCATCCAGGCCAGTCAGGCGACGGTCTTGTCCGACCTGCTGGAACAGGTTCCCGGCGTCAGCGTCTCGCGCAGCGGCGGCGAGGGGCAACCGACCTCGATCTTCATCCGCGGGGCGGATTCCGACCAGACCCTTGTGCTGATCGACGGCATCCCCCTGACAGATCCTGGCCAGACCGCCGGCGGGCTCGACTTAAGCAATCTGTTGGCGGGCGACATCGACCATGTCGAAGTGTTGCGCGGCGCGCAGTCGACCCTATGGGGCAGCCAGGCCATGGGCGGGGTGATCAACATCGTCACCGCCGAACCCACCCAGACGCTCGGTGGGTCCGCCAGCGCCGAAGGCGGATCGCGGGGCACGCAGTACTACCGCGCCGGCGTCGGCGGGACAGCGGGGCCGCTGAGCCTGCGCCTGGCCGGCGGCTACTACGCCACCGACGGGATCTCGGCTTTTGACCGGGCCCTCGGCGGACGCGAGCGGGACGGATTCGACAACTCGGCCTTCAGCGGCCGGCTGGGCTACGCCTTCACGCCAGACATACAGTTGGACCTGCGCGGCTACGTCACCCACAGCGACGCCAATTTCGACGGCTTCCCGCCCCCTAATTTCATATTTGGGGATGACGCCGAATTTGGGAACACCGATCAGTATATCGGTTATGGCGGCCTGAATGTCGGCCTGTTCGGCGGACTCTTGAAGAACCGCATCGCAGTGCAATACACGGACATCGATCGCCGGCTGTACGATCCGAGCCTCGGCTCGAATGACGAGACCTTCTACAGCTACGGCGCTGTTGCGCGCTTCGAATACCAGGGGACCTTGCGGATCGCGGACGGCTATAGGGCCGTCTTCGGCGCCCAGCATGAGCGCTCCAGCATCTCCACCGGCGCCCCGGCCTACTTCTCCGCGCCCCTGAAGGCTCATGCAGACATCGACAGCGGCTACGCCCAGATCGGGGGTGAGGTGGTCACGGGCCTGAACCTGACCGCCGGCGCGCGCTATGACGATCGCAGCGCGTTTGGCGGCCACGCCACCGGCCAGGCCTCCGCCGCCTGGTCGCTGAACGATGGAAATACGGTCCTGCGCGCCAGTTTCGGACAGGGGTTCAAGGCGCCCTCGCTTTACCAACTCTACAGCGCCTATGGCAGCCAGACGCTGAAACTGCCGTCTTTGCGTCCAGAGACGGACAACAGCTGGGATCTTGGGGTCGAGCAGCATTTCTGGAGCCGCCGGGCGATGCTGTCGGCCACCTATTTCGGCCGCGATACGCGAGACCTGATCGCGTTCGACGGGCAGTTGCGCGGCGCGCCCAACGGCGGCTACACTAACATTGGCCGCGCCAGCGCAGAAGGAGTCGAGGTCCAAGCCAGCGCACGGCTAACGTCGGCGCTCAGCCTATCGGCCAACTACACCTATACCGACGCCGAGGACCTCGCCAACCATAAGGCCCTGCCGCGCCGGCCCCGCAACACCGCGAACCTCGCCGCGACCTACGTCTGGCCGACGCGGCTGACCACGGCCCTGGCGGTCCGCTACGCCGGACCGAGCCACGACGAAGCCTTCGACGCGTCCTTCAACATCATCCCGGTGGTCCTGAAACCCTACACCGTCGTCGACCTCCGTGCCTCATACCCGATCACGAACAGGTTCGAGGTCTATGGCCGGGTCGAGAACCTGTTCGACGAGCACTACGAGACCGCCTACCAGTACGGCAGCCTCGGCCGGGGCGGGTTCCTGGGCTTGCGGGCGGCGTTCTAAGTTCCCCTGGCTGAGTTGCCCTGGCGGCGCCCGGCCCAGCGCTCGGCACCGCCAGGTTGTGACCTTAGCCGTGACTGGCGTCATAGCGGCGCCTAAGTCTGGCCTTTAGACCCCCTTACGCAGTCGGGACGTTATCGTCACCGCCGAAAGGGGACGCTATGGGATCCGCAAACGGGGGCGAGTTCGAGGAAACTTGGCGGCGGGCGGTCGAAATCGCCCTTTGCCTCCTGATGCTGGCCTTCTTCGCCCCGTTGATGGCGGTCACCGCGATCGCGATCAAGCTGGACGACGGGGGTCCGATCCTGTTCGCCCACCGCCGCATCGGCCGGGGCGGGCGCTCCTTCGGATGCCTGAAGTTCCGCAGCATGGCGGTCGACGCCGAGGCCCAGCTGCAGGCCCACCTGGCCCGCGATCCCCAGGCGCGGGCCGAGTGGGAACGGGACCACAAGCTGACCAACGATCCTCGCATCACGGCGGTCGGCCAGTTCCTGCGCCGGTCGAGCATGGACGAGCTGCCCCAGCTGTTCAACGTCCTGCGCGGCGAGATGAGCCTGGTGGGGCCCAGGCCGATCGTGCAGGCGGAGGCGGCGCGCTACGGCCGCTATTTCGCCGACTATTGTCGGGTGCGGCCGGGCATTACGGGCCTGTGGCAGGTCAGCGGCCGCAGCGATCTGCGCTATCGCCGGCGTGTGGCCCTGGACGTGGCCTATGCGCGCTCGCGTTGCCTGGGCCTGGACCTTCGGATCCTCTTGGCCACGGCGCCCGTGGTTCTGGGCCGGCGCGGCGCCCGCTGAGGTCAACGGACTGGCCGCCGCGCCCAGGGCGACCAGGATGGCGCTCTGCGGCAAGGGCCTCCCAGCGCCCCGATCAGGCCTGGTTGTCACCCAAGGATCCCGGGCTGATGGCCACCACTTTCAGCGCGGGGCGATCAGGCGGGGCGGGCTCGCGGAGCGTGGAGCCTTGGGTTGCTCGCGATCGCGCCGCGAGAGTCCGCGGGCCGAAAGGGCCGCCTGCACCCACAGGGCTATCATCGGAAGCCACAGCACCCAGCCAAAGGGAATATCCTTATGCATCCCGAATAGCTCTTCCATCGCACCGCTCCTTGAGAAATCCATTATGCTGCGGGGGATATTGCCGCCCTGCCCTCTTCGTGACAAAGCGGTTCTCCTGCTCTATACATAAGGCTTCCTTATGTTTGATCCCCTCGCCACCCTGCCGCTCAGCGCCATTCGCGTATTCGAGGCCGCCGCGCGCCTGAAGAGCTTCACCCGCGCCGCCGATGAACTCGGCATGACCCAGGCGGCGGTCAGCTGGCAGGTGAAGGCGCTGGAGCGACGCCTGGGCCAGCCCCTGTTCCGCCGCCTGCCGCGCGAGGTCGCGTTGACCGCGGCGGGCGAGCGGCTCGCGCGGGCGGCGACCGAGGCGGTCGGCCTGCTGCGCGCGGCCCTGGCTGACCTGATCGAGACCGACGAAGGGGTTCTGTCGATCACGACATTGCAGTCCCTGGCCACCCAATGGCTAGCGCCGCGCCTGGGCGCCTTCCAGCTGGATCACCCGAAGATCGCCGTGCGGCTGGAGACGGACGGCCGCGTCGCGGATCTGGTCCGCGAGCCGTTCGACGTGGCCATCCGCTCCGGCCATGGCGATTGGCCTGGCCTGGAGAGCATCTATCTGTTCGACGCCAGCCTCACCCCGCTCTGTTCCCCGGCCCTGCGCGAAGCGCTCGGCGGCCTGGAACGGCCCAGCGACCTTCTGGCCGCGCCGCGCGTGGGGGCGGATGCGGACTGGGCGGCCTGGTTCGTCGAGGCGGGCGTCGAGCCCCCCTGCGAACGCGGCGAATCCCGGCTGATCGCCGACCTGCAGACCGTGGAGGTCGCCTCGGCCCTCTCAGGCCAGGCCGTCGCCCTGGGCTCACCGGCGCTCTATTCCGCCGAGCTTACGCAACAGCGCCTGGTCCAGCCGTTCGAGACCACCTGGCGCCATAGTCAGGGCTATTGGCTGGCCTATCCGAAGGAGCGGCGCAGGGCCGTCAAGATCGCCGCCTTCCGGGAATGGCTGCTGGCCTGCATCGCCGCCGATCCGGCGGTGATGCGTCACGCCATAGCGGGGACTACCAGCCGGCGAGCGTGAGCGCGTCCGTGAAGCGGGCCAGGTCCTCGGGCTTGGCGAACGGGTGGCCGGCCCTCAGCACGGGCGGCGGATAGTTGGGCAGCAATCTGCGCCCCTCGGCCAGGGCGTCCCGCGCCGCCGGGATCTTGCCGGCGCCGGCGAGGCAGGCGGCCAGGGTGTAGTGGTGGAAGAAGAAGTCGGGCCGCCGCGCGCATGCTCCCGCCGCTTGCTCCACCGCCTCGTCATGCCGGCCAGCCAGGAAATAGGCGATGGCCTTGGCCCGGAAATAGAGGCTGAGGTGCGGATCCGACGGGGAGTAGGCCATGGCCTGGTCGAGATGCCGAACAGCCAGGTCGGTCTCGCCTGAAAACGCCATCAGCCGCCCGATTTCGCCGATGGCCTGGGCGAAATATGGGTTGAGTTCCAGGGCGTGGCGCTGTTCGGCCAGGCCCGCCTGCAACTGGCCGGTCAGGGAAAGGGCTACGCCATAGGTGAAATGGGCGAAGGCGTCGCCGGCGTCGAGGCGAACGGCCCTCAGCGCCAACCGCGTGGCCTCGGTGATCGCCCCGTCCAGATTGGGCGACCAGCCTGACCAGACCTCGCCGAAATAACAGTGGGCCAGGAGAGCGAGGCTCGGCGCGTCCTCCGGCCGAAGGGCCAGGGCCTGGGTCAGGAGCTTCTGCGCCGCTTGAGTATGTTTATGCGTGCCGCGCCAGAAATGCCAGCGGGCCCGCAGGTAGAGATCCCAATGCTGCAGGCTGCGCGGGGTGTTACGCACCGCCTGCTGCTCCTCGCGATCTAGCAGCACTGGGGCCAGGGTCGAGGCCATGGCGCCGGTGATCTCGTCCTGGATCGCGAACAGGCCCTCAATCGCCCGGTCGTATCGCGCCGACCACACCGACTCGCCCTTGTGCCCATCGACCAGCTCGACCGAAATCCGGATCTGCGGGCCGATGCGGCGCATGCGTCCCAGAAGCAGGTAGCGCACCTCGAGTTCGGCGCAGACCTTGGCTGCGTCGGCGGCGTCGGCCAGATAGCGGAACGAGGAGTGACGCGAGGCCACGAACAGCCACTTGTTATAGTTCAGGCCGACGATGATGTCCTCAGCCAGCCCCTCAGCGAGATAGGCCTCGTCGCTGCTCGCGCCGGAGACGACGAACGGCAGCACGGCGATCGACGGCCGCTCGATGATCGCGTCTCCGACCGGCGCGGGTGTGAGGGCCGCCGCCCCCTCGCCAAATTCGCTGACCCGCCAGGTCCGCACGGGCGCACGCACGCCCTTGATCTGCTGAAAACCGAGGTCGTCGAAACTGGCGATCACGCGGCCTTCGATGGACTCGCGCACCGTGTCGGAAATCTGGATCGTGTCCGCCTCGGCCGTCTGCTCCAGCCTTGCGGCCAGATTGACGCTGGTCCCGAGCAGCGTGTCGGCCGCCACCGTGACCTCGCCCTGGTGCACCCCGATGCGGAAGCTGAGCCGGCGATCCAGGGGTCGGTGTTCGTTGATCCGCTGCGCTTCGGCCAAGAAGACCAAGCTGCAGGACACCGCGTCGACGGCGTCGGCGAATTCGAGCAAGGCGCCGTCGCCGCGCAAAGCCACGACCCGCCCACCGCGCTCAGCGACCAGGACGGCGAGCTGCGCGTGCAACCGGCCTAGCGCGTCGAGCACCCCCGCCTCATCGACCTCGGCGTGACGGCTGTATCCCACCAGATCAGTGAAGACGATCGCGCAGCGCCGACGGCCCGTCGTAGACGGCGCCGAGGTCCTGACGGCAGATCCGCGTCCAGCCAGCTGCAAAGCCCACCCCAATCGACGCGGAGTCACCGCGCCGATCCCAACCTACACCAATTCAGCGGCGGAGAAGCGCCGCCCAAGCGAATTTCTTTACAACCATCAACCCTTAGGCCCCTCACCACAACACGGAAGAACCAACCTCCGGCTGCACCAGCCCGGCGGAATAGTGACCTGCGTCACCCCCTTACCGTTGCAGCCGACCTAAGCTTAGCGCCTCCGCCAAGCCCTGTAGCCTGGGGTCATGCCCCTTGGTTGCAGCGCAACAAATATCAGCATTATCGCAGAGGGCCAAGCATGGCGAACGGCGCCGAGGTGCAAAAGATCGCCATCCTGGGGGGCGGCGTCGCTGGCCTCGCCACAGCGTTCGAGCTGACCAGCCAGCCCGACTGGGCGTCGAAATACGACATTACGCTCTATCAGATGGGCTGGCGGCTGGGCGGCAAGTGCGCCACCGGTCGCGGCGACAACGGCCGCATCCAGGAACACGGCATTCACGGCTTCCTGGGTTCCTACCACAACACCCTGCCGATGATGGTGCAGTGCTACGAGGAGTTGGGTCGACCCAAGGGAACGCCCCTGTCCAGCTTCGACACCGCGTTCGACGCCCAGAGCGCGATCCTGATGTGGGAGTGGATCGACGGGGGCTGGAAGCCCTGGTCGATGGTCTATCCGACCAATGACGACTGGCCCGACCAGCCGCAATCCGAGTGGTCGCCCCAGGCCATGTTGCGCCGGCTGCTGAACGCCGCGGCCCTCGCCATCGAAGAAGCGGCCGAGGCCTTGGCGCAGGACGCGGGTCACCTGCTCGATCCCTTGCGCGCCCTGTTCAAGGCGCTGGACGAGGGATTGCAGGCCCTGGCCGAGCGGCTCGACCTGGATGGACTGATCAATGGCCTGGAACAGCTCTGGAGCTACCTGAAGGACTGGCTGGCTGAACATCTGCCGGCCGATCTCCGCCGGCTCTACCTGCTGCTCGACTACATCTTCACCCTGGTGCGGGGCGCCCTGGCGGACGATGTCCTCAACAAGGGCTTCGATTTCCTGGACGACGAGAATTTCGACGCCTGGTTGCGCCGGCACGGCATTGACGAGCGCACCTTGAACTCGCCCCTGGCCCTGAACACCATCAACCTTTCCTATCAATATCCGATGAGCGACAGCTCGCAGCCGCCCCAGACGGGCGCGGGCTGCTACCTGCACTGGACCCTGCGCGCCTTCGACTTCCGCGGCGCCTTCGGCTTCCTGTTCAAGGCCGGAACTGGTGAAACGATCATCCAGCCCCTGTACGAGCTGCTCGCCAGGCGGGGGGTCAAGTTCGCCTTCTTCCATAAGATCGAGACGCTGCGCCTGGACGAGGCGAAAACCTCGGTGGCGGCGATCGAGATCGGCTTGCAGGCGACCATCAAGCCCGATCTGGCGGCCTATTCGCCGCTGAAGCGGATCAAGGACCTGGACTGCTGGCCGGCCGAGCCGCTCTACGACCAACTGATCGAGGGCGAGGCGCTGAAGGCGCAGGGGATCGACCTGGAATCCTATTGGACGCCCTGGGAGCCGGTGGCGCACAAGACACTGAAAGCGGGCGAGGATTTCGACAAGGTGGTGTTCGCCATCTCCATCGGCGCGGTCCCGCACCTGTGCGGCGAGCTATTGGATGCCAGCGGCGCCTGGCGGGACATGGTCGCCCACATTCCGGCCCTGACTACCCAGACGGCGCAGGTCTGGTTGTCGCGCACGACCAAGCAGATGGGGGCGAGCTTGCCGCCGGACGGCAGCGGCGTGATCATCAGCGGCACCTATGCCGGCCCCCCGGACGGCCAGGTGGACTTCACCGGCCTGATCGCCTTCGAGGACTGGCCGGCGGACCTGTCGCCTCAGGCGCTCTGGTATTTCTGCGGCCTGATGCCCGAATGGGAACCACAGCCGCCGTTCAGCGACCACGACTATCCCCGCCGCCAGAGCGCCCGGGTGCGTGACCAGTTCATCCAGTACCTGCAAACCAATATCGGGCCCCTGCTGCCCTTGGCGTCCACAGGCGCCACGCGGCCGCCCGGCGACCCGGCGGGCCTCGATTTCGACCTGCTTGTCGATGCGTCTGAGAGGGAGGGCGTGGCGCGGTTCGCCAGCCAATTCTGGCGCGCCAACATCGACCCCACAGAACGCTATGTCGCCTCCCCGCCGGGCAGCACCCAATACCGGCTCAAGGCCTGGGAATCAGGCTTCTCCAACCTGATCCCGGCCGGCGATTGGATCTATACCGGCCTCAATGTGGGCAGCGTCGAAGGCGCCGTGATGGGCGCCCGCCTGGCCAGCCACGCGGCCAGCGGCGCTCCGCCGCTTGAGAACATTGTGGGGTATCCGACGGGTCGGGCCGGTGATCCGTAAGCTCTTGGTTGGTTTAAATTCCCGCTCATCCCGGCATTCGCCGGGATGAGCGGGTTTCAATTGGATCTACAGTGGCCCGCGGCCCCCAACCTCACAAACGCCAACGGGGATGAGGGACCAGCGCGATCCCTCATCCCCTCGCCCGCATCGCGGGCGGCCCCTCCTTCCCCCAAACGGGGGGTAGGAAACCGAATGTTCTTTCGATCTACCGCCGCCGCGACCGCTGGGTCAGGGCCGCCAGGGCCGGACGGTCGACGACGCGGGTGCCGGTGCGGCCGATCTCAATCCAGCCCCTGGCGCGCCAGACGGCCAGGGTCTTGTTGACCCGCTCTCGCGAAGCGCCGATCAGCCGGGCCAGTTCGCCCTGAGGCTGGGTGACCGGCGCGTCGCCGGCTTGCAACAGGAGGCGGGCCAGCCGGCCCGGCAGATCGATCAACGCGGTCTCTTCGACGCGGGCGTCGGTCGAGCGCAGCCGCGAGGCCAGGACGGACAGCAGGGCCAGGGCGCCCGCAGGCTCTTCCCTCAGGGTCTCGAGCACACTGTCGCGGCGGATCTTGAACAGGGTGGTGCGGCGCATGGCGGTGACGTCAGCGGACCGGGGACCGCCGTCGATGACCGCGACCTCGCCAATCAAGGCGCCGGCGCCCAGGGACGCCAGCCAGACATCACGGCCGTCGGCGTCCGAGGCGACCACCTCCAGCTCACCTGAAAGCACCAGGAAGCAGGCGTCTCCGGCGTCGCCGCGAGAGAACAGCCGCACACCCTTGCTCAGGGTCAGGGTGGTTCCATCGCGAAGAAGCTGCGCGCGCCGCCCGGGGGATAGCACCGAGAACACCGAGCTGGTCCCCAGGAGCGTCGAGGCTTCGTCGAGCACGCCCAAGCGTTGAGGCCTCCTGCGCCGATCGCGATTGAACTGACTTTGTGTAGACGGACTTAAGGCGTTCATAGCCCCCCTCCATCAGAACAAGGTCGCCCAGAGAAGTCCAGGCGAGCGCCGATGTGACGCAACAGTCATACGCAGGGGCGGTTCGGGTGGATGTGACCAATGTCACATCAGATGCCCGAATTGGTGAATTCCCGGCTGGAATCGCCTTGAGAATCAGGGACGAGGGCCGAGCCCTACTGAGTCTCGATCATCTCGGAGGTGATGCGATAGTCGCCGTCCAACCAGGAGACGATCTCCTGCGCGCCGGGATGGTCGAAGTCGCCGTAGCGCTCGCGAAGGCGCAGGGCCGCCGGACCCAGCCGATCGCGGCCGGCGTCCTGCAAGAGGGAGATGTGACGATGGACGAGGAAGGCCAACTCCTCGCCCAGCACCTCAGTCGCGGCTTTCAGGAAAGCGCGGCCATACTGATAGCCGTCGCCTGCACGATAGCTCTCGACCAGGGTCAGGGCGGGGATGCGCGACAGCACCGGCTGCAGGGCCGGATTGACCCCATGTGCGCTAAGATAGGGGCCGATCGACGCCGGCCGACCGGTCATGGCCCGCAGGTGGAGATAGGGCGACATCAAGGGCCCGTCATTGACCGGATAGTTGTCCCACAGGAACGGCTTGCGCCGCAGAGTCTCGGCCACCCGGGCCAGGTGGGCGGTCCCGTATTCCCGGGAACAGACCTCTTCCCCGGTCCAGAGCACCTCCACCTTGGGATCGAGGGCGACGCCCAGGTCTTCGAGGTAACCCCGCGGGCGCTCGCCGAAGGCCCGGTCCAGGGCCGGATCGTCGGTATAGTAGGTCGGGCAGACGATCACCCGCGTCGCCCGGCTGCGCTCGGCGATCCAGTGGACAATGCGAACCTGGGAGACCGCCAGGTCCGGCGCATCGCCGCGCATGTCGTCGAACAGGACGCCCAGATCGTCGATGCCGATGGTGTCGAGGAAGGCCACCTTGTCCGCCAGGGCCGCCTGGGCGTCGGCGTCGAAGTTGCGATAGACCTCGAACGGGCTGAGCCCGACCCCAAACCGCATGCCATGCCGGCGACATTGGTTCGCCAGGCTAATCAGATGGTCAGCGGAGGCCTGCGGATGGTCCTCACGCCAGCGGCGCCGCAGGAAGCGATCGGCCTTGGGCGCATAGAAATAGAATCCGTAGCCGCGCGGCGCCAGGAAGGCGACCTGCTCCTCCCGCGCCGCCCAACTCCACGGCGGGCCGTAGTAGCCTTCCAGGATGCCCAGCTCCACGCTCATCCGATCGTCCCCTCGCGGCTTGATGACGATGGGGCGCCGCCGCGTCCATGGCAACGCTTTGCAACCGAACCGCTAATCCCGGACGAAGAAAGTATGACCCGCATTTTGGGCTCTGATTAGGCCAGTCGGTAACGATGCCGATACAGTGACCCGGGACACTTTTCCTAAAGGTGGTATTGCAGCTATAGCGGGCGCAATGCGGGGCCGAGCGCTTCCAACAGCGCCGGAGTCCACGCCACGGTCGCTTGGTCCCGGCGCGCGCCGACCGCGGCGAGGCCGGACAGGCGTGCGAGGCTGGCAAGAGTCTCGTTGAACGGCGTCCCCGCCCCCGCCGATTCACTGACCGCCAGGGCGGAGAGCGGCAGGCCGGCGGTGCGGATCACGGCGGCGGCGGTCAGGGTGTGGCTGATCGATCCGAGATAGCTTCCACCCACCAGCAGCACCGGGACGCTCAGGGCGGCCATCCAATCGAGATTGGTGGTCACGGGGGAGAGCGGCGACATCACTCCGCCGACGCCCTCGATCAGCAGCAGACTGTCCTTCGCCGCCGCGATCCGCTGGCGACACAGGCTGACAATGCCGTCGAAATCGATGGCGGCGCCTTCGCGCGCCGCGGCCATGTCCGGCGACAGGGGCGCGCGGTAGCGCCAGGGCGAGATCGCCTCCAGGGCACCTATGTCCAGCGGCCGGTCCAGGGCCTGCAGCAGGCGGCCAGGGTCGCTGTCGGCCCAGTCGTGGGGGTCAAAGCCGCTGACCAGCGGTTTCAGCGCCTCGACGGGGCGGCCCTGCGCGCGCAAGGCCCGGATCAGCCCCGCGGTCACGTGGGTTTTGCCGACGTCGGTGCCGGCGCCGGCGACGAACAGGGCGGGCATCAGGCGGCCCTGGCCATCAGCGGCCGGACCGCGGCGACCAGGCGGGCGACGTCGTCTTCGCTGTGGCCCGCGGTGAACGCGATGCGCAGGCGCGCCGTGCCGGCGGGCACGGTCGGTGGGCGGATCGCCACCACCAGGAAGCCCTGAGCCTCCAGCCGGCGCGAGGCGGCCAGAGCGTCCTCGGCCCCGCCGATGATCAGCGGCGTGATCGGGCTCTCGGCCGGCGACAGGCCCAAAGCGGCGGTGAAGGCCCGCGCATTGGCCAGCGGGCGGGCGATCAGGTCGGCGTCGGCCTGGATCACGTCCAGCGCCGCCAGGGCCGCGGCGATGGCCGAGGGTGGCGGGGCGGTGGAATAGATCACCGTGCGCGCGCGGGTCTTGAGCAGGTCGACCACCGGCTGGCTGGCGCAGACATAGGCGCCGTAGGAGCCAATGGCCTTGGACAGAGTGCCCATCTGCAGCGGGATGCGCGCGCCTGGGAACAGGGCCGCCGAGCCGCGCCCCTCGGCCAGCACCCCGATCCCGTGGGCGTCGTCGCTGAGCAGCCAGGCGTCATGGGCCAGGCACGCGTGCGACAGGGCGTCCAGCGGGGCCAGGTCGCCGTCCATCGAGAACACCCCATCGGTGGCCACCAGGGCGCGGCCATGGCCGGCGCGGTGTTGGGCCAGTTTCCGCGTGAGGTCCTCTGCGTCATTATGGCGGAAGGCTGCGACCCGCGCGCCGGACAGCTTGGCGCCGGCCCAGATACAGGCATGAGCCAGTTCGTCGACCAGCACCAGATCGTCCTCCCCGACCACGGTCGGGATCAGGCCGGCATTGGCCAGATAGCCAGAGCCGAACAGGCAGGCGGCCTCGGTTCCCTTGAGGCGCGCCAGCCGGCCCTCCAGCTCGGCCAGCAGCGGATAGTCTCCTGTGACCAGCCGCGAGGCGCCGGCGCCGGCGCCGTATTGCTCCACCGCCGCAGCAGCGGCCGCCTTCACCGCCGGATGGTGCGACAGGTTCAGGTAGTCGTTGCAGGAAAAGGACAACAACCGCCGCCCGCTCCGCTCCACCCACAGTCCGTCCAGCCGCCGCGTGGGCGCCAGGCGCCGGCGCAGGGAGCGCGCCTCCATCGCTTCAAGCTTGGTTTCGGCGAAGCGCGTGAGACTGTCCATGCCGTACCTTTCCGATTGCCAACAGGCCGTAAGCCTCTAGCAAGGCGCGCTCGTCCGTTGAAGCCGCCACCGCTGCGGCAGGAGACTGATATGACCAACGACACCGCCCCCCCGGCCTGGCTCACGCGCGGCCAGGGCCATGTCTGGCGGCCCTATTGCCAGATGAAGACCGCGCCGCAGCCCTTGCCCGTGGCCCGCACCGAGGGCGCGCGGCTGATCCTGGAGGACGGGCGCGAGCTGATCGACGGCATCGCCTCGTGGTGGACCGCCTGCCATGGATATAGCCACCCGCACATCCGCGCCGCGGTCCAGGCCCAGCTGGAGCGGGCGCCGCACGTGATGTTCGGCGGCTTGGCGCACGAGCCGGCCTATCGCCTGGCCGAGCGCCTGGCGGCCCTGCTGCCAGGCGACCTGAACCACGTGTTCTTCGCCGAATCCGGCTCTGTCTCGGTCGAGATCGCCATGAAGATGGCGCTGCAGTTCCAGATCAACCGCGGGATCGAGGGGCGGACGCGGTTCCTGTCCTTCCTCGGCGGCTATCACGGCGACACCCTGGCGACCATGACCATCTGTGACCCGGAAGAGGGCATGCATTCCCTGTTCGCCGGTGTCATGCCGGCCCAGCACGTGCGCGCCCTGCCGACCGACGACGCCCGCGAGGCCGAGCTGAACGCCTTCCTGGAAGGCCACGGCCACGAAATCGCCGCCATGATCGTCGAGCCGCGGGTCCAGGGCGCCGGCGGCATGCTGTTCCACGACGACGGGGTGCTGCGCCGGCTGAGGGCGCTGGCCGACCGCCACGATGTGCTCTTGATCTTCGACGAGATCTTCACAGGCTTCGGCCGCACGGGCGCCCTCTTCGCCTGCCTCGGAGCGGACGTGATTCCCGACATCATCACCCTGTCCAAGGCCCTGACCGGTGGCACCCTGCCCCTGTCGGCGGCGGTGGCGTCCTCGCGCGTGTTCCAGGCCTTCTGGTCCGACGATCCGGGCGCGGCCTTGATGCACGGGCCCACCTACATGGCCAACCCCCTGGCCTGCGCCGCCGCCAACGCCTCGCTGGACTTGTTCGAGACCACCGACTGGGCCTGCGACGTCACACGGATCGACGCGGCCTTGCGCCAAGGTCTCGAGCCCTGCCGCCATCTGCCGGGCGTCATCGATGTCCGGGTGCGCGGCGCGATCGGCGTCGTCGAATGCGACAGGCCGGTGGCCGTCGGCGCCCTCTGCGCCCGCTTCGCCGAGCGCGGCGTCTGGATCCGGCCGATGGGCAAGGTGATCTACCTGACCCCGCCGTTCGTGGTCAGCGATGCGGAGTTGGCGCGATTGACGGGGGCGATCGTGGCGGAGGTGGCGGCGGGGGTTTGAGAGGGTGGGGTGACTGCTGTCGACCCCGATCCGGACTTCCCGATTCTCCTTGACCATCCTCATTCACCCGCTCGTCCCGGCGAAGGCCGGCCAGATCGTAAGGCGCGGCGCTCGGGGATTGGAGCTGTAGCCGAGGCATTCCGGAGCAAGACGAGGTCTTGAAAACTCAATCATCCGGCGCTCCATGATCTGGCCTTCGCCGGGACGAGCGGAATGAGGGGGGCGAGGTCTCATCTCCACCCTGAGCGGCCGACGGCCAACGTTATGATTGATGCAGGTAACCCTTCCCGAGCGGGCCCAAGATCCGGCGCGGCGGGACGCTGTGCGGTGGATCGAGCCGGGAGCCTGCGTCAGTCTCCCAATCCGGCGCAGGTAAGCGGCGTCGAGGTCTCGGTCCCGTCCAAGTCGCGGAGGATCAAGCGTTTACGATCGGAAGATACGTGCAGGTCCCGACGCAGTGGCGGCAGGCGCTCGACGGCGCGCACAGTCGCATCGTTGACGATGAGCCGGGCGGTTTGACGCGTGTCGGGGTCATAGCGGGCTATGACCCTTCGCTCGCCGGTCCGCCAGTTGAGGACCTGAGCTTCATCCCCCGTCCAGAAGTAGAGCTCTGCGCCCTGGACCCCATAGAAGTGCTTTATCGCGCTGAGTTGGCTGTATTGACCGCTCGCTCTGCGGATCCATAACTCGTTGCCGCCTGCGGCCTGGGCGCCGAGAAGCAGCGTACCATCAGGGTCAATGACCCGGACGTCGCCGAACTCTGGCGATCCAAGCGTGCGGCCGCGCGCCGACAAATCCGCTTTCAAATCTGGATATCGCAAGATGCGCCCGTCGCGCCAGGCGATGCGCCACCATTGGGCGGCGGACGCTTGAGAGGTGGAGGCCTGGACACTGCGGACCACAAGCACGTGATCCGGGTCGGTGTCGACAAGGTGCAGTGAAAGGCTGGCGGAGCCATGAACTCCGCTATTCCCGAGCCGCTGGAGAATGCGCGGGCTATCCCCCTTCACCCCAACGGTGGCTATGACCGCGCTGTCCCTCACATATCGCGGAACGCCGCCGTCCGGAAACGCGGCAATCCCGACCGCGGGACGATAGCGCAGGGTCTGGCACGCAAGGGCGACCGTCTGCTGGTCTGGCAACAGTAAGGCGGACTGAACGCCGCTTTGGTCGGTGACCGGACCATAGGAACAGCCGGCGGCCGTCAGCAGCACGGCAAATAAGGCGCCGCACGGGGAAGCGGCCATGAGCCCGCTCTGGCGGCGAGAGACCTCGCAGCGGTCGGCGGCATGCTTCACCTGAAAATGAAACATCCCCGGCCTTCTCACGACGGCGCCTGCGGAGCCAAGCTAACCTGCCGGCTCGCGGGCGCCACCGCCTTGACCCCCGCCGCGTTCACCGGCGCGTGGGCGACGTCGGACTCGTCGAACTCCCGCATCCAGCAGGCGAATTCCAGGCAGACGCCGTCGGGATCGAAGAAATAGACCGAGCGCACGAAGACGCCCGGATGCACTGTGCGGCTGACCTGGGTCTCCGAGTTGTCGTGGTTGAGGATCGGCGAGACCTCGATCCCCTTTGATTTCAGCTTCTCATAGTATTCGTCGAATTTTTTTGCCGGCACGTTGAAGGCCACATGGCTCATAGAGCCGTGGGCGGTGACGAAGGCGGGATTGCCCGGCAGGCCGCCGGGGCTGGCGAGTCCGGGGCAGGCCTCGGGCGCATTGGGAAACCAGAAGAAGGCCAGGCTGTCGCCATTGCCGATATCGAAGAAGAAGTGCTGGCCGGAGTTGTTCGGCAGGTCGATGGTCTTGATCAGCGGCATGCCCAGGATGTCGCGGTAGAAGCGCACAGTCCGTTCCATGTCCTTGCAGACCAGGGCCAGATGGTTGATCCCACGGATCTCGAACTCGCTGTTCTGGCGCTTGGCCATCGGCGGCTCCTGGACGGCTTGCAGTTCCCCGCGACCAGTTGAAGCTCCCATCTTCGGTTGGTCAATCGCGTGTGCGCTGCCTCTTTGTGCGCCACCTGCGTCAAGGAAGGGTGGACGGCCTTGTAATGAAGAGAACGCGGGGGCCAATGGAAGAGTTCGCTCGCCAGCCTGGAGTCGATCTTGACCATTATCGCCGCCCTGCATCACGTCACGCGATACCGCTACGACCGCCGCGTCGAACTCGGTCCGCAGGTGGTGCGCCTGAGGCCGGCGCCGCACTGCCGGACCAAGATTCCCAGCTATTCGCTGAAGATCACGCCCGCCGACCACTTCATCAACTGGCAGCAGGATCCGCACGGCAACTGGCTTGCGCGGCTGGTGTTTCACGACCGCACGGAAGAGTTCAGCGTCGAGGTCGACCTGACCGCCGAGATGAACGTGGTCAACCCGTTCGACTTCTTCATCGAGCCGGACGCCGAGGCCCTGCCGTTCACCTACGAGCCTGACCTGGCCAAGGATCTGGCCGCCTATCTGGAGCCGGAAGAGGGCGGGCCTTGGCTGGACGCCTATGTCCGCAACCTGAAAACCCAGGATGTGCGCACCATCGATTTCCTGGTCGGGCTGAATGCAGGCATGCAGCAGCACATCCGCTATGTGATTCGCATGGAGCCGGGGGTGCAGACCCCCGACGAGACCCTCAGCCTGCAATCCGGCTCCTGCCGCGACAGCGCCTGGCTGCTGGTCCAGGTCCTGCGCCGCCTGGGCCTCGCCGCCCGCTTCGTCTCCGGCTACCTCATCCAGCTCAAGGCCGACATCGATCCGGTGGACGGGCCGCAAGGCACGCGCCACGACTTCACCGACCTGCACGCCTGGGCCGAGGTCTATCTTCCGGGCGCCGGCTGGATCGGGCTGGACGCCACCTCCGGCCTCCTCTGCGGCGAAGGCCACCTGCCCCTGGCGGCGACGCCGCACTACCGCTCGGCGGCGCCGCTCAGCGGGATCGTCGAGCCGGCCGGGGTCGATTTCGGCTTCGAGATGTCGGTCTCGCGCCTCGTGGAGCCGGTGCGCATCACCAAGCCGTTCGAGGACGAGCCCTGGCGCGCCCTCGACGCCCTGGGCGAGGCGGTGGATCGCGATCTTCAGGCCCAGGATGTACGCCTGACCCTGGGCGGTGAGCCGACCTTCGTCTCCATCGACGATTTCGAGAGCGAAGAGTGGAACACCGACGCAGTAGGACCGACCAAGCGCGCCTTCGCCGACCAGCTGATCCGCAGGCTGCGCGACCGCTTCGCGCCGGGCGGCATGCTGCACTATGGCCAGGGCAAGTGGTATCCGGGCGAGAGCCTGCCGCGCTGGGCCTTCGGCCTCTATTGGCGCGCGGACGGCGAGCCGATCTGGGGCGAGGCGCGGCTGATCGCCCAAGAGCGCGCCGACGAGACCACCACCGAGGCCGCCGGCGTGGGGCCGCAAGAGACCCGCCGCTTCGCCGAGGCCTTCGCTGAAGGGCTGGGCATCGAGCCGGACTATGTCACGCCCGCCTACGAGGATCCGCTGTTGTGGATGAAGAAGGAAGGCGACCTGCCGGCCAATGTCGACCTGGGCGATCCCAAGATCGACAGCCCGGAGGAGCGCGCCCGCTACCTGCGCGCCTTTGAGGGCGGCCTGTCGGCGCCGACCGGCTTCGTGCTGCCGGTGCAGCGCTGGAACGCCAAGGCCGAGCCGGGTGGCTGGATGAGCGACCGCTGGAAGCTGCGGCGAGGCCGCCTGTTCCTGATCGAGGGCGACTCGCCGGTGGGCCTGCGCCTGCCGCTCGACTCGATCGTCTGGCAGCCGATGGAGGACCGGCCCGGCGTCTGGCCGCGCGATCCGTACGACACGCGCGGCCCCCTGCCGAGCTACGCCAAGCCCGCCGCCAAACCTGCCGCGAAGCCTGAGGCCAAGAAACAGGACTCGCTCGCCGTGACCGCGGCCGAGGGGCCGGCGGCCCAGGTCACGTCGGAGCAGCAGATCGTCGAGGGCGCCGTGCGCACGGCCATGACCTTCGAGTCCCGCGACGGCGTGATCAACGTGTTCATGCCGCCGACCGAAGAGTTGGAGGACTATCTGGAGCTGGTCGCCCAGGTCGAGGCGACGGCGAAGGCCCTCGGCCAGGACGTGCGCATCGAGGGCTATCCGCCGCCCAACGATCCGCGTCTGAACGTGATCAAGGTCACCCCTGATCCCGGCGTGATCGAGGTCAATATCCATCCCTCGACCAGCTGGCGTCAGTCGGTGGACATCACCACCGTTCTCTACGAAGAAGCCCGCCAGCTCCGGCTGGGGGCCGACAAGTTCATGACGGACGGCCGCCATGTCGGCACGGGCGGCGGCAACCACGTGGTGGTTGGCGGGGCGACGCCGACTGATTCGCCGTTCCTGCGCCGGCCGGACGTGCTGAAAAGCCTCCTGCTCTATTGGCAGCGGCATCCATCCCTGTCCTACCTGTTCTCGGGCCTGTTCATCGGCCCGACCAGCCAGGCGCCCCGGATCGACGAAGCGCGGCACGACGCCCTCTATGAGCTGGAGATCGCCCTCGGCCAGATCAGCCAGCCCGGCGAAGGCGAGGCGACGGCGCCCTGGCTGGTGGACCGGCTTTTGCGCAATCTTCTGGTCGACGTCAGCGGCAACACCCACCGCACCGAGATCTGCATCGACAAGCTCTATTCCCCCGACGGGCCGGCCGGCCGCCTGGGCCTAGTGGAATTCCGGGGCCTCGAGATGCCGCCAGATGCGCGCATGAGCCTGGCCCAGCAGCTTCTGATCCGCAGCCTGATCGCCTGGTTCTGGCGCGAACCGCAGGACGGCAAGCTGGCGCGCTGGGGCACGGCCCTGCACGATCGCTTCATGCTGCCGCACTTCGTCTGGCGCGACTTCCATGACGTGCTGAGCGACCTCGGCCGCGCCGGCTACGTGTTCGATCCGATCTGGTTCGAGGCCCAGCGCCAGTTCCGCTTCCCGGTCCACGGGCAGGTGGAATATAGCGGCGTCAAGCTGGAGCTGAGCCAGGCCCTGGAGCCCTGGCATGTGATGGGCGAAGAGGGCGGCGTCGGCGGCACGGTGCGCTATGTCGATTCGTCGGTCGAGCGGCTGCAGGTGTTGGTCCAAGGCTTTACGCCCGAGCGCCACGTCATCGCCTGCAACGGCCGCGCGGTACCCTTGAGCCCCACCGGCGTTTCCGGCGAGGCGGTGGGCGGCGTGCGCTTCAAGGCCTGGAAGCCGTCCAGCGGCCTGCATCCTACCCTGCGGGTCGATGCGCCCCTGACCTTCGACATCCTCGACCGGTGGAACAGAAGGTCGCTGGGAGGATGCGTCTATCATGTGGCGCACCCGGGCGGGCGCAGCTACGATACGTTCCCGGTCAATTCCTATGAGGCGCAGTCGCGGCGCATGGCTCGGTTCCAGAGCCATGGCCACACGCCTGGGGAAACGATCGCGCCGAAGGAAGAGCCGGGGGGCGAATTTCCGATGACCTTGGACTTAAGGACTGCTGTTGCCCGGTGAGACCCAGAGCTTGAAGCGGAGCGGCCGCGATGCACGGCTCATGGACTGGCTGGATCGCTACCAGCCCCTGCCTGGGATTCCGGACGAGCTGATCGACGAAAAGGGCGAGCCGCGCGACCACTGGCTGCGGTTCCTGAGCGAGCTCGCCCAGACGCCGGCGCGGGAGATGGACGAGCACTTCGCCCTGGCTACGCGGCATATCCGCGACACCGGGGTCTCCTACCGCATCTATGGCGAGGCGGGCGAGCGCAGCTGGCGGATAAACCCCCAGCCCCTGATCCTCAGCCACAGCGAATGGCTGGACATCGAGGAGGGCATCGCCCAGCGCGCCCAGCTGATGGAGGCGGTGCTCAAGGACCTCTATGGACCGGCGTCGCTGGTCGCCGAGGGCCACCTGCCGGCGGCCGTCGTCACCGGGGGCGCCGATTTCGTGCGCACCCTGCGCGGCGCCCCGCCGCCTGGCGGACGCTACATGCATCTCTACGCCGCCGACCTCGGCCGGGGGCCGGACGGCCGTTGGTGGGTGCTCGATGATCGCACCCAGGCCCCCTCGGGCGCCGGCTACGCGCTGGAGAACCGGCTGGTGCTGTCGAGGGCCTATCCCACCCTCTATGGCGGCATGAACGTCGAGCGGCTGGCGCCCTTCTTCAGCGCCTTCCGCGACGGCTTGGCCGCCTCGGCCGACCGCAGCGAGCCGCGCATCTGCCTTTTGACGCCCGGGCCCTACAGCGAGACCTATTTCGAGCAGGCGCACCTGGCCCGCTATCTCGGCTTCCTGCTGGTGGAGGGCGAGGACCTGGTGGTGCGCGAGGGCAAGGCGCATGTGCGCACCATCGCCGGCCTGAAGCGCGCGGACGTGTTGTGGCGGCGGATCGACGCCGACTTCATCGACCCGCTGGAGCTGAACAGCGCCTCGCGCCTGGGCGTGCCGGGCCTTTTGGAGGCGATCCGCGCCGGCGGGGGAGTGGTGACCAACCAGCCGGGATCGGGCCTTCTGGAATCGCGCGCCCTGCTGGGCTTCCTGCCGGCCATCGCCAAGCGCCTCCTGGGCGAAGACCTCAAGCTGCCCAATATCGCCACCTGGTGGTGCGGCCAGCCGCGCGAGCGCGACTTGGTCGAGGCCGATATCGACAACCTGGCCATAGCCGGCGCTTTCCGTGGCCCTGGGCGCGGTTTCGCCTCCATGGCCCCGCGCCTCTTGGCCGATCTGAAGGCCGCCGAGCGCGACGCCCTTTTGGCCGCCATGCACGATCGGCCGCTGGATTTCGTCGGCCAGGAGGTGGTGCGGCTGTCGACCATGCCGGCCTGGCGCGACGGGGCCATAGCGCCCCGGCCCTTCTCGCTCAGGGTCTATGCCGCCGCCACCCCCGACGGGGGCTGGAAGGTCATGCCTGGTGGGTTCTGCCGCATCTCCGACAAGGCCGACGCCCGGGCGGTGTCGATGGGCGAGGGCGCCGAGGCCGCCGATGTCTGGGTGCTGAGCGACCGGCCGGTGCCACGCGTCTCGCTGATGGCGCCCCGGGACAAGGTGCATGTGCGGCGCATCCCCGGCGACCTGCCGAGCCGCGCCGCCGACAACCTGTTCTGGCTGGGCCGCTATCTGGAGCGGGCCGAAGCGACCCTGCGCCTGGTCCGCGGCCTCAGAACCAGTCTGATGGAGTCCGAGACCGCGGGCCGCCAGGCCGGCGAAACCCTCGGCCGCATCCAGGGCATGCTGGTGGCCTGGGGCGCGATCGACAAGAAGGCCCTGGCCAGCCCGCCGGCCGAGACCGCGATCCGCGCCGTGGGTGACGGCGAGGCCTATGGCTCGGTCACGTCCCTGGTGCGCTCCGCCCGCAAGGCCGCCTCCAGCACCCGCGAGCGGCTTTCGGCCGATTTCTGGAAACTGCTGGTCGAGTTGGAGCACCGCCTGTCCCTCGACCGGCCCAATGGCGGCAGCAAGACCGAGGTGCTGGACCGGGTCGAGGGCGCCCTGCAGACCCTCTCCGCCCTCACCGGCCTCAGCCTGGACAACATGATCCGCGGCGATGGCTGGCGCTTCCTGGACATGTCCCGGCGCATCGAGCGGGCGGTCAACACCTGCCGGGTGATGCGCCAGTTCGCCAGCGACGATCCGACCGCCGACGACCTGGACGTGCTGCTGGACCTGGTGGACAGCCAGATCACCTACCGCGCCCGCTACCTGGAGGGCATGGCCCTGGTTCCGGTGCGCGACCTGGTCATGCTCGACCCGTTCAATCCGCGCTCGGTGGCCTTCCAGGTGGCCCGCCTCAGGGATCATCTGACCGCCCTGCCCCGCCTGCGCAATGACGGCATGCTGGAAGAGCCGCTGCGGCTGGCCCTGCGCATCGCCGCCGATATCGAGAGCGAGGAAGCGGCCAGGCTTGACGCGCGCAAGGCCTTGGCGCTTGAACAGAAGCTGATGCAGTTGTCGGACGCTGTGGCCGCCCGCTATTTCCTGCAAGGCTCCAGCGCCACCCCGACCAAGAAGAACACGGCGCTCGCTTGATTTACGAAGTCCGTCACCTGACGACCTACCGCTACAACGCGCCGGTCCAATATGCGCGCTGCACGCTGCGGCTGACTCCGCGCGAGACAGAGGACCAGGCTGTGCTGGCGACCGCGATTTCGGTGTCGCCGCGGCCGAGCTCCACCCGCCATCGCACCGGCCCCTTCGGCGAGCGGATCACGGCGGTAGTGGTGGAGACGCCCCACTCCGAACTCAAGATCGAGGCCACCTGCCGCATCCAGGTCAAGCGCATGGGCGCGGGCCACGCCGTGCGCGGCGCAGCCTGGGAGAGCGTGCGCGAAGCGGCCGTGGCGAGCGCCTCGCTGGCGATCGATTCGCCGGCCAATTTCCTCTACCCCACCAATCAGGTCCCGGTCCTGGCGCCCTTGACCGACTACGCCCGCCGCAGCTTCAGCGCCGAACGGCCGATCGTCGAGGCGGCGTTCGAGCTGGCCCGCACCATACAGCGCGAGTTCAAATACGACGCCAAGGCCACGGCCGTCACCACGCCGGCGATCGAGGCCTTCGAGGCCCGGCGCGGGGTCTGCCAGGACTTCACCCACATCATGCTGGCGGGGCTGAGGGGCCTGGGCCTCTCGGCCGCCTATGTCAGCGGGTATCTGCGCACGGTGCCGCCGCCCGGCCAGAAGCGGCTCGAGGGCGCGGACGCCACCCACGCCTGGGTCAATCTCTGGTGCGGCGAGGCCCTGGGCTGGATCGGCTTCGACCCGACCAATGGCCTGATCGTCGCCGACGACCACATCGAACTGGCCATGGGCCGCGACTATGCCGACGTCTCGCCGATCGACGGGGTGATCCTGGGCTCGGGCGACCAGGACCTGACCGTGAATGTGGACGTGAAGCCCATCACCGAAGCGGCGGAAGTGCAGGCGGGGAGCTTCCTTTAGCTTCGAGAGCTGGATCAATTTAGGTAAAATTGAACTCCGCTCATTCCGGCGAATGCCCAAATCATATGGCGTGAAAGCCTGGTGATCTCAGACGGGCTTCTCTTTTGCGGCCTGCGCCTTGTCATCTGGATCCCGGCATTCGCCGGGACGAGCGGATTCTATATTGGATCAATGTGACTTCATTCCGCTCTATCCTTTAGAGGCGATTACATTTTGCAGTTTTGAGTCTGGTTCAAACTCAGCCCCCTCAGTACCGCCACGTCTTCTGGGTCATGACGATGTCTTCCGGGTTCACCGCCCCGGCCGGGCAGTTCCGCTTCAGGATCTGGCCGAGGTTGTGGGTGTCCTGGATCAGCTGGAAGCCCCACGGCGTGAAGGTTTTCGGATTGAACACGTGCTGCGACAGGAGCGGGTTCGTAAGGGCCTGAGAGAAGGCGTCGACGCCGACCATGCGCATCAGAAGGCCCGGCAGCGGCGATTTCGGCGCCCGGTCCTCTGCGAACAGGCCTGGATAGAACTCGATATCGTCGGGGGTTTCGTAGGCCGCGAGCAGCGCCTTGACGATATCGGGATGGCTGCTGATCTGCTCGAAGGTGGTGGCCCGCTGCATACCGTATTGGACGCGATAGTCGTTGTAGGACTGCAACCGATTGGTGCGCCCCTGCTTGATCGCGAACTGCTCCACGATCATCAGGGGCGCGCTGGTGTTGAGCGCGCCCAGTTCCGCCGCCGGCTGGGCCGCCGCGCCGCAGAAGGCGGCGGTCAGCCCTGATTTGACCAGCGGCCGGTTGTCGAGCCCGAATGACCCGAGTGGGATCGGCTCGCCCGACCAGCTGATCGCGTCGGGCATCAGCGAATGCCAGCGATAGAGCAGGCTGAATTCGGCGGTGATCCAGTTGGGCCGGTTCCAGTCGGCGGTCCAGGCGACCTGCGGGTCGGCCACCAGATCGAACGGCAAGGGCGTGATGTGGTTGATGTATTGTTCGACCACGATCTTGATGAAGATCGGAATGATGATGTTCCGCGCGGTCTGGAACACCTGCTCGTCATCCCAGCCTGGGTTCTGCTTGTCGAGCTCGCCTGCGACGCGGTTGTGTTCGCGCAGGAACAGGGTGTTCATCATTGCGGTGAACGGGGTGGCGTTGGCGCGATCGCCACCGAAGGCGAACAGCGAGGCCAGCCGCTCCGGCGCTGGGTCCGGCGCGCCCGGCGGCCCCATGAGCGGCGCGTCCAGCCTGCCGTCGAACTGCGGATCCACACGGGTTCCGCCATTGATATAGAGGAAGGGGGCGAACTCCTCGCCATTGATGACCTGGCTCTTGAGCCTGCCACGGCGGCCTGCGGCCTCACTTTTAAGCCTCAAGGCGTCGGTCTGCGCCTCGGTGCGGCCATAGAGCGGGCAAAGGTCGATTTCATGGTTCGATGAGGTGCGTGCGCGGTTTGCATCGGTTTCCGGCTGGCCGGGGACGCCGGTGCGGATGAAGCCGTCGGTCAGATATTGGGCGAAGGCTGGAAACAGGCAGGTGGATTTCTCCGAGAGCAGCTGCTGTCCGGGGGGCCGCGCGAACACCGCCACGACCTTGTCGATCGGCGGCAGCGTCGCCGGGTCCCGCGTGCTGACCGGCAGCTGGCGCCCCTGATAGGTCCGGTCGGTCAAGGACTTCCAGGACGTGTAGTCCGACGCGGTGCTCCAGGGATGCGGCCGGTTTCGCGTGCTGTGGACCAGGCCGTTGATCACGGACATCGACGCGGCGTTGTCCGCACAGGGAATGGCGTCGACGACCTCACCAGCGAGGCCCATGAAGCGATCGAAGAAAGAGTCGGCCACGGGAGTCTCCCTCGGCGTTGGGCTGGGCGCTTCGGCCGGAATCGCCGGCGTCAGGCTGGCGGGTTCGGCGCGGATCGCGCCGTTGATCTCGTGCCGCACGCGCGAAATGGTCTCGTAGACGGTGCGGCGCACGCGATTAATGCCGCCGAGCGGGCGATGCGCGTCCAATCCGTGCCAGGGCGTGAACGACAGGTTCTCGCCGAACGCCCGGCGTTCGGGCGTGTCGAAGCCCTGGCGCGATATGGTCAGCCGCGCCACGGGGACGAACGGCGAGTCCTGCTCACGCCATTCGACGGTCGGATCCTCGACCGGCATGGCCTCGGGATCGCCTTGCATCTGGATGCAGAAGTCGAAGGCGGCATCCCCCGCGTCCAGCGCCTTGACCAGGTTGTCACGCAGGAAATCGGGGGTGGAGCGGTCCTCGAAGGGCGAGGGCGGACCGACGGGGCGGGCTGAGTATTTGCAAGGATGATCCCCGTGCAGATACGGGGTCATGCTCCAATACTGGCTGTTCAGCGGATTGGAGACCTTGCGGCCCGCGATCGCCAGCGCGGTCAGCATGTCGTGCAGGTGGACGTGCAGCGGATTGAGGTCGGGCACGAAGAACTTGAACGGATTGTCGGACTTGTTGAAGTCGACATACTCGGCCGCGTTGGGCACGAAGAAGGTCGGGTTATTGATCATCACGAAGTCCTGGGCGCCCGCGCGGCTGTCCGTGACCCCCATGACCTTGACCGCCATGCCGCGCCCGTCGCCCTCCTTGTCCTGCGCGGGCTTGCCTGAGCCATTGGAGAAGCGGACCCAGGCCTGGTAGGCGTCCGGGCGCGCGAACAGGCCCTTGGCCAGCTCGGGCGGTAGGCCGTCCAGCACCCGCAGCTCGGCCTCGACGCAGCCATGCATCTTGGGATGAGCGTCGCGCCGCGCCGGCGGGTCGACGGCGGCTGTGGCCCGAACCCGCTGTTCGATCGCCTGGGTGATGGCCAAGATCGCCTCGGCCTCGCCTGGCGGGACCTGCTCCCAGGCCGAGCCGCTGGGGCCGTCGCCAGGGATCAGATCCGCAAATGCTGCGACGGGAATGTTCATCCTCGGCTCACCCCCCAAACCCATTGGCGCCGGTCAGGCGCGGCTGAAACTAGGGGTGGAAGTCCGATTAAAGTCAATCAACCTGGCGGGGCCGCACGCGATCGTGTGCGACCGGCGTCACGGGCCGGCTTCGCCGCGCCAAAGAGTGGGCGCCGGCCTCAAGATAGGGGCCCGGCCGGACGGGTGCAGCTTAGAATGGCCCCCACCAATTCCTGGGTCGAGAACGGCTTGGACAGGTGGCCATTGGCGCCCAGAGCGCGGATCTTGGCGATATCGGCCGACAAGGCGCGGCCGGTCACCGCCAACACCGGGGTCTGGGCGCGCGCATCGCCGCGCGCGCGGATGCGCCGGGTGGCTTCGAAACCGTCCATAACCGGCATGTTCATATCCATCAGGACGACGTCATAGGCGCGCGCCTCCAGCGCCTCCATCCCCGCCTGGCCGTGGGGCGCCTCATCGACCTCGCAGCCAAACGGGGTCAGCAGCATCTGGATCAGCTCGCGGTTCAGGTCGCTGTCCTCGACGACCAGGACACGCAGCCCCTTCAGGGCGTCGGGCGGCGCGGAGCCGACCGCTTTGGTCAGGCTGAATGCGGGCTCGACCCGAGCCATGGGCAGTCTGAGGCGCATGGCGACCGCCAGATCGAAGCCGTTTTCGGCGACGCAGTCGATGGCGCCATCCATCACCTGGGCCAGATCCGGCGTGATGCCGAAACTAAGCTCGGGATCGATCCAGCGTTCCCGCCAGCGCGGTGGTGAAAGGTCCCGCCCGCCGGCCCGGCGGCGCAGGTCCTGCGGCCCGGCGGCGACGACGATATCGACCGCCAACTCGTAGTCACGCTCGACACCACGCAGGGCCAAGGTCACCTCGCTCGTGCGCCGCGACCTCACCGCGCCGTTCATCAGCTTCAGCAAGACGCGAAGTAGCCTGCCTGGGTCGCCCACCACCTGCGGCAGGTCCAAGCTGGATGTATCGAGCTTCAGCTCCACACCCATCGCCTTTGCGCGGGGACGCACCAGCCCCATGGCCTCGCCCAGCAGGGCGGCCACGTCAAAGGCCCGCTCGTCCCACGAGCGCCGTTCGGCGGCGGCCTTGGATTCATCGATCGCATCTTCGGCGGACGCCAGGAGGTCACCGGCGATAAAGGCGCCTTCGATAGCCCGCTCGATGGCGACCGGGCTGGCCAGGGGGGTCGCGGCCGCGCGACGTGGGGCCAAGTCAAGGCTTTCGGCATGAGCCGCCGACCAGGCGCGGCGCAGGACCGGATCGATCTGCGGCGCCAGGGCCGCGATACCGCGCCAGGCGTCGAGCCCAGAGACCGGCGCCGTCCAGCGGGCGTCGAACAGGGCATCGTCCGCCGCGACCGCGGCGCGCTCAAGGCCGGAAAAAGCGTTCTGCACCATGGCGCTCCTTCGGACAGCGGGACCGTCCAGACAAAGCTTGGCTCGGACTTCGCCAAGAAGTCAAACAGAACCACCCCCGAAGGTGAGTCCTGTTTCGACTGCGATGGTCGGGAAATATGGTTAACGAGGTATTAACCAACCTATTTAAATGGTGAATGCGCCAATCTATACACTATCAAAGGGGTGCGGCATTGAGTCGCGAAAGCGGCCAATACCAAATATATACTATATGACTAGAAAATTCTAATCCCGTATTCGCTGAATTTTGCGGGCAACAGGCCGAAATGCAGCGTCATTAATATTTGTAGACTTGTCATTGATATCGCTACAGTCAAGCTCAGACCTGACGCGCACTCGCCGATTCAACTGACTCCGAGATTCACGAATACGGCCAAAGGGCCGCAAGCGATGGCGCTCAATCCGGACTCGGAGACGATTTGGACTGACGCCCTTCGATCTCGTTCAAGAGCGCACACGTCGCCGCAGCCTGGGGCCCGACCGTCCGGAACGCCGCCAAGACAGGATCGACTGCTGCGATATCGGTCGAACGAATCGGTTTTTTGGGCAGAACCTCGCTTAACCGACTCCTACCTTGGCCCCCGCCCCGCCGGCCACCCGCCGATAGATCAGGGCCTCGGCGATGTGCGTCCGCTTGACGGCGACCACTCCCTCCAGGTCGGCGATGGTGCGGGCCAGACGCAGAGTGCGGGTCCAGCCGCGGGCGGTGAGGCCGGTCGCCTCGGCAGCCCTGGCCATCAGGGCGCGGCCCGCCTCGTCGGGGCTGGCGATACGCTCGAGCCAGCCGCCATCGGCCTGGGCGTTGAGGCGGGCGGCGGCGGCGCCATCCTCATCGGCGCGGCCCGCCTGGGTGGCCCGGGCGCGGGCGACACGGGCGGCGGCTTCCGCCGTGCCTTCGGCTGGCGGCGGCAGGGCAAGGTCGGTGGCGGTGACCGGCGGCGTCTCGATCTGCAGGTCGATGCGGTCCATCAGCGGGCCAGACACGCGGCTTTGATAGGATTGGATGCAGCGCGGCGCCCGCCCACAGGCGCCTCGGCCAAGGCCGCCGTGGCCGCAGCGGCAGGGGTTCATCGCCGCCACCAGCTGCACCCGGGCCGGATAGCGCACGTGAGCATTGGCCCGCGCCACCATCACTTCGCCAACCTCAAGCGGAGCTCTGAGACTGTCCAAGGCTTGGGCGCTGAATTCTGGGAGTTCATCCAAAAATAGGACCCCATTGTGGGCCAAGGATATTTCCCCCGGCTTCGCACGGTGCCCACCGCCAGTCAGGGCGGCCATCGAAGCGGAATGGTGGGGCGCGCGAAATGGCCGCGCCCTCGTCAGGGCGCCGCGGGCGAGCAGGCCGGCGACCGAGTGGACCATGGAGGTTTCCAAGAGTTCGGTCGGCGACAGGGGCGGCAACAAGCCCGGCAGGCGTTGGGCCATCATCGACTTGCCCGAGCCGGGCGGGCCGATGAACAACAGATTGTGGCCGCCGGCGGCGGCGATCTCCAGCGCCCGCTTGGCGCCCTCCTGGCCCTTGACGTCGCGCAGGTCCGCTGCGCGCTCGCCCTCCAGCACCGGCCCAGGCTGGGGCTGGCTCATCACCTGGGTCCCGCGGAAATGGTTGACCAGCGAGATCAGCGAGCGCGGGGCCAGGACACGGCAGTCGCCGACCCAGGCGGCTTCGGCTCCGCAGGCTTCCGGGCAGATCAGGCCCAAGCCCAGGCTTGAGGCCGCCACCGCCGCTGGCAGGGCGCCGGTCACCGGCGCAATCTGGCCATCCAGGCCAAGCTCTCCCACGGCCGCCCATTCGGCCAGGCTATCCGGCGGAATCACCCCCATGGCGGCCATGACGACAAGGGCGATCGGCAGATCGTAGTGGCTACCCTCCTTGGGCAGGTCGGCCGGCGCCAGATTGACCACGATGCGCTTGGCCGGCAAGGCGAGGCCCAGACCTGCGAAGGCCGCCCTGACCCGCTCGCGGCTCTCGGCCACCGCCTTGTCCGCAAGGCCCACGACCACGAAACGGACCTCGCCGCCGGTTATCTGGACCTCGACGTCGACCCGCCGCGCCTCGACGCCTTCGAATGCAACCGTAACGACGCGCGCAACCATCGCCCCTCCCCCGACTTATCCACAAGCCAAGCATGGGTCGCGGAGCAGATCAAGAACAAAACTGGAACTATGTAAGAATGTGTTACCAAACAGTTGCTTAACAGACATATATTCTAGCGTGCGATGTTCAGTTGACGACCCGGCGCGCCTCCGGCAGGTGCAGCGAAAACGCGGGAATCTCGGCGTCGAACACCTCGCCCTCGTCGGTAAGCATCTGATAGGTCCCGCGCATTTCACCTGAGGGGGTCGAGAGCGGGCAGCCCGAGGTGTAGCGGAACGCTTCCTGGGGTTTCAGCCGCGGCTGTTCGCCGATCACGCCCGGTCCCGCCACTTCCTCGGTGCGATTGAGGGCGTCGGTGATCAACCAGCGCCGCGAGATCAGCTGCACGGTCTCGGTCCCGCGGTTTTCGATCTCGATGGTATAGTGCCAGAAATGGCGGCCTTCCGCCGGGTCGGATTGGCCGCTGTTGTATTCGCTGACCACGCGCACGACGATGCCCCGCGTGGTCGCCTCATAGACCGGTTGGTCGCGGGATGTGCGGCGCGGAATGCGTTTCATGCCCGGTCCAACGCCCGATCAAGATCGCGGCCCAGGTCCGCCGCCCCTTCCAGCCCCACCGACAGGCGCACCCAGCCCGGCGTCAGCCCGATCTCCAGCCGCTGCTCCTCGGTCATAGACCGGTGGGTGGTGGTGGTCGGATGGGTGATCATGGACTTGGAGTCGCCAAGATTGTTGGAGATGTCCACGATCTGCAGCGCGTTGAGGAAGTTGAACGCCCGCTCGCGGGTCCCAAGATCAAGGGCGATCAGGGTGCCGCCGCCGGTCATCTGCTTGCGGGCGATGTCAGCCTGGGGATGGTCGGTCCGGCCGGGGTAGCGGCAGGCCGTCACCTTGGGATGGGCGGCGAGTTGATCGGCGAGAATCGCGGCGGTCTCGGTCTGACGGCGCACACGCAGATCCAGGGTCTCCAGGCCTTTCAAGAGCACCCAGGCATTGAACGGCGACAGGGCCGGGCCGGTGTGGCGGATGATGTCGCGATAGGCCTCATCCAACAGTTCCGTCTGGCCGAGGATGGCCCCGCCCAGGACCCGGCCCTGGCCGTCGATGTGCTTGGTGGCCGAATAGACCACCACGTCGGCCCCCAGTTCTAGCGGCTTTTGAAAGAGGGGCGTGGCGAAGACGTTGTCGACGATCACCTTCGCCCCGATCTCGCGCGCCAGGGCGCAGACGGCGGCGATGTCCGTGATTTCCAGGAGTGGATTGGCCGGGCTTTCGATGAAAAACAGCTTGGTGTTGGGCTGCACGGCGGCCCGCCAGGCGCCTATGTCGGCGCCCGGCACAAGCGTCGCCTCCACGCCGAACCGCGGAGCCCAGGTGTTGAGTATCCAGCGGCAGGAGCCGAACATGGCCTGGCCGCTGATGATATGCTCCCCGGCGCGGATCAGGCCCGTCAGGGCCAGGTGCACCGCGGCCATGCCCGAGGCGGTGGCGCGGCAGGCTTCCGCGCCGTCCAGCAGGGCCAACCGATCCTCGAACATCTTCACGGTCGGATTGGCGTAGCGTGAATAGACGAAGCCCGGGTCATCGCCTGAAAAGCGCCGGTCGGCCGCGTCGGCGCTGTCGTAGACGAAGCTCTGGGTCAGGTAGAGGGCTTCGGCCGTTTCGCCGAACGGCGAGCGGGCGAGGCCGCCGCGGATCAGCTTGGTCGCCGTTTCCCAGGCCTTGGGGTCTTCACGCTCGTCGCCGCCCGCCATGTCGCACTCACCTATTGAAAAGCGGCCGGCATCAAAGGCGCCGACCCCGCCCAGGTCAAGGCGGCGAAGGCCTAAAATGCGCCGGCGCCTGGACAATTCGTTCGGCATTGAGGAAGCATCGCTGTGATGACTCAATCCCCCGTAACCGGACCGTCCGGCATCCTGCCCTGCCAATCGATCGAAGCCCTGATCCAGAATGGAGCGATCACTGCGGACGCGCCGTTCCTGGAAGACCAGGTGCAGCCCGCGAGCCTGGACCTGCGCTTGGCGAGCCGCGTCTGGCGCGTGCGCGCCTCCTTCCTGCCCGGCCGCGGCCGCACCGTGCGCGAGCGCCTGGCGGCGGTGGCCATGCACCAGCTGGACCTGACGAGCGGCGTCGTGCTGGAGAAGGGCTGCGTCTACATCGCCGAACTGCAGGAGCGCATGCGCCTGCCGCCGGGGATCTCGGCCAGGGCCAATCCCAAGAGCTCCACGGGGCGGGTCGACGTGTTCGTCCGCCTGCTGACCGACCGTGGCGCGGCCTTCGATGACGTGGCGCCCGGCTACGACGGCCCCCTCTATGCCGAGATCGCGCCGCAGACCTTTTCCGTTCTGGTGCGCAACGGCACCCGGCTAAACCAGATGCGGCTGAAGGCTGGCGATCCTCCCAAGCTTTCGGTGCGCGATGTCGGGGTCGACCTGACCGGTTCCCTGGCCGGGTTCCGCGCCCGCCGTCACGCCGGCGTCATCGACCTGGACCACGAGGACGGCCACGACCCGCATGACTTCTGGGAGCCGCTCGAGCCGCGCCGCGGCGAGCTTCTGCTGGACCCCGGCGAGTTCTACATCCTGGCTTCGAAGGAGGCGGTGGAGATCCCGGTGCTGGAAGCGGCCGAAATGACGCCGATCGACCCGGCGGTGGGCGAGTTCCGCGTGCACTATGCCGGCTTTTTCGATCCCGGTTTCGGCACCGCCGAGGCTGGCGGCCTGGGCTCGAAGGGTGTCTTGGAGGTGCGCAGCCACGAAACGCCGTTCCTGCTGGAAGACGGCCAGACCGTGGCCCGCCTGGTCTACGAGCCCCTGACCGAGCGCCCCTCGCGCCTCTATGGCGAGGGCGGCTCGCACTACCAGCGCCAAGGCCTGAAGCTGTCGAAGCATTTCCGCCTGTGGTGAGGCGTTCGCCCATTTTGGGTTGTGGCGGATCGCCGCCCATGGGCTGGAATTGACATTAGCGCATGCCCATCTCTCCGGACTCGGTATATCGGCCCCTCAACTTTCGATGTTCGCGAGAGGGGATGCCGAGCTGGCCGACGCCATGGAAATGCAACCGACGATTACACCTTGCAACGCATGTCAGGGATCGGAACCGGAGCCGATAGGCGCGGGCCGCGAGCGGCATGGCCACGGCGTGCAGTATGCTGCGCTCCCCTACGACAATTCCAACGGCCTGCGCATCCTGCTGGTCACCTCGCGCGAGACCGGCCGCTGGGTCATCCCCAAGGGCTGGCCCATGGCGCGCAAGAAGGCCCCCGCGGCGGCGGCGCGCGAGGCTATGGAGGAGGCCGGGGTCACCGGCCGCATCCACAAGACGCCGCTGGGCGCCTATCACTATGTCAAGCGGTTGAAGAACGGAGCCGGCCTCACCTGCACGGTCAAGGTCTACCCGCTGGAGGTCGAGCGCCAGTTGAAGCGCTGGCCCGAAAAAGGCCAGCGCACCGCTCACTGGTTCGAGCCGGCCGAGGCGGCGCGGGCCGTGCACGAGCCGGACCTCGCAGCCATGATCGAAGGCTTCGCCGCCACCGCACCCAAGCCGCGCAAGTCGCGTCCCAAGATCAAGGGCAAGGCCGGCTGAAGAAGACTATTTAACCACCAAGCTCACAAAGAACACGAAGATTCGAATCTATTGACCGAAAGCCAGAAAAACACACCTGCGCCTTCCGCTTCGCGGATACCCTTCGTGTTCTTTGTGAGCTTCGTGGTTAAACCTCTTTTTAGTGCCCCGGGAACGCGATCAGCGTCGACAGCGGCACACCGACAGCGCGTAGCCTGTCAGCGCCGCCGAGGTCCGGGAGGTCAATGACGAAGGCCGCGCCCACCACCTCCGCGCCAGTCTGGCGCAGGAGCTGGACGGCCGCCACGGCGGTGCCGCCCGTGGCGATCAGGTCGTCGACCAGCAGCACCGTTTCGCCCGGCGCCATGGCGTCGGCATGCACCTCGATCACGTCCTGGCCGTATTCCAGGGCGTATTCCACCCCGATGGTCTTGTGCGGCAGCTTGCCCTTCTTGCGCACGGGCACGAAACCGGCCGACAGCTGGTGGGCCACGGCGCCGCCCAGGATGAAGCCGCGCGCCTCGATCCCCGCCACCTTGTCGATCTTGCGCCCGGCGAAGGGCTGCACCAGCTCGTCCACCGTACGGCGAAAGGCGCGCGCGTCGCCCAGCAACGTGGTGATGTCGCGAAACAGGATGCCGGGCTTGGGATAGTCCGGAATGGTCCGAATGGCGTCCGCCAGATTCATCCGCGCGTCTCTTCCTTCAAAATCCAATACCAACCGGCTCAGAGCGCCCGGCCGGCGATGACCTTCAGCTTCTCGACCATCGCCGGATCGCGGGCGGCGGACGCGGTGATGACGGCGTCGTTCAGCACGGTGTCGATCGGCGAGGCCGGCCGCGCACCCTGCAGCCTGGCCGCCAGCTTGACCACCAGATCGCGCGCCTTGGCCGCATTGTCCATCAGGCAGGCGACGATCTGGGCGACTTCGACATGGGCGACGTCCTCGTGCCAGCAATCGTAGTCGGTGACCATGGAGACGGAGGCGTAGGGCAGCTCGGCCTCGCGCGCCAGCTTGGCCTCGGGCATGTTGGTCATGCCGATCACGTCGCATCCCCAACTCCGATAGAGTTCGCTCTCGGCGCGGGTGGAGAATTGGGGGCCTTCCATGGCCAGATAGGTGCCGCCCTCGACCACCGAGGCGCCGGCCTCGCGCGCGGCTTCCGCGGCAAGGCCCGCGAGGCGTGGGCAGGTGGGATGGGCCATGGAGACGTGGGCCACCAGGCCCGGGCCGAAGAAGCTCTTTTCACGGGCGAAGGTCCGGTCGATGAACTGGTCGACGATGACGAAGGTCCCGGGCGGCAGGCCCTCTTTCAGCGAGCCCACGGCCGAGAGGGACAGGATATCGGTGCAGCCGATCTGCTTCAGGGCCGCGATATTGGCGCGGGCGTTGACATCAGTGGGCGGGATCAGGTGACCGCGGCCGTGGCGCGGCAGGAAGGCCAGCCGCAGCTCGCCGAGCGTCCCGGTCAGGATCTGGTCGGACGGGGCGCCCCAGGATGTGTCCTGGCTGATCCAGCGCGCATTCTTCAGGCCCTCGATGTCATAGAGGCCCGATCCGCCGATCACGCCGAGAAACCACTCGCCCACGCCGCTCTCCTCAATGTCGCTGGGCCTTCCTAGCGCGCGCGGCGGCGGATGGAAGGGGAGAATGCGATATGGCGACGGATCAGCCGAGTTTGATCTCGCGCAAGCGTTCCAACAGATAGTCGCGGGCGGTGATCGGCTCAGCGAACCGGACGGGGCGGTCAGGCGTGATGCAGGATGGTAGGGTCTGGATCAGATAGTCCGGCGCGAAGTGAAGGAAGAACGGGGTGGAATAGCGCGAATGGCCACGCCGCTCGGGCGCCGGGTTGACCACCCGGTGCGAGGTCGAAGGCAGGACGCCGTTGGTCAGGCGCTGCAACATGTCGCCGATATTGACCACCAGGGATCCCGCCGGCGGGTTGATCGGCAGCCAGCGGCCATCGCGGTCGAGGACTTCCAAGCCGGCTTCTTCAGCGCCGAGCAACAGGGTGATGGTGTTGATGTCCTCGTGCGCCCCGGCGCGGACGCCGCCGGCCTCGGGCGGCACCGGGGGATAGTGCAAGAGCCGCAGGATGCTGTCGCCGTCCTTGACCGTGGGGGCGAAGAAGTCTTCGTCCAGCCCCAGGTGGGCGGCGATGGCGCGCAGCAGCCGCAGGCCCAGGGCTTCCAGGGCGTCGTAGAGCGCCGTCTCGTCGCGGCGGAAATCGGGCAATTCGGCCGGCCACAGGTTCCGACCGGACAGGTCGCCATAGGGAGGGCCGGGCGGCAGTTCGCGGCCCACATGCCAGAATTCCTTGAGGTCGTAGTGGTCGGCGCCCTTGGCGGTCTCGACGCCGAACGGGGTGTAGCCGCGCTGTCCGGCGCCGCCGGAAACCACATAGGCCCGCTTGACCGGCTCTGGCAGGGCGAAGAAGGCCTTGGCGCTGGCGAGGGCCCGATCGATTGTCTCATGCGCAATGTCGCAATCCGCCACCACGGCGAAACCGTAGCGCTCGAACGAGCCGCCGAGGGCGGCGGCGAAGGCGGGGAAATCGGCCTGGTATTGCGACAGTGAGATGGGCGTGATGGACAAGGTGGGCCTGAAGAGGTCAGCGAGGAATGCCGTTGGTTAGCGCACTGTTTGGGTGAACAGAAGCCGCGCCTCGCGTTGATCGGCCCCCATATCGGTCCATATTGCGAGCGGGAGCCGTATCGTCGCCCACCCGTTGAACTCCCCAGAGCCTAACAACAAGGAGGCGCGCCCAATGAAGATCCCCGGCCCCGACCATCCGATCACCATCACCCGCAACCCCAGGCATGTGCAGGCACTGTTCCACGGCCACCTGATCGCCGATAGCGCCGCTTCGATCACCTTGAAGGAAGCCGGCCTGAAGCCGGTGATTTATTTCCCACGCGCGGACGTGGCGATGGACTTCCTGCACAGCACCGACCGGCGCACCCATTGCCCCTACAAGGGCGACGCGAGCTATTTCACCATCGCCCGCGACGGCGAGATCATCGAGAACGGCGTCTGGAGCTACGAGGATCCCTATCCGGCGATGGAGGCGATCCGGGGGATGGTGGCTTTTTATCCGAATGAGATCGAGGTCCATGAGGTCACCGGCGACGACAGCCGCCCCGGCGTGGCAGATGTCGTCCAGCACACCGACAGCGGCGCCGGCAGCAGCCAGGGCGAGCACTGGCGGCCGAACGTCCAGGCGCCGCTGGGGTGACGGGGACGGCGCATTCAATCGCGTAAGCGTACTGAGATCAGGTCAAGACAACATAAACTCCGCTCGTCCCGGCGAATGTCGGGATCCAGATGACAAAGCTCAGGCTTCAGAACAAGAATCAGCCTGAAATATCAGGTGTTCGCGCCATGCGATCTGGATCCCGGCGAACGCCCTACGGGATTCACACATCTCGGATGCTCCATCCGTGAGCGATGGCCCTGAACTCTTGGAGGCCGTTGGCGAAGGTTATGGGTCCTGGAGGTTTTG
>FSWM01000839.1_pt1 | contig 58992 bp, 61 predicted proteins | sample 1637841 | NCBI WGS metagenome assembly FSWM01 (sample SAMEA3914789, study PRJEB12502) | metagenome | biome: forest; material: soil | place: Canada | collected 2011-07-03 | depth 0.3 m | reverse complement strand
CTGCCATTCGGACGCGAGAAACGGTCCGGTGATCCTGGGGCCGCCCCTGTTCGGCGTGGTGGGCCGGCCGGCGGGATCCTATGCCGGCTTCGGCTATTCCTCGGCCATGAAGTCGGCGGGGTTCGTCTGGACGCCCGATCGCCTGCACAGCTACCTGCCCGCGCCGCGGGACTACTTGCCGGGCGTGCGGATGACCTATGCCGGCCTGAAGAACCCCGCTCAGCTCGACGACCTGATCGCCTATCTCCAAACCTTGAAATAATGCTCGAAACCTTGAGCGGCGGGGCGCATGGCTTTGAACCTTTCCTCTTCCCGGGGGCATTGATCTGGGAACACAGGGGACGCCGATGCTGGTCGGGCGCAGCGCCGCCAAGGGTGAGCACAGGGCGCGGACGTCATCGTCCGGGCGAGACGAGGCGCGTCTGATCGAACAGGTCGCCGCCCGGGACGCGCGCGCCTTTGAGGAGCTGTACCGCATCTACCATCCCCGCCTGACCCGCTTCCTCGGCGCCATGCTGCGGCGCCGGCCCATGGTGGAAGAGGTGCTCAACGACAGCATGCTGGTGGTGTGGAACCGGCCCGACAGCTTCAATGGGACCAGCAAGGTCTCGACCTGGATTTTCGCGATCGCCTACCGCAAGGCGCTGAAGGCTCTGCGGCGGCATGACGACCCGATGGAAGACAAGGATTCCGATATGCGCGAGAGCGCCGAGGCCGGCCCCGAGCGACAGCTCGAGCGGCGGCAATTGCAGGCGGTTTTGATGAACGCGGTCAGCGGCCTGTCGGCCGACCACCGCGCCGTGGTCGACCTGACCTATTTTCACGAGATGGAGTATCGTGAGATCGCCGAAATCATGGCCTGTCCCGTGGATACGGTGAAAACGCGGATGTTCTATGCGCGCCGCCACCTGAAGAGCAAGCTGCCGGGCCGCCTGGCGGATTGGCTATGAGGGCGCGCTGATGGGACGCATCATTCGATTGCCCGGCGACCGCCATCGCGAGGTGCAGCTGCTGCTGCCCTGGTATGTGACCGGGCGGCTGGACCCCTCGGAACAGGCCCTGGTCGAGGCGCATCTGAACCAATGCCCAGACTGTATGGCCGAGCTCGATGTCGAGCATCGGCTGAACGCTGAAATCACCCAACTGCCCATGGACGTCGATCAGGGCTGGCAGACGTTGCAGCCCCGGCTGGCCTCGCGCGCGACAGCGCCTGGGCGCGGCGGCGGCTTGGACGCCCTGCGAGCTGCGGCCGGCCGAGCCCGTCTCGCCTGGCGCGGGGCGCCCTCGTGGCTGGGTTGGGCGGTGGCCGCGCAGCTGGTGATACTCGCCGTGGCTGGCGTCCTGACCCTGCCCTTGGCGCCGCCGGCCCGCTATCACGTCCTGGGCGCAACGCCGGCGGCGGCGAGCGCGAATGTGATCGTGACCTTTCGCCCCGAGACCAGCGAACAGGACCTGAGGCGCACGCTCAACGCCAGCCACGCGCGCTTGGTCGACGGCCCGACCGTAACGGACGCCTATCTGCTGCATGTGCCGGCCGCCGAACGGGCCGCCGCCCTGGCGCAGCTGAGGCGGGCGCCGGACATCGTCCTGGCCGAGCCCGTGGATTCCGGCGGACCGCCGTAATGGCGGCGTCGCTCAGGACCCTGGCGCTCGGCCTGGCGATGTCGCTGTTCGCCCTGGCGGGCGCTTTCGGCGCGCCCGACACATCAAGCACGCGCCAGCAGGTGCTGGTGATGCTGCGCTTGCCGCCGGACCATTTTCGCCCGAACGCGGACTACAGCGGCGGCTATGGCGACGGGCAGGGGCACAGCGCCCGATTGCGCATCGCCGGCCGCCTGGCGCGCGAACACAGCCTGACCCTGGTCAGCGACTGGCCCATGCCCCTGGTGGGCGTGGATTGCTTCATCATGGCGGTGCCGGCCGACCGCTCCCCGGATGAGGTCGCCGCCTCGCTGTCGCGCGAGCCCGATGTGGCCTGGTCCGAGCCCACCCGGATCTATCACGGCCGCAGCAGCCCGGCGGCCTATAACGACCCTCTGTTTCCGACTCAGCCCGCAGCCCGCGAATGGCGCCTGGCCGACTTGCACCAGATCTCCACCGGCCGTAACGTCAAGGTGGCGGTGATCGACAGCAAGGTCGAGGCGACCCATCCCGATCTGGCGGGCCAGGTGCAGATCAGCGAGAACTTCGTGGGCGATCACCCTGAAATCTCGGAGCAGCACGGCACGGGGGTGGCCGGTATCATCGCGGCGCGGGGCGGTAACGGCGTTGGCATGGTCGGCGTCGCGCCCCATGCCCAGTTGATGGCCCTGCGCGCTTGCTGGCAACAGGCCGACGCCCAAGGCCGCGTGGGGGAGACCACCTGCGACAGCCTGAGCCTGGCCAGGGCGCTTCAGTTCGCGATCGCCCACGGCGCCGAGGTCATCAATCTGAGCCTGAGCGGGCCGCCCGATCCCCTGCTGGGCAAGTTGGTGGATGCGGCGGTGTCGCGCGGGGTCTCCGTGGTCGGCGCCGTCGATCGCGATCTGCCGGGCGGCGGCTTTCCCGCATCGCATGCGGGCGTGGTGGCGGTGGCGGACGAGTCCCTGACCCCGCCGCCGGGGGTCTATCTGGCGCCGGGACGCGATGTGCCCACCACCCAGCCACAGGGGCGCTGGTTCCTGGTCAATGGCAGCTCCTACGCGGCCGCCCATGTCAGCGGACTGTTCGCCCTGCTGCGCGAGCGATCCGCCTCCCGGCGCAGCGCCACCGGGCCGCCGTCCCTGCCGCCAGGAGGCGGGACCATCGACGCCTGCGCGGCGCTCATACGGGCCTGGGGAGCCTGCGATTGCGCGTGCGCCCGTATCGCCGAACATGCGGCGAGCGTTCGCAAATAGCGTGCGCCGTCTGCGCACTCAGATCCTGGGTGCGGCCATCACCCTCCTGCCGTTGTGTCACGCCGGCCCTGTCAGGGCCCAGATCGGGGCCAGCCTGTCGCTGGATTCGGACTACCGGTTTCGCGGCGTCTCGCTGAGCCAGGGCCAGCCGACCCTCAGCCTCGATATCGCCTATGATCACCCGAGCGGGGCCTATGCCGGCGCCTCGGCGATCGCCGTGCGCACGACGCACTCAGGCGCGCAGCTGCTCGGCTACACCGGCTATGCCGGCTACGCCGTCCGCACGCCTTTCGGCCTCGCCTGGGACATGGGCGTGAGCAACACCACCGTCACCGAATATGTCCGCCACAGATACAGCTATAACTATTCGGAACTCTATGTAGGCGTGGTCACCGACAATATCTCCGCCCATGTCTATTATTCCCCGAGCTATCATGGCGAGGACATGGGCGCCGTCTATGCCGACCTGGACGGAGCCTTCAAGCCGGTCAAGCACTGGCGCGTCTTCGGTCATGTGGGCGCCTTGAGCTCCTTGGGCGGGCATGGGGAGCAGGCCGGGCGCCGGGAGCGCTACGATCTGCGCGCCGGCGTCGCCACCGAGTTCGAACACGGCGAGTTGCGCCTCGCCTGGACCCTGGCGAGCCCGCAGTCGCCCTATCCGGCCGAGCGGATACGGGACCGCGGCGCGGTGGTGCTGGGCGCCACCTACTTCTTCTAGGCCGCCGGCTCGTTTTCCCCGGCGATGTCTCGGCCGGTCGCCGCCGCGGCGACGGCCGCCAGGGCCTTGGTCATGGCGGCCAGCGTCGCCTCGGTGCCAAGCTCGGCGTGGTGGCGGCGGGCCAGCCAGGCAGGATCGTTATAGGCCAGCCAGGTCTGACCCCCGGCGTCCTGCCAGACCAGCGCCTTCAGCGGCAGGTCTATGCCCATGGTCTGAGCCGCCAGCATCAGCGGCGTGCCCGCCCGCGGCGCGCCAAAGATCAGAACCTCTGTCGGTCGCAACGCCATGTCGACGCTCGCGGCGGCGGCGGCGTGGTCGATGCGCGCGAGGACGGCCATGCCGTGCGCGGCCACTGCGGCCGCGAGCCGGTCCATGGTCTCCCTGGGGCCATGTGGGCTGGCGCAGGTCGTAAGTCCGTCAGGCGTCATGGCGGCTTTCCCTGGCGTTGCGGCGAAAAGATCCCGCCGCCGGTGATCGAGCGAGCCTATGCGCCGCAGGCCGGCCGCGCCATAGCCCTGTAAATCGGACGTCTTATAGTCACGCCTGTTCTTGTGTGACCTGGGACACAGCGTTGAAGTCGCGGCCTTGCTTTGATGTGTTCGTAATTGCGTCCCGGCCAACCCCTGCAAAGGCGAGGCCGTGTCGCGCGCAAGGATCGGGAGAGCCTTCACGGGGGCCGGCCTGGGTGACCTGGTCTATTCGCCGCCGCTCGCTTCGGGCGAACAGCGGCAGGTGGCGGTGTTCGAACCTCAGGACACAGCGACCGTGACCGAAGGCGAGGTCTTCACGGAAGAGGACATCGCAACCCAGGCCGCACTCGCGGACACACCTCCACCCGGCTCAGGCCCGGCGCCCCGTTCAGCGAAGCTCAGCGGGCGGCTTGTTCTAAAATCATCCTGGTCTAGGCGCGTCCCAGGCTCAGCTGGATCACGTCGGTGCGGCCGGTGCGAAAGCCCGCCTCACAATAGCTGAGATAAAAGGACCACAGCCGGCGGAAGCGCTCGTCGAAGCCCAGGTGCTGGATATCGTCCCATGCCGCGTGGAACCGCTGGCCCCACTCGGCCAGGGTGCGGCCATAGTCCTGGCCGAAGCGGGCCACTTCGCCCCAGGCGAGGCCCGCCTGCTGCGCCACCTGGCGCAGGCGCGGCTCGCTGCCCAACATGCCGCCCGGAAAGACATATTTCTGGATGAAGTCGGCGCGGGAGCGATAATCGTCGAACAGTTCGTCGCGGATGGTGATGATCTGCAGGCCGGCGCGGCCGCCGGGCTCAAGCACGTCGCGCAGCTTGTTGAAATAGGTCGGCCAGTAGCGCTCGCCCACGGCCTCGAACATTTCGATGGACGCGACGCGGTCGAACCGGCCCTCCACATCGCGATAGTCGATCAGCCGGATGTCGGCCTTGTCGGCCAGGCCCTGCTCGAACAGGCGCCGGCGGGCGAAATCGTACTGTTCGCGCGAGATGGTCACCCCCGTGACCTGGGCGCCCACCTGGGCGGCGGCGAATTCGGCGAAACCGCCCCAGCCGCAGCCGATCTCCAGCACCGAATGGCCCGCCTGCAGGTTCATGGACCGCGCCAGGCTGGCGTATTTGTGCTGCTGGGCCTCGATCAGGCTCTGGTCAGCCCGTTCGAAGCGGGCGGCGGAATAGGTCATGCCCGGGTCGAGCCAGCGTTCATAGAAGGCGTTGCCCAGGTCGTAGTGGTGGTGGATGTTCCGCCGTGAGCCGCGCCGGGTATTGGACCGGACCAGATGGCGCAGGAAGTTGACCATGCGCATGGCCGCATTGCCCTGGACCAACTGGGCGAGGCGGTCCCAGTTCAGGCTGGCCGACTCCAGGACCGCCGTCAGATTGGGGGTCGACCATTCGCCGGCCATATAGCCCTCGGCGAAACCGATATCCCCCGCCGCCATCACCCGGCGCATGAAGTTGTAGTCGTGGATCACCACCCGCGCATGGGGTCCAGGTTCGCCGCCGCCCAGGCTGATCTCGCGGCCCGACGGCAGCACAAAGGTGATCCCGCCGGCGGCCCAGTGGCGCGCGGCGATCTTGACCGCGGCGCGGAAGGCCGCGGGCGCCTGGCGCAGGTCCGGCCAGACGGCGGCGAGAGGGTCGGTTCCTGGGGTGATGCTCGCGTCGGTCATACGATATGCGTCTCCACAGTCTCGATCGGATCTTGTCGTGGCCCCGGGACCACGCGGCCAAGGCTGGCGCCGGCCTTGGGTCCAGCGGGGCGGGGGCTGAAAGGCGCGGCCTTGAACCACAGCCGCAGGGCCTGCCAGTGGATCGCCAGCACCACGCCCAGGGTCATCAGCGGCATGGTCACGAACAGTTTGAGCAGAGCCGCCTCGCTCAAGGGACGGCGTTCGGCGGTGAGGGTGGCGCTGAAATCGGGGTGACCGCCCGTCTGTTTGACGATGGTCAGGTCGACCATCTCGGCGGGCGGGACCAGGCGAAAGCGGTATCCGCCCGCGACCGGATAGAAGGGCGAGACATAAAGGGCCTTGTCCGCCTCGTGGCGCTCCACGGCCGCGCCGGTGGCGGGAACCACATAGGCGTGGGTCTGGCCGAAGGTGTTGTTGACCTCGTAGATCACCGCCTCCAGCCGATCCTCATCGCCGTGGATCAGGAAGATGGACAGGGGGTTGAACACAAAGCTCAGCACGCGAGGAAAGCACAGCAGGCGGATGGTGCGCGCCGAGGCGGCGATCCCCGCCTCGGCCAGGCGCGCCTCGACCCAGGACCGCAACGGCCGGCCGTCGCGCGGCCCATGATCGCGCCGGGCGAAGGAGAACAGCCCAGTGCGCCCGACACGCAAGCTCAGCATGCGGGGAAAGCCGGTCTCGACCTGGTCGATATCCACCAACAGCTGGAAGATCCGATAGCGGAAGCGGTGTGGGCGCGGTCCAAACCGGTGGTGGGTGGTATGGCCCACATAGAGGCGGACGGCGTCGCTCACGCCACCGCCTGCGCATCGCGCGGGAGCGCCGTCGGCCAGACCAAGGGGCCGCCTTCGATACGGTGGTCGACAAAGCGCCACGGCGCGCGGCCGCCCAGGGCCAGGGCGACCCGCAGGCCCGCGGTCAGCCCGTCTTCATGGAAGCCGTAGCCCAGCCAGGCCCCGGCGTACCAGATCCCGCCGCGCCCCTGGATGCGGCCGAACTGGCGCTGGGCGGCCAGGGACGGCGTATCGAACTGAGGGTGGTCATAGTCGAAGGTCGAAAAGGTCAGGGCCGGGTCGGGCGGCTCGGCCGGGTTCAGGCTGATGAACAGCGGCCGGGACGGATCGATATGCTGCAGACTGTTCATCCAGTAGGTCACCGACCCCGGTTTCGCCGCTCCATCATACATATAGTTCCAGCTGCCCCAGGCCGCACGCCTCCTAGGCATCAAAGCCGGATCTCGATGCAGATAGGCGCGGTTCGGCGCATAGCGGATGGCGCCCAGGAAAGCGCGTTCCTCCAGGTCCGGGTCGGCCAGCAGGCTCAGGGCCTGATCGGAATGGCAGGCGAAGATCACCTGGTCGAAACGCTCGATCCGGCCGTCCGTATCCCGCACCTCGACGCCCTCGGGCGCGCGCCGCACCCGGGCCGCGCCGGGCCGCATCATCACCCGCTCGCCGAGACTGGCGATCAGGGGCGTCAGATAGGATCGGCTGGTGTTCCTGATCGTTCGCCAGGACGGCTGGACCATTTGCAGCAGGCTGTGATTGGCGAAAAAGCGAACCAAGCTTTCGGCCGGCGCGGCCTCTACGCCGCCCTCGCTGGTCGACCAGATCGCCGCGGCCATGGGAAGCAGGTAGTGTTGAGCGAAGGCCTCGCCGAATCCACGGAGCCGCAGATAGCCGCCCAGGGTCAGGTCCTGCAGCCGCCCGGCTTCGAGATCCGCCGCCGCCACGCGGTTGAAACGCCGGATCTCGGCCAGGACGCTCAGGAACCGCGGCCTAAGCAGGTTCCGCCTCTGGGCGAACACGCCTTTCGGAAAATTGGATGACCATTCCACGCCCCGCCCGGAAAAGGCGAAGCTCATGTCGGTGGACAGGCTCTCCACGCCCAGATGGTCCAGCAGGCCGATCAGATTGGGATAGTTGCGGCTGTTATAGACGATGAAGCCGGTATCGACCTCAAGGCTCACCCCGTCATAGTCGATGGCCACCGGATTGGCGTGGCCGCCCAGGCGGACGTCTTTTTCATAAAGGGTGACCTGGCTATGGTCCTTCAGCGCATAGGCCGCGCCCAGACCTGATATCCCCGCGCCGATCACCCCGATCTTCATCTGGTATCCTGTTGGCTCTTGTGCGGCTTATCGTGGCGCGCCACTTCTACGGCGCAGATCGCCCCTCGGATTAAATGGAACTCTAGATTGACCCAACCCAACGCCGTCGTAACCATCAAGACACCAAACGGCGCAGTTGTCCGCATGGGAAACGCGGAAAAGTTGTCTATCATCGCCGGTCCATGCCAGCTGGAAAGCCGCCAGCACGCCTTGGAGACCGCGCACGCCCTGAAAGAGATCGCGCAGAGGTTGGGTGTCGGCCTGATCTACAAGACCTCGTTCGACAAGGCCAACCGCACCTCCGTCAACACCGCCCGCGGCATTGGCCTGGCGGACGCCCTGCCGATCTTCGCCGAGATTCGCGAAACGACCGGCCTGCCGGTGCTGACCGATGTGCATGAGATCGACCAGTGCGCCCAGGCCGCCCAGGCGGTGGACGTGCTGCAGATCCCCGCCTTCCTCTGCCGCCAGACCGACCTGCTGCTGGCCGCGGCGGCCACCGGCAAGGTGGTCAATGTCAAAAAGGGCCAGTTCCTGGCGCCCTGGGACATGAAGAATGTGATCGGCAAGGTGCTGGCCGGCGGCAACGCCAATGTGCTGGCCACCGAGCGCGGGGTCTCGTTCGGCTACAACACCCTGGTCTCCGACATGCGCGCCCTGCCGATCCTGGCCCAGATCGGCTGTCCGGTGGTGTTCGACGCCACCCATTCGGTGCAGCAGCCCGGCGGCCAGGGGACCACCTCGGGCGGGCAACGGGAATATGTGCCGGTTCTGGCCCGGGCCGCAGTGGCCGTCGGCGTGGCCGCCGTCTTCATGGAAACCCATCCGGACCCTGATCACGCGCCCTCGGACGGCCCCAATATGGTGCCGCTGGACCAGTTCGAAGGCCTGGTCGCCGAACTGCTGGACTATGACGCCCTGGCCAAGCGTCGCGCGGCGGCCTGACAAGCGGCGGCGAACCCGGTATCGATGAGCGATGCGAACACCGGAGCTTAGCCCCAAGGACTGGCTGGTGGTCGGCGGGGTCGCGCTGATCGCCCTGGTGCTGCTGGCGGCGATCCGCTGGCGGCACGATATCCTGCAGACCACCCTCGATCCCAAACAGCCGTTCCAGGTCTATCGGCCGCCGCGGGAGCCGAACTACGCCATCCGCGCCACCTGGGCCCTGCTGCCGGCCAAGCCTGACCAGCCGGGCGCCGGCGCCCTGCCGGCCGACGTCTTCTTTGTCCACCCCACCACTTTTGACGGCGGCCGCGACTGGAACGGGCCGATCGGCGACGACAACGCCAACCGCTTTCTCGAGCGCGTGGTTCTGCCCAACTACGCCGGGCCTTTCCAACGGGTCGGGCGGCTGTTCGCCCCCCGCTACCGCCAGGCCAGCGTCTATACCGAGCTGACCATGAGGGACGACGCCCGCGAGTCCCGCGCCTTCGCCTATGGCGATGTGCGCAGGGCCTTCGACCTGTTTGCGGACCGCTATAACCAGGGGCGGCCGATCGTCCTGGTGGGGGTGGAGCAGGGCGGCATGCTGGTGGAGCGCCTGCTGCGCGAAGAGCTGGCGGCCCGTCCGGATCTCGCCCGGCGGCTGGCGGCCGTCTATCTGATCGATACGGTGGCCCTGAAGGACGACTATGGCCCCACGGCGCAAATTCCCGCCTGCGCCAGCCGCGGCCAGCCGCGCTGCGTGGTCGGCTGGACCCAGTCCTTCGAGTTCGACAAGAAGGATATCAGCTCCACCTATGAACGCTCCCTGGTGTGGGACGACCACGACCATCTGGTCAATCTGAACGGCCGGCCGATCCTGTGCGTCAACCCGCTTCTGGGCGCCGCCTCCGAAGAGCGGGCCGCCGCCCGCACCAATCTGGGCGCCGCCAACGCCACCGACATGGAATGGGGGCTGAGGCCCGCCTTCATGAGCCGCCAGGTCTCCGCCCAGTGCGTCAGGGGGGTGCTGCAGGTGTCCAGCCCCGCCTCGCCGTCGCTGAAGGTCACCGGCAGCTGGGTCGACCGTCTGAAGGAGCCGGGGTTCAACCTGTTCTATGCCGACCTCGAAGCCGACGCCCAGGGCCGCGTCGCCGCCCTGCTGGCCAGGCCTTAGAAACCGCGCGGAAATAACGAAACCCCTGATAATGAGTCCGCTCATCCTCGCGAAGGCGGGGATCCAGATGACAAAGCTCAGGTCGAAAGACAATAATCCGCCCGAAATCACCACACTCTTGCGCCATAGGATCTGGATCCCCGCCTGCGCGGGGTTGAGCGCAATGAAAAATCGAAGCCTTTACCTGTCAACGGATCTTAGCCCCAGAGCGCTCTAACCCGCCTCGGCCGCCCCGCCGCCGGCGCGCCAGTCGAACAGGGCCTGCAGCACCTGCACCGCCTTGCCCCGCGGGCTGGTCAGCTCAGGATCGCGGGCCAGGATCAGGCGGGCGTCGTCGGCGGCCACCGCGATCAGGTCGCGGTGGGCCACGGGGTCCGCCAGGCGATAGGCGGGAAAGCCGCTCTGTTTCAGGCCCAGGGGATCGCCGCCGCCCCGCAGTTCCAGATCCTTTTCGGCGATCAGAAACCCGTCGTCGGTGCGGCGCAGGATGTCCAGCCGCGCCTCGGCGGTCTTGGACAGGGGCGGGTCATAGAGCAGGACGCAGCTGCTCTCCCTCAGGCCGCGCCCGACCCGGCCGCGCAGCTGGTGCAGCTGGGCCAGGCCGAAGCGCTCGGCCTGTTCGATGACCATGATGGTGGCGTTGGGCACATTGACCCCGACCTCGACCACGGTGGTGGCCACCAGCACCTTGAGCCCCCCATCGGCGAACTCGGCCATCACCGCATCCTTTTCCGCCGGCGGCAGGCGGCCATGGATCAGCCCCACGCCCGGTCCGATCACCTTGCGCAGGTCTTCCGCCCGGGCCTCGGCGGCGGCCAGGTCGCTGAGCTCGGATTCGGCCACCAGGGGGCAGATCCAGAAGGCCTGGGCGCCGCCGGCCACGGCCTGTTTCAACCGGCCGACGATCTCGCCGATACGCGGCATGGGCACGGCCCGGGTGGCCACCGGCTGGCGGCCCGGCGGCTTTTCGTCCAGGCGCGAGACGTCCAGGTCGCCATAGACGGTCAGTTCCAGGGTGCGCGGAATCGGCGTCGCCGACATGGCCAGCAGATGGGTGGCCGCGCCCTTTTCCTGCAGCCGCTGGCGCTCGGACACGCCAAAGCGGTGCTGCTCGTCGATCACCGCCAGGGCCAGGTTATGAAAGCGCACCTCGTCCTGGAACAGGGCGTGGGTGCCCACGGCGACCATGGCCTCGCCGCCGCCCAGGGCCATCAGCTTGTCGGCCCGCACCGCGCCCTTGTCGCGTCCCGTCAGTAGCACGGTGCGAACCCCATGGGCCTCCAACGGCCCGGCCAGGGTCTCGAAATGCTGGCGGGCGAGAATCTCGGTGGGCGCCATCAGCACCGACTGGCGTCCGGCCCCGGCCACATCGGCCATGGCCAGCATGGCCACCACCGTCTTGCCGGCTCCCACATCCCCCTGCAGCAGGCGCGACATGCGCTCGCCCGAGGCCAGGTCGCCGCGCACCTCGGACAGCGAGCGGATCTGGGCGCCGGTCAGGGCGAAGGGCAGGTCCTTTTCCACCTTGGCCGACAGGGGCGAGGCGGTGATCGGCGGCGAGGGCTGGCTGCGCCGCGACGCCTTGCGCTGAGCCATGGCCAGCTGATGCGCCAGAAGCTCGTCATAGGCCAGCCGGCGGCGATGGGGCGCCAGGGGTGACAGGTCGGCGTCGCGGGTGGGCGCATGCAGCTCGGCCAGGGCCTGGCGCCAGGGGGCGAAGCCTTCCCGCGCCATCCAGGCGGCATCCTGCCATTCCGGCAGGTCGGCGGCCTTTTCCAGCGCCTCCAGGGCCAGGCGGCGCACGGTCCGGGCCGGCAGGCCGGCGGTGGCCGGATAGACGGCCTCACGCGTAGGGATCTCGTCCGCCCGTTCCAGGGGCAGCAGATAGTCCGGATGGGCCATCTGCAATTCGCCGCCATAGTGCTCGATCCGGCCGCTGACCGCACGCCTGGACCCCACCGGATGGGCCACGGCCAGATGGTCGCCGCGGATCTTGAACCAGGTCAGGGTGACAAAGCCGGAGCCGTCGAAACAGCGGATGCGATAGGGCTGGGTGGACCGCGACGGCGTGATATGGGCGTCGATCGTCACATGCAGGGTGGCGACCTCGCCATCCCGCGCCCGGCCGGCGGTGACCAGATCGCGATGCACCAGGTTCTGCGGCGACAGGAAGATCAGGTCGCGCACCACCGGCCCGGCCAGTTTCTCGACCAGGGGCGCGACCTTGGGGCCGACCCCCTTCAGCGAGGCGATCGGCGCGAACAGCGGAAACAGAATCTCTGGACGCATGATTCTAAGCATAGCCCGGGTGGCGGGCCGCGCCTCGCCGTTCTATATCCGCCTACCCATGATCGACCCCCGCCTCAAGAAAATCAGCTACCGCGCCTGGCATCGCGGCTTCCGCGAAGCCGACCTGATCCTGGGTCCCTTCGTCGACGCGCGCCTGCAGACCCTGTCCAGCGCCGAGCTGGACGCGTTCGAGGCGCTGATCGATCAGCCCGATCATGACCTGTATGGCTGGATCATCGGACGCGATACGCCACCGGCGCAGTTCGAGGGCCCGGTGCTGGAGCAGCTGCGGGCCTTTCACCTGACCCTGGGGCGTGGTGAGGCGAGGGGGGCTTGAACCGCGCTCCCGCATATCCCCTTCCCCCCTTGTGGGGGAAGGAGGGGGCCGCCCGCGCAGCGGGTGGGAGGATGAGGGGTCGCGCCGACCCTTCAGATTCCCTGTGGGCTTCCCGACACCCCATCGGATAGATCTGTGCGACCCCTCATCCTCCCATTGCTGCGCAATGGGCCCCTCCTTCTCCCACAAGGGGAGAAGGGCGATTTCGCCCCCTAGGAACACCGTGTGGCTTCGCCTCAAGACCTGAAACAGATCGCTCGCAATGATGGCCGCCTGATCCTCACTGGGGCGCCGGAGGGCTATGACGCCCTGGTCATGGCCGATATCGCCCGGGCGCGGGGCGGGCTGACGGCGTTCGTGGCCCGCGACAGCGGCCGCGCCTCGGCCTTCATCGACGCCATGGGCTTCTTTGCGCCCGAGATCGAGATCATCCGCCTGCCGTCCTGGGATTGCCTGCCCTATGACCGGCTGGGCCCCTCGGGCGCCGTGGCGGCCCAGCGCATGGCGACCCTGTCGCGCCTGGCCAAGGACGCGGCGACCCCGGACAAGGCCACGCGCCTGCTGGTCACCCAGGCCGCCACCCTGCTGCAGCGCGTGCCGCCGCGCAGCATCATCCAGAAGGCCAGCTATCACGCCCGCGGCGGCAACGACGTCGATATCGGCGACCTGGAACGCTACTTCTCGGTCAATGGCTATCGCCGGGCCTCCACCGTCACCGAGCCTGGCGAATTCGCCATCCGCGGCGGGGTGATCGACGTGTTTCCGCCGGGCGCCGAAGAGCCGGTTCGCCTGGACCTGTTCGGCGACACCCTGGAATCCATCCGCGCCTTCGATCCCGGCAGCCAGCGCTCGACCAAACAACTCAAGTCCATCGATCTGCTGCCCGTATCCGAGGCCCTGCTCGACGCCGAGACCATCGCCCGCTTCCGCCAGGGCTATGTGGCGGCCTTCGGCGCCCCCGGCGACGACGCCCTGTACGCCGCGGTCAGCGAGGGGGTGCGCAAGGGCGGCATCGAGCATTTCCTGTCCCTGCTCTATCCCAAGCTCGAAACCGTGTTCGATTATCTGCCGGCCGACACCCTGATCGGGCTCGATCATCTGGCCCAGGAGGCCCGCGACGAGCGCCTGGCCATGATCGCCGACGCCTATGACGCCCGCCGCGAAAGCGCCCAGGGCCGCAGTGGCTATCACGCCCTGGAGCCGAACGCCCTCTATCTGGACACCGAGGAATGGGACCGCCGGCTGACGGACGGCCCCAGCCGCCAGTTCACCCCGTTCCAGGAAGACAACCTGGCCGCCATCGACATGGGCGTGCGCCAGGGCCGCAGCTTCGCCGCCGAGCGGGCTCAAGACAGCGTCAACCTGTTCGAGGCCACCGCCGACCACGCCCGCGCCCTGGCCGCCAAGGGCAAGCGCGTGCTGTTCGCCAGCTGGTCCGAGGGCTCGTCCGAGCGCCTGGGCTCGATGCTGTCCGACCACGGGCTCAAGGACATCGCCTTTTCGCCCTATTGGCAGGCGGCCAAGGCGGCGGACCCGAAAAAGCCCCAGCGCGTGGTGCTGCCGCTGGAGACCGGGTTCGAGACCGACCAGCTGGCGGTGATCTCGGAAACCGACATCCTGGGCGACCGCCTGGCCCGGCCCAAGCGCCGCCGCCGGGCCCAGAACTTCCTGGCCGAGGCCGCCTCGCTGACCCCCGGCGACCTGGTGGTGCATATCGACCACGGCATCGGCCGCTATGAGGGGCTGAAGACGCTCGAGGTCCAGGCCGCCCCCCACGACTGCCTGGAACTGCACTATTTCGGGGATTCCAAGCTCTATCTGCCGGTCGAGAACATCGACCTTCTGACCCGCTATGGCAGCGAGAGCGAAGGCGTGCAGCTGGACCGCCTGGGCGGCGCCGCCTGGCAGGCGCGCAAGGCCAAGGCGAAAGAGCGCCTGCGCGAAATGGCCGAGGGCCTGATCGCCATCGCCGCCGCCCGAGCCCTGAACCTGACCGAGGAGATCGACCCGCCCGCGGGCCTGTTCGACGAGTTCTGCGCCCGCTTCCCCTATGAAGAGACCGACGACCAGCTGGCCAGCATCGGCGACGTGCTCGGCGATCTGGCCGCCGGCAAGCCCATGGACCGGCTGATCTGCGGCGATGTCGGCTTCGGCAAGACCGAGGTGGCCCTGCGCGCCGCCTTTGTGGTGGCCATGAGCGGCAAACAGGTGGCCGTGGTCTGCCCGACCACGCTTCTGGCCCGCCAGCACTACAAGACCTTTGTCGACCGTTTCCACGGCTGGCCGATCAAGGTCAGCCGCCTGTCGCGCCTGGTCCCCGCCGCCGAGGCCGCCCAGACCCGCGAAGGCCTGGCCAAGGGCGAGATCGAGATCATCATCGGCACCCACGCGGTGCTGTCCAAACAGGTCAGTTTCAAGAACCTGGGCCTTGTGGTGGTCGACGAGGAGCAGCATTTCGGCGTCAAGCACAAGGAGGCGCTGAAGGCCCTGCGCGCCGAGGTGCACATGCTGACCCTGTCGGCCACGCCGATCCCGCGCACCCTGCAGATGGCCCTGTCCGGCATTCGCGAGCTGTCGATCATCGCCACCCCGCCCGTGGACCGCCTGTCGGTGCGCACCTACATCACCCCGTTCGACCCGGTAGTCGCGCGCGAGGCCCTGCTGCGGGAGAAATACCGCGGCGGCCAGGCCTATTTCGTCGCCCCGCGGGTCAAGGACCTGCCCGACCTGGAGCGGTTCCTGCGCGAACAGGTGCCCGAGGTGAAGTTCATCGTCGGCCACGGCCAGATGGCCCCCACCCAGCTGGAAGACGTGATGAGCGCCTTCTATGACGGCAAGTACGACGTGCTGCTCTCGACCACCATCGTCGAGTCCGGCCTGGACATCCCCACGGCCAACACCATGATCATCCACCGCGCCGACATGTTCGGCCTGTCCCAGCTGTATCAGCTGCGCGGGCGGGTGGGGCGGTCAAAGGCCCGCGCCTACGCCTATCTGACCACCGCCCCGGAAAAGCAACTCAGCCTGTCGGCGGAAAAGCGGCTCAAGGTCATGCAGTCCCTGGACAGCCTGGGCGCCGGCTTCCAGCTGGCCAGCCACGACCTGGACATCCGCGGCGGCGGCAACCTGTTGGGCGACGAGCAGAGCGGCCATATCCGCGAGATCGGCGTCGAGCTCTATCAGCAGATGCTGGAGGACGCGGTCAACGAGCTCAAAACCCACGGCCCCAGCGCCATGGAGACCGCCCGCGGCTGGTCGCCCCAGATCAATACCGGGGCCGCCGTGCTGATTCCCGAGGAATATGTCCCCGACCTGAACGTGCGCCTGTCCCTCTATCGGCGCCTGTCCGAGGCCGAGCGCGCCGAGGACCGCGAAGCCCTGGCCGCCGAACTGATCGACCGCTTCGGCCCCCTGCCGCCCGAGGCCGACCAGTTGCTGAAAGTCGTCGCCATCAAGGGCCTGTGCCGCCAGACCAACGTGGCCAAGATCGATGTCGGCCCCAAGGGCGCCGTGGTCAGCTTCCGCGACGACAATTTCGCCAACCCCCTGGGCCTGGTGCAACTGATCCAGAAGAAACCCGCCGTCTGGCGCGTGCGCCCGGACCACAAGGTGGTGATCAAGGGCGAATGGGAAAGCGCCAACGCCCGCCTGCACGCGGCGGAGCTGGTCCTGGGCGAATTGGCCAAGCTGGTCGGGTAGGGGGTTTTGCGCGCTTAAGCCTTTCAGCATCACGAACGCCGGAAGGCCCTGGATGGATGTCTAGAGCAATATAAAATTAGATTGGGACAATATAAACTCCGCTCATCCCGGCGAAGGCCGGGATCCAGATCATATGGCTCAAGAGTATGGTGATTTCGGGCGGATTATTATCTTTCAGCCTGAGCTTTGTCATCTGGATCCCGGCCTTCGCCGGGATGAGCGGATTTTATATTGGATTTAATTCATCCCACCCTAACCTTGGCGACCGGCGCCGCGTGGCGCGGCCAGCCGCTTTTGATGGTCCCTGATCATCGCCCGCAGGCGCGTGGCCATGGGTTGAACGGCGAAGGCGGCGAAGGAGACGGCGAAACCGAACCGGACCTCCTTGCGAAACTGCTCCAGGGATATCGCCCCGGCGGTCCAGTCGAGCATCGCGCCGCTGAAGATCTGGACGATCAAGGCGCTCAGCGCGTCGGAATCCACGGACGGCTTCAGATGTCCGGCCTCGACCGCGCTGGCGATCATGCGGCGCCAGAACCGCGTGCGCGGCTCGCGCAAGGCGACATTGAGGAACGGATCGCCGGCGCTGCGCCACAGGATCGCGCGATAGAACCGCGGGTCCTCCGCATACAGGGCGGCGGCGACGTCCACCGCGTCGAAAATGCGCGCCAGGGCGTCGGACGAGCGAACCTGCGCAACCAGCTGTTCGTAGCGGAGCAGGTCCCGGTCGAACACGGCCCCGAGGACGGCCTGTTTGGAGCCGAAGAGATTATAGACGGTCGACAGGCTCAGGCCGCTGTTGGCGGCGAGCTGCTTCATCGACAGGGCCTCAAGACCGACCTCGCAAAGCAGGTCGTGGGCCGCGTCGACGATGCGCGAGCGCCGCTCACGCTTGGCTGACTCGCGGCGACCGGCCGGAACGGCCTCCTGAAACGACAGCTCGGTTTGGTTCAGCAATCATCGCTCCCGGCTTGGGCGGCCGCCCGGTCTTGAACAGTTCCAGCCAGGATTGGACCAGAACCGCGACTCAGAATCCAGTTGACAAAGTTGGAATGCGTTCCAAGTTTATAGCAGCTCCCGCTAGAGGAGGTCCACCATGATGGGAGAGATGGCCATGGCAGGCGCTGACACCGGGACGGCGGCGGCCGGCTTGGTTGCGGCCAAGCAAAGCCTGGCGGAGGAGGGGTGGTGCGTGCTCCCCGCGGTGCTGGACGCGGTGCGCGCCGGCGACGTGCTGGCGCGTCTGTGGGACGCGGCCAAGGAGAGCGAGCGGCGCGGGATCTCCACCTTCATGCCGGTTCTGGACCCCAATCCCAGTAATGTCCGGGTTTTCTACCTGCTCGAACTGGACGCGATGTTTCGCGACCTGATTCAGCATCCGGTGGCCGTGGACATGGTGCGGTCGCTGTTGGGCGAGACCTTCCTGATCTCGAACTTCACCGCAAATATCGCCCGCCCGGGGTCCCGGTCCATGGCGCTGCATTCGGACCAGTCCCTGGTCGTGCCGGAGCCCTGGATACAGCCCTGGGCGATGAACATCATCTGGTGCCTGACGGATGTGACGTTCGAAAATGGCGCCACGCTGTTCATCCCTGGCAGCCATCTGTGGCGGACGCGGGCGGAGGTTTCGGCGGACGCCGATCGGCGATTGCGCCCCTTCGAGGCCAAGGCCGGCTCCATCATCGCCATGGATGGCCGCGTCTGGCACACCTCCGGCGCCAACGCGACGCCCGACCAGGACCGCGCCCTGCTGTTCGGCTATTACACCAAGCCGTTCCTGCGCCCTCAGGTGAACTGGAACGCCTGTCTGTCGCCGCAGACCCAGGCCTCCTTGAGGCCCCCCCTGCGCGACTGGCTGGGCCTGGAGGTCACAGCCAATACCGGCGCGACCGCCGACCTGCGCTACCTGGATGAGCAATTCGCCAGGCAGGAGGCGCGGGCATGAGCCTCGCGGTCCAGACCTCCGCCAACTCGTCGGCTGTGGTCATACCGCCGCCCACCCGCGACCTGGCCCAAGGACTGCGCAATATCGCCGAGCACGGGCTCACCCTGGTCCCCGACGTCCTGGTTGGCGATGCGCTGAAACGCACCCGCGAGGCGCTCTACCGGGCGGCCGAATCCGACCGGACGCGCGCCCGCGAACAGAAGTTCGGCCTCGACTACGCCCATGACGACACCAATCACCGCGTCTGGAACGTGCTCAGCCGCGACCCCCTGTTCGAGGACCTGGCCTTCCATCCCATGGCCCTGGCCTATGTGAAGGCGTTGCTGGGCTGGCCGGCCCTGATGGGCAATATCTCGGCCAATATCACCGGCCCGGGCGGCGGCGAAATGGTGCTGCACGCCGATCAGATCTTCGTTCCCGAGCCGTGGCCCAGCCAGCCCCAGGGCATGAATGTCGCCTGGTGCCTGGACGACTTCACCGAGGCCAATGGCGCGACCCGCTTCGTCCCCGGCAGCCACAAGCTGAACCGGGCGCCGCGCGCGGACGACGCGGAGGCGCCCTGCGTGGCCATCGAGGCGCCCGCCGGCTCCGCCGTCGTGTTCGAGAGCCGCATCTGGCACAAGACCGGTCACAACAGCACCGCCGACGAGCGGCGCGCGGGCGTGTTCGCCTGGTACACAAAGCCCATCTACCGGGCCCAGGAAAACTGGTTCCTGTCGCTGCGCCCTGAGGTGCGGCAGTTCGCGAGCGAAGAGGCCCTGGTGCTGCTCGGCTACAAGACCGAGGGCTTGGGGCTGGTCAACGGCGCTTCGCCGGCCTGAGACGCCGGCCAATCCAGAGGAGATCCCAGATGTCTGCCAGTCCCCAAAACGCTCCGGCCGGGAAATTCGCGATCTATCGCGCCGCCGACGCCCCATCGTTCTCGGAAATCGACGTCATGGACTATGCGGGCATGACGCCGGGGTTGGAGGAGACCTTCGCCCGTCTGGCGGACGCGGGCGTCGAGGGGGGGCAGATGGTGAAGCTGCTGTTCTCGGCCCCCGGCTTCAGCCTGACCTATGCCTGGTTCAAGAGCGCTTTCCCTTTGCCGCGGCACAGCCACGACGCCGACTGCCTCTATTATATCGTGGCCGGATCGCTGACGCTGGGGTCACAGACCCTGGGGGCGGGCGACGGCTTCTTCGTGCCGATGGACGCGGCCTACAGCTATGTGCCGGGGCCGGAGGGCGTCGAGGTGCTGGAATTTCGGCATGCCCAGCACTTCAACATCAAGTTCCTCGCCGGTAATCCCGCTTTCTGGGACAAGGCCCTGGAAACGGTTCGCGCCGAGCGGGCGGGATGGGAGACCCAGCCGCGTCCACAGGACCAGATGCGCCTCGTGCCGGCGGAGTAGGGGCCGGTGACCCAGTTCGGCTTCACAAAACTGCTGGTTGAGGATCTGGACAAGACCGCGGCGTTCTACAAGGCCGTCTGTGGCCTGATGGAAACCCGGCGCATCCAGGCCTCCATTGGCGGGCGCCCGATCGACGAGATCCTATTCGCCCCCGCGCGCGACGGCGCGGCCACCTTCATCCTGCTCAAATACCTGGATGCGCCCAGGGACGCGATCAGACCCGGCGCCGACGAGGTGATCCTCGGCTTCATGACCAGCGACGTCGATGCGTTCGTGCAACGGGCGCAATCGGCGGGAGGCCGGGTGGTCGAGGCGCCCCATGACAGCGCCGAACACGGGATCAGGGTCGCGTTCGTCGCCGATATCGAAGGCCACATGCTGGAAATCGTGCAGCCGCTCTGACGGCTAGGTTCGCCCAGGCTCAGGCCGATTAGCGGGCCCCACTTGACTCACGCATAGCTCATTGGTTATTGATTGACCAATAGCCGGTAGGTTATGCATTTCCCAGCGAGTCATATATTTCAATGCCGTCCAATCATGACGACCTGTTCAAGACGCTCGCCGATCCGACGCGCCGCGCCATTTTTGAACGGCTGTGCCTCGACGGGGAGCAAACCGTTGGCGCTCTGACGGCCCAGGCCGGCATCTCTCAGCCGGCCGTGTCGAAACATCTTGGGATTCTGAAACAGGCCGGTTTGGTTCTCGATCGCCCCGACGGCCGTCAGACGCATTACCGCGCCCAACCCGCCGCCCTGGTCCCGCTCACCGACTGGACACACCAGATGGCCGGGTTCTGGCGGCGCCGGATCGATGACCTCGAAGATCTCGTCAAAAGGATGGACCAATGAGCAGCACAACGACCGAAGTTCGCACCGTCGTGATTGAACGGGAGGTGCCTTTTCCGCCGGAAAAGATCTGGCGCGCGCTCACCCAGCCCCACCTGATCGAAGAATGGCTGATGAAGAACGACTTCAAGCCCGAATTGGGTCACCGGTTCACGCTGAGCGCCGATTGGGGCGTCGTCGACTGTCAGATCCAGGCCTGCGAGCCCAACAGGGTCCTGTCCTACACCTGGAACGCCATGGGCCTTGAGAGCGTCGTCACCTGGACCCTCACCCCAACGAGCACGGGCGTCCACCTGCGCATGGAGCAGTCGGGCTTTCGGCCGGATCAGGTCCGGGCCTATCAGGGCGCTCAATTTGGTTGGCAGCGTTTCCTGGCGGCCCTGGAGCAGGTGTTGGCCCGCGAGAGCTGAGCCGGCCGGCGTCGGGACCGTCCGATCGGCGATGCTTGACCCGGACGGTCGCGGCGGGCGCCTCGGGGTTTCCCGCACGCGTGCAGATCGCTATGAATCTGGCTATGCCGGATGAAACGCCAAGCCCGCAGAGCCGAAACATCGACCCCGTTACGCTTCCCCGGGCGATCTTGTTCGACCTGGATGACACCATCCTGGCGGCCGGAGAGCGCCGGCTGGTCCTGCTGGACGTCGCCCGCGAGTTCGCCGGCGAGTTGGAACCCTTCACCCCGGACGAAGTGGCCGATCGCCTTGAGGCTGGGTTGGCCGCGTTCTGGTCGGATCCCGTCCGACACAAGACCGCCCGTTTCGGCATCCCCGCCGCGCGCCTCAAGGTCATTTCGGGCGTGTTCGCCGCCATGGAGGCCATCCATCTGACCCCGGATCTGGCCGCGCGATTGGCCGCACGGTTCGCCGCCCTGCGTGAACAGCTCACCGGTTTTTTTCCAGGCGCCTTCGAGACGCTCGAAGCCCTGAAGGCCCGCGGCGTTCGCCTGGCCTTGGTCACCAATGGCGGGACCGCCACGCAGCGGGCCAAGATCGAAAGGTTCGCGTTGGAGCCGCTGTTCGATCACATTCAGATCGAAGGCGAGCACGACTTCGGCAAGCCGGACGAGCGCGCCTATCGGCACGCCATGGCCGTTCTTGGGGTGGACGCGGAGGAAACCTGGATAGTCGGCGACAATCTCGAATGGGAGGTGGCCGCCCCACAAAAGCTCGGTATTTTCGCTGTCTGGTTCGATGGTTTTGCCAAGGGCCTGCCCGAGGGCGCGACCGTCAAACCGGACAGGATTATCCAATCCCTACCCGAGTTGATTGATTGGACCAGCGGATTCGAACCAGGAGAGAGGCGATGCGTGTGATGGTGTTGGTGAAGGCCACCGACGACAGCGAAACGGGCGTTCTGCCCACACCCGAGTTGCTGGAGGCGATGGGCCGCTTCAATGATGAACTGATCAAGGCGGGCGTCATGGGCGCCAACGGGGGCGACGGCCTGAAGCCCTCATCGCACGGCAAGCGCGTTGCGTTCGACGGCCCCGGCCGCACGGTGACCGACGGGCCTTTCGCCCAGACCCGAGAGCTGGTCGCCGGCTTCTGGCTGTGGGAGGTCAAGGACATGGACGAGGCGGTCGCCTGGGTGAAGCGCTGTCCCAATCCCATGCCGGGGCCGAGCGAGATCGAAATCCGGCCCCTGTACGAGATGGCGGACTTCCAATGAAACCCTGACGCCAGAGCGACTAACATGTCTGAAATCCGGCCCGAAATTCCCAGCGTCGGCGCCTTCGCCATCGTGCCGTCCAACGACCTTCCCGCGGCCATTCCGTTCTGGGAACGGTTGGGATTCGCCCGCACCGGCGGAGACGCCCAATATGTCATCATGACCGGCTGGGACTGCGAACTGCACCTGACCCAGGCGGGCGAGGGCCCCTGGCGCGTGCCGGAGGACAACAACCCCTTCGGCGTCTTCATCCGCACGCCGCACGTGGACGCCATAGCCGCCCGGGTCGACGACTTGATCATTCGACCAGGCGGCGTGCTTCGCCACCGGGAATGGGGGCTCTACGAGGTCGGGATCTGCGGGCCGGACGGTCTGCTTGTCCGCATCGGGTGGCCTTCGCGCCTCATCCGCTGAAAGCTGGAAAGACGCCCACGAAATCCTCAACGGGCCTACGGGGTTGGGTCTCGTTTCCAGACATCGGCATTGGCCTCGGCGAAATGACGGCGGCTGCGATCTCCGCCGGCTGATCGGGCACGTAGCGCGGCGATTCAAATCGGCTTTCGCCCGATGGAAATCTCAGGGCAGGACGGTTAGCATCGGGTCGCACCGAGCGGCACGGAGCCTCCATGGACGTCAACAGATCGCCGGCGGCATCATGCCGATGTGGCGCAGTCGTTTTGCAAGTGACGGGCGCGCCCATCCTGCATGCGGCTTGCTATTGCGCGAGTTGCCAGGAGGCCGGTCGGCAGATCGAGTTGCTCCCCGACGCCCCGCGGGTGCTCGACGCCGATGGCGGGACCGATTTTGTGCTTTACCGCAAGGACCGTGTGCGATGCGTGCAGGGCGGCGATCTGATGCAAGCGCGGCGGCTCAAACCCGAATCGCCGACCCGCCGCATGGTCGCGACCTGCTGCAACTCGGCCATGGCCCTCGACTTCACCAAGGGCCATTGGCTGACACTCTATCGCGCCCGCCTGGCTGGGCCGGTCCCGCCGCTGGAAATGCGGATCATGATCGCGGAGAAGCGGGAAGGCGTCGTGCTGCCGCAGGACGCGCCCAACTACGCCGCCTTTTCAGGGCGGTTCATGTGGAAACTCCTCGCGGCGTGGGTCTCCATGGGCTTCCGGACACCCAAGGTCGAAGGCGTTCCAAACTGAAGCGTGGGAGATTGGCATGGCGAAGCTCGTCTTTGGAATGAACCTGTCCTTGGACGGCTATGTCGATCATCTGGAATTCGCCACGATCGGCCCGGCGCTCTTTCGTCACTTCACCGAGCAAACCCGCGACGTGACGGGCAGCGTGTACGGTCGCCGCTTGTACGAGGTCATGCGCTATTGGGACGATGACCTTGCTGAGTGGGACGAGGCGCAACGCGACTACGCGGCGGCGTGGCGGCGCCAACCGAAATGGGTGGTGTCGCGGTCTCTGAAGTCGGTCGGCCCCAACGCCACGCTCGTCCAGGGTGACCTCGAGGCGGTGATACGGGGGCTGAAAGCTGAGCTCGCCGGGGAGATTCAGGTTGGCGGACCAGATCTGGCGCGAAGCCTGACCGACCTTGGTCTCATCGATGAGTATCAACTCTACTTCCGGCCCTTCGTGCTGGGTCGTGGCGCTCCATTCTTCGCCGCCGCCCGGCCGCCGCTGCGCCTTGTGGCCAATGATCCAATTGGCGAGGACGCGATGAGGTTGACCTACGTTCCGGCTTGATCGCGCGCCTCGCCCAGCGGGGCCCTTGGTGGAGGCCTTGAACTATTTCTCCGAAATTTTCGGGGAAGGACGCTCGGCGCGCGTCTTGGACTATAAGCGGGTTGGCGGCTTAGAGGCGCTCGGTCCCGTCCATCAGAAAATGACCGTCTGGAGTTCAATGGTCGACCTAGGTGCAGGGCGAGCCAGCGTCACCCCCAGTCGTGATGCGCGACTGCGGGCGTTGGCGCTGCGCTATCGCGAGCCCCTGGTCCGCTATTTCATCCGCAAAGGCATTCCCGCGGCGCTGGTCGAGGATTGCGCCCAGGATGTTTTCCTTCGTTTGGCGCGTACCGACGAGCAGACGATCGAGAACGCGGAGGCCTATATCTTCACCATAGCCTCCAGCGTGGTGGTCACCTGGGCGCGGAAGGCCAAGACCCATCGGGAGGCCCAACATCGTCCGATCGAAGATTTTTCTCTGGTCAGCGGGGAAGCGGCGGCGGACCGCGTCTTTGAAGGGAAGCAAGCGCTCCAGCGACTCGTCGCCGCCCTGGGCGAACTGCCAACGGACACCCGCGAAATGTTTCTCCTCAATCGGGAAGACGGCCTGACCTATACCCAGATCGCCGCGCGTTACGCTATTGGGGTCAAGGTGGTGGAGCGGCATATCATCAAGGCCCTCAATCACGTCCGCCTGCGGTTCTCGCGCAATGACTGACGAAACCACCGCCGCTCAGGAAGAAGCGGCCTGCTGGGTCGTGCGGCTGAACTCCGATCAACGGACGCGCGCCGATGAAACCGCCTTTCGCGCCTGGCTGGAACGCGACCCCGCCCATGCCGACGCCTATGCCGATTGTGCGGCGCTTTGGGACGGCGTGGCCGATCTTGTCGCGACCGACGAAGCGCACGAAACCCTCAGACCCCTCCGCGCCCCTGTCCGCTCCCCCCGTATCCTCGGCCGCCGCAACCTGATCTTCGGCGGGGTCGGCGCTGCAATCGCCGCCGGGGTCGCGGGGCTTGTCGGCCCGCTCGTTCTCAATGGCGAGCAGACCTTTTACACCAAGCGCGGCGAGCAGAGGCGGGTGCGGCTGGCCGACGGGTCCGGGGTGCTGCTCAACACCGACACCAGGCTCCGCGTAAGGTTGGTCGGGACCGAACGGCGGCTGTTCCTCGACCGCGGCCAAGCCTTCTTCCAGGTCGCCAAGGACAAGGCCCGACCTTTTCGCGTGTTCGCCGGCCCCAATGAAATCCGGGCCCTGGGAACCGCCTTCGAGGTGCGCCGGATCGGGGACAGGGTTCAGGTCACTTTGGAAGAAGGCAAGGTGGCGATCTATCGCCACGGCGACGCCGCCCAGCCCCTGATGACAGCCGCCCCGCTGCGAAATGCGGCCGCCGACGGATCGCCACCAGGATCGCGCGCGCTGGCTGGGGCGGCTCAGCCTGAGGCCGTGCTGCTCCCTGGGGACCAGGCCGATCTGGCCTCGGCCAGATCCGCCGCGGTGCGCCGGGTGGATCTGCGCAAGGTGCAGGCCTGGCGTTATGGGCGGATGATCCTGGATGACGCGCCGCTTGGCGAGACGGTCGCCGACCTCAACCGATATGGCGGCGTGCAGATCGTGCTGGCTGATCCGAAGCTGGCGGACATCCGGATCAGCGGCTTTTTCCATACCGGTCGCCCCGACGACTTCGTCGAATCCGTCACCGCGGCCTTCCCGGTGGAGGTCGAGCGGCAGGACGACAAGACCATTGTCCTGAAATCGCGCTGACCGGCGCCGCGGCTGTCGCTAAAAATTCACGAAATTGCTCCGAGGGAAACACCCTGCCTCGCGTCTAAGGAGGCTGACGCGGCGAGCGGGGGGCGAACGCGGGCGATCCAATGAAACGATCAATTCCTAGAACGCGCATGGCCCTGTTGGCCGGTTGCGCGGCTATCGGACTTGGATCTGCAGGCATGCCCCCCTCCGCTCAGGCGCAGGAGTCCGTGAAAATCTACGCCATTCCCCGAGAGGACCTCGGGGTTGCTTTGCGCGCCTTCGCCATGGCCAGCGGGCGGGATGTCGTGTTCGACCCGTCTTTGACCCGAGGCAAGAGCACGCACGGCGTGCAAGGACGCCTGGGCGACGAACAGGCGCTGACGCGGCTGCTCGACGGCTGCAGCCTTATGTTCACGCGCACCGCGACAGGCGGCTTCGTGATCCGCCCCGCCAAACGGGACACAGCGATCGCGCCCGAGGCCGCCGTCTCCGTGGCGGCGTCCACCAACAATGTCTTCGCCATCGCGGAGGTCGTGGTCACCGGTACGGCCGGGACCATCGACAAGTTCACCGCTCCCTACGCGGTGTCCACCCTCAAAGAGCAAGCCGTCCTCGACAAGTCGCCGCGCAGCCTGGTGGACCTGTTGCGCGGCCAACCGGGCATCAATGTCGAGAACTCGGGGGGCTCGGGCGGCAACGAGAACATCGTGATCCGCGGCCTGCCCTGGGCCGGCTTTCGCCTGATCGATGTGCTGCAGGATGGCGTCCCGCTGTTCGAGTCCAACTACGAGCGCTTCCTCAACATCGACTCGATCTTTCGCGTCGACCTGATGACCGAGCGGGCCGAGGTGGAGCGCGGCGGCACGTCATCGATCTTCAGCAACAACGCCCCCGGCGGCGTCGTCAACCTCATCACCCGCCATGGAACGCGAACCCCCGAGGGCGCGATCCAGGTCGAAGGCGGGACACACGCGCTGTTCAGAGTCTCCGGCTATCAGTCTGGTCCGATCACGGACAGACTGCTCTACAGTTTCGGGGGGTCTTTTCGCCGCGACGACGGCCTTCGCGACGAGCAGTTCAGCCCTGGCGATTTCGGCGGTCAAGTCCAGGCTGGGGCCACCTATCTGCTGCCCAGGGGCAGGCTCTTCGCCGACATCAAATATACCAACGACAAGAGCGCCTTCTACACCGATATCCCGCTGACCAACCCGCTGACCGGCGCCTCGCTCAGCAGTTTGATCAACCCCAACTATGGCACGCTGACCAGCAGCGCCTTCGAGCATGTCCAACTGCGGACGCTCAACGGCGCGCCTGGCGGCGCCATCGTCTCACGGACCTTGTCCGACGGGGTGCACCCCGATATCGCGACCCTGACCCTGGGCGGCGACGACGATCTGGGCGGCGGATGGAAGATCAGCGAGCGCGCACGCTATGTGGATGGCCGCGACGGCCTGGATGGCGTCTTCAACGCCGCCACCCCGACGGGCGCCTCAAGCTTCCTTGGCGCCTATCTCTCGGCGGCGCAGAAGGCGTTCCCTGGAACCGCCTCGCTCGACTATTCGGTCGTGGGATCGGGCAAGGCCTATGACCCCGGCGCTACCGCGAACCTGGTCATGGCCAACAACTATGACTCGGCGCGCACCCAGATCCGCTTCCTGGTCAACGACGTCCACTTGGCCAAGTCGTTCGCTGTGACGGACAGGGTCAAGGACGACGTCACCTTCGGCGTCTACGCCAGCGCCTATCACTATGGGCATCAGGAACTGTTGAACGCCATCCTCGGCAATGTTCGAAACAACCCCAACGCCCTGGATATCCGCGCCCTCGGCGCCTCGGGCGCCGTCCTGGGCTATGTCACCGAGAACGGTTTTCTCAGCTATGGCTCCGGCAGCAACAACGGATCTCTGAACGGCCGGGCTCTCGCCGGCTACATCGAAAACACCCTCCACATCACCGCCCGGTGGCAGGTGGACGGGGGCGTCCGTTACGAGTCGCGTCAGCAGAAGGGCGTGCAGGGCGTCCTGGGAACCCAGGTGCTCAGCGACACGGGGCCGCTCGCCGCCCGATCGGTCCAGGGCGTGGTGAGCTATGTCGGGCGCCATGAAGACCTGCGCGGAACCAACTACACCTTCGGCACGGCCTACGACATCGCGTCCAATCTCAACGCCTTCGTCCGCTATTCCCACGCCTACAGCCTCCCGACCTTTACGACCATCATCAGCGGCGCGCTCCTGCCCAATGGCCAGCCGGCGCCGGTGTCGACCGTAACCCAGGCGGAAGGCGGTCTGAAGTTCAAGACCTCGACCTTCCAGGCGGCGCTTACGGCCTATTACGCCCACTTCGACCAGTTGAGCGGGACCATCGGGGTGGCCGCCGCCAATGGCAGCGTCAGCAATTCCAGCATCGTGCTCAATTCGACCACCATCGGCGTCGAGGGGGAGGCGGACTGGCGGCCGGTTTCCCAGTTCGACCTGTCGGGCAGTTTCACGATCCAGAACCCCAGGATCGATTCCGTGCAGACCCTGACCGGTTTGTCCGCCGCCAGCGCGGTCAATAACGAGCTCCCCCGCGTTCCGGCCTACACCATCTCCCTGGAGCCGGCCTATCTGTTTGCGCTCCAGTCCTGGCGGGGCCGGATGTTCGCCGACCTCTACACCGTCAGCCGGCGCTTTCAGGACGACTCCGACCTCAGCGTCCTGCCAGCCTATACGACGCTGGATCTGGGCCTCACCGCCAACCCGACCGCGCATCTCGAGTTGCGGCTGCTGGTGTCCAACGTCACCAATTCGGCCGGCCTGACCGAAGGCAACTCCCGCGCTTCGGCGCTGAACATCGGAACGGTCGGTGACGCCACCGTCGGCCGGCCGATCTTCGGCCGGGAAGCCTCGGTCTCGGTCCTCTATCGCTGGTGATCGCCGACCCGCGCTAAACGCCTCCAAGGCGCGTCGCAGAAAATTCACAGTGTTTCGCCGGGGGATCAAGCCCCGCCCGCGTCCTAGGGGGTAACGCGCACCGCGTCGGAAACTGGGGCGAACAATGTTTAAGTCGAATATCGGGCTTCGGTCTGTTCTGATGGCGGGCTGCGCCGTGGTGGGACTTGGGTCTACGGTCCTGTCAACGCCGGTCCGCGCTCAAGAGGCGCCGAAAGCCAAGCCGGAGGCGGCGAATACATCCCTGCCGAGCACGGCTTCGGTCGATGCGGCCACCAACAACGTGTTCGCCGTGGGCGAGGTGGTGGTCACCGGGACGGCCGCGGCGACCAGCAAATTCACCGCGCCCTATTCGGTCTCCACACTGAAGGAGGAGGCCATTCTCGACAAATCGCCCCGCAGTCTTGTGGATCTGTTGCGCGGGCAGCCCGGTATCAACGCCGAAAATTCGGCCGGCGAAGGGGGCAACGAAAGCATCGAGATCCGCGGCCTGCCCTTTGTGGGGTTCCGATTGATCGATGTTCTGCAAGACGGGCTGCCCTTCTACGAATCCAACTTCGAGCGGTTCCTGAATATCGACGAGGTCTATCGATCCGACCTGATGACCCAACGCGCCGAGATCGAGCGTGGCGGCACGGCGCCGATCTACAGCGACAACGCCTCGGGCGGCGTCGTCAATTTCATCACCCGCCATGGGACGCGCACGCCTGAAGGCGCCGTTCAGATCGAAGGCGGGTCGAACGCCCTGCTCAAGCTTTCCGGCTATGCGTCAGGTCCGATCAACGATCGGTTGGAGTTCGCCATTGGCGGATCCTATCGCCGAGACGACGGGCTGCGGAATCAGGGCTTCAAACCGGCCGACGACGGCGGACAGATCCAGATCGGGGCGACCTATCGCCTGAACAGGGGAAAACTGTTCGCCGATATCAAGTATCTGGACGACAGGAGCGTCGTCTACACAGACATCCCGCTGACCAACGCGCTGACAGGTCAGTCCTTGAGCGCACTGATCAACCCCAATACCGGCACACTGACCAGCAGCGCCTTCCAGAACATCACCTTCCGAACCCTGAATGGAACCCCGGCCGGCGCCACCCTGTCATCGAACCTGCAGGACGGCGTCCATCCCCAGGTGCTGACCGCGACCTTGGGCGGCGATTACGACCTCGGCGCCGGCTGGACGGTTGCCGACCGCCTGCGCTACGTCGGGGGGCGTGTCCCCATTGACGGCATCTTCAACGGCGCGCCGACCAGCGCTTCCGCCGAGCTTGCCGGATTCCTGAGCAAGGCCCAGGCGGCTTTCCCGGGGACCAAGTCTTTGGGCTACACGGTGCTTGGCAGCGGCGCGGCCTTCAATCCGGCGAGCACCGCCGGACTGGTGATCGCCAACACCTATGACGCCATCCGCACCCAGATCGATTTCACCGTCAACGATCTCAGCGTCAAAAAGACATTTGATCTCGGCGGGATGAAAAACGACCTCACGGCCGGTCTCTACACAAGCTTCTACAGCTATAGTCACGCCGAATACCAAATGGGCGTCCTGAATGACGTCAAAAATAACCCGGATGGCCTCAACATCGTCGCGCTCGGCGCAGCGGGCAATGTGCTGGGATCGGTGACCGAAAATGGCATTCTCACCTATGGCAGCGGCGCTGACGGCTCACTGCATGGCACGGCCATCGCGCCCTATGCGGCCGACACCCTGCATATCACGCCCGCCTGGCAGGTCGACGTCGGGATCCGCTATGAGGACCGTAACCAATCCGGCCAACAGGGCGTTATCGGCACGCAAAACCTCGATCCGGGCGGTCCGCTGGCGGCCCAGGCGGTCAAGGGCGTGGTGAGCTACACACCGCATCATGAAGACCTGCGCGGGACCAACTACACCTTTGGCACGGCCTATGATTTCAACAGCGGACTGAACGGGTTCCTTCGCTACACCCACGCCTATAGCATGCCGCAATTCACCACCATCATCACCGGCGCGCTCCTGCCGAACGGTCAACCTGTCCCGGTCTCCACCATCAACCAGGCGGAAGGGGGCCTGAAATTCAAGACCTCGACCTTCCAGGCGGCCATCACGGGTTTCTACTCCCACTTCAACAAATTGAGCGCGAGCACCCAGGTCGTCGACCCCGCCACGGGCGCCGTCACCACCTCCAACATCCTGCTCAATTCGACGACCTTCGGCGTGGAAGGCGAGGCGGACTGGCGGCCGGTTCGCTTCTTTGACCTGTCGGGTTCGTTGACCATCCAAAAGCCGAATATCGACACCGCAACGACCCTGACGGGGTTGTCCGCTCAAAGCACGGCCAACGGCACGATCCCGCGGGTGCCGACCTACAGCTTCAGTCTTGAGCCGGCCTATAATTTCGAATTGGGCGATTGGCATGGACGCGCCTTCGCCGACATCTTCACCATCGGCAAACGCTATCAGGACTTTTCGAACTTCAGCGTTTTGCCGGCCTATACGACGCTTGACCTTGGGGTCACCGCGTCTCCGACCGGTCACACCGAGCTGCGGTTTCTCGTAACAAACGTCACCAATTCGGCCGGCTTGACCGAGGGCAATGCGCGAGCCGCCGGGATCGCCGCGCCGGGGGCCTTGGTCAGTGACGCCACCACGGGGCGCCCCATCTTCGGCCGGCAGTTTTCAGTCTCCGTCCTCTATCGCTGGTAGGAGGCGCATGACCCATCGGAATCCAGTCTTTCGCGCCGCCGCCGCGACCCTTGCGAGGGTCGCGGCGATAGCCGTCATGTCCATAACGACCGCTGCGGGCGCTCGGGGCCTGGACGCCGGCCGGCCACGGCCTGCGCCCCCGCCGCCGTCAATGGCGCCGATCCCCCACCAGGCCCTGCCGCCCTGGGTCGAGGGCTACCTCTACATCCACCACATCAGCACCGGTCGCGGGAACTCGGCCTATATCGTCATGCCCGACGGAACGACCCTGCTGATCGACGCGGGCGAGACCGACCAGGACTTCATCAGGTCGGTCGCCCCGCTCAAGCCGTTTCCGCCCCGGCCAAACGCAGATCATGCGGCCGGCTATTGGATCGCCGACTACATCCGGGAATTTGCACCGCGCGACCGCGCCGTGGCGCTCGACTATGCGCTGATCACCCACTTCCACACCGACCACATGGGCATGTTGCTGCCTTCGAGCCCTGAATCGGCGACGGGCGCCTACCAGCTGACCGGCATCACCGAGGTGGCCGATCTGATCCCGATCAAGACCCTCGTCGACCGCGCCGCGCCCGGCTACACGACGCCCGTCGATCTTCGCACCTGTCACGAAAGCTCCAGCGAAAAGACGCTCGCCAACTACCTCAGGATGGTCGACTACCGTCGCCACAGCGGCCAGGCAGTCGTCGGCCTGCGGGCCGGCGCGCTCGATCAGATCCAGCTTGGGCGGCCAGGGCGATTTCCCGACTTCCATATCCGAAACATAGCGTCCAGCGGCGTGATCTGGACCGGCCGCGGGGAGGAGACCCAGCAATATATCCCCGCCGACGCCATCAAAGACTGCCATTTCGACGAGAACCCGTTCAGCAATGTGATCAAGCTCGCCTACGGCAAGTTCAGCTATTATTCGGGCGGCGATATCCCTGGCGTGCCGAACTACACCCAGCCTTGGTGGCGCGACATGGAAACGCCGGTCGCCGCCGTGGTCGGACCGGTCGACGCCATGACCCTGGACCACCATGGCAACCGCGACACCGTCAACGGCGATATGCTGAGGGCCCTGAGGCCGCGCGTCATCGTCCAGCAGAACTGGCTCTCGGCGCAGCCGGGCGAGGAGGTGGTGGTGAGGCTGGCGTCGCGCGAATTCTATCCTGGGCCGCGCGATGTGTTCTCGACGGGGATGAGCCCCGAAACCCGCGCCGCCATCGGCCCGATCATGGACCAGCTCTACAAGAGCTATAACGGCCATGTGGTTATTCGCGTGGCCCCCGGCGGATCTTCCTATGAGGTCTTCATTCTGAACGATGAAGACACAACTCGCGAGGTGATCGGCCATTTCGGACCTTATCCGGCCCACTAGCTGCGCCGGGCGCGAGCCGACGGCGCCACACGTCGGAGGTCAAGCGGGCGGCTCATAAATTCTAACGGTCGTTAGTTTGTTTATTGACTCCCGGCCCATTCGGTCGCGTGATGGCCTCCATCAGACGCCGGCTCAGATCGGCGGGAGGAAAACATGGATTTCGAGCTTCCGAGCGAGGACGATCCCCGTCGCCTGGAGGTGAGGGCGTGGTTCGCGGCCCGCCCCCGGCCGACAGGGCGTGAACTGGCTGAGGCCGGCTATGCGACGCCGCATTGGCCGCGCCCCTGGGGCCTGGAGGCTGACGCCGAGCTCCAGCTGATCATCGACGAGGAGATCAAGCGGGCAGGGGTCAATCCTCCCAATATGGTCAATCCGGTGGCGGTGAACAATTGCGCCCAGACGCTGCTGACCCAGGGGACCGACGCCCAAAGGGAGCGGTTCCTGATGTCGGCCATCGCCGGCGAAGAGATCTGGTGCATGCTGTTCAGCGAGCCGGCCGGCGGATCCGACCTTGGCGCGCTGCGGACAATGGCGCGGCGCGACGGCGACCACTATGTCGTCAACGGCCAGAAGATCTGGACCTCGCTGGCGCACAAGGCCAAGGTCGGCGTCCTTGTGGCGCGGACCGACCCCCAGGCGACCAAGCACGCCGGCCTGTCGCAATTCTTGATCGATATGGACAGCCCGGGCGTCACCGTGCGGCCGATCATCGACCTGCCCGGCCACGAGAACGAATATAACGAAGTCTTCTTCGAGGACGTCATCGTTCCCGCCGACCGCCTCGTGGGCCAGGAGGGCGAAGGCTGGGCCATCAGCATGCGCCAGCTGCAGACCGAACGGGTCGCCCTGTCCAAACCCGGCGCGATCTGGGGTGCGGGACCTTCGGCGCGCGAACTCATCGCCGGCCTCGACAAGATCGGCGCCCTCGACGACCCGCTGGTGCGGGACGAGGCCGCCAGTCTCTATATCGAAGGCGAAATCCTGAGGTTGTTGGCCTATCGCTCGCTCAGCGACCGAATGAACGCCAAGGCGCCGGGCCCGGAGGGGGCCGTGCGCAAGATGCTCGCCGCGCCTCACGGCCAGCGGGTTGTCGATCTGGCCAAGCGAGCTCAAGGCGCGCGCGGAATGTTGGAGGGCGAACCGGCCTTCCCGCCAAAGCCTGGCCGCCAGGGCCTCTATGACGATTGGGACTACGCCTTCTGGTTCAGCCCGGCGGTGACCCTGGGCGTGGGCACCCAGGAAATCCTCAAGAACGTCGTCGGCGAACGCATGCTCGGCATGCCCCGGGAAACGGACCCGTCGGCCAAAATGCCCTGGAACGAAAGCCAGGGCGGCAAGCTGAAGGCGAAATCGGCATGAATTTCTCGATCAGCGACGATCACCAGATGCTGAAGGATTCCGCCCAGGTGTTCCTGGACAAGCAGGTCTCCCTCAAGCCGCTGCTGGTTCCCGGCGCCACCGTCCGCGACGCCGGCTATGCGGCCAACTGGGCCAAGATCGCCGAAATGGGCTGGTCTGGCCTATTGATACCGGAGGAATATGGCGGCGCCGGCCTGTCCTGCATCGATCTGGTGATGATCGTCGAGGAACTCGGCCGCACCTTGGCGCCAAGCCCCTTCCTCGGGACCTTGCTGGGAACCTTGGCCGTGATGAAGGGCGGCGACGAGGCCCTCAAAAGCCGCGTCCTGCCTCAGGTCGCCGTGGGCGATGTCGCTCTCGCCCTGGCCGCGGCCGAAACGGGCGCCCGTGAGGACGGACCCGATCGCGAGACCCGGGCGACGGCGCACGACGGATCCTGGCGCATCACCGGCCGCAAAAGCTTTGTCATTGACGCCGCCCAGGCCCAGATGCTGGTCGTAACGGCGCAAGCCGGAGCCGCCGGCGCGCGACAGCTCTTTCTGGTTCAGGCCGACGATCCCGGCGTTGAGGTCACGATCGAGCCTTGGCGCGACATCACGCGGCAGGTCTGTACGGTCACCCTGGATAATGCCGCGGCCGAACTGCTGAGTGAGGGCGGCGATGCGCTCTGGCCCTGGGTGCGGGACCGCGCGCTGCTGGCCTTGTCCGCCGAGAACGCCTCGGGTCTGCGCCATGTGCTGGATGTGACCGCCGACTATGCCCGCCAGCGGGTCGCCTTCGGTCGCCCGATCGGCGCCTACCAGGCGATCAAGCACGCCCTGGCCGACATGCTGGGCCAGGCCGAGTGCGCCCGCACCGCCACCCTCTACGCCGCCTGGGCGCTGTCGCAGGAAGATCCCAGGGCGCCGCTCGCGGCGGCCATGGCCAAGGCCTATTCCAGCGACGCCTATGTCGAGGGGGCTCACCGCAGCATCCAGGTGTTCGGGGCGATCGGTTTCACCTGGGAGATGCCCAACCACCTGTATCTGAAGCGCGCGCGGGCCAATGCCGAGCTGTTCGGGACATCGCGCGAGCATCGCTCGCGGGTGATCGATCTGGCCCGGGTGGAGCTTTCGTGATGGCCAGCGCGCCGGCTCCCATGGATGGCCTGAAGGTTGTGGACTTCAGTTCGATGGTCGCGGGCCCCTGGGCCACGCGGCTGATGGCCGACTGCGGCGCCGAGGTGATCAAGATCGAACCGGTCGGCGAGGGCGACGTGATGCGCTACGCCCCGCCGATCGTCGACGGCATGAGCCGGGTGTTCGCCCAGTTCAATCGCGGCAAGAAGAGCGTCGCCTTGGATTTGAAGAGCCCCCAGGGCGTGGACACCGCCCGCCGGCTGATGGACCGGGCCGATGTGGTGGTGGAAAATTTCCGCCCCGGCGTGATGGATCGCCTGGGCCTCGGCTATGCGGCGGCGCAGGCGCGCAACGCCCAGCTGGTCTATTGTTCCGTGTCCGGCTTCGGCCAGGACGGACCGCTGGCCGGCGAGGCCGCCTATGCGCCGGTGGTCCATGCCATGACCGGCTTTGACCTGGCCGTGATGGCCGCCCAGGGCGACGAGACCGAGCCGCGCGCCGCCGGGGTGATGATCGCCGACGTGGTCGCCGCGGCCTACGCCTTTGGCGCGGTGCAGTCGGCCTTGCTGCGCCGGGAGCGGTTTGGTGTGGGCGCCTATGTCGATGTCAGCCTGATCGAGTCGATGATGAGCCTGGTGGGCATCCAATACCAGGAAGCCCAGTCGGATCGTCCGCTCAAATCCACCACCTTCAAGCCGACCAAGACCGCCGACGGATACATCATCGCGCCCTTGGTCACGGCCAGAAACTATCAGGCCCTGTTCTCGGTCATCGGCCAGCCGGACTGGCTGGACGACGCGATGCGGGCCTCGCAGGGCGCCCTGTCTCGGCGACGCCAGGATATCGACGACCTGTTGACCCTGTGGGCGTCCGGGCGGACCAGCGCCGACTGTACCCGTGTCCTCAATGCCGCCGGCGTGCCATGCGGGGCTTATGCGGCCGCAAAGGACGTGCTCAATCATCCGCATCTGGCGGCGCGTGGCGCTTTTGGCGAACTGACGGACGGTGACGGGGTTTTCCGCGTGCTCAACCCGCCGTTCCGGATGAGTGACACCCACTGTGTCGCGGACGGGTTCGTCGCCCGCCTGGGCGAGCACACTGAAGAGATCTTGGCCGGGCTGGCGGACGAGGCCCGCACGCCCAGTTCGGCCCCGATCACAGCGACCGTGAGGAATTGAAGCATGGATCTGGGCATTTCCGGACGCAGGGCGATCGTTTGCGGCGCCAGCCAGGGCCTGGGGCGCGGCGTCGCCACGGCCCTGGCCGCCGAGGGCGTCGAGGTGCTGATCGCCGCGCGCAATCCTGAGCGGCTCGAGGCGGCGGCCAAGGCGATCGGCGAGGAAACCGGCAATGCGCCAGGCTGGGTCGCGGCGGACGTGACCACAGAGGCGGGCAGGGCGGCTTTGCTACAGGCCTGCCCCCAGCCCGACATCCTGATCAACAACGCCGGCGGACCCCCGCCGGGTGATTTCCGCACCTGGTCGCGGGACGACTGGATCAAGGCGCTGGACGCCAACATGCTGTCGGCCATCGACCTGATCCGCCTGACGATAGACGGCATGATCGACCGCAAATTCGGACGGATCGTCTCGATCACCAGCCACATGGTCAAGGCGCCGGTGGGCATGCTGGGCCTGTCCAATGGCGCGCGGTCCGGTCTTACCGGCTTCGTCGGCGGAGTGGCCCGCGACGTCGCCCCGCACAATGTAACCCTGAACAACGTCCTGCCCGGCCAGTTCGACACCGACCGGCTGAAGAACAACCAGCGCGCCTTCGCCGCCAACCGCAAGGTCGAGTTCGAGGAAGCCCGCCGGGACTTCATGCGTCAGATCCCGGCCAAGCGGTTCGGCGATCCCAGCGAGTTCGGCGCCGCCTGCGCCTTTCTGTGCAGCGCCCATGCCGGCTTCATCACCGGCCAGAACCTGCTGCTCGACGGCGGCCAGTTCCCGGGGCTGCTGTGATGTGCGGCGGCCAGGCTTCGACTCCCATCAATTCCTGATCTCAAGGAGGCGGCGATGACTTTGCTGGAGCGCTCAGCCGAGGCGGTTTCGGCCAGGACCGGCCTGGTGATGGAGGATCGCGAGCGGCACCTGTTCCGCGTCGCCCGCCGCGCCTTCGCCGACGAGACGGTGCTGGAGCAGGAGCGTCGCCAGATCTTCGACCGCTGCTGGCTCTATCTGGGCCACGGCTCCGAAATCCCCGACAATGGCGACTTTGTCACCCGGTCGGTGGGCGGCCGGGAACTGGTGTTCAACCGGGACCGGGGCGGGGCGGTGCACGCCTTCCTGAACAGCTGCCCGCATCGCGGCGCCACCCTGGTGCGTGAGCCGCGGGGCAATGCGATCTCGTTTCAGTGCTTCTATCATGGCTGGGCCTTCAACGTGAACGGCCGCTTCGCCTCGCGCTACGCTGACGGCAACTATGGCGAGGGCCACTATTCCGGCGGCTGTGCCGACCTGGTCGCCACCCCGCGGCTGGAGCAGTATCGCGGCTTCTATTTCATCAATTTCGACCGCAACGCCGTCGGACTGTCCGATTATCTCGCCGGCGCGAAGGAATACATCGATCTGGTCGCCGACCAGGGTGAGGCCGGCATGGAGATCGTCGGCAGCGACCAGAAGTATTTCATCGACGCCAACTGGAAGCTGCTGGCCGAGAACAGCGTCGATGGCTTTCACGGCCTGCCGACCCACAGCACCTATTTCGACTATCTGCAAAATGTCGGCGACATCAGCATGGACGATGTGGGCGGCCGTTTTCGCGGGTCGATGGCCGATCTGGGCAACGGCCACGCCGTGATCGAATACCCCTCGCCCTGGGGCCGGCCGGTGGCGCGCTGGACCGCCGCCTGGGGCGAGGACAAGCGCGAGATGATCGAGCAGGGACGCTCGCGCCTGATCAAGGCGTTCGGCGAGGCTCGCGGCCTGCGGATGGCGGAGATGAGCCGCAACATGATCATCTTCCCCAATCTGGTGATCAACGACATCATGGCGATCACCGTGCGGACCTTTTTTCCGCTGGCGGCCGGCCGGATGGCGGTCAGCGCCTGGGCCCTGGGCGTCAAGGATGAGGACGAGCGTCTGCGGGCGCTGAGATTGTTCAATTTTCTAGAGTTCCTGGGGCCTGGCGGCTTGGCCACGCCGGACGATGTTGAGGCGCTGGAGTCCTGTCAGCGCGGCTACAGGAACCTGCGCGAGGCGGCCTGGAACGACATCTCCAAGGGTATGCCGCGCGGCGCCAATGCGCGGACCGACGACGAGGAGCAGATGCGCTGCTTCTGGCGCGAGTGGGACCGCCGGATCGCCCAGGGAGACGCCCTGTGAGCGCGGCGCCGACCCGAGCGGAGGTGGAGGACTTCCTCTATGCCGAGGCGAGCCTGCTCGACGAATGGCGCCTGGACGAATGGTTTGCGCTGTTCGCCGACGGGGCGACCTATCAGGCGCCGACCGCGGGCGCGCCGGACGACGCCGATCCGACCAAGACCCTGTTCTATATCGCCGACGACTATGTGCGGCTGCGCGAAAGGATCGGCCGGCTGAACAAGAAGGAAGCTCACGCCGAGTATCCCAGGTCCCGCGTGCGGCACATGATCAGCAATGTGCGCGTAGCGGCCCAGACCGGAGCGGCGTCGGACGTCACCTGCAACTTCGTGGTCTATCGATCCAAGAACGGCAAGGTCGACACCTTCTTTGGTCACAGCGTCTATACGATCGACTGGTCGGAGCGGTCCTGGAAGATCACGTCGAAACGCGTCCTTCTGGATATGGACATGCTCTATCCGGGCAAACTCAGCATCGTCATCTAGGGAGTCATGGCCATGGCCAGCAATGTTCAGGCGATCCGCTACGCCCAGCTCGGTTACGTCGCGCTCAACGTCACCGACCTTGAACGCTCCGCGCAGTTCTACGAGGGGATTCTTGGCCTGACTCCGGTCGACGACGGCGCCGGCGAAAGCCGGTTCTTCCGCTGCAGCGCCAAGCACCACGACATCATGCTGAACCCGGCCGCGACCGCGGGGCTCAAGCGGGTCGGCTGGGAGATGGAAAGTCCCGCCGCGCGGCAGGCCGCCTTCGATCATTTCGCCGCCCTGGGCCTGGACCCACAACCCGTCGCTGGCGCCGAAGCCGACGCCCTCGCGATCAGCGAAGACGCCTTTCGCATCCGCGAGCCCAATTCCGGGGCGGTGTTTGAATTCTATTCCTCGATGCGGCCCGCGCCCACGCCGTTCGTTCCGACCCTGGCCAAGATCCAGCGCCTGGGCCACGTGGTTCTGGGGGTCAAGGACCTGCCCGCGGCGGAAAAGTTCTGCCTGGAGCAGATGAACTTCCGGGCCTCGGACCGGATCGAGGGCGCGGTGACCTTCCTGCGCTGTTTCCCCAACCCGTTTCACCACTCGCTGGGTCTGTCCCAGTCGCCGGTCAACAAGTTCCATCATGTGAACTTCATGGTCACCGAGGTCGATGACATCGGCAAGGCGATCTGGCGGATGAAGAAGAACAAGGTGCCCGTGACCTTTGGGCCAGGGCGGCATCCGCCGTCGGATTCCATGTTCTTCTACTTCGCCGATCCCGATGGCATGTGGGTCGAATACAGTTTCGGCATGGAGGAGTTTCCTGAGCGCGACGCCCGCCAGCCGCGCCTGATGCCGCTGGGCCTGGAGTCCATCGACTATTGGGGCGCCCTGCCGGATCCCGACTATCCGCAGCGCGGCGAAATCGAGTCGAGGCTCTAGGCGTGGCGGCCCTGAAACTCTCCGGCCGGACGGCCATCGTCACCGGCGCCGCGCGCGGCATAGGCCGGGCGATCGCCGAGCGTTTCAAGGCCGATGGCGCGGCCCTGATATTGGCTGATCTGGACGCCGAGGCCCTGGCCGAAACCGCCCAGGCGCTTGGCGCGGCGCATCACGCCGCCGACCTGTCCACCGAGGCCGGCGCCACTGGCCTGATGGCCGCCGCCCTGGCCGCGCTGGGCCATGTGGATATCCTGGTCAACAACGCCGGCGGCGGGGTCATTCTGCCCTTCCTCGAACACACGCCCGAGACGCTGAAGCGCACCATCGACGGCAATCTCTGGACCTGCCTGTGGTGTTGCCGCGCTGTGCTGCCGCACATGGTCGAACGCGGCTATGGGCGCATCGTCAGCCTGGGCGGGGACTCGGTGCGCAACGGGCTTTGGATGCATGCGGCCTATAACGGGGCCAAGGGCGGGGTGCATGGCCTGACCACGGGACTGGCGCGGGAGTTCGCGCCGCACAACATCACGGTCAACGCCGTGGCCCCCTGTATCGTCTCCACGCCGGCCGTCGACCGGGCCCTCGCGGGCGAAAACATCATGGCCCAGCGCATGGTCGATATCGTGCCGATGGGCCGGCCGGCCCGCATGGAGGAGGTGGCCTCGGCGGTCGCCTATCTGGCGGCGGAGGAGGCGTCGTTCATCACCGGCCAGGTGGTCAGCGTCAATGGCGGGAGCACCATGCTGTGACCGCGCCGGGCCCAGCGCTGATCGATGTTCATTCGCACGTGGTGCCTAGGTCGCTGCCGCGCGACCCCACCGGCGGTGAGATCGGTATGTGGCCATCGGTCCATTGCGAAGCCTGCGGACGCAAGGCCAAGGTCATGATGGGCCAGAAGCCGTTTCGCGACATCGACGAGCGGTCCTGGGACGTGGGCCGCCGCGTGGCCGACATGGATGTCGACGGCGTCGCCGCCCAGGCCCTGTCGCCCATGCCGGAACTGCTGTCCTATTGGCTGGCCCCCCAGCCCGCCCTGGAGCTGTCGCGGCATGTCAACCACATCATCGCCGAGATGGTGGCCCAGCGCCCGGACCGCTTCTTCGGGCTGGGGACGGTTCCCTTGCAGGACCCGGATCTTGCGGCCAGGGAATTGTCCACGCTGCGCAGCCGCTTCGGCCTCGTCGGGGTCGAGGTGGGCAGCAATGTCGCCGGCGCCTATCTGGGCGACGCCCGGTTCGACCCGTTTTTCGCAGCAGCTGAAGAGCAGGATATGGCCATCTTCGTCCATTCGCTGCATCCGCTGCAGGCGCGCGATCTGGGCCGCCATCCCATGCTGGTCCCCTTTGCGGGTTTCACCGTGGATACGGCGCTCTGCGCCGCCAGCCTGATCATGGAGGGGGTGCTGGAGCGTTTCCCGCGCCTGAAACTGGCCTTCAGCCACGGCGGCGGCGTCCTCGCCCCGATCCTGCATCGCATGGAGTTCGGCTGGGCCAGCACCGGCGGCTTCGAGGGCAGGCTGCCGCAATCGCCCAAGGCCTATGCGCGGCGGTTCTTCTACGACAGCCTGGTCTATGACCAGGCCTATCTGGAACATCTGACGACGCATATGGCGCCGGGTCAGGTGTTTCTCGGCACCGATTATCCCTATCTGATCCGGCAGCCTCACCCGCGGGATTTCATTCAGTCGGCGGCGCAATCGCCCGGGGTGGACCCATCGATCTGGAGCGACGCCGCCATCCGGTTCCTGGGTGTTGCTTCGGCGGGCGCCCTCGGCCAGCCTGAGCGCCATGAGGCGAGTCATGGCTGACGGCGGGGACATCCCCAGGGCGCTTTCCAAGTCGCAGGTGACGCGCCGGCTGATCCTTGAGGCCGCGGCCGGTCTGTTTCGCGAGAAGGGCTACGCCGCCGTGTCCCTGCGCGACATCGCCCAGGCCGTCAATATGAAGACCGGCAGCCTCTATTATCACTTCGACAGCAAGGAGAGCCTGGTCGAGGAGATCCTGACCCTGGGCACCCAGGGGGCCATGGCCGCCTCGGTGGAGGCCGTGGCGGCGCTGGGAGACGGCGCCGACCCGCTGGACAAGCTGGAGGCGGTGTTCTCCGCCCACACGCGTTTCCTCCACCACGAGGAAGACTTCGCCAGCGCCAATCTGAAGATCCTGCAGCAGGTGCCGCCGGCGATCCGCGAGCGGCACGTCCGCCAGGACCGCACCTATGGCGAATTCGTCGCCGGGATCATCGACGAGGTGGTCGCCTCGCGAGGCCTGGCCCCAGGCGTCGACGGTTCGGTCTTAAGGATGCTGTGCTTCGGCGCCATGAACTGGTCGATCTCCTGGTACGACCCCGTCGGCCTCTCCCCCGGCCAGATCGCCGCTCAGTTGATGACCCTGGTGCGCCGCGGCGCGCTGGCCATGCCTGACATGGTGACGCCGGAGATGGCCGCGCCGGCCAAGCCCCGATCAGCCGCGAAATCTCGAAAACGGAGCCCAGACCCCATCGACTGAACGCCTGGCCCTTGGCGGAAACAAGAACGATACGGAGGATCCCATGACCACGATCGCGCCGGATGTGACGATCAAGCCCGCCCGCTTGCCGGATGATCTGGCGCGCGCGGTGGCCGAGCCGGACGCCTATGCCGACCTCGACGCCCTGCATGAAAAGTTCAGGCTGATCCGCCGCGACCACCCCTTCGCGCGGGCGAGCCTGCCGGACTACGCGCCGTTCTGGGTCGCCTCCAAGTTCGACGACATCCAGGCCGTGGCGCGCCAGAACGAGCTGTTCCTCAGTGGCCTGGGCGCCCTGATTCCCCAGGCGACGGCGGCCAAGATGAGCGCCTCGGCGCAAGGCTTTCGCAGCGTGGTGGGCATGAACGCCCCCGATCATGTGAAGTACCGGCTGCTGACCCAGGCCTGGCTCGCGCCAAAGAACATCCGCAAGCTCGAGGACAGCATGCGCGCTCTGGCCCGTCGCCATGTCGATCGGATGGCCGAAGCCGGCGGCGAGATCGATTTCGTGAAAGACGTGGCCGTGCATTACCCCCTGCTGGTGGTGATGGCGATCCTCGGCGTCCCGCCCGAGGACGAGCCGATGATGCTGCGTCTGACCCAGGAATATTTCGGCAATAACGATGCCGAACTGGCCCGCCGCGGGACCCTGACACCGGAGCAGGTCCAGGCCGGGCTGATGGAGACCCTGGCGGAGGTCATGGCCTATTTCCGCGCCATCACCGAGGACCGTCGCCAGCGGCCGGCCAACGACCTTTCCAGCGTCATCGCCAACGGCCTGATCGATGGCGAGCCACTGCCTGAGATCGACTCGCTCGGCTATTACATCACCATCGCCTTCGCCGGACACGACACCACCTCGTCGTCCATGGCCGGCGGCCTGTGGGCCCTGGCGGAGCGGCCGGAGGAACTGGCCAAGGTCAGGGCCAATCCGTCGCTGATCCCGGGGCTGGTCGAGGAGTCGATCCGCTGGACCACGCCGGTCTATCAGTTCGTTCGCGTGGCGGCCCAAGACGCGGAGGTGCGGGGCCAGACCGTGCGCAGGGGAGAGCAGGTGGTGTTGTGCTTCCCCTCCGGCAATCGCGACGAGGAGGCTTTCGAAGACCCCTTTGATTTCCGCGTCGATCGCCAGACCAACCGGCACCTGGCCTTCGGCTATGGCCCCCACCAATGCCTGGGCATGCACCTGGCGCGCATGGAAATGGCGATCTTCTTCGAAGAATTGCTGCCGCGCTTGAAGTCGGTGGAACTGGCCGGCCCCCCGAAACGAACAAGAACCAATTTCGTCGGCGGCCCCAAGACCCTGCCCCTGCGCTACGAACTGGCGGACCCGATCGTCGCGTGATCGGTGATCAGGGCAAAGCGGCGGGCGGGCGCGGAGCTTTCAGATCGCGCAGAGCCCGACCGCCGGCCGACGCATGGGCAGGCCGGTTTCGTCTCGTAGGCCGTGAGGGCTGCGAGACACGTGGAACGCCGCGCCGGAATCAGACATTCCGACTTCGGACAAGCATGGTGGGCGGACGTCAACGCAGAGTCGCAAAGCAGGCCTTTTTCCCTAACCTGACCCGGAGGCTCGCGGCGGTCCGGCGCTAGTCTTGAGGTAGGCGAACAGGTCCTCCACAAGGTCTTGGGGACTGGCTTGCCCCTTGCCATCGGCGGCGAGGTGGCCAGACAGGGCCAGATCCGCCGCGCCATGTGCTAAAGCGAGCAGCAAAGCGGTCAAACGTTCCGGCTCAGCGGCAGGGAGATCTCCAGCAGTCTGCGCCCTTTTTACCGCTTCTATCAGCGCACTTCGTGCGTCGTCGGCAGCATCGCCCAGGGTGTCGTCGGCGTGGTTCCAGCGCCCGAACACCAACCTGAACCGCTCCGGCCGGCGAAGCGCCCAGGCCACATAGGCCTTGATCATTGCCTTGGCTTGGGGCTGGGCGCCCTCTGGCGGCGTGTTGCCAGCCAACTCCCGCGAGGCGACAGCGGCGAGGAGGGCGTCCTTGTCGGCGAAATGACGGTAGGGGGCGTTGTGTGACACACCGGCCGCGCGGCCTACGTCGCGCAGAGTCACCGCGGCCGGACCACCGGCGTCCAGTAACCTTGCCGCCGCTTCGATCAGACTGTCCCGCCGGCTTTCCATGGGTAATTTTGCCCTACGCGGTTGACAACGTCAACGTCGGCCACCACGTTGACGTTGTCAACATAAGGGTGCGCCATGACATATAACAACCCGCCGCCGCTGACGGCCACATTCACCCGGCTCGCCGGCAAGGTCGTGATCGTCACCGGCGCCTCCAGTGGCATCGGCGCCGCTGCAGTTCGCCTGTTCGCTGCCGAGGGCGCGAAAGTGATAGCGGTCGCACGCCGCGCCGAACGTATCGAATTGCTTTGCGCTGAGGTGAAAGATGCCGGGCAGGCGGCGTCGCCCGTCGTCTGCGACGTGCGGGACGAGACTTCCGTCGCCGCCATGGTGGAATTTGCCGTCAAGACCTACGGCCGGCTCGACGGCGCCTTCAACAACGCCGGGGTCGGCGGCGTGCGAGGGCCGATCCACACCCTAGAGGCGGAAGCGTTCGACCGCATTATAAATACCAATCTGAAAGGCGTTTTCCTCTGCCTGAAATATGAGGCGGCGGCGATGCTCACGTCAGGCGGCGGGTCTATCGTCAACACCTCATCCATCGGCGGGTTGGTGGGCGCGCCGGGCAACAGCCTATACGCGGCCAGCAAATGGGGTTTGGCGGGTCTGACCAAGTGCGCCGCGCTCGATTACGCCCGAGAGTCTATCCGCGTTAACGCCATCGCGCCGGGGCCGACCCACTCGGAGATGTTCGATCGCTGGACGGCGACAGATGAAGAGCGGGCGTGGATGGCCGATGCCATGCCCATGAACTATATCGCCCATCCCGACGACATGGCCCGCGCCGCCCTCTTCCTTCTGTCCGACGACGCCCGCTGGACCACCGGCGCCATCCTGCCCTGTGAGGGCGGGGCGGCGGCGGATTAGAGGGAGCTCATCATAAACCCGCATCCCGAGATCGCCCCTTTGGCCCATCTAGTCTCACGCACGCACGAGATCGTCGTCGATCGCGGCCGCGGGGTGACCGTGGCAGCCCTCGACGAAGCCCCGCTGGAAGCGCTCTTGCCCAAGACCGGGCGTCTGCCGGGCGTAGCGCGCGTGGAGGTGCTGACAGTTGGGACGTTCTTCGCGCCCGGCTCCCGTCGCCGGGTGCATCTGTCTGACGGTTCGACGGCGCTGGAAGAGGTGCTGGAGCGAAAAAGCAACGAGGCCTTCCGCTATGTGGTGTGGAACTACACGAGCAAGGCAGCCGCTGCGATCCGCTACGGTGTCGGCGCATTCCGATATTTCGACGAAGCGGGCGGCAGGACGCGGATTGTTTGGACCTACGCCTTCAAACTTGATCGACGCAAACCGCCAGGCATGTTGGGCCCAATAGGCCGATTCCTGTTTCGGCGGGCCTTCATGGACACCCTCTGGGCCGATACCATGACGGCGACCCTTGAGGCTATGAAAGCCTACGTCGAACGTTGCACAGTTGAAGATGCGGTCCTTTAGAGTTCACCCTAATAGGAGCGGGATCGGCGGCGCTCCTTAGCGCGGGTCGAAGTCCGCTGTATTTGTATTGGCCGGAGTTCGCCGCCAATGGAAAGGCGGAGATCAAGGTCAGCCACCTGATGTCCCATTCGTCGGGCCTGTCGGGCTGTGCCGAGCCCATGACCCGCGACGACCTCTATGACGGGGCCAAGGCGACCGCTTTGCTGGCGGCCCAGGCGCCGTTCTGGGCGCTAGGGACCGCGCCCGGCTATCACGCCATCACCCAGGGTTATCTGGTGGGCGAGGTGATCCGGCGCATCACCGGCCGCAGCCTGGGGACGGTGTTTCGCGAAGAGATCGCCGAGCCGAACGCCCCGTCCAATCCTCGTGCATCGGCCGACAAGCCTTCAGGCCGTCATCCGCGCGCCGTAGTATGAGGCATCTGGGCTAGAGGGGCCGCCGCGCCACCACCAGCAGCGAAACCCCGAACGGAAGGCCGATCATCCTCAGCGGCAGCCGCTCGGCGGCGAACAGGCGGGCCAGAAGGGCGTTGGCGGGGCCCGGCGGCAGGGCGTCGTCGCCTCTTCCCGACTCGCGGCCGAACTTCGCCAGCCGCAGCAGGGCGATCAGCGGAAACAGCGCGCTATTGAAATAGCTGACCTTCACGACCTCCAGGCCTGCATTGGCGAACAGGGCCAGGTAGTCGGCCTTGCGGTAGCGGCGTTTGTGGTGGTGCACCACATCATGGCTGCTCCACAGCCATGGATGGGCGGGAACTGTCGTCAGCATCCACCCGCCCGGCTTCAGCAGCCCGGCCAGTGCGGTGACCGAAGCCTGATCCTCCTCCAGGTGTTCGATGACGTCGAGGGCGGCGATCAGGTCGAAGGACCACCCGAAGGCGGGCAGGGCGTGGGGCAGAAGGCCCGACAACACGTCAATCCCGGTTTGGGTCTCGGCAAAGGCGCGCGATTCCCCGTCGGGCTCCATCCCGGTCACATGGCCAAACCGCGCCAGCATTTTCAGGTTGCCGCCGGTGCCGCTGCCGACCTCGAGGATGCGCGAGCCCTCGCTCAGGGCCAGTCGGCTCAGCTGATCCTGGAGGATTGCGCGACGCCCGCGAAACCACCAGTGGTCGCGCTCGATCACCCGCATGTTGTTGTAAACGTTACGTTCCATGGCCGCCGAACTCAGTGGAATTCTTGACGAGATAGATCGGCCTGGCCTTGACCTCCAGATAGAGCCGGCCGACATACTCGCCCAGCACACCCAGAGCGATCATCTGGACAGCGAAGCAGAATAACACCACCACCATCAGAGACGCGTAGCCCGGAACCTGCCGCCCGTAGATCATGACGCTGACGGCCAAGGCCAGACCCGCCAGCAGGGCCAACACGGCCACGCCTATGCCCACCAGGCTCCATATCCGCAGCGGCGCCGTGGAAAACGAGGTGATACCGTCCAAAGCCAGCCGCCGCAGGCCCGCCGACCCCCAGGACGTGGTCCCGGCCGTCCGTTGCGGCCGGGTGTAGGGCACGCCGATCTGGCGGAATCCGACCCAGGCGAACAGGCCCTTATTGAACCGGTTGCGTTCGGGCAGCTGCTTGAGGGCCTCGACGACTCTCCGGTCCATCAGGCGAAAATCCCCCGCACCGGCAGGGATTCGATCATCCGCCAACTGGTTGAATACGGTATAGAACAGGCGTGCGGTCCAGCGTTTGGACGGGGTGTCGCTGGTCCGGTCCGAGCGAACGCCATAGACGACGTCATAGCCCTGCTCCCACAGGCCGATGAACTCCATGATGAGTTCGGGCGGATCCTGCAGATCCGCATCCAACGGTACGACCAGATCGCCGGTGGCGTGGTCCAGGCCCGCGGTGAGCGCCGCCTCCTTGCCGAAATTCCGCGTCAGTTCGACGATCCGCAGTCGCGGATCGTAGGGCGCCCGTGCGCGCAGCAGCGACAGGGTGTCGTCGCGGCTTCCATCATCGACGCAGACGATCTCCAGAACGAGGTCGAGGCTGCCAAGAACCTCGTCGATGCGTGCGAACAGCGGCTCGAGAACCTCGGCTTCGTTATACATCGGCACGACCACAGACAGGGTGCGCCCGCGCCTGGAGCGCCCGGTGTCGGCCCTGTGAACTACCGGCGCCGTATAGGCCCCCGCATTTTCCCGGCCGCCATCCCCCGCTGTCATAAGCCGCTCCTCCAATGCTTGCATCCGCGGCCTATGGGCGTCGCGCCAGCAAGACATAAGCCTCCGGATGAGAGCGCCAGCCGAGGAGCCCAAGCTTGTACTGGGGAAACCACCGCACCTCCATGCGTTCAGCTGGAACCTGGGCGGATCGGGCGATCGCCTGACGCAAGTTTTCCATGTCTGTCGCGGTCACGCGATGCACCGCCCAGGCCAGGACAGGACAGGCGTCGGTGTCGGGCGCCAGGCGGGCGCGCAGAAGAGCGATCAGGTCGGGACGAGCTTGCGCCAGTTCCGCCGTGGTCGGCGGCGTCGGAACGCCCACGGTGGCGGGCTCGATTGGGTCCCGGTCGCGTCCGCCGAACGCCGACGCCGGATAGGCGCGCAGACGTCTGGGCGCCCGCGCATAGCGACCATAGAGCTCGGCCTCGGCCAGGGCGTGGAAATGCGGCGTGGGCGGCCCAAAGGTCTGCACGACCGGGATCTCGGCTCCACCGCAAGTCTTAAGGCTATCGACATAGCCGGCTGCGGCCCGCCAGTTCTCCTGCCGAGGCAGAAAGCGGCCTTCGCTTTCCAGGGCGAGGGTTCCGCCCAGGACAACGACGATCGCAACCGCGACCAGCTTGCCGCCGGCCTGATCCAACCGCGGCGCGGCGAGCTCGAAGATCGCCGCCCACAACACCCAAGCCATTGGCGCGGCGATCAAAAGGTTGCGGTCCGAAAAGGACGGGGCCACCGTCAGGGAGATCGCGAAACCCAGGGCGATCATGCCCAGCAGCACGAAGATCGCCAAGCCGGTGGCCCAGGCCGTTTCGGGCGCGAGGATCGTTTGCAGATCTTCGCCTTTCCGCCGGCTTTGCACCACCCGCCGGGCGCCGACCGCGATCAGCCCGGCCAGAATCACGGCGACCGCCGGTCCGCAAATCCCGTTGACCGCCCCGACAAGCTGGCTCACGAGGAACTGCATGTCCGCGCCGAACCAGGTGTGATGAATGTCCCACTGGGTGTGGCCCACCAGCACGGCGCTGTAGGCGCCGGTCGCCACGACGCTGGCGAGCCCGGACCCCACCAGCGCCGCTTTCAGGCGTGGCCCGCCCGTGGTCAGGATCAGGAAGGCGATGACAAGGCCCGCTTCCAGGGCGACGTAGAAATGCACGAAGGCTCCGACCAGGGCCAGCACGGTCAAGCCGGCCCAGGAAGGCCAGGGCGACTGCCTGATCTGTGTCCGGGCTCGCAGGGTCACGGCGAAAAGAAGAAGGCCGGTGGAGATTAGTACGCCCAGGGTATAGCCGCGCGCTTCCTGCGCCTGGTCGAACCAGAATTTCCCGGTCACCGCCACCGCCGCGGCGAACAGGAGGGCGCGGGGACTGAACCGGCGGCGAAGGCCAAGCGCGACCGCCGCCAGTGCGGCCACGGCGAACCCGGCGCTGGGCAGGCGGGTGGCGATTTCAGAATGCCCCGCCAGCTTGGACCAGCCATAGAGCAACAGATAATAGATCGGCGGCCAGACATCAGTCAGGGCGCGCTTCAGCACCTCGCCGGCGCCGCCATGGTGGTCGATCACATAGAGGGTGAAAAGTTCATCGACGAAGTAGCTGCTGCTGGCCAGACCGACAAAGGCGCACGCCAGGCCGATCAAAAGGATGGCGGCCAGGGCCAGATCGAAAACGGGCGGGCGAACCTCGGCCCACAGCGCTCGTCGAAGGCTCGGCTGTCCGCCGGCGCCGCCTGGCGCAGCGGCCGTCGGCGCGCACATAACCTTAAGGGCTTCGCCTGCGTCATCCATCTCTGCCCTCTCGATCTACCCGATGGGCTTCGGCGAACCTACGGCTATGTCGCTCCTTTAGTCGAGCTATAATTGAGCGATGTTGCTGCGTATAGCACAGGATGATGCAGCGTATAGTACAGATTGTTAGGATCAGTCTTTGCTTTGAGCCAGCGCGTGTCACAGCAGCGGTAAATGATCACGTTCGGCGCCGCGGAAAAAGTGGAGCACTGATGTTGGGACGATCCTTGTGGCGCATCAAACGGCGGGCGAAGCGGGCCTTGCCGCCGGCTTTTGGATTTGTCCTGATCCTGTTGGCCGGCGCATTTCCAGTGCGGGCCGATATGTTGAAATGGGCGCCGCCGCCGCTGGTCGACCCGGTGACGGTAACCGTGGAGCCGGGTGATTTCATGACTCGCCAGCCGACGGATCGCGATTGTATTCTCCGATGGCCGGTGGCTCGGCATCTCGGCTTTGTCATGATCGAGGGCTGTCACAACCTTGTCTCCATGGGTGGCTGGAACAGCATCCCCCAGGGACCGGATCGCTCGAACAAGGCTCTGGCGCGGATACTGTATCTCAAGGGGCTGACCGGCACGGCCCATATCGAGGGGCTGCTGGGCGACTCTTCGGCCGGCGGCATGTCCGACTGCATCGACATCTGGGCGCCGGAGGCGACCGTGCAGATTGAGAATGTGCGTTGCGACGGTCTTATCGGCTTCAACGATCAGTTCCACGCCGACTGCATCCAGCCTTTCGGCGGGGTGAAGGCGCTGCGGGTCTATAACTTCACCTGCCGCACCGGCTACCAGGGCCTGTCGGTCTGGCCGGTCGAACTATCGCCCCTGGGTTGGAGCGTCGATCTGGAACGGGTGAACGTCATCTCGACCGGCCGCCAGATCTGGGGGCGCGGCAATAATGGCGGCTATCTCTACTGGCCCTGCGGCGAACGCCATTGCGCCAATGTCGCGGCGACAACCCTGCGCGAGGTCTACCTCCAGCCGCGCCCGGAAAAGGACTTCGCTTCGACGGTCTATTCCGTGCGCACGCACGCGGTGGACTGGCCACCCGCGTTGAGCGAGGCAGGCGATGAGATCCGTTTTCCTGGCCTGCCGATCAAGGGTGTGGTGCGCCGGGGGCCGCCGCCCGAAGGCGATTTCGTTCCCGTCGGCCGGGCCGGGCCCGGGTATGCCACGCCCGGATACCAGGTTGAGCCGCTGCAGGATCTGCACGCGGTGAAGGCCGGAAAGGGTTAATCGTCGCTAATCTTTCCCGGCCTTCACCGACTCGCCAAATCACCGCAGCCTCGCCGTTTGCGGCGTGGAGAGTTACGCCGGTTCGTCGCGCTAGGCGTCGATCTGTTCGGCGATCGCCAGGGCGTCGTCAAGCTCTATAAAAGCCTCACATGTCTACGCCGGATAGAGATGTCGCGCTGGGCGCCAGATAGAAATGTCACTGGCATTGGGGTCGGGCGGCGGGCGGGCGCGTAGCCCTCAGATCGCGCAGAGCCCGACCGCCGGCCGATGCGCGGACGGGGCAGCTTCGTCTTTGTTTTCCGAGTGCGCCGTCAGGCGTGCGAGGCACGTAGGCCTCAGATGCCGAGAAGACTCAGCTCGTCGGTACGCGCCATCGCGCCTTCAAGCCATTCCGCAACACCGCGAAATAGAGCCGCTGCTTCTTCGTAGCGTCCAGGGTTTGCATCAAATTCCAGACGAACCTGGTCAGGCTCATAGGCGCCAGAGTTCCCGAGCCACTCTGGCGGCAACGACCGTCGGTCAGCTTTGTCGGCGGCGTCTCGAAGCTCGTTGATTAAGGCCACGCACGACGGGTGCGCAATTCTGGTTACCCCGTAGCGATCCATGCCCTCCCATTGCGGCCAAGCCCGCTTGATCAGCGGCTCCACGAAATCAAACGCGGCCTCGCCGATAAAAACGCCGCCGACGATGGGATCGGGCCAGACTCCTTCCGCAAACTGGTAGACCGCGCCTGTGGCGTGGCCCGCGCAGGGCGTTATGCTCAGGTCAAGCTTCATCGGCTGACTATATGGCCCGAAAGCCGACATCACCCAACGCCGAACATATGTCCGTTCTGATCCCGCCGCTTGGGCGCCCGGATGCTCCGCTTGTCCGGCTCGTGCATGTCTTTGCTCTGCCGGATCAGGTCGAGCAGCGACCCCAGCCGCTTGTTCTCGGCGATGGCGGCCTGGTTGACCTTCCTGATCTTGTCGAAGGTGCGGTAGGGGAGGTCGACCCCGTCATGTCGGATCACCAGCCGGCCGTCGGGATAGTCGTAGACGGTGACGCGCTTGCCGATCACCGCCTGAGCGGCCTCGGTCGGCTCCAGAATGAACATCACCTTGTCGTATTGCAGGATCAGGGCCTGGGAGAGGGTGCGGTCCACGCGCCAGGTGAAGGGCTCATCAAGGTTGTCGCGGTCGGTCATGGGTCTGTGCAGATCCCTGGGATTGGCGCGGCGGGCTTGGCGAAGCGGGCGTTGTCGTCAGCGAGAAAGCCTGGGAGGAAGGCGTTGCCGACGGCGATCGAGCCGGCGCCGGCGAGCCGCAGCTCCTTAACCAGCCGGTCCTGCAGGGTCCTGTTGGCGCGCTCGACGCGGCCCTTGGCCTGGCTGGAGTTGGCGCAGATGATCTCAATACTGAGATCGTGCAGGGCGCGGCCAAACTGGGTCATGCCGTCCGTGGTCGCGCCGGCGGCCCGGTTCACGCGGAAGACCGAATGCTTGTCGCTGTAGAAGGCGATCGGCTTGCCGTGGGTCTCGAAATAGGACCGCGCCGCCGAGAAATAGGAAAAGGTCGATTCCGTCTAGGCGAACTGCAGGTGCATCAGCCGGCTGGTGGCGTCGTCGATGAACACCAGCAGGGTGCACTTGGGGCCGCGTTCCTCGAACCAGCGATGCTCAGAGCCGTCGATCTGGACCAACTCGCGAGATCTGGACCAGCTCGCGAGACAGTCGCGTCGGTAGCGCGGCTGATAGACCCGGCCGCGCCGCTTCCTGCGAGTTTGCCAGAGGCCGTCGGCGACCATCCAGGCTCGCAACGTCTCGCGGGAGATGTGCAGATCGTGCAGTTCGCCGAGCTTCTCGGCGGCAAACGTCGGGCCGAAGTCCGCGTAGCGCTCCTTTTGCGGCTACATCACAATTGCGCCTAAGATAGATTATCGGAAATTATGCTGTACCCAAAACCGCCCACGCCCGATGGCCCCCGCCGGCTCAGCCCAGCTTTTTCAGCATCGATCGGACGATCAGGATGTGAAACGGCAGGATGGCAGCCAGATAGAGCCGTCCCAGGAGGTTGTTGAGCCGCACCACGGTCGTGGTGGTCACCAGGCTGCCGCCCTCAAGCGCCGCCACGTCGACCACCGCGCGGAAATCCAGATGGCTGTCTTCGAAGCCCAGGACGATGCGGCTTGGCGTGACCGACTGGATCGGGAAAATGCCGATCCTGGCCAGGTTCAGGCTCGCCTGGCGCCGCGAGGTCTTCAGGCCCAGCGGCGTCACGATGATGTCCCGCAGCGCCATCAGGCCATTGGCCCAGGCTGGAGCGCTGTCGAACATCCGGTGGGCCGCGGTCTCGGCCCGCAGGCCAGGCTCGGCCGTCACCACGCCATAGGCGTCGGCGAACTGGGCGCCGGGCAAAAGGTCGCTGAGCCTCGGATCGGGCTTGACGGCGCGGACGCGGCTCACCCGCCCAACCTCATCCGCCCAGGGCCAGGCTGAGGCTCATACCATCGAACGCCGGCTCGACTCCCGTGGGAAGGATTTCACATAATGTATTGAAATCCATGTCGATATGCATGTTGGTCAGGATCGCCCTCTGGGGTCGCACCCGCCCGATCCAGGCCAGGGCCTTGTCCAGATGGGCGTGGGTCGGATGCGGCCGGTAGCGCAAGGCGTCGACGATCCACAGCGAAACCCCGCTCAGGGCTTCGAACGCCGCCTCCGGCAGATCGACCACATCGCTGGAATAGGCCACCGGGCCAAAACGATAGCCCACCGAGCGCATGCCGCCGTGGTCCTGGTCGAAGGTGGTGACTGGAATGGCGCCTGACGGCCCGTCGACCGACCAGGCCTGGCCGTGCGGCGGGATCAGCTGGGCCTCGCAGATGGCCGGATAGCCGTCCCCGCCGGTGAAGATATAGCCGAACCGCCGGCGCATGCTGTCGTGGGTCGCCTGGTCCATATGCACGGGAATGCGGCTCATGGCGCGGATGGCGAAGGCGCGGACGTCGTCGATGCCATGGGTCTGGTCGGCGTGATCGTGGGTCAGCAGCACGGCGTCCAGCCGGCGCGCGCCGGCCGCGGCGGTCTGCAGCCGCAGGTCGGGCGAGGTGTCGACCAGCACCGTGGTCTCATGCTCGGGCCCCCGCGCCGACGGCCGCCGGACCAGCATCGAGCAGCGCGAGCGCCGGTTGCGCGGATCGTCGGGATCGCACGCGCCCCAGTCGCCGTCGGCCCGCGGCACCCCGCCGGACGAGCCGCAGCCCAGGATCACGATTTCCAGCTCGTCGCTCATGCCAGCTTACATCTCAAGGCCGCGGTATCCGCCTGAACAGGTTGAAGAAAGCCTCCCCGGTCCGCGCCTCGGCGTCGGCCAGGCTCCAGCCGCGCACCTCGGCCAGCCGGGCCAGGACGTGCGGCAGATAGGCCGGCTCATTGCGGCGCCCGCGCATGGGGACCGGCGCCAGATAGGGGCAGTCGGTCTCGACGATGATCCGGTTCGCCGGCATGTCCGCGATCACCGCCCGCACCTCCTGCGCCGCCTTGAAGGTGACGATGCCGGAGACCGAGAACCAAGCGCCCAGCATGGCCGCCCGCCGCGCCAGCTCCGGCCCGCTGGTATAGCAATGCAACAGGATCGGAAATGCGCCGCGGGCGTGCTCGGCCTCCAGGGTCTCGGCCATTTCGGCGTCGGCCTCGCGGCTGTGCACCACCAGCGGCAGGCCGGTCTCGCGGGCCGCGGCGATATGGGCGCGGAACACCCGGGCCTGAACGTCCCGCGGGCTGAGGTCGTAATGAAAGTCGAGGCCGGTCTCGCCGATCCCGACCACGCGCGGATGGGCGGCCAGATCGATCAAGCTTTGCGCTTCAAGCCCCGGATCGTCCTTGGCTTCATGCGGGTGGGTTCCCACCGTGCACCAGATGTCCGGGTGGGCCTCGGCGATGGCCAAAACCTGGGGAAAGCACGCCAGCCGGTCGCAGATGGTGACCATCCGTTCGACGCCGGCGACGCGGGCGCGGGCTATGACCTCGGCCTGATCCTCGGCGAACTGAGGCGCATGCAGGTTGACGTGGCTGTCGATCAGCATGGCTCACGCCCCGGCGCGCGCGGCGGCGCGCAGGTCGGCCATGGCGGCCCAGAAGGCGTCGGTGCGATCGAGGTTCACCGCCTCGACCTGCTGGGGCAGGCGCACCAGCCGGTCCCAGACCGAAAACCAGCGGTCAGAGGGCGCCGCCCCCTGCCCCGCCGCCTCCCCCGCCGCCTCCAGAGCGCGCGCATGCACCTGTTCGGCCAGCCGCTCGAACAACAGGTCGAACCGCAGCGCGCCCTCCGCCCCCCGGAAACTGTCGGTCAGGCTCAGCAGAGGCACGGGATCGGCGTCAGGCAACTGGCGCAGGATCTCCCGCGCCACGCGGTCCAGGGCGATGGCGTCGCGGCCGGCCAGTTCCAGGGCCCGGCCCGGCGCGCCACGGGCCATGGCGGCCAGGCGCAGGGCGTCTTCATCCGAGGCGCCGGTGCGCTCGGTCAGGAACCGCGCAGCGTCCTCCTGGCTCCAGGCGTCGAACCGCAGACGCCGGCAGCGCGAGCGGATGGTCGGCAACAGGCCGCCGGGGGCGTGGGAGATCAAAAACAGAACCCCGCGCTCAGGCGGCTCCTCAAGAGTTTTCAACAAGGCGTTGGCGGCGTTGGCGTTCATGTCGTCGACCGCATCGATGATGGCGACGCGGTAGGGCGACGAGGCCGGGGCCTTGGAGAAGAATTCCGGCAGGCGGCGGGCGTCGTCCACTGGGATCACCTTGCGCAGCTTGCCGTCCTCGCCCACCCGCTCCAGCACCATCAGGTCGGGATGGGAGCGCGCGGCGATCTGGCGGCTGACAATGTCTTCCCGCGCCGATCCCAGGGCGCCGGAGGCCAGGTCCGGCCGCGCGCCCATCAGCCTGCGGGCGGCGCGATAGGCGAAGGTGGCCTTGCCCACCCCCTCGGGCCCGCACAGCAGCCAGGCATGGTGCAGCCGCCCCCGCGCCAGGGCGTCGAGAAACGCCGCCTCCACGGCCTGGCCGTTGTGAAAGTCGTAAACGTCCCGCGGATGGACGATATCGCCAGGATCGCTGCCGGACTGGCTCATGGGCGCGCCTGGGCCAAGCGCGCCTCGACCACGCCCAGGATGCGCTGCTCGACCGCGTCGAGCGAGCCGTCCGCGTCGATCACCGCGCAGCGGGCGGGTTCGGCGGCGGCGATCTTGAGGAAGGCGTCCCTCAGCCGTTGGTGAAATTCCAGCCCCTTGGCCTCAAAACGCGCCTCGCCCTCGCCCCGCGCCGCCGCCCGGGCCAGGCCGACCGTAACCGGCAGGTCGAAGATCAGGGTCAGGTCGGGAACCACCTCGCCGACCACGTCGGCTTCCAGGGCGGCGATCAGGCTGGACGGCGCGCCGCCGCCGGCCCCCTGATAGGCGCGGGTCGAGTCAAGGAAGCGGTCGCACAGCACGATGGCGCCGCGCGCCAGGGCCGGCTCGATCACCCGCTCGATATGGTCGCGGCGGGCGGCGTACATCAACAGGGTCTCGGTCAGGGGCGACCATCGATCGGCGTCCCCGGTGACCAGCAGGGCGCGGATGGCCTCCGCCCCGGGCGAGCCGCCGGGCTCGCGGGTCGTGACCACCTCGCCGCCCGAGGCCGCCAGCCGATCGGCGAGCCGGCGCAACTGAGTGGACTTGCCAGCCCCCTCCCCGCCTTCGAATGATATGAACCGGCCGCGCGTCACGGACGTCAGATTGTCCGGTTCGGTCCTGGGCGCAAGCCCGCGCGGCCTAATAGGCCCGGACTAATAGGCCGAAACCACCCGCGCGTCGGCGAAACCGGCGGCCACCGTCCGCGCCCTGGCCGCTTCGGCGGCGCCGGTGTCGCGATAGCCGGCCAGCACCACGCGATAGAGGGTCACGCCGCCGCGCGCCAGCGGGCGAATGGCGGCCGAGGCGCCCAGCTGGGCCGCGGCGCGCTCGGCATTGTCGCGGTTGGAAAAAGCCCCGGCCTGGACGCTGAAGCCCCCGGTGGCGGCCGCCGGCGCGGTTGCGACTGACGGCGCCAAGGTCGGGGCCAAGGTCGGGGCTGCCGCCGGAACCGGATCAGGCGGCGGTGAAACGGCGGGCGGGGTGTCCAGGCTGGCCATTTCGACCGGTCGCGGCGGCGGCGCCAAACTGGAGGCGCGGATCTGCGCGGCGTCGGCGTCCGTCGCATCCGGCAGGTCGGACCCCGCCGGTGGGGTCAAGGGCGCCGGCCCTGGGGCGGCGAGCGGCGCAGCGCTCGCGGCGGGGGTCCAGGCGACGGAGGGTTCGGCGAACCGGCTGGTGTCGCTGGCCGCCAGCTCGGTCGGCGCAGCCGGGACCGGCGCGGTTGAGGCTGGGGCGGGCAAAACCGGCGCGGGCGACGATAGCGGCGCCAGAGGCCGGGCCTGCACCTGGCCCTGGGGCCGGCGCCAGGGCGACGGTGCGTCGGTCAGGGTCCGGGCCGACGTCGGGCTCGAGGCGGGATCGACGGCGGCATAGGTCACCGGCGCGGAGAAGGCCGGGGCCGGCCCCACATAGCGCACCCGCACCCGGGCCAGGCCCTGGCCGGCAAAGCCCAGCTTCTCCGCCGCGGCGCGGGAGACGTCCAGCACCCGGCTGCCCACAAACGGCCCGCGGTCGTTCAGGCGCAGTTGAAGGCTCTTGCCGTTGTCCAGATTGGTGACCTCGACAATGCTGGGCAGGGGCAAGGTCTTGTGCGCCGCCGACAGGCCGAACTGGTCGAAGATCTCGCCGTCGGCGGTGTGCCGGTTGTGGAAGGCCTGACCGTACCACGAGGCATAGCCGGTCACGTCATAATGGGGCTCTGGGTGGGGATAGTACCAGATCCCGCCGATCTGATAGGGCTTTTCAGTGCCGTGCAGGCCCGAGCCATAACCGCCGGCCGGCGGCCCCGCGGACGGCCCCTCTGCCGTGAGATTGTCGGGGCTGGCGCGCCCAAGGCTGGTGCGGGACGGCGCGGTGGCGCAGGCCGCCAAGCCAAGCCCGCCCAGGGCCAGAACGGCGCCGGCGCGCGCCAACCGCGCCGAGCCGGAACGCCGCCCGTGCTTGTCGATCGCCATGCGCGCCTCCCGCTCGCCGGCCCCGCTGGCCGGACTCAGTTGGCCCAGGGTGGCGGCGGCCCGTTAGGATCTGGTTAACCTCACCCCTCTGGAGCGCGACACAATGGCCTGTTATGACCCGCTCAACGGACGGGTGGCCGAGTGGTTTAAGGCAGCGGTCTTGAAAACCGCCGTGGGTTAACGCCCACCGTGGGTTCGAATCCCACCCCGTCCGCCAGCGTACCCATATTAGTCAATAATATTAAATAGTTAGATAGTCATCGTCGCCGTAACCCGCGATGTTACCCACAAGCGGTGACGCGCGCTAGGGCGGATTGTTCGCGGCCGTGCAGCTCAATTTGTCTGGCGCGATTGTGCTCGTGACCGTCACCCAACCGCCGGGATCATAGGTGCAGGCCTCAAGTGCTCCAGTCGCGGTGTTGATTCGCCACGCGACGAAAAATTGGCTCTTTAGGTATGTGACGGGCGTGCTCGATGCGGGGACAATCGCCCACTGGCCGGCGACCGACTCGGCTGGCTTTGCGGAAGGTTCGACCTTCTGGTGCTGGGCGCAGCCCGCCAAAAGCATGAGCGCGAGAATCGCGGCGGCAGTCCTCATTCATTCCTCCATCGTGCTTTGAGCACCATCCAATCGTCGCCGGTTCCCTGGACAAACGAAAGGCCCCGCGGCACGCCACGGGGCCCCAAGTTCGGCTCACCTGGGTTGGGGCTATCCTTCCCTCCTCCGCCCCTTGCCGAGCCCTGTAGGCGCGGCGTTCACGGATGCGCCTCCAGCCAACGGATGGCGTCCGAGAGCGCAGGGTGATCCATCTTATCTAGCCGCGTGCCACGCTCAAAAGTGAGGTTGACCGCCTTGAGCTTCGCG
>FSWM01000172.1_pt1 | contig 59680 bp, 53 predicted proteins | sample 1637841 | NCBI WGS metagenome assembly FSWM01 (sample SAMEA3914789, study PRJEB12502) | metagenome | biome: forest; material: soil | place: Canada | collected 2011-07-03 | depth 0.3 m | reverse complement strand
TTTAAAAAAACCCCGCCCGCTTCCTTCGGGGCGATAGTCGGGGCGGCCCCCCGCCGTTCGGCGGTGCACCGCCCGGCGCGGGCCTTCAGGACAGGAATCATCGACCGCGCGCGCTCGATCAGCGACTCGGGAGTTGGCGCATCAGCCGCACCCGCGCCTGCGGATTGGGGTGAAATCGCGCTCGAAGGCATCATTAGACTTGCATCCTTCTTCGGCACTCGGCATGACGATGAGTATCGAAATTCGTAGCGAACGATATTTCTCGTTACGCAAATCGTCAAGCGTGTGTAGGATGCGAGCGGCTCCGAACGATGGCGCCAGGCGCCGCCGGAGGGGTCCGAAGTCTGGACTGAAGGCTTGCGAGGACGCGGACAGAAATGGTGCGCGGATTTCGGGATCGAGGACTGGATTGGCCACGACGCCGCGGAGCCGGCGGCTGGCAGGGGGATCGCCGCGGATGACGGTAAGTTCACTGGGATACGTTGTGGTCGAGACCCGCGATCTTTCGAAATGGCGTAGATTCGCGACCGAGATCCTCGGTGTGATGGAGACTCCTTCGCCGAGCGACGAGGTGGCCCTGTTCCGCCTGGACGATCGCCCGTTCCGGTTCTGGGTGCAAAAAAGCAAGCAAGACCGCTTCATAGCCCCCGGCTGGGAGTTCCCCAGCCAGGCAGCGTTCGAGCAGGCGCTCGAACGCCTGCGCGCGGCCGGCAGACCGATCGAGCTGGCTGAGCCGATGGAGGCCAGGGCGCGCCAGGCCTACGCCCTCGCCCGCTCGTCGGATCCGGCCGGCAACGCCATGGAGCTGTTCCATGGCCGCTTCTATGACTATGCGCCGTTCGCCTCGCCCGCGGCGGTGAGCCAGTTCGTTACGGGCGCCAACGGCGACATGGGCATAGGTCACGTCGTGCTGACCGCCCCCAATTTCCAAGAGACCCACAAGTTCTATAAAGAGGTTCTGGGCTTCGGCGACACGGACCTCGGGCGCTTCTATCTCGCGGGCGGCGGCCCGGACGATCCGGGCGTCGGCTTCGCCTTTCTGCATGCCCGCAATGGCCGCCACCACAGCCTGGCGCTCGGCGAGATGCCGGAGAGCCCGTCCGGCGCGGTCCATCTGATGCTGGAAGTCGGCGCGCTGGAGGATGTCGGCCGCGCCTATGACCGCGTGCTGAAGAGCAAGGGCGAAGTTCCCTTGTCGGCCACGCTCGGCCGGCACGTCAACGACAAGATGACCTCGTTCTATATGCGCACGCCAAGCGGCTTCGACATCGAATACGGCTGGAACGGCCTGGTCATCGATCCGGACACCTGGGTGACGACCACTAGCCTGGCCGTCAGCGACTGGGGTCACAAGTGGGCGCACGAAAAGGATGACTGAGCCGATGCTCGACAAGCGCATGAGCCTCGATGACATCGTCGCGCAACTGGCTGACGGCATGACCATCGGCATCGGCGGATGGGCCACGCGGCGCAAGCCTATGGCCCTGGTGCGGGCGATCGCCAGGAGCGATCTCAAAGACCTGACCATCGTCTCCTATGGCGGACCGGACGTGGGGCTCTTGGCGGCCACCGGCAAGATCAGGAAACTGGTCTTCGCCTTCGTCAGCATGGACCAGATTCCGCTGGAGTCGCACTTCCGCGCCGCGCGCCAAGCCGCCGCCTTCGAGGTGCTGGAACTCGACGAGGGCCTGTTCCACTGGGGCCTGAGGGCGGCGGCCATGCGCCTGCCCTTCCTACCCACCCGGGTCGGCATGGGAACGGACCTGGTCAAGCAGGCGGAGCTGTCGAAGACAGTGACCAGTCCATTCGAGGACGGCGAGACCCTGCTCGCCATGCCGGCGCTGAAGCTCGACGCCGCGCTGATCCACGTCCACCGCTCTGACCAGAAGGGCGACGTGCTCACGCTTTCGCCCGATCCATTCTTCGATGAACTGTTCGCGCGGGCCGCCGATCGCACCTATGCCACCGCCGAGAAGATCGTGCCGACGGCCGAACTCGACATGATGGCCAACAGCCGCTTCAACCTGGTCGAGCGGGCCCTGATCACCGGCGTGGCCGAAGCGCCCTTCGGCGCCCACCCGACCAGCGCCGCGCCCGACTATCACCTCGATCTGCCACACCTGAAGGCCTATGCAGAAGGCGCCGCCTCGGCCGAAATCTGGGCGGACTATCGCGCGAAGTTCATTGACGTCGATCACGCCGCCTATTTGGATGCGGTCGGCGCTCCCGACGCGGTGCGCGCGCTTCCCAAGCCGATCTACTGAGGAAGGCTCCGCCATGACAGGAACCCCCTATTCCCTGGCCGAGCTGACGATTGCGGCAGCGGCCCAGGCCTGGCGCAACGAAGGCGAGGTCATGGGCACCGGCATCGGCCCCCTGCCTCGCCTTGGCGTCAGTCTCTGCAAGCTGCTGTACAATCCGGCGCTCGCCACCACTGACGGGGAATGCTGGTACACGAGCGAACCGCTGGGGCCCGGGGGAAAGACAGCCGACGCCGAGATCGAGGGCTGGTCGCCCTATGACCGTGTCTTCTCCGGCCTATGGGGCGGCAAGCGCCACGCCATGGTCGCGCCAGTGCAGATGGACCGCTTCGGTCAGACCAACATCTCGGTGATCGGCGACCATGCGCGGCCGAAGTCCGCCATGCTGGGCGCGCGCGGATTTCCGGGCAATTCGATCGCTCATCCGAACAGCTTCTTCTTCGCCGCCCACAATCGCCGCGCCTTCGTGACCGGCGAAGTCGATTACGTCTGCTCAGCGGGCTACAATCCCGCCCGGTATCCGGGGGGCAAGTTTCCGGCCGCGCTCGATCTGCGGATCATCGTCACCAACCTGGCGGTGATGGACTTCGGCGGACCGGAGCGCGCCATTCGCGTGGTCTCGCTGCATCCCGGCGTCACCTTCGACGAGGTGCAGGACAACACCGGCTTCGACCTGGCCCGCAGCGAAGCCATTCCCGTCACACCGGCGCCGACCCCCGAAGAACTCGAACTCATCGCCAAGCTCGATCCCAAGGGCGTGCGGCGCCAGGTCATCAAGGACGATCCGCCCGGCGATCGTCGTCAGGGGTGAACGCCATGGATCTGAACAGCCTCGTTGAACCCAAGAAGGCCGAGATCGTCTACGAAACGGACGAGCCGGTGCGCTATTCGGTTGAGGGCGCGGTCGCGACCCTGACGATGAACCGGCCGAAGTACAGCAACGCGCAGAACAGCCAGATGACCTATGCGCTCGACGCCGCGTTCCGCCGCGCCGTCGACGACGATGCGGTCCGGGCCATTATCCTGGCCGGAGCTGGCAAGCACTTCTCCGCCGGTCACGACATCGGCACGCCCGGCCGTGATGTGACCAAAAGTTGGGATCGCCAGCTCCTCCTGCCGGATCACACCAACAAGCCGGGCGCCGAATTCCTCTACACGCGCGAACACGAGGTCTACATCGGCATGTGCCGGCGCTGGCGCGACATTCCCAAGCCCACCGTCGCCGCCGTGCAGGGCGGCTGTATAGCTGGCGGTCTGATGCTCGCCTGGGTCTGCGACTTCATCGTCGCGACTGACGACGCCTTCTTCCAGGACCCGGTCAATCGGATGGGCATCCCGGGCGTCGAATACTTCGCCCACGGCTTCGAGCTTCCCCCACGCGTGGCCAAGGAGTTCATCATGCTTGGCGAGCGGATGAGCGCCGAGCGGGCCTACAACTTCGGCATGGTCAACCGCCTGTCGACGCGCGAGCGCCTGATGGACGACGTCAAGGCCATGGCTGACGAACTCGCGACCCGCCCACGGCTCGGCAACTGGCTGACCAAGCAGGCCCTGAACCACGTCGAGGAGTTGCGCGGCAAGCGCAGCGCCACCGACGCCCACTTCCACATGCACCACTTCGCCCACGCGCAGTCCGACCTCGTCTCGTCGAACAGTCTGGGCGGGATGGACGCCAAATCGATGGCGGAGGCCAACAAGAAGGCGGCGGGCGAAGACTGATGGGCGATCCGCTGCATACGGTCCTGGCCGAGCGGCTCGGCTGCCGCTGGCCGATCATTCAGACGGCCATGGGTTGGGTGGCCGAGCCGCCGCTGGTGATCGCCAGCTGTGAGGCCGGGGCGTTCGGCTTTCTGGGCTGCGCCGTGATGACGCCCTCCGAGGCGCGCCAGAAGTTGCTAGCGGTCCGCCAAGGCACTGACCGGCCGTTCGGCGTCAATTTTCATTCGTTCCAGCCCGGTGCGGAGGAGATCGTCGAGCTGATCATCTCCAACAAAGCCCAGGTTCGGGCGGTCTCCTTCGGCCGTGGCCCAGACGCGAAGATGATCGCCCGCTTCAAGGACGCCGGCATCCTCTGCGTTCCGACCGTGGGCGCCCTCAAGCACGCCCAGAAGATGGAGCAGTTGGGCGTTGACATGGTCAACGTCCAGGGTGGCGAAGGCGGCGGGCACACGGGCTCGGTGCCAACCACGGTCCTGCTTCCGCAGGTGCTGGACACGGTCAAGATCCCGGTGATCGCCAGCGGCGGCTTCGCCGATGGGCGTGGCTTGGTCGCGGCCCTGGCCTACGGCGCCGTAGGCATCGCCATGGGCACGCGCTTTCTGCTGACGAAGGAAAGCCCCGTCCCGGAAACGACCAAGGCGGCGTACCTCAAGGCAACCACTGACGGCATCATCGTCACCACCAAGCTCGACAGCATTCCCCAGCGCATGGTGCGCACGCCGCTGATGGATCGGATCGAACGTTCGGGTCCGCTCGGCATGTGGCTGCGCGCCTTTGAGAGCGCGCTGGAGATGAAGCGCCAGAGCGGCGCCAGTTGGGGCGACCTTTTGGGGGCCGCCCGCGGCATGACCGCCCACGGCGCCATGCCGCTCAAGCAGGCGATCATGGCCTCGACCATGCCGATGCTGATTCAAAAGGCCGTCGTGCACGGCGATGTCGAGCACGGCGTCATGGCCACCGGCGTGGTCGGCGGGCGCATTGCAGAGGTCCCCACCTGCCAAGCCCTCGTCGATCGCATCGTCGACGAGGCCCGCCAGCGCCTGGCCGCCCTCGCCGCGCTTGGCGCGGAACCGGTTCCAGCGCGGGAGAGCGCCTGAATGCCAATCACCCTGACCGTCCGCGACCGGATCGCGGAGATCCTGTTCGATCACCCCCCGGTCAACGCCTTCGACACCGAGGGATGGGCTTCTATTCCGGGCTTGGTCAACCAAGCCTCGGAGGACGAGAACGTCCGCTGTGTCCTGATCCGCGCCGTCGGTCGCGGCTTCTGTGGCGGCGTCGACATCAAGGAGATGCAGGCCCATCCCGAGCGCATCGCCAAGCTCAATCGCGACAACTACCTGACCTTCAAGGCTATCCGGGACTGCGCCGTGCCCGTGGTCGGCGCCCTGCACGGCTTCGTCATTGGCGGCGGCGTCAATATCGCGGGCGCCTGTGACGCCCTGGTCGCCGCCGAAGGCTGTTTCTTTTCCCTGCCTGAAATCGACCGTGGAGCCATGGGCGGCGCGGCCTTCCTCTCGCGCATGCTGCCGGTTCAGAAGGTGCGCGCCAATTTCTTCACCGGGGGACGCATTCCGGTCGAAGACCTGCATCAGCACGGCTCGGTGGAGAAGGTCGTGCCGCTCGACCGCCTTGATGAAGAAGCAAGGGCTTTCTGCGCGGTGATCGCCGCAAAAAGCCGGGCCGCCCTCGTGATCGCCAAACAGGCGCTGAACCTGATCGAGCCCTTCAACCCTACCGATCACTACCGGATCGAGCAGGGCTTCACCCTGGAGATATACGCGCACGAGGACAGCCAGAAGGCGCGCGACGCTTTTGTCCACAACAAGGGCCAGGCTGCGAAATTCTGATGCAACTTCAGTACTCACCCGAGCAGAAGGCATTTCGGTCCGAAGTTCGAGCCTGGCTCGAAGCCCATGTTCCTGACCATCCGTTGGAGCATTTCGACGCCAGCCGCGAGGGCTTCGAAGCGCACCGGGCCTGGGAGCGCACGCTGAAATCCGGCGACTGGGGCATGGTCACCTGGCCGACGGAATACGGCGGACGCGGGCTGGACCTCATCCAGTGGCTGATTTTCGAGGAAGAATATTACCGGGCCGGCGCACCGGGGCGGGTCAATCAGAACGGCATCTTCCTGTTGGGCCCAACTCTCATCGAATATGGTACGGCCGAACAAAAGGCGCGCTTCCTGCCGCCAATGGCCGCTGGGGACGAGATCTGGGCGCAGGCCTGGTCGGAACCGCAGGCCGGCAGCGACCTGGCCGGCGTTCGATCGACCGCCGAACTCAAGGGCGACGCCTACGTTCTGAACGGCCACAAGATCTGGTCCAGCCGCGCCGCCTTCGCCGACTGGGCGTTCGGCCTGTTCCGCGCTCCCGGCAGCGAGCGTCACAAGGGGCTGTCGCTGATCTTCTTCCCGCTCGACGCGCCTGGCGTCGCCGTCAACCCGATCCGGAAGATGAACGGCCATCCCGGCTTCGCGGAGATCTTCCTGGAGGACGTGCACGTGCCGGCCTTCAACAGGTTGGGTCAGGAAGGCCAGGGCTGGGAGATCTGCATGGCCACGGCCGGCTTCGAACGCGGCTTGATGCTGCGCTCGCCCGCCCGCTACCAGGTTGCGGCCGCCAAGCTGGCCCGCCTCCACCAAGCCAAGGCCGACATGTGCGATCCGGCCGTGAAGGCGCACGTACTCCGCGCCTGGATGAACGCTGAAGCCTATGCGCTTTCGATCTATTCGACGGCGAGCCGGCTGATGGCCGGCGGAAGCATTGGACCCGAAGCCAGCACCAACAAGATCTTCTGGTCCGAGATGGACATCGACCTGCACCAGACGGCCCTGTCTCTGCTCGGCCCGCTGGCGGAACTCATGCCGGACGCCCCGGATGCGGGCGACGTCGGCCACTGGCTCGATGACTATATCTTCGCGCTCTCAGGTCCGATCTACGCCGGTTCGAACGAGATCCAGCGCAACATCATCGCCGAGCGCCTGCTCGGCCTGCCGCGCTAGGGAGGGCCGACGCTTGGATTTCACCCTCACCGAAGAACAGCGGATGTTCGCCGAGACGGCCCGGTCCGTGCTGGCCGACACCTGTTCCGCTGAACATCTCCGCCGGCTGATGACGAGCGGCGAAGCCCGGGACGGCGCGCGCTGGCGAGCGATTGTCGCGACCGGCCTGCCTCTGATCCTCCTCCCGGAAGAGGCGGGCGGCATGGGCCTGGGCGAAACCGATTTCGCCCTGATCGCCGAAGCCTGCGGCTATTTCGCCCTGCCTGAGCCTCTGGTGGAGAGCGCCGGCGTCTCCAGTCCCATGCTGGCCGCGATCGCCACCGAGGCGGAACCGCTCGCCGACGCATCGGCGAGCATCGCTATCCAGCATCCGATCAACCCCTTCGTGGCGGACGCGGACACTGCGGGCGCGCTCCTGCTGCACCACGCCGGGCGCACCCACCTGGTGGATCCTGCAACCGTGGCCATGGTGCGCCAGCCGAGCATCGATCCGTTCCGCCGCCTGTTCCGCATCGACTGGTCGCCCAGCGCCGCGACCGAGATCGCCGACGCCCCCCGGCTCTGGGATGACGCCCTGGACCACGGCGCCCTGTTCGCCGCGGCGCAGGGCCTCGGTTTGGCCCAGCGCGCGGTGGATCTGGCTACGGCCTACGCCAGGGAACGGACTCAGTTCGGCAAACCGATCGGCTCATACCAAGCCATCAAGCATCACCTGGCGACGGCCCAGGTGAAGATCGAATTCGCGCGGCCCGTGGTGCAGGCGGCGGCGGCCGAGTGCGCCGCGCACGACGCCTTTTCCAAGGCTCGCATCAGCCACGCCAAGATCACCGCCTTGGAAGCCGCGGACTTGGCCTGCCGGACCGCTGTCCAGGTGCATGGCGCCATGGGCTATAGCTGGGAAGTCGATATCCACGTCTTCCTCAAACGCGCGCTAGCCCTCACCTACGCCTGGGGCGACCCCGGCTTCCATCGCGCCCGCGTCGCCGAGCGCGTGTTCGGCCGGCCGACCGGCCCAGACCAGACTTTCGCCCGAGAGCAGATTCATGCCTGAAGCCTATATCGTCGACGCCGTCCGCACCCCGATTGGGCGCAAGAAGGGCAGCCTTGCGGCTCTGCATCCGGCCGACCTCGCCGCCCATCCGATCAAGGCGCTCTTGGCGCGCACGGGCGTCGATCCCGCTGCGATCGAGGATGTGGTCTGGGGCTGCACCGAGACCATCGGCGGCCAGGCCGGCGACATCGGCCGAACCGCCTGGCTGGTCGCGGGCCTCCCCGAGGAGGTTCCGGGCGTCACCGTCGATCGCCAATGCGGATCATCCCAACAGGCCGTGCATTTCGCCGCCCAAGGGGTGATGAGCGGAACCCAGGACCTGATCATAGCTGGCGGCAGCCAGGCCATGAACCGGATCCCCATCATGGCCGCCATGATCGCGGGCCAGGCCTATGGCTTCGACAGCCCGTTCCTGGGCTCGGTCGGCTGGGACGCTCGCTATGGCGATGAAGAGGTCGACCAGATCAAGTCCGCCGAGATGATCGCGGCCAAGTGGAAGATCAGCCGCCGCGCCATGGAAGAGTTCAGCCTGACCTCGCACAAGCGCGCCCAGGCGGCGATCGACGCAGGCTGGTTCAAGAACGAGATCGCTCCCGTCGGCGACTTTGCAACCGACGAAACCGTGCGGCCGAACTCGACGCTCGAAGGCCTGGCCGCGCTCAATCCGGTGCGCGAAGGCGGCGTCGTCACCGCGGGCGTCGCCAGTCAGAATTGCGACGCGGCCGCCGCACTCCTGATCGCGTCCGAGCGGGCGGTGAAGACCTTCGGTCTGAAGCCCCGCGCCCGCGTCCATCACCTTTCAGTCCGCGGCGCCAATCCAGTCTGGATGCTCACCGGCCCGATCCCGGCCACCCGCTATGCCCTGGACAAGGCGGGCATGAGCGTGGACGACATCGATCTCTTCGAATGCAACGAGGCCTTCGCCTCGGTGCCGATGGCCTGGATGCAGGAACTCGGGATCCCGCACGAGAAGGTCAATGTCCAAGGCGGCGCCATTGCACTAGGCCACCCTATCGGGGCGACCGGCGCGCGGCTCATGACCACGCTGCTGAACGCATTGGAGCGGACGGGGGGACGGTACGGCTTCCAGACCATGTGCGAAGGCGGAGGCCAAGCCAACGTCACCATCATCGAGCGGCTCTAGAGCGGACGACCAGGGCGATGACAAGACTGTGTGAAGAACGAGTGGTGATCGTGACCGGGGCCGGCAATGGCCTCGGCAAGGCCTACGCGCTGGAGCTCGCCCGCCAGGGGGCCAAGGTCGTGGTCAACGACCTCGGCCTGGGGACGCACGGTGAGGACGGCGAGACCAAGGGCGCGGCCGAACGGGTCGTCGAGGAAATCCGCGCCGCCGGTGGCCAGGCGGTCGCCGACATGGGCGACGTCGCCGACTGGGAGGCTGGCCGGGGCATGGTTCAGACCGCGCTGGAGGCCTTCGGCGGTCTGCACGCGGTGGTCAACAACGCCGGCTTCGTCCGTGACCGCATGTTCGTCTCCTACACGCCTGAGGAGTGGGAGGCGGTGCTGCGCGTGCACCTGAACGGCCATTTCTGCACGAGCCGGCACGCCGTCGACTATTGGCGGGCCGAGCAGAAGGCCGGGCGGCCGGTCGACGCCCGGATCATTAACACCACCAGCGGCGCGGGATTGCAGGGCTCAGTCGGCCAATCCGCCTATTCGACCGCCAAGGCTGGCATCGCGACGCTGACCCTGGTGCAGGCGGCGGAGCTCGGCCGCTACGGCGTTACGGCCAACGCGCTCGCGCCGAACGCCCGCACCCGCATGACCGCGACCGGCGCGTTCGACATGGAGGCCAAGCCCGGCGAATTCGACGTATTCGCGCCGGAGAACATGGCCCCGCTGGTGGCCTATCTTGTGTCAGAGCAGTCCAAAGGGGTCAGCGGTCAGGTGTTCGAACTCAAGGGCGGCCATGTGTTCCTGTCCGAAGGCTGGCGCGACGGACCAGGATACGACAAGGCCGCCCGGTTCGAAGCCGGCGAACTCGACGCCCTCGTGCGCGATCTTGTAGCGCGCCGCACCCCCGCTAAGCCGGTTTACGGCGCCGGCTAATGAACGTCGCGCTAACATCCGACCAGCGCATGATCCAGGACAGCGCGCGCGCCTTCCTAAGCGATGCAGCAAGCCTGGAGCGCCTCAGGGCGACGCTGGACGGATCCGCGGGTTGGGATCCAGAACTCTGGAGCGGGCTCGCCAGCGAGATGGGCTTCGCCGGCCTGATGATCCCTGAAGCCTATGGCGGCTCCGATCTCGGCGCGGTCGAAATGGCGCTGGTGCTGGAGGAGACCGGGCGCACGCTGGCCCCCGTCCCCTTCTTCGAAACCGCTGTCCTGGCGGTCCAGGCCATCCTGGCCGCCGGCGATGAAGACCAGCGCGCCGGGTTGCTGCCGGGCATCGCCAGCGGTGAGGTCAAGGCGGCCTTCGCCGGGACAGCCGATCGCCCGGCCCTGGTTGACGGCCGGCTGATCGGTGAGGCTCGATATGTCACCTTCGGCCACGTCGCCGACCTGTTGTTGGTCGCCACGCGCGAAAGCAGCCTCTTGGCGCTGCCGGTTTCGACGCCGGGCGTCACGATCGAACCGGTCGCCAATCTCGATCGCACGCGTCCGTTCGCCACCGTTCGCTTCGACCTGGCGCCGCCGCCCGGCGCGTTTCTTGCGGAACCGGGCCGGGCCGGCGCCGCCGTCGCGCGGACCCTCCTGATCGGCGCGGGCCTGCTCGCGGCCGAACAAACCGGCGGCGCTCAATTCTGCCTCGACTCCACCGTCGACTACGCCAAGCAAAGGGTCCAGTTCGGTCGCCAGATCGGCTCGTTCCAGGCGGTCAAGCACGAACTCGCAGACATGATGGTGATGATCGAGGCCTCGCGCTCGGCGACCCTCTACGCCGCCGCGGCGATCGACGAAGACGGGGAGGAAATGGCCGAGGCCTGCCTGACGGCCTCCTCCTGGGCCTGCGACGCGTACCGCCACTGCGCCGGCGAGGCGATCCAGCTGCACGGGGGCATCGGCTTCACCTGGGAGCACCACGCCCACCTCTACTTCAAGCGGGCGCGCTCCAGCTCGACCTGGCTTGGAACGCCGGAGAGCCACCGCGAGGCGCTCGCCAAGATCCTGCTGAGGGAAACCGCATGACCGTCACCGCCTTCGTCCCCCCCTACCCCGTTGCGCGCGACCTTCTGAAAGACAAGACGGTGGTGATCACCGCTGCCGCGGGCACAGGCATCGGCTACGCCACCGCGCTCCGCGCCGCCGAGGAAGGGGCCAGGGTCCTGATCAGCGACTTTCACGAGCGGCGCCTGGCCGAAGCAGCTGACCGCATCGCCGACAAGGTCGGAAAACGCCCCGCGACGGTTGTTTGCGACGTCACCAGCGAAACGGCCGTCCAGGCCCTGCGGGATGCGGCCCTCAGCCATCTCGGGCGGGTCGACGTGCTGATCAACAACGCCGGCCTCGGTGGAGAGGCGGCCATCGTCGACATGACCGACGAGCAATGGAGCCGGGTGCTGGACGTCACCCTGACCTCGCTGTTTCGCATGACCCGGGCCTTCCTTCCGGCGATGTACACGGCCAAATCCGGTGTGATGGTCAACAACGCGTCGGTGCTGGGCTGGCGCGCCCAGAAGGGTCAGGCGCACTACGCGGCCGCCAAGGCGGGCGTCATGGCCTTCACCCGCTGTGCGGCGCTGGAGGCGGCCGAGCACAACGTGCGCATCAACGCCGTCGCGCCCAGCCTGGCCATGCACCCCTTCCTGGCCAAGGTCACAACGGCCGAAGCATTAGAGCATCTTGTCGCAAAGGAAGCCTTCGGCCGCCCCGCAGAGGTCTGGGAGGTCGCCAATGTCATGCTGTTCCTGGCCAGCGACCTGTCGTCCTACATGACCGGCGAAATCGTCTCGGTCTCGAGCCAGAGGGCCTGAGCGCCATGCCGACCGAATTCGCATCGCCACGCGAGCTGTTGGGCAAGGAAGGCATGAAGCTGGAGCCCAGTCCCTGGCTCGCGATCGATCAGAAGCGCATCAACGAATTCGGCTGGGTGACAGGCGATCTGCAATGGATCCATATGGATCCGGAACGGGCCAAAATGGGGCCGTTCGGCGCCACCATCGCCCACGGCTATCTCACCCTGAGCCTGGTCAACCTGTTCATGCCCCAGATGATCCAAGTGCTCGGTGTCTCCTCCGGGGTCAATGTCGGCGCGGACCGGCTTCGCTTCATCGCGCCCGTGCTTGTCGGCTCGCGCATTCGCGGCTGCGGGGAGATCATTAACGCCGAGGAGGTCAAGGGCCAGGCCATCCAGGTCGTGATCCGCGTGACCGTCGAGATCGAGGGGCAGGACCGCCCGGCCTGCGTCGTCGACACCATCAGCCGCTTTTTTCCGGAGTAGTCATGGCCAGCCCCGACCAGATGATCGCTGCAGTGAACGCCTATGTCGCCGCCTTCGAGGCCGGCGACCCCGATGCGGTCGCCGCGCTCTACGCCGCCGACTGCACGGTCGAAGATCCGATCGGCTCGCCCCTGCACGCGGGCCGCGAGGCGGTGCGGACCTTCTACGCCCAATCCATGGCCGCCGGCGCCAAGCTGAAGCTGGAGGGGCCCGTACGCGTCGCGGGCGACTACGCTGCCTTTGCCTTCTCGGTAAACCTGGTAATGGATGGCTCCGCCAAGCGGATCGATGTCATCGACACCTTCAAATTCGACGCCGAGGGCCATGTGGTCGAAATGCGGGCCTTCTGGGGCCCGAGCAACATGCACGGATTCTAAGGGAGGCCTTTTATGCGTGAAGCCGCCATCATCTCCACCGCCCGCACCGGGGTCGGCAAGGCCTATCGGGGCGCGTTCAACGACACCGAAGCGCCGGTCCTGTCCGCCCATGTGATCAACGCCGCGATCGAGCGGGCCGGGATCGACCCGGCGCGGGTCGACGACGTCTATCTCGGCGTCGGCAATCACTGGAACACCCAGAGCTACAATCTGGGCCGCCTTTCGGTGCACGCTTCGATCCTGCCGGACACGACCGCCGGCTTCACCCTGGACCGCAAGTGCTCGTCGGGGCTGAACGCCATCGCCCTCGCCGCGCGCGGGATCGCCTGCGACGAGTTCGATGTGGCCGTGGCCGGCGGCATGGAAAGCATCTCGCTGACCATCGGCAAACATGCGCCGACCTGGCGCAATCGCTCTGAGTTCGTGAAGGCTCACGATCCTTACGCCTACATGGCGATGATCGAGACGGCCGAGATCGTCGCCGAACGCTATGGCGTCAGCCGCGAAGACCAGGACGGCTTCGCCGCGCTCAGTCAGCAGCGGGCCTCAGCCGGCCAAGGGATCGGGGCGTTCGATGCGGAGATCGTCCCGATCACCGTGACCAAGGCCCTGTTCGACAAAGAAGGCAATGAGGTCGGAAAGCAGGAGGTGACCCTGGCCGCCGACGAGGGCGTGCGTGGCGGAACCACCTACGAGGCCCTGTCGGTGCTGAAGCCCGTGTTCAAGGACGGCATGGTGATCAAGGAGGGCAGGCACGTCACGGCTGGCAACGCCAGCCAACTCTCCGACGGCGCCTCGGCCCAGGTGGTGATGGACCTGGCTACGGCCCAAAAGGAGGGCCTGCCCGTGCTGGGCGTCTATCGCGGCTTCCAGGTCGCCGGCTGCGGAGCCGATGAGATGGGCATCGGGCCGGTGTTCGCCATCCCCAAGCTTTTGAAGCGCGCCGGCCTGAAGATGGACGATATCGGCCTGTTCGAGATCAACGAGGCCTTCGCCAGCCAGGCGGTCTATTGCCAGCGCAAGCTGGAGATCAATCCCGAACGACTCAACGTCAACGGCGGGGCCATCGCCATCGGCCATCCCTTCGGCATGAGCGGCTCGCGCCTGGTGGGTCACGCCCTGATCGAGGGCAAGCGGCGCGGCGTCAAATATGTCGTGGTCTCGATGTGCGTCGCAGGCGGCATGGGCGCGGCGGGCCTGTTCGAGGTCGCATGAGGCCATGAAGCTCGCCTTCGCGCCCGAGCTGAAGACCTTTCGCGAGGAAGCCGCCGGCTGGCTCGGCGCCCAGCTCCGCGGTCCCTTCGCCGACATCCGCGGCCAGACCAACCAGGTCGACAATGTCGAACGCCGCAGGGCCTGGGAGCAGGCTCTGGGCGAAGCCCGCTGGAGCGTGGTCGGCTGGCCCGACGCGTTCGGCGGCCGCGGCGCCAGCATCGCCGAGCAGGTCGTATTCGCCGAGGAATATGCCAGAGCCAAGGGCCCGCCGCGCGTCGGACACCTGGGCGTGGAGCTTCTCGGGCCGACCCTGATCGCGCTCGGCGCCGAGGATCAAAAGAAGCGCTTCCTGCCGGACATCGCCGCCGGGCGCGCGATCTGGTGCCAGGGTTATTCCGAGCCGGGCGCCGGCTCGGACCTCGCCAACGTCAAGACCCGGGCCTGGCGCGAGGGCGATCGCTATCGGATCGAGGGCCAGAAGATCTGGACATCCATGGGCGTGATCGCCGACTGGATCTTCGTGCTGGCGCGCACCGAACCCGGCAGCGTCGGTCCCAAGGGCCTGTCGTTCCTCCTCGTTCCCATGGATCAGCCAGGGGTCGACGCCCGTCCCATCCGGCAGATGACGGGCGAGGCCGAGTTCGCCGAGGTCTTTTTCGACGGGGCTGAAGCGCAGGTTGGCGACCGCATCGGCGAAGAGGGCGATGGCTGGAAGATCGCTATGGCCCTTCTGGGCTTTGAGCGCGGCGTTTCGACCCTGGCCCAGCAGATGCAGTTCAGGAACGAACTGGACGACATCGTCGCGGTCGCAAAGGCCAATGGCATGGCCGCTGACCCGGTCACCCGGCAGAAGCTGGCCAAGGCCTATGCGGGCCTCAAGATCATGCGTTTCAACGCCTTGCGGATGCTGGCCAGCGCCGAAAGCGGTGTCTTGAGCGGGGACGCCTACACCTACAAGCTCTACTGGTCGCAGTGGCATCGCAACCTTGGCGAACTGGCCATGGACGTTTTGGGTCAGGCCGGCGAGGTCACCATGAGCGAAGGGCGCATTGCCGCTCTAACCAACATGTATCTGATGTCACGCGCGGACACGATCTATGCAGGCGCCAATCAGATCCAGCGCAACATCATCTCCGAACGCGGCCTGGATCTGCCGCGGGAGCCTCGTGGACGATGAACAGCGAGCCGCGCGGTCATTGGCCGGACACCATCCCGAAGGCCGCCAGGAACGCCGCCGAACGCTGGCCGGACGCGACGGCCCTGATCGAGGGCGACCAGACCTGGAGCTTCGCCGAACTCTGGGCTGACGCGCGCGCCTTCGCCTCCGCCTGCCTGGCCGCCGGCGTCAGCCCCGGCGACCGCATCGCCATCTGGGCGCCGAACGGGCGCGCGTGGATCCTCGCGGCCCTCGGCGCGCTCAGCGTCGGAGCGGCCATCGTGCCTTTGAATACGCGCTTTAAGGGACGCGAAGCAGCCGACCTTCTGCGCCGCGCCCAGGCCAAGCTGCTATTCACCGTGGACGACTTCCTGGGCGTCGACTATCCCGCCCTGCTCGCTGGCGAGGACCTGCCGGACCTGAAGGAGACCATCCTCCTTGGCGAACTCGACTCCTTCGCCGCCCGGGGTGAAGGCGCGGACGATCCTGCGGTCGACCGCGCTCTCGCCGGCGTCGGCCCTGACGACATCAGCGACGTCATCTTCACCTCCGGCACCACCGGCGCGCCCAAGGGCGCGCTGACGGCGCACCGCCAAGTGACCCAGATCTTCGGCGACTGGGCGCGGCGCGTGGACCTGCGCGAGGGCGACCGCTACCTGATCGTCAATCCCTTCTTCCACACCTTCGGCTACAAGGCCGGTTGGGTGGCCTGCCTGGTCATGGGGGCGACGATCGTGCCGCAGGCGACGTTCGACGTGGCCGAGACCGTGCGCCAGATCGAAAAGAACCGCATCAACTTCCTGCCCGGCCCGCCGACCATCTATCAGGCGCTGCTGGCGGAACTGGCGGGCGGCAAGCCTCGCGATTTCTCCTCGCTACGCGTGGCCGTGACCGGCGCCGCGCCCGTCCCTCCGTCCCTGGTCGAGCGCATGCGCGCAGAACTGGGTATGCAGACCGTCGTCAACGGTTACGGCATGACCGAGTGCGGCGCCATCTGCATGACGCGGCAGGGCGACGACGCAGAGACCATAGCGCACACCTGCGGCTATCCCTTGCCGGGCATGGAAATCCGTTGCGTGGACAATGACGGCCAAGATGTCGCCGTCGGCGAGGCCGGGGAGATCTTGGTTCGCAGCTACGCAGTGACGCGCGGCTATCTCGATGATCAGGCGGCCACGGCGCAGGCGATCGACCAGGACGGCTGGCTGCATACGGGCGATATCGGCGCGCTCGACGCGCGCGGCTATCTGCGCATCACCGACCGCAAGAAGGACATGTATATCTGCGGTGGCTTCAACTGTTATCCGGCGGAGATCGAAAACCTGCTCTGCGCCCATCCCGCCATCGAAATGGCCGCGGTGATTGGTGTGCCGGACGAGCGGTTGGGCGAAGTCGGCAAGGCCTTGGTCGTCCTTCGCCCGAACCAGCAGGCGAGCGCCGAGGCGATCATCGCCTGGTCGCGGCAGGCCATGGCCAACTACAAGGTCCCCCGCTTCGTCGAGATCGTTTGCTCGCTCCCGCGCAACGCCGCCGGCAAGGTGCTAAAGACGCAGCTTCGCGACGGCGCGGGCTAGACCATTTTCCGCCGAAGTGGGCGCCGGTTCAGGATCCACAACCCGTGACTCGCACTCTACTCTCGCGGCGTCGCTTCGCCGCTTTGGCCGCCAGTCTAGCCAGCCTTGGCGCTCGAAGCTACGCCGCCGCGCCGGACCCCCTTGCCTTCGTCAACCCCGAGTTCCGAGGCGCACTCAAGACGCTGCTACCCTATTTAAAGCGCGCCTCGCCCCAATCCCTGGCCGAGCGGCGCAAAATGAACTACCGGCGACCGCTGGCTCCGCCGCCGGCGCCCCAGCCTGAAACCCGGCTGATCCGTGGCCCTAAGGACGCGCCCGATGTGCGCATCTACATTCTCGGGGCGGCGCCCGGCCAGAGCAAGCCTGCCGTGCTGCACATCCATGGGGGCGGCTTCATTACGGGTTCGGCGACCGACAACCTCCGCGACAACCAAGACCTGGTCCGGACCCAGGACTGCGTCGTGGTCAGCGTCGATTACCGGCTAGCGCCGGAGACCCCATTCCCCGGCGCGTTGGAAGACAACTATGCCGCCTTGCGCTGGCTCTACGCCAACGCCGAGGCGCTCGGCGTGGACCGCGCCCGCATCGCCGTAAAGGGCGAAAGCGCCGGCGGCGGCCACGCCGCCATGCTTGCGATCGCCGCCCGCGACCGCGGCGAAATCCCGCTCGCCCTGCAGGTGCTCATCTATCCCATGTTGGACGATCGGACGGGCTCGACCCGCCAGCTCCCGCCTCATATCGGCGCCTATGGCTGGACGGCGGCGGATAACCGAGAAGGATGGAGCGCCCTGCTCGGCCGTCCGGTTGGTCGGGGCGCGCCGCCGGCCGGCGCAGTTCCGGCGCGAGTCGAGGCCCTCGCCGGCCTGCCACCCACCTTTATTGGCGTGGGCTCGATCGACCTCTTCGTCGATGAAGACATCGACTACGCCCGCCGGCTGACCCAGGCGGGCGTCTCGACCGAGCTCTTCGTGGTCCCGGGCGGCTTCCACGGCTTCGACCTCATGGTCCCCGGGGCGAGCCTGACGCGGGAATTCACGCGAGCCTGGCAGGAGGCCTTGAAGCGGGCTTTCGCCTCAGTCGCCGCGCCAGGCTGACCAGCAAGGGCGCGCCGCCGAATATCGAGCCATCATCGCCACTTCGCGCTTTTCGCCCGAGCCCATATAACGCATAATGTCGGCAAGATCGAAAATTGGTGGAGGAATGCGTTGCCACAGGCAGAACCGACGCCGCATTTAGGCGCATCCCGATCGATGGGGCATATCGCCCTGCATTACGACGCCCCCGAGGACGGCCCCAAAGCGGCCAAACTCCTGAAATTGCTGGGCCTGGTCGAGACGCAGGAACTTCCCCTGCCCGGCGGTTCATTCTACCGCTTCGTCATTGATCCGCGCCATCAGGCACGAGGCGACGGCATCATCTATCTTTCCTCCACTCCCCCCGCCCAGCGCGATCTGACCGCCGCCATCCGCCAAATGCTCAAGGTCGGCGCCCCGGAGGAACATCCAGCCGTCGCTGGTATGCGCGCCGCCCTGGAGGCCGATCCGGAGGTGAGCTTCCACGTGGGAATCCTGTTGGATTCCCTGGAGGAGCTCGAGCGCGCCGTACTCGACATCCGCGACCGCGCCGAAACCGATCCCGATCTGAAGGGGCGCATCAAGATCAAGCTCAATCGTGCGCGCCCGGGTGATGCGGATGTTGACGCGCGCCTCGACGCCTCCCTGCTCTATGGCTCGGTCAGCCGCTACGCCTATGGCCGAAACGGCGTCCAGGCCTTCATCGAGACCAATCTTCTGTCCAGCGGGCCTCTCGGCGAGAGCTTGGTGATCGAACTCGACTACGTCTTCCCTGGCAAGACGAGCCACATCCTTTCGGTCGTCGAGCTCTGAGCCTTCGCCGATCACGTCATTTCAGGACACGCCGGAGGGCGCCCGAGGAGAACAGATGTCCAAGGAGCAAGAGGTTTTCGCCAGTGGTGTTGCGGTGATCACGGGCGCGGGCGGCGGCATCGGCTCGGGGATCGCAAGGCGCGTCGGCGAACTCGGCATGCATGTCGTGGTCACCGACATCTCGCTCGAGCGGGCTGAAAGCGTCGTCGCAGAAATCCGCGCCAAGGGTGGCAAGGCCGAGGCGCTGAAGCTGGACGTGGCCGAGCCGAAGGCCCTCGATGCGCTCGCCGCCGACGTTTTCGCCCGCCACGGCGAGGTTCGCCTGCTGGTGAACAACGCCGGCATCGAGACCTTGGGCTATGTCTGGGAAATCCCGCTGGAACGGTGGGAGGCCACGCTCAACATCAATGTCCACGGCGTGGTGCACGGCGTGCGCGCCTTCGTCCCCTATATGCTGGCGAGCGGCAAGCAGGCCTGGATCGCCAACCTGGCTTCAGTCGGCGCCTTCGGAACCATGCCGACCCAGACGGCCTATATCATGAGCAAGCACGCCATAGAGGCGTTCAGCGAGTGCCTCTATCTGGAACTCCAGCTGGCTGGCGCGCCCATTCACGTCAGCTCCATCATTCCGGGCATGCTCAAGACCTCGATCTTCGACGCCGAGGCGGGCGCGGGCGAGCCCGAGGCCGCCGTGCGCCGCCGGCAGGTGATGCGCGAGATGATGGCCAATTATGGCATGGACCTCGACGAAGGCTGCCGCCGCATCGTCGAACAGTTGGCCGAGGGGAAGTTCTGGGTCTCGACCCAGCCCGAAATGACCGCCGACATCGTCGCCGACCGCGTCAATTTCCTGCGCGAGCAGCGCACCCCGGCCCTCAGCGAACAGACCCGTCAATTGCTCGAGTCCTGAAACGCTGATGACCCGCACGCTCCTCGTCGCCGGCTCGGCTTCCGGCATCGGCCGGGCGATCTGCCCAGATGGCGGCCAAGTCTCCGATACGGCTTCGTCGCGCAGACGCATCCGCCGTTATCGATACGCATATGGTGGATATTGCCGCCGAATGACCGCCTCATGCTTGGTTTGGTTTTGCAAAGAATACGCAAATACGTGTTATTGTACGGTACCGCCGCCTTTCTGCTTGCCCGAGCACCAAAAGCGGACAAATGTTCAATTAAAGCATCGTAGGAGGATCTCATGACGGCCCACGTCAAGCCCGCCAGTCACAGAGACCGCCCCCTGCCGATCCTTGAGCACGACGCGTTACGCGCGGCGCTGGAAGAGGCCAACATCCCGACCTTGTTGATGGTTTATGTCCAGTTCACTCACGACGAGGCGATGCTCGACCGCTTCCAGCCCTATATCGACTCGCCCTTCTCGCCCGAGCAGAAAACCCCGCCTGCGGACATGGCGGACGAGCTGCGCGCGCGCCTCTTCGCCCTCCTGACTCAATCGCCGCCGCCGGCCGAGCGCCCCCTGCCGACCGGCCTGATGCGCAAAATGATGAGCGTCGGCGTCGCCGAGCCCGTCGATGAAGAATTCGTACCCCTGCTGCTCGATCAGATGGGCTTCGAGATTCCCGCGCCCCGGCTCGCAAATCCCGCCCGGCCCCGCCCGCCCGCCACCTTCAAGGTCCTGGTGATCGGGGCCGGCATGACGGGGATCGTGGCCGGAATCAAACTGGCCGAGGCCGGGTACGACCACGTCATCGTCGAGAAGAACGCGGATGTCGGGGGCACCTGGTACGAGAACCGCTATCCCGGCGTCGGCGTCGATACGCCGAGCCACTTCTATTCGTTCTCCTTCGAGATCAATCCCGAATGGAGCCACTATCATCCCAAGGGCCACGACATGCAGGACTACCTGCTGCGCGTAGCTGACAAGTACAAGATCCGCGACCGGACCGTGTTCGACACCAAGGTCATTGCCTGCGCCTATGACGAGGGCAGAGGTCTGTGGCGTGTGACCACCCGCCACAATTCGGGCGAGGAAAAGGTGATTGAAGCCAACGCCGTGATCAACGCCCACGGCCCCCTCAATCGCTGGCAGCTGCCCAATATTCCCGGCCTTGCGGACTTCAAGGGCCAAGCCATGCATACCGCCTGTTGGGATGAGACCGCGGATCTGACCGGCAAGGACGTGGTCATGATCGGCACCGGCGCGAGCGGCGTTCAGCTTGCCGCGGCGATCGCCCCGAAAGTCAGCCATTTGAGCATCTTCCAGCGCTCTCGCCACTGGGTGATGCGCAATCCCGAGATCGGCAAGGTGGTCACCGAGGGGGTCAAGTTCGCCCTGCGGCGCATCCCCCACTACAAGGAGTGGTTCCGCTTCCGCGTCTATTGGTTCGCGGGCGACGGCCTCTTCGTGAACGTGCTGAAGGATCCGAACTGGCCGAACCAAGAGGTGTCCGTCTCGGCCCACAACGAGGCCATGCGCCAATATGCGCTGATGCACATAAACACCGTTCTGGCCGATCGCCCGGACCTCTTGGACAAGCTGCTGCCGGACCATCCGATCTTCTCCAAGCGGATCCTGCTGGATGATGGCTGGTTCGATACGCTCAAGCGCGACAACGTCACCATCGAGAACGGCCGCATCGATCATATCGAGCCCAACGCGGTCGTGCTGGAGGACGGAACGCGCGTGCATGCGGACGTGCTGGCGCTGGCCACCGGCTTCAACGTGTCCAAGGCCCTTGGCCCCCTCACCGTGACCGGGCGCGGCGGCGCCAGCCTGGGCGAGATCTGGGGCGAGGAGGACCCCAGAACCTATCTCGGCGTGACCGTGCCGGGCTTTCCCAACTTCTTTCTCACGGTCGGCCCCAACAGCGCGCCCAACCACGCCGCCGGCCAGAACCTGCTCTCCGAGTCGCAGATCCACTACATCATCGAGTGCCTCGACCAGGTCGTGGCCGGGGGCGCCAAGGCGATCGATACACGAAGGGACGCCTTCGAGCGCTGGAACCACCAGATCGACACGCGCATGCAGGAGACGATCTGGACCCACCCCAAGGCGAACAGCTACTACAACAACAGCAAGGGTCGGAATTTCATGTCCTGGCCCTACCGGCTAGTCGACTATTGGAACGCGACGCGCCAGCCGAACTCCGAACATTTCGAGTTGCTCGACTGAGACCAAGGAGAAGACGTTGCCCCTGGACCCTCAAATCGCGGCTATGCTGCCTGCGGACAATGCCTGGCCGGGCGCGGCCAACATGGCGCTCGAGCAGCTGCGAGCCACTGTGCGCCAGTTCGCCCTGACGTCGCCGCCCCTCCCCGTCTCCCTCGCCGGCGTGCGCGACCAGACCATTCCGGGGCCGGGCGGCGATCTGCCGATCCGCATCTATACTCCGGTCGGCCAGGCTCCTTTCCCGGTCGTCGTCTATTTTCATGGCGGGGGCTATGTCACAGGCGATCTCGACACCCAGGACATGATCGCGCGCGGGCTCTGCGCCGGCGCGGGCGCGCTAACCATCTCCGTCGACTATCGGCTCCCCCCCCCACACCCCCTCCCCCGCCGCGGCCGATGACGCCTTCGCAGCCCTCGCCTGGGCGGCGGAGAACGCCAAAGCGCTTGGCGGCGATCCGCGCCGACTGGCCCTTGCCGGCGACAGCGCCGGCGCCAACCTCGCCGCCGCAGCCGCGCTTACAGCCAGGCAGATCGGCGGACCGCAGGCCTCGAGTCAGCTGCTGTTCTATGGTTCGTTCAACTATCCGGACCATCAGACTCCATCCGCCCGTGAATTCGCCAACGGGCCGATCCTGACAGCAGAGGACGTCGCCTTCTTCTGGGGCCAGTACCTGAGCGACTTGGCGCGCGACCAGAACGACTACCGCGCCTCGCCGATCCGGGCCGCAAGTCACGACGGCCTGCCGGCCGCCTTCGTCGCTACGGCCGAATGCGATCCGAGTCGGGACGACGGCGAACTCTATGGCGAAAAGCTGTCCGCAGCCGGTGTGAAGGTCGAAGTCAGGCGCTATGCCGGCATGCCGCACGGCTTCGTCTCATGGCTCGGCATGGTTCCCGCCGCCCAGCAGGCGATCGACGAAGCCTGCGCCTTCGCCAAGGCGGCCTGGACACGGCCTGCTGAAACGAAGTGACGCGCCTTCAGCGAATGGAGGCGCGAAAGGCGTCCCACGGCACGCCGGAGACGTAGCCCTCGGCTTCGCTCATCGAGTCAGGTTGCGCGCAAAGGTCGCCTGGCGTGCTGGACGCCCGGCGCAGCGCTTGCGCGGCGGCCGAGGCTCAAGCCAAGATAAGATCAACGCAAGAGCCGCCGTCAGGCTCGGGTACGGATATGCAGGCGGGTCATGCAGATCAGAAGCGGCAAGGCTTCGGCGCGGATGAAATTGGACGGGCTTGACGCCAAGATCATCGGCATCCTGCGCACCAATCCGCGGGCGGCCAACCAGGAAATAGCTCAGAAGCTTTCCATCACCGCAGCGACAGTGTCGACGCGCCTACGCCGTATGGAAGAGGCCGGCGCCATGCGCGTGGTGGCGGTGACGGATTTCGCCGCGCATGGTTTCAATGTGCTGGCTGCGGTCGGCGTGAAGGCCCAGGGCCGACATGTCAACGAGGTCGCGCGCGACCTCGCGAGGCTACCCGAAGTGCTCAGCGTCAATATCATGAGCGGAGCACATGACATCGAACTCCTGATCGGGCTCAGGGACTTTGCCGATATCAACCTGCTTCTGCTGGAGCACCTGGCCGAGATCGAGGGCGTGAGCGGCCTCAGCCCTGCGATCGCGGCGGACATCGTCAAATTCGAATTCAACCTCGCGCCGCTTTGACCTGCGGCGCGACGTTGGGGCGGCTACTTCTTGATCGGCAGCATGGCGAAATCGGCGTCGATGTCGGCGAGCGCCTTGTCGGTCAATTGGTCCGGCGCGTACTGCTGCACCGTTTTCAGCGTCATGCCGCGGGCCATGTCGACCTGTTCGTTGCTGGAGAAGCCCGGCACGTGCTTGTCGATCACCGCTTTGGCCGCCGGATCATCCAGCAGCGTGCCGATGTCGGTGTCCGAGGTCGTGTAGTGTTCAGGCGTGGCCGAGGTCACGGCCGCTGGCGGTGCGGCGGGAACGTTTTGCGCCAGGGCGACGGTGGGGGTCAAGACGAGCAGGCCGGAAAGCAAGAAAGGGCGAAGACGCATCAGAATCTCTTCTAAAGCCAGAGCGGGACTGGCGACATATTCTACGGTCTCGCCGCTTGCCGCAAGTCATAATCGTACGGTTCCGATCGATTATTCTTGACCAGTGTTACGGCTGAAACTAGGACTCGCGGCGATACGGTTTCCGCAAGCCGGGGCGGCCCTGCGCTGGAGATCCAAATGATGTCGCCTTTGTCCGCCGCACGCACAATGAACGCCGCCAAGGGAAATGCGAAGCGATCAGGCTCCGGATGGCGCATGAGCGCGGCGGCCGTCATCGGCGTCCTGGAGCTTACGGCCGCCTCGCAGGGCCACGCCCAGGCCGCGCCGGCAGCGGCTCCCCCGCCCATCGACGGGGCCTGGCGCAACAAGGGCCTGTCGCCGGATGAGCGCGCGGATGCGGCTCTCAAGGCGATGACCCTCGACGAAAAGCTGCGCCTGCTACGCACGCCGCTCAGCACGGTGCTAGCGCAGGACAAACGCGAAGGGATGCCGGCCTCCGCCGCCTTCATCCGGGGCGCGCCGCGCCTGGGCCTGCCGGCGATCGCCGAGACGGACGCGAGCCTGGGCGTGGCCAATGGCGGCGCCATGCGCAGGGGCGACGTGGCCACGGCCCTGCCGTCGTCCCTCGCACTGGGATCCGCTTGGGACCCTGATCTCGCATATCGCGGCGGGGCGATGATCGGCGCCGAAGCGCGCGCCAAGGGCTTCGGCGTCATGCTGGGCGGCGGCTCCAATTTGATCCGCGAGCCGCGCGGCGGACGCAATTTCGAATACATCAGCGAAGATCCCCTGCTGTCCGGCGTTCTCGCCGGCAAGGCGATCGCCGGAATCCAGAGCAATCACATCGTTTCGACGATGAAGCACTTCGCGCTCAACGACCAAGAGACCGGGCGCGACGTCTATTCGGCCGACATGGCGGAAACGCCGATGCGTGAAAGCGATCTCCTGGCGTTCGAAATCGCTGTCGAGGTCGGCCAGCCCGGCTCGGTTATGTGCGCATACAACCGGGTGAATTCGGTCTACGCCTGCGAGAACCCCTTCCTCTTGAGCCAAGTCCTGCGGACCGACTGGGGCTTCAAAGGCTTCGTCATGTCGGACTGGGGCGCCGTGCATTCGGTCGGCGCCCTTCAGGCGGGACTGGACCAGGAATCCGGCTATCAGATCGATGCGCGCCCCTATTTCGGCGCCGATCTGTCCAAGGCCCTGGCCGACGGGCAAGTCCCCGAAACCGCGGTCGACACCGCCGCCCGGCGGATCCTGCGCACTCTCTTCGCCCACGGTCTCATGGACGATCCGCCGAAGGTCGGCGGCGCAATCGACTATGACGCCGATGGAATCGTCGCCCAGGACCAGGCCGAAGCCGGGATCGTCCTGCTGCGCAACGAAAAGGGGGTGCTGCCGCTGGCCGCCGGAGCCAAGCGCATCGCCGTGATCGGCGGCCACGCCGACATCGGTGTCCTCTCGGGCGGCGGATCGAGCCAAGTCGTCCCTGTTGGCGGGGTCAAGCTGGAGGTGCGCGAGCATGGGCCGGGCATGACCCAGTTCATCAAGCGCATCTATGGCGGCATGGCGCCTCTGGCGGCGCTGAAGGCCGCGGTCCCCGCCTCGCAAGTGGACTACATCGACGGCGCCGATCCAGCCGCAGCCGCCGCTCTCGCGGCTAAGGCGGACGTTGCGGTCGTCTTGGCCGAGAAGTGGTCCTACGAATCCGCCGACAGCGCCGACATGGATCTCGGCGCCGGCCAGGACGCTCTGATTGAGGCCGTGGCCAGGGCCAACCCCAAGACCGTCGTGGTGCTCGAAACCGGCAATCCGGTCGCCATGCCCTGGCTGGGGCACGTCCCTGCGGTTCTCGCCGCCTGGTATCCCGGCCAGCGCGGGGGCGTGGCCATCGCCCGGATCCTCACCGGCGCGATCGATCCGAGCGGCCATTTGCCGGTGACCTGGCCAGCCTCGATCGCCCAGGCGCCGGCGCCCAAGCTGCCCGGTTCGGACATCCCGCCGCCCAAGGCCGACAAGACCAGGATGGGCATGACCGTCGACAAGGAGCCCTTCGCCTTTAGCTACAAGGAGGGGTCCGACGCGGGCTATCGCTGGTACGCCAGGACCGGCGCCCGGCCGCTCTATCCGTTCGGCCATGGGCTGAGCTACACCCGCTTCCGGTACAGCGGGCTGAGCGCGACGGGCGGCAAGACCATTACGGCTCGCTTCACCGTCACCAACATCGGCAAGCGCGCCGGCGCCGATGTCGCCCAGGTCTATGTCGTCGCGCCCGGCCATGCCAAGCGGCTTGTCGGCTGGGGACGCCCGAAGCTTGATTCCGGCCAGGCCGGACAGGTGGAGGTCGCCGTCGACCCGCGCCTGCTCGCCGACTTCGATGCGAAAAAGCAGGCCTGGGTTATCAAGCCGGGCTCCTACCGGGTGGAGGTGGCCAAGACGGCGGTCGATCCAGTGCTGCACACCGACCTGACGCTTGAAGCTAGGGAAATACCGGTCTCGGCCGCCAGCAGAGACTGAAACGAATTCGCCACAGCCCACGCTAGAACGGAGGGCGCCAGCGCAACGGGAGAAAGCCCTTGGATCTGAGCCGGCGAGGCCTGCTTCATTTCGGCGGCGCAAGCTGCGGAGCCATCGCGATCTCCGCCCATGCCGCGCAGCGTTTCGAGGGCGCGAGCATCCTCGATCTGCGCGTCTGCGGGCTCACCGAACCCTTGGCGCTGGGCGCGCGTCAGCCGCGATTTTCCTGGCGGCTCGGCGGTCCCGACCGCAACCGGCAGATCGCCTATCGCGTGACCGTGGCCTGTTCGCAGGCCGATCTGACCGCCAGGCGAAATCTCCTCTGGGACAGCGGCCGCGTGGCTTCAAGCGCTACATTCGATATCCCTTATCAAGGTCCGGCCCCGGTCGCCCGGACGCGCCTCTGGTGGCGGGTGGAAGTCTGGGGTGAGCGGGGCGCGGCCCTGACCCGCGTGAGTTTCTGGGAGACGGGCCTGGTCGCGCCCGCGGACTGGACCGCTGACTGGCTGGCCTGCGAGTCCGAAACCGCGGAGCTCGACCGCAAGGCCGGTCTCCATTGGATCGGCGCGGCCAGCCTGCCCCACGTTGGCGCGCCGGTGTATTTTCGCGGCCTGATCGTCGCGGAACGGGCGGGCCCAGCCGAGCTGCTCGTGAGCGCCAACAGGCTCGACGGCGTCTGGCTGAACGGAACCCCTCTGAAGGCCGAAGGCGACAAACCGGTCAGTTGGACCTCCATGGCCACCTATCCGGTCCAGCTGGCCGCCGGCCGCAACGTCGTGGCGGTGGAAGTCACGCGTATCGCGGCCTATGGAGCCCCGCCGTCGGTGCTCGCCGCCATCGTTCGAGTGACCGATTCCGATGGTTCAAGCCGGCGCATCACCAGCGCCAGTGGATGGAAGGCCGGCGTGGCCGCGGACCCGGCCTGGCGCGACCCGGCGTTCGACGATCACGCCTGGGAGGCCGCTGTCGAAGCGACGTCCAAACCAATCGGCGAGCCGTGGCCCAAATATCCTGCGATACTCCTAAGGCGCGAGCTTCGCCTGGACCGGCCAATTCGCAGCGCGCGCCTCTATGCGACGGCGCTCGGATGCTACGAGGCCTGGATCAACGGCCAGCGCGTCGGCGACCGACGGATGGCGCCGGAATCCACCGACACCTCCAGGCGCGTCCTCTATCAGGCCTACGACGTCACCCCTCTGCTCAAGGCCGGCGACAACGCTCTCGGTCTCTGGGTTGGTGAGGGCTGGTACGGCAGCGCCTTTAGCAGCGGTTCGAGATTCTCATTTGGGCCGGCGCCCTGCCGCGTCCTCGCTCAGCTCGAAGTGACCTACGAGGACGGGACGGCCGAGACCTTCGGCACAGGGCCGGGCTGGTCCACCGCCACCTCGGCTATCCTCACCTCCGAGATTTACGACGGGGAGATTTACGACGCTCGGCTCGAACAGGATGGCTGGGCCAGTCCGGGTTTCAGTGGGAGCCGATGGCGGGCCGCCTATGCCGCCCCCCGCCCGCCCGTGGCGATCGAACCCCAACAATGCCCGCCAGTGCGCGTCACCCAGACCTTGCCAGCGGCGCATGTCACCGAACCGAAACCCGGCGTTCATGTCTTCGACTTCGGGCAGAATTTCGCCGGCTGGGTCAGGTTGAGGGTCAAAGGCCCGAAAGGGAGCCGTATCGAGATGCGGTTCGCCGAGATCCTGAAAGCCTCGGGCGAGGCCGATCAGTCCAATCTGCGCACCGCCTTCGCACGCGACACCTATTTCCTCAGAGGCGAAGGCGAGGAGGTCTGGGAGCCGAGGTTCACCTATCACGGCTTTCGCTATGTCGAGGTTCATGGACTGCCCTCTCCACCCACCGAAACGACACTGCTGGGCCTGGTGGCTCACAACGATCTGACGGTCACCGGCGCCTTGCGCGTCGGCGATGCCGGAATCCAGCAGTTCTGGCGCAACAGCGTCTGGAGCCAGAGATCCAATTTCTTCGGCCTGCCGACCGACTGCTCGCAACGGGACGAACGGCTCGGCTGGATGGGCGATGCTGAAGTCTTCTGGCCGGCGGCGGCCTTCAACATGGACACCCAGGCCTATACGAGCCGGGTGATGGGCGACGTTCGCCACGAGCAATCGGACGCCGGCGGCTTTCCTGACGTCGTCCCGCCTTTCATCTCCGGCCACTCGATGTCATCGCCGGGCTGGGCCGACGCGGGCGTGATCCTGCCCTATACGAGCTGGCGGCAGTACGGCGACACCGAGGTCGTCGCCGCCAATTGGGACGCCATGCAACGCTATCTGGCCTGGCTCGAACGGAATAATCCGAACTTCCTGTGGCTCAAAGGCCGCGGCGCCGACTACGGCGACTGGCTCGCGGTCGACGCCAAGTATCTGGGTGAAGCCACTACGCCCAAGGACCTGATCGCCACCGCCTACTGGGCCAGCGACGCGTCGATGATGGCGGAGATGGCCGAGGCCATCGGCCGCCCCGAGGACGCGGCGCGCTATCGCAACCTGTTCGACCAAATTCGATCGGCCTTCCGGACCGCCTATGTGAAGCCGAACGGCGAGGTCGGCAACGCCAGCCAGACGAGCTATGTCCTTGCGATCCGGTTCGGTCTGCTGACGGCCGCCGGCCGGGCCGAGGCGGGACGCCGTCTTGCCGCCGACATCGCCGGCCGGGGGGGAACCCTCTCCACCGGCTTTCTCGGCACGCCGCACATCCTCGACGCCCTGGCGGATACGGGCCAGCAGGAGACCGCCGTCAGCCTGCTGCTGCAAAGGCGCTATCCTTCCTGGGGCTACATGGTCGAAAAGGGCGCCACGACCATGTGGGAGCGCTGGAACAGCGATACCGGCGACGTGGCGATGAACAGCTACAATCACTACGCCTTCGGCGCGATCACCAGCTTCCTGTTCCGCCGTATCGCCGGAGTGGCGCCGGCCGAGCCGGGATTTCGCCGGGTGAGGATCGAGCCGATCTTCGACCGGCGCCTGGGCCGCGGCGGCGCCGATTACGAGGCCGTCGTCGGCCGGATCCGCACCGACTGGCGGATCGAGGGATCCGAAATCCTCATCGATGTCGGCTTACCCGCGGCCGTCACGGGCGACGTCGTGCTGCCAGAGGCGGCTTCGCGTGTCCGCCTGAACGGTCGGCCTCTTGACGACTTCCGCAGGCGCGGCGAGCGCGGGACGATCCGGCTACAGGGCGGCGACCACCGTCTTGCGGCCAGCGTGTGAGCCTGAACGCCTTCAATCGGCGGTGTGGTCCAAAACGGCCCGAGTGACCTCGCCGGCCCGCAGCGCGGCGATGGCGTCCTCGATCTCGGCGGCGGGCCAGACTCTGGTGATCTGCGAGGCGATGTCGAGGCCTCCCTCCCGCGCCAGCCGGATCAGCTCGGGATAGTCGCGCGCCGGCTGGGCGCCGCCGTTGAGGACGGTGATGATTTCGCGTCCACCCAACACGCTATCCAGACGCAACCGCGCTTCAGCGCCGGGCGCGCTGAGGCCGACCAGGACAATGCGGCCACCGCGCTTGACCCCGTGGATGGCGGCCTCGACGGCGCTCGGCGCGCCGCTGCACTCGATGGCGAGATCGATCGGCGCAAAGGCGCGACTGAGCTCTTCCGCCAGGGCCTCGCCGCTGGTCTCTCGGCCGACGCAGAGAAAGTCCTGGGCTCCGAAGCGCCGCGCGGCGGTCGCCTTGGCGGGGTTGATGTCGATGGCCAGAACCGAGGCGCCGGCAAGCGCCGCACTTTGGATCGCGTTGACGCCGATCCCCCCGACGCCGATGACCGCCACCCGATCTCCAGGCCGCACCCGGCCGAGGTTCCGCGCCGCGCAGAACCCTGTTGAGACCGCGCAGCCGATCAGGGCCGCCTGGTCCGCCGCCAGCCCCCGCGTCGCAAAGAGCTGAGAAGCCCTCACGACGATCTCGCTGGCGAAGGAGGAAACGTTGGCGAAAGACGCCACCGGATGGCCGCGCCAAGTAAACGGATGATGCGGGACATAGCCCCAGGTCACGTCGCAGTTGGCCGGCTCGCCGCGGCTGCATTCGCGGCAATGGCCGCAAGGGGTCTGGGTGCTGACCATCACCGGCTGGCCCGGCGCCCAACCGGTCACGCCGGTTCCAGTTTCGACGACGACGCCGGCGGCTTCATGGCCCAGGACGACGGGGCCGACTATCATGCCAGGCCGCATCATGTGCAGGTCGCTGTGACAGACGCCCGACCTTAACACCCTGACGCGGACCTCGCCCTCGCAGGGCGGACGAAGCTCCAGGGTGTCGGTGACGTGGAGCCTTCCCTCGTCCCAGACAATTCCACGCATTCAGCGCTCTCCGGCCTCAGGCTGCGCTCACGGCCAGTTGCATCGCCGCCCCGGGGTCGGGGTCGCCTGCCGGAATGGTGTTGAGCCGCGCGTCGATCGCGTTCTTCGTCACCGCGCAATAGGTTCCGGGCGGGGTGTACATCATCGCCACGCACTTGTTGCAGGCGTCGCAGGCCGAGCGATGGGCCGGGTTGCGCTGGAAGCGGTTGATGAGTTCGGGGTCGTGGACCAGCGCCCGCGCAATCTGGATCGCCTCGAAGCCTTCGTTCATCAGCTTCTGCGCCGCGGCGTGGGACAGCACGCCGCCGACATAGACGAGGCCGCAGCCGACTGCGGCCCGCACCTTGCGCGCGGCGTCAAGATTGTAGAGTTCGGAAAAATGCACCGACTTCGGCGTGTTCAACTTCATGAATTCGAACTGGAGCTTGCTGAACAGGCCAGGCTGCAGCGCCGCCAGGTCGTCGTAGGGCAAAGGACTCGAGAAGATCGCCCATGATGATTCGATGTTGCGTCCGCCGGACATGACGATCATGTCCACACCCGCGCGTTCCAGCGCCCGGGCCGTGACGACGGCGTCCTCGACCGTGGCCCCACCCTTCACTGCGTCATAGAGGTTGATCTTGGCCAAGACCCCTATGCGCTCGCCGATCGCCGCCTTGACCGCCGACAACACCTCTGCCGGAAAGCGCACGCGTCCTTCGGCCGACCCGCCATAGGCGTCGCGCCGCTTGTTGGAGAGCGGCGAGATGAACTGGTTGAGCAGGTAGCCATGTCCCATGTGCAGTTCGACGGCGTCGAACCCGGCGGCCTGCGCCTTGAGGGCGGCGCCGACGAACTCGTCCCGGACCTGATCCATGTCGGCCCGCGTCATCTCATGCTGGAACAGCCGGCCGGCCGTCATGCCGACCTTGTCGATCCCTCCACTGGCGGACATGGCCCGGGGCGTCGACAACTCACGATGCTGGGCGAAGCTGCCGCCGTGCGTGATCTGGGCCGACGCGAGCGCGCCCTCGGCGTGGACGGCGGCGGTGACGGCGCGATAGTGACGAACGCTTTCGTCGCTGAGTACGCCTTGATTGGCGAAGGTTCGCCCATCCTTTGAGACTGCAAGGTAGGCCAGCGTCGTCATGCCGACGCCGCCAGCCGCCAGCCGCTTGTGAAACTCGAGCAGCGACTTGCTCGGCAAGCTTGCCGCCGTCATCATCTCGTTGGCGCCGGCGCGGATGAAACGGTTGCGAAGGTGGATTGGCCCAATAGACAAGGGTTCGAACGGATCGGTCATCTCTGCGCTCCTGTGGCCAGGTGCGCGACGGCCGCCCTCCACGAGATCCAGGCGGCGGCGATGCCTCCGGGACAAGCGGACCGCCACAAAAGGGATTGGCTCGTTCCGAATGTCACGCTTCTCTCCGATTGTTTCCGGTATCTGCGCACCGATACTTCACGCCAATATACGCGTATTTCGGGTGTCGAGCCCAGGACGCGGCAGCCGCTTTAGCCCGACTGCGATTTAACGATGTCGAGAAATGGCGGCCGCTCGCCCCCGCCGTGAACCTCCAGCGATGCGCCAGTTACGTAAGACGCGGCCGGCGAGGCCAGGAAAAGGACGGCCTCGGCGACTTCGCTAGCTCGCCCCAGGCGGCGGGCGGCGATATTGGCGCCGATCGCCGCTTGGGCGCCCTCGTCACCATAGGTGGCCTCCGTCGCCTCGGTCTCGATGTAGCCGACGATGACGGCGTTGACCCGGATTTCTGGACCCCACTCGTGCGCCAAGCTCTGGGTCAGGGCGAGCAGTCCGGCCTTGGCCGCGGCGTAGGCGGCGGTTCCCGGAGACGGACGCACCGCCGAGACGCTGGCGATATTGATGATCACGCCCCCATCGGCCTGCATGTGCGGATGCACGGCTTGCGAGACATAGAGCGGCGCCAGAAGGTTGAGCGCCACAATGCGTTCCGAGAACCGCGGCGACGCGGTGGCGGCGTCGGCCGAGGGCGAACCGCCGGCGTTATTCACCAGGATGTCGAGGCGGCCGAAACGCTCGACGATATCGCCGACCATGCGACACACCGCGTCGGCGTCACGCACGTCGCAGGTCATGAAGGCGATCCCGTCCGGGGTGTCTACGGGGTTGCGTCCGCAAACGACGACCCGGGCGCCCCCAACCGCCAACCGCCTGGCGATCGCAAGTCCGATACCGCGCGCGCCGCCGGTCACAAGGGCGACCTTGCCCTCAACGCCTGTCACCATGTTTTTCCTCCCTGGCGCGGCGCGCCCGGGTCCCGATCCGATGACCGGCCCACCATCCGACTTGGTTACGCAAATACGCCATTTTTAGGCGCCTGCCCACACATTTGCGCATAAAAACGCTGCGTGAATGATCGCGAGTCAGCGTCACCGCCTTGAGGGCGCCATCCTCTTGGCTCTCGTCGCACCCCGCCTGACGAGCCGATCCGGCGAATTTGAGAAGCTGGCGCGCCCAGTTCTGCGAGGATTGGCGAGCGCACCATCGCGAAACGGCGGCCCTGCTTCGCGACCTGCCGTCCGGTTCAGCTCGAGCGAGCCTCAGCCCCGGCTCCAGGGATTTATCGTCCCCAGTGATACTTCAGGCGGAACCCGAACATCCGCGGTTCGCCGTAGAGTGTAGACGCCACATTCACTGACTGCCAGCTATCGGTGTTGGTCGTCCTGTAGAGAGTATCGGTCAGGTTGGTGGCGAAGAGACTCGCGTCGATCGGTCGGCCGAAAATGTTATTCCAATCGATTGTGAGGTTGAGCAACTGGTAAGACTTCAGCAGTTCGAACGGCTGCTGCGATCCGAACAGCGCCTCGGTGTGCTGCGGATCCTCATAGGAGTAGTTGAGGAAGGCCGAGATCTTGCCCAGCGCCGGATCGATCGGCAGGTTATAGGTCAGATGGGCGCTAAAGATGTTCGGCGCGATGTATTGCAGCGGCCGGCACGCCAGATTCAGCGTCGTATGGGCGGTCCAGGGGATCCCGCCACAGTCGGTGTAGCCAAAGAAGCTCTGGTTCGGTGTGTAGGGGAACTTGGTGTAGTAAGCATCCGTGTAGCCGTAGGTCAGCCCGAACTCCAAGTCGCGGGTCAGTTTCGTGTCGGCTTCCAGCTCAACGCCCTGGATGACCGCTGAGGCGGAGCTCAGGATCACGGCGCCTTGCACCCCAGCCGGGCTGGTGTCGCCCGCCGCGCGCTGGATCTTGTCGTAGTCACTGCGGTAGACGGTGAGGTTGAACCGGACTGGCCGATCTAAGATATGGCTGTCCGACTTCAGCCCGACCTCATAGGTCGTGTTGGATTCCGGACCGAAGGTCTCAGTGTCCGTGAACACCGCATAGGTGTTGACGCCGCCAGCCTTGTAGCCACGGCTCACCTTGCCGTAAACCAGCATACCCTCCCAAAGCTTGTAGTCCAGCCCCGCCGTCCAGGTCGGCGCCGAGCTGCGCAGGCGGCCGGTGAAGCCCCCGTTGTAGGTGGAACTTCCCGTGATCTGATCCCAGGTGTAGCGATAGCCCAGGGTCAGCTTGAGGTTTCTGAACACTGGCGTCAGCTGTTCCAGGTTATAGGTGGCCTGGCCGTAGAGGGCTTCCGAACGGTTGGTTTCTTTGAACTGGCTCGCAAAGGGCGAGCAGAAGGTCTGCGGATTGACGCCCGGCGTCGAGATCGGCGGCAGGCTAAAGGCGACCACGTTGAATGAGCAGGAATCGACCGCCGAGCCGATCTGCGGCGCGCCCGTTGGCTCCGACACGAAGTAGAAGCCACCGAGGGTGTAGTTCAAATTGTTGTCGAGCTGCGCGCCTTGCAGCTGCAGCTCTTCAGTTGCGGTGCTGAAGGCGTCGCGCGGGTGGGCGCTGGACGGGGCGTTACCGCCGTAGCCGTTATAGCCGGTGTCATATTGCGGCGCAGTGGAGCCATCCACGTCGATCGAATAGCCGTCCGTGTACTCGGCATAGCTGGCGATATTGCGGACGGCGGTGTTGGGCGTGATCTGGAACTTGGTGGTGTTGGTCACGCCCCAGGTGTGGATGTAGTCGTACTCCTTGACGTCCAAAGCGTCGGCGCGCGGGCCGAGTTGTTTGGCCTGGTTGGCCAGGTTGGTGTAGTAGGCGGTCGCGGCCGTGCAGCTGAACGGGCTCGCCGGGTGGTTCGGATCGCAGCCGATAACGCCGGGCCCCACCCCGTATGCGGGCAGGCCATTGGTCCAAACGAAGGCGTCCCCCGCGACGAGGCCGGCCACGTTATAGCCTTCATTGATCGAACCCGGGCCGTGGTTGTATGAATTGGTGTAATAGGCCATGGTATAGTTGTCGAAGTTGCTGGTCGGTGACCAGTCAACACCGAGACGCGCCGTTACATAGTGGGTATCGTCGTGCCGGACGTTCTGGTATACGTCGTGAGTATAACCATCTCGATCTTTTGTCTGGGCGGCGAGGCGAACCTTCAGTACACCTGGAACGATAGGAGCGTTGATCACGCCTTCGAATTCGCGGGCGTTGTAGTTTCCGTATGCGCCCTGAATGTAGCCCTCGAAGCGGTCGGTGGGCCTGTTCGGCACCAGCAGCACCGCGCCACCAGTGGTGTTGCGGCCGAACAGAGTGCCTTGCGGACCAGCCAGCACCTGCATATTGGCCAGGTCGAGGAAGTTGCCCGGGCCGCCCTGGTTGCTCAGGGTGATCGGCGTGGGCAGCGGCACTTCGTTCAGATAGGTGGCGACGCCGGACGAGCCTTCGAAAGTCGTACCCTGGCCTCGCAGGGTGAAGGTGGAGGCGTCACGAACGCCCTGCCCGTTCTGGCCCACCACCAGCGATGGAACAGACGCCTGAAGGTCCTGGGCCTGAGTGACGTTCTGCTCCCTCAGCCGCGTCGCCGAGAAGGTCGTGATCGAGATCGGCACGTCCTGGCTCTTTTCCTCGCGGCGACGGGCCGTGACGACCACCGTCTCGAGCTGCGACTGGGCGGCGGCCTGACCGGCCCCTGCGCCCGCCTGGGCGTGAGCCTCCCCAAAGCCAAGGCCGACGAAAGTTCCACTGCAAAGCAGGGCCAGTTTCAGCGCCCGAACGCGAATTGAATGCATCGTTTCCCCTCCTGAGTGTTGATTTCCCCGTGCCAGCGGGACTGTTGTATTGGCGAATGACCACGCTGAGGTGGTGCGGGACAGGGCGGCACGCCTGTTTGATAGCGGAGCTTGGACGGTCATGTTCGGTGGCTCACCGCTCAGCCCCATCAGATGCGCTCGCCTGACGGCGGAGCGACCCGGGCGCGGATCGAAACGCAAGAGCTTGCGCCAGGCGCTTCCCCATCGATACCTCCCCCAAAAGAATCGGCGATTTGCGACGGGAGCCTCATCTTGCTCGCCGCACCCGCCGCCATTTGGCCGCCGCGATATGCTTCTTGCGTATTTAATTTTGGGAAATTATACGCATCGGGGAAATCCATGCAATAGGCGATATGCGTAGTCGATATTGCCAGCCCTTCCCCATTGAGAGCGTTGTCGATCTTTGTGATGCGATCATGCGGAATATTGTAGGCTATATATCGCGCAATTGAGCGTCGCGTAGGTCCTTCAGCTTTCGCCCTTGGGATCGATTTACCCGCGACCAATCGGTCAGGCCGGTATGGAGGCTAGACATGCGCGAGGCTGATGCTGGCGGGGAGGACCTGTCGACCGCCCTGCTCGAGGGCCCATTCGAAGATCCCCTCTGGTCGAGCTTCCTCGAACTGCTGCGCTCCAGAACGCAGGCCAGCTATGCGAGCCTGATCTTTCGCCCAGTCAACAAGCCGCTGAACGCTCTGGTCGAGTTGTTCGCGGGCGAACGTTCACCGCCGCGACTGCAAAAGCTCTATACGGACGAGATCTATCTGCGGGATCCCTTGCCGCACTACGCCCTGGCTGACGGCCGGGTCTATCCGCTGAGTGAACTCCTCAACTTCGAACGACCGGATCACGCCGCCTTCTTTCGCGAGTTGCTCGAGCCCAGCGGCATGAGCGCGATGCGGATCATGCGCGTGGTCGAGGCCACGGGGGTCAGCGCCTGGCTGACGATCGCCCGGCCTGGCCCCGATTTCGAGGCCATCCACGACTCCCTGCTCTGCGACCTCGCCCCGCATCTTCGCATCGCCCTGCGCACCTTCGTCGCCCTGGAGCGCGAGCGGTTTCGCGCCGACGTCGCCGGCCAGGCCTTCCGTCGCCTGGATTATGGCTGGCTGACGCTGGACGCCGCAGGGCGCGTCGTCGACCTCGAATGCCAGGCCCAGCAGCTATTGAAGCGGTGTTCCGCCTTGCGGCTGACCGCGGACCGACGCCTCCACGCCGCGGCGCCCGGGGTTCACCGCGACCTGACCGCTGCGCTGAAGGCCTTCAACGATGACCCTTCAAGCCGACCAAGGGCCATCCACCTCGGCCGCGATCCCTGGATGGATATGCTGCTCGCGCCGATCCAGGAACGCGCGATCACAGCGAGCGCCCCGCCCGTATTGATCGCTTACATTCACGGCGACGGCTGGTCGACGACCGACCGCTGCGAACAAATCGCCCAGTTGTTCGGACTTTCGGCAAGCGAGTCGCGGCTGACGCTCGCCATCAGCCGAGGCTCCTCGATCGCAGAGGCGGCGAGCGACCTCGGCCTGACACTGGAGACCGCTCGCAACTATTCCAAACGGATCTACGCCAAGACCGGCGCCCGAGGGCAGCCCGATCTGATCCGCTTCGTCCTGGCGAGCGTGCTCGCCCTCGCGTGATCAGGCCTATTGAGCCTCTGCCCGCACCTTGAGCGCCCACGCGGTATCGTTAAAGGCGCGCGTAACCCAGCTTCCCGCGAACCGCATCACGTGGATACCGTTGTCGCCCAGGAAAGCGTCAATGGAGTGATAGGCGCAGCGACGCTCGCCCACCGGCTCGATGATCTGGTCGCGACGCGCGGGATAGGGCCAGGCCTCGCTCCACGGGAGTTCCCAGGACAGGAGCCTGGGCGGCTCGAAGGCGCAGATGAATTCGGTATTGGGCACGACTTCGCCGTGGTCGACATAGCTCTTCAGCTGCATGACCACCGGCGCGCCCATCTCGAGCGCGGACTCCGCTGCAATGCAGAAAGGGTTCCACTCCCCATAGCGTGGAAGGTCGGTGAGGATCGCCCAGACCCGCTCGGCGGTCGCGTCGATCTCGATCCGCTCGGAGCGGACGACGGTGTCGGGATCGAAACGACGCTTGGAATCGGTGATGCGGCTGGCCCAGTCTGGAACTGCGCTCATAGCTTAATGATCCTTGTCTGCGGAATCGGATGGCGCTCGGCGCCGGTCCAGCGCCAGAGCATCGTCCCGTGGCTGTGACCAAGCGTGTTCAGCCAATTGCCGAAACCCGGGTCGCGCGGCGCAATCACCACGGCGACCGATCCGTCGTCGTTGGACTTGGCGGTGAAGTCGTTCACGTGGATCCGCGCGAAGCGGTAGTCAAGCGACTCCATCCAATAGTTGTTGAGCTGGATGTTCCAGGTGATGCAGGGCGGCGGCGTCGTTTCGATCACCAGCGCCTCGTCAGGCCCGAGCTTCCAGTAGCCGTGCAGGTAGAAGATCATCGGATCCCCTCCGGCGCGGATGAATGGGCTCTGGTCGACCGTGGCCAGACGGTTCATCTGCTCGACCCGGAACTGCTCGGCCCAGTCGAGGAAGGTGCGGGCCGTGCCGGCGACGAACCCCGTGGTCCGGGCCAACGCCGCCTCCAGGAACTCCGGACTCAGCGGCGCTGGCTGGGATGGCCCGTCCATGGTCCGGATCGACATCTGGTGCGCGGTCTCGTGGGCCCGGTCGCGGAAAGTCTGGCGCACGACGATGAAGCTGGTGTCGGCCGCCATAGGCAGCCAGTTGACACTCCCCCCAGGGTTCTCGCGCGAGACGACGATCTCGAAGCGGCCGTCCGGCTCGACCTGCATGTCGGCCAGCGCCAGCTCGCCCGTGGAGGTCATGCTGCCGTCGACAGCGTAGCGATTGGCCTTGGAACCGAGGGTGAGGATCGGGCAGGTTCCGAGCCTCCCGGTGATTTGGTAGCGCCGGTTCGGGCTCACCGTCGCGTTCAGGTAATGGTTGTCGGGATTGTCCGCCCCGATCTTCGCCGTCGTATGGCTGGCCTGGTAGAAGCCCGGAAAATCCGGATCCGCCCACTCCATGTTCATCTCAAGGGCGATGCGCAGCAGGCGGGTGAGGTAGCGGAAGCCTTCGGCGCGGTCGAGCGGGTTCGCCGCCGCTTCGGGCGCCAGGACGATCTCGCCCGCCGCCTCAAGCGCGCGGCAGAAATCCTTCCAGGCTGCGCCGGTCATCACTGTCTCGTTCGCCGCACTCATGGCGCCATGTACTCCCCGCCGTTCACATCCAGCGTCGCTCCGCTCACCACACGCATCTGGTCGGAGACCAGGGCGAGCACGGCGCGGGCGCAGTCCTCCTCCGGCGGAATGACCCCCAGCGGAATGCGCGAGGTGATCTCGCCCTCGACCTCCGCCCTGGGCCGACCAGCCGCGACCTGGCTGTCGATCCAGCTCAACACCGGCGAGCCGCCGATCCACCCCATCCGCGTGCAGTTGACCCGCACGCCGAAGGCGCCGAAGTCGCGCGCCATGTGACGGGTCAACGTGGCAAGGCCGCCCTTGGCGGCCGCATAGGCCGCCTCGCCGGGGAACGGCTTCACCGTCGCCATGGTCGAGACGTTTACGATCGCCCCGCCCCCCGCCGCCTTCAGACCCGGCAGAACCGCCTGCGCCATCCTGAGGGCGCCGACGCAGGTGACGTCGTAGACGCCGGCCCAGCTCGCCGGATCGGCGATGTCCGTGGTCGCCCAGTCGCCGTGCGAATAGGCGCTGTTGACCAGGCCGTCGATCCGCCCGAAGGCGTCAACCGCCGCTCCGGCGAGGTCTTGGCACTGGCCAGCGTCCGCCACGTCGGTCGCGCGCCATATGGCCCGCCCTCCGTTCTTCTCGAGCGAGGCGGCGAGGTCGGCGAGATAGGCGCCGTTTCGCGCGCCCAGTGCGACGGCGGCGCCCTCCTGGACGGCGAGCCGGGCCATGGCCTGGCCGAGGCCGGGCCCGACCCCGCTAATCACGATGACCTTGTCTTTCAGCAGCACGAGCGTCTCCTCCGCCGATCAGGGGTTCACGGTGACGAAACGCGCGCGATAATCGGCGAAGCGGGCGCTGATCTGGGCCTTGTCCAGGCCGAAGTCCGAGAGGGCGTAGCGGTGCGGGGCCCGATCCTCGCGACGGTTGGCCTCGATCCATTCGTCCATAGAAGCCCGCACCTCACTCGTCGCCTCGACCCCCGCCGCGGCGAGGACGGCGCTGGCGACCTCGATCGGGCGGGCCAAGAGGTCCTGATAGCGAACATCCACAAAGCGCGCGTCGCCAAGGCGGTCGCGGCCGGCCATGAACAGGTCCAGCAGCTGCTTGAGGCGCGGGACCCAGAAAGCGGCGACCTTGGCGTTGTCGATGGCGCCGGAGACCATCTGGTAAAGGCCCGCCTGCATCGAGCAATAGGATGGGACCGTCTCCACTGGGTCGCGGTGGGTCATGACGATCAGGGATTCGGGAAAAACCTTCGACAAGGCCGCCAAGCCCATTAGGTGACCGGGGGTCTTCAGCACCCACTTGCGCCCGGACCGTGAGGGATCCTGCCATTGCAGCGACTTTAGGATCCGCTTCAGGTCGCTGTAGGCCGGCTCGGCGTCGCGGCCCGTCAGCCAGCGCGAAAAGCCAGGCACATGGTAGGTGGCCTCCACCATGGTCGAGCTGAACAGCTGGCCCAGGATGATGACCTCTTCGTCCGGCTGGTCGATGTCCATGGGATGGATCGACATCAGGTCCGGTATGGTCTGCAGCATATAGCCCAGGATCTCGCGCGCCGCCGTCCGGCGAGGCTCCGGATCTCCCCGGATCTCGCCCGGAAACGGTGTGTAATTCTGGGCTTCGTACCAACGGACCCCGGTCATGCCCGGCGCCGAGGCGAGAACCCTGTGCAGCATGGTGCTGCCCGTGCGCGGGAGCCCGACCACGACGGCGGCGACCTCCACGCGCTCGTCGTCAATCTCGGGATGTTGCTTCATCAGATCGATAAAACGGAGTCGGTTGACGAGGGCGCGCGTGATCATCCCCTCGGCGATCGCGACGCCGGCCGGCGAAAGGGCGGCTTCGGTCTTCAGGGCGGGGATCAACCGGTCCAGGTTTTCAAAGATCCATGGATCGCCGAAATCGTCCAAACGAGCTTCGTCGCACGCGCGTCGGACGAGCTGCGCGCGGCTCAGCGTCTCCAACGAAGTCATGGGATCAGGCTCCTCATGATCAGTTCCGCCGTTTCGTTCCGGAACCCGAGGTGTTTCATCTGGGCGCGGGCGGCGCATCTCCCACATGGGAGGCGCCGCCCCGACAATTTCAAGCCTGCTGTCGGCGGCTCCGGCGATCGTTCGTCATTTCGCCCGCGGACGATTGGTGATGCGGGCCACGCCGGCCTCGTACTTGACGTTGTGGACGGAAATAGAGGTCTCGACCGCCCTGACGCCCTCGAGTGGCCTGATCCGGCAGGTGATCAGCTCGTTGACCTGCTCGACGGTCGCGAACAGGCCCATGGCCAAAAGGTTGTAGCGGCCCAACAGCACGATTACGCAATTGATCTCGGGAATGTCGGAAAGCTGCTGCGCCAACCGCGCCACGCGCCGCGGATCGGCATGGATGCCCATCATGACCAAATTGGGCGAACCGGCCATGCGAAACCCGGTCACGACCGTGAACTGGATCAGGCCGTCGGCCTGTAGGCGTTTGATGCGCGTTCGGATCGTCCCCTCGGTGACGCCGAGTTCGGACGCGATATGCCGGTTCGAGACCCGGGCGTCACGCGAAAGCTTGTCGATGATATGCCGATCGAGGTCGTCCAGCACATCCGCGCTCATATCGGCGCCACATTGAATTCGAACTTGACAATGTCGGCGGCGATGCCTGGCGAGAGCGTCGCGACGCCCTCGATCTGCGCCACGTGATCGGTCAGGAACAGGTTGATGTCGGCAAAGCCGCGTAGCGCCACCAGCAGCTCCAGGTCGTGGGCTCCGTTCATGATGTTGACGCTAAGGACCTCCGGGAGCGCGGCCAGTTCGCGGCCCACCTCGGTCACGTCACGCCCCTGCACCTTGACGCCGACGGCGACCAAAAGGTTGTAGCCGTGGGCCGCGAAATCGGTCACCGCCACCACGCGCATGGCTCGGGCGTCATCCAACCGCTTAAGTCGCGCTGAAACCGTCGCTGCGGTGATCGAAAGCTTGTCGGCGATCTCCTGGTTCGCCGCTCGCGGGTTGGAGCGCAGGACTTCGATGATTCCTGCGTCCAGCGCGTCCTGACCGGGACCGGTTACGGTCCTGCCGTTTCTGATCTGCATCTAACCCCCGGCCAGGGCCCGCCTGGCGCGATCCGCGACATCCAGGCCTTGGCCAATCCAACACATATGTTCAATGACGACTCGATGGCCGATCATGCCGAACTACAGTGGCCCAGTTCTACGCAATCCGACAAGCCATTTCAAATTTATCCGCCACTCGCGCAAGTTTGGCGCGATTTCGGCCAAATCGCACGCGGCACGGCCTCGACCGCGCGCCTTGCGGCCACAGGCCGTTCCGAACGGGCGTCACGGCGAAACTTCCTGGACAGCCCGGGCCGGCGTAATAGCTTCGGATCCAGGGTCGTGAGTCTCGGTTCGAGCGACCCGCCGCACCGGATTGAAGCATTGGCGAAACATCACGGCCTCGCGCCTCGACCAGATCGGCCTGCGCCGACCCCAAGGGTTCGGAGCAAGACCGCCGCGGGCGGCTGCGCAGCCGCCGCCAAGGCGTTCGTCCCCAAGCGGGGACGGCCGACCGCGGCTCAGGCCGAGGCGATTAATCGGACCATCCTGAACGCTGCGGCGGAAGAATTCCTCGCATCGGGCTTCGACGCCACGCCCATGGAGACCCTGGCGGCCAAGGCGGGGGTCTCCAAGGGCACACTCTATGCCCGCTATCCCAGCAAGGAGGAACTACTGCGGGCCGTGGTCAAGGACCGGGTCGAGATCTGGTCGGTGGACAACGGCCGCAACGACCACCTGCTGACGGACGATCTGGAGCAACGCCTTCGCCATCACGCTCGGACGATCGTCACGTCATTGGGAGCGGAAGAGGTCCGCGGCTTCGCCAAGCTCGTCAGCGGGGCTTCGCGAACACTGCCGCAGGTTGCCCGCGCGCTCTACGAGACCGGCTACCGCTATACAATGCAAATGCTGGCCGACGAAATCGCCCGCGGCACGCGCAACGACCCGGTCCCGGCCCGCGACCCTCAAGGCGCCGCCGAGATGCTGATGGACACACTATATGGCTGGCGCCAAATCGAGGAGTTGGCGCACGAGGTCAGCGAAGACGAAGCCGTCGCCTTCGCCGAACGGGCGATCGATTTTCTGCTCGCCGCGCGCAGCGCGTGGTGAGCCGGCGCTGACGTTCAGCGCATCAGGGAGCCGCCGTTCACGTCATAGACCTGTCCATTGATCCAGCGCCCGTCCATCGACAGGAGCATGGCGACGACGGCCGCGATGTCCTCGGATCGTCCAAGCCGGCGCGCCGGGGTACGGGCCAAAGTCATCTCTTCGAAGGCCCTCGGTAGTTGGCCGCCCGCCCGCATTTCCGCCGTGATGGTGAAGCCAGGGGCTACGCAATTGGCGGTCAGGCCCTCTCGCCCCCACCGCGAGGCGGCATGGCGCATCAAAGCATTGAGGCCGCTCTTGGCCATGGCGTAGGACGGCCGGGTCGGTTCGGCGCTGAAGGCCGCGCCCGAGCTCGTATAGACAATCGCCCCCTCGCCGCTGGCCAGCAGATGCGGCAACACGGCCCGGGTGCAGAGCAGCTGGCCGCGCAAGTTGACCGCGATGGTCCGGTCGAAGACCACCAAGTCGAGCGCGAGCGCGTCGTCGTCCTGCATGATTATCTTCAGGTCCGCCGCGTTCAAGTGGGCGCCGTCGAGGCGGCCGAACCGCTCGACGGCCACACGCACCGCCAAATTCACCTGCGCCTCGTCAGTGACATCGACCGGAATGGCGAATACGGGGTATCCGCAGGCGGCCAGTTCCTCGGCCAACGCCTCCGCGCCGGCGATGTTGATGTCGGCGATGCAGACCCTCGCTCCCTCCTGCGCCAGGCGGCGCACCGTCGCAGCGCCGATGCCGGTGGCCGCGCCGAAGACGATAATCGCGCGGTCTTGTAAGCGGTCCGTCATTGTCGCCTCCTGCGGCTACGGTGCGGCCAGGATCCAAAACGACGCAGACCGGCCCCTGCCCGCCGCCGCCCAAGCCCCCTCAGGCCGCAATTCGCAGCGGCGAAACCGGCGCTTCCAGTGGATAGATCAGCGGCGCGCCGATGTCGTAGACGCTGTTCAACGTCCGGATGAACACCGGATCGTGCAACGGATCGCTGGGGATTTCGATCGAGACGCCCCTGGCGCGCACGTCCTTGATCAATGCGTCGAACACGCGCTCAACGGTCAGGTCATCGGTGTGATCCATGTTCTTCTTCAGCTCGGCAAGGTCCTCGAAGACCTCCGCCGACCAGTGCACCAGGAAGCGGAGATCATCGGTATGATAGCGCGCGATGGTCTTGTCGCCGGTGGCGACGATCCAATGGTCGGCGCTTTGCGGATCGCCCGAGAAGACGCTAGTGAAGTCCAGTCCCGCCGGAAATTGCTGGTCGAGCGGGCCGTTGGCCTCGCCGCGATGGACCATCATCTCGTTCTGCACCAGGACGCCCCGATTATAGACCGGCGCCGCCAGTCGCCTGGGGACGGCGCGGGGGCCGTCCGGCCAGTAGGTGAAGCCGCTGTTCGGGTCGTGCGACCACCAGGTGATCACCTGGGCCATCTTGATAAGGTAGTCCCTGAACAGTCCGGACTTGGCCATCACGCTGCAAAGCCAGGTCGGCGAGTTTTCATGACGCACGCCGCGGAAGCTCGGAGAATCGAGATGCCCGGGGTCGGTGTTGGCGCACGGCCCGTTGACGTTGAACAGCAGCTGGGTCGGGCGGGCGTAGCGAGCGCTCCAGTATCTCTTCGCGAGGTCTAGGAATCTTTCGTTGTAGAAACAGTCAAAGAGTTCCGGGTACAGACACGTCGAATAGTTGGCCATGTAGTTGCGGAAGGTCGGGGTCAGGAACATGTCCATGGTGGGCGTGAAGCCCTCCGGAAACGATCCCGACATCGTGGCGATCAGCTCATCCACGTTGGCGAAATGGTGGGCGATGATCAGCTTGTGCGGACCTGAGGAGCGCACAACGCCTAGCAGGCGTTGGAGCTGATCTTCGGTATAGACGTTGTCGAGCTCTCTTGGCGGGGACGCCGGCCGCAACACCCTGGCCAATTCGTCCTTTTGGGTTTCGGTGAGCATGGCGTTCTCCCTTCAAGCAGCCTGACCTGGCTCGTATTTGCCCCAGCCATAGGCGAGCAGCGGCCCACTCGCAAGCTCGGCGCGGGCGCATATCGCCCTATTGCGTAATAGCGGATGCTCGTCTGATTTCTGTATCGCGCCCTATAACGTCAACAGCGTCACTTTGCGTAGCATTAGCGCCACGACCACGAAGGCGATGTCCGCCCTCAGCCGGCGATCCGAGCGACAAGGAAGACGATGTCGCCAAAAGGCCGCGCCACAAGGGCGCGGCAGTTTGCAGGAGGAATTGGCTCCCCAAACGGAGCCGTCGGCGACGATGCATTTGTATAACGCATCTGCTCGCTGTCAAAGGCGAGCAACACGCTATGTTGTCTTACTTCATGAAATATCTTACGCAAATCGCGATGATATGGAGGCTCCGCCGGCCCTCATGTAGATCGCCCGGAAATGCGCTCGAGCCGTATTGTGCGCGATGCCCAATCGCTCGGAAGCTTCCGTCAGCGAACAGCCGCCGACGAGAACGGCGGCTAGAGCAGACTACGTGTCCGAGATCACGCAGTATGCTCTAGGTCGGAGACCAAGCCCAGACCACTCCCCCCGTCAGATCGACAGCATCGCCATCTCGCGCTTGGGCTCCGGCGCGGCGCCAGGGCGCCGGGTCACCACGAAATCGTTCACGCGCGGCTGGCGAAGGTCCTGCCATATCCGCGAGTTGTGGCGCGGAATGGCCAGGATCACCTTGCCGCTCGCGTGCCTGTAATAGCCGTGCGCGCCGCCGCATTGGACCCAGGTCGTCTTGGCGAGCGCGGCGTCCACGTCCTCGACAAAGGCGCGGCAAGCCGCCTCGCTGACGTCGACCGAATCCAGGCCCTCATCGACCATCCATTGCAGCAGCTCGATCGAGTAGTGGACCTGCTGCTCGCTGACGATCGCGTGGTTCGCCACGAGGAAGCTGTAGGGGGCGCCGGTGAGGACGAAATTCGGAAAGCCCGGAACCAGCATGCCTTCGTACGAATAGGGATGGGGATCGAACGCCTCCTTCAGCGTCCCGTGACGGCCGCGGATGTCGAACTGAACACCGAAGTGCAGGTTGTATCCGGTCGAAAGCAGCAGGGCGTCGCATTCGATGCGCGTTCCGTCCGCGAGGATCACGGCGTTGGCCTCGCATTGCGCCAGCGCGCCGCGGATGATCTTCACGTTCGGTTTCTTCAGCGTGTCGTAGAAGCCGCAGTCCAGGATCGGCCGCTTGCCGAATACCGGAAAGCTCGGCGTCAAAAGCTCGACCATCTTCGGATCATCTGGAAAATGGCTCTTGAGATAGCCCGCGCACATGTCGCGGATGGCGTCGTTGAACGGTGAGACGCCGCCGGTCGCCGCCTGGTGAGCTTCGTCGACCGTAATCATCCCGGGCATGTTCTGCATCTGGCTGGACAAGCCCTGCAGGCGCTTCCATTGCGCGACGAAAGGAATGTTCTCCATCGCCCAGATCTCGCTCGGATCAACCGGCTCGTGCGCCTGCGGGTTCGGGATGATGTGTTCGGGCTGGCGTTGGACGATGATCAGCTCACCGACCGTATCGGCGATGGCCGTGGCGACTTGAACGCCGCTGCAGCCGGTTCCGACGATGACGACTTTCTTGCCCTTCAGGTCGACCGACTTGTCCCAGGCCGCCGAGTGGATCACCGGGCCTGCGAAACGGTCGAGGCCCTTCACATTCGGATACTTGGGGGCGTTGTTGGGGCCGGCCGCCATGATCAGGGCGTTGGCTTCATAGACGACGTCCCGGCCGTCGCAGCGCCCCCTGACCACCCAGAGCTTACGCGCCTCGTCCCATTGCGCGCCTTCGACCCAGGTATTGAAGTCGATATGGTCGCGCAGGTTGTACTTATCGGTGACGCGGCTCAGATAGCTCAGGAACTCCGGGCCGTTGGGATAATACTTGGTCCAGGACGCATTCGGTTCGAAGGAGAAGCTGTAGTTCCGGCTCGGCGTATCCACCGCCGCGCCGGGATAGGTGTTGGTCAGCCAGTTGCCGCCGACGTCATGCAGGGCCTCAACGACCTTGTAGCTGAACCCGGCCTGCTGCAGCTTGACGGCGGCGTTGATGCCGATCATCCCGGCCCCGACCACCAGCACCTTGAAGTCTTCCGGCGGGATCTTGCGCGCCTGACGGACCCGGGTGTCGGTCGTGAAGCCCCCGTGCTGGTAAGCTGGCTCGATCGACATCTCCGGAAGCTCGACGCCGGTCGCAAGGCGCGCCATTTCGCGAAACAGCGGCATATCCAGCCGGGTCAGCACCGGGGGCCGGTCCCGGCGCAGGACGGTGAGCAACAGTTCGCGGATCTCGTGAGCGACGGACTGATCAGCGTCGTCATGCGCGAGCTTGCCGTCCACCGCGACGAAAGCTTCACGGGTCGTGTCCTGCGTGCCCTCCAGCCGGGGGCCGTATTTGTGCAACAGAGTCCGATCGCCGGTGAGCTGAACCAGGCTCAGAAGCGCGACAATGGGATCCAAAGCGGCGACAGCCACGTCCATGCTGATCGGTGCGCCCGTTTGCGTCGGCGACTGGTCGAGAGCCATTTCCTCATCCTTCCAGGAGTGTGATGGTCGCCCTGGGCCGGTCTGCGGCCCGGGCGCTTCCGTTCTTGCAGCCCGCGATCAGGCCGCCATCGCCTCGTCGACGGCGTCCGGCGGGATGTTGGTGGGACCGCCGATGTCGTAAACCTGCGAGACCAGCCCAATGAAGCTCCGATCATTCATCGGATCGCTCGGTTCTTCAAAGGCCACACCGCGCTTCTTCATGTCGGCGACGAGCATGTTGAGCGCCTGTTCTTGAGTGATGTCGTCGGTGTGGTCGAGCGAGACCTTGAGCTCCTGAAAGTCCATGTAGAGCCGCGCGCCCCAGTGGACCAGGAAGCGCATCTCCTCGGCCGGAACGCGCTGGATGACCTCGTCGCCGGTCGCGATGATCCAGCCATCCTTGCTCTCCGGATCCGCGCCGAACGTCGAGCTGATGTCGAGGCCCGGGATGCGGCGCCGTGAGACCGGCCCGCAGGCCTGGCCGTGGTGGAACATCATTTCGTTCTCGACCACGACCGCCCGGCCCCACATCGGGGCGTTGATCTGCAGCGGCTCACCCTTGGGGCCGGCGGGCCAGCAGTTGAAGCCGCCGCCGATCTTGCCCTTGTAGTACCAGGCGATCACCTGGCCCTTCTTGGCCTGCCACTTTCGGAAGAGGCATGACTTGGCCATGGTCAGCAACAGCCACAGAGGGGTGTTCTCCATGGTCATGCCGCGGAACACGGCGCCGTCGAGGTGCGGCGGCCCGCCGATTGGCGTCGCGCCCTGGATGTTGAACAAAAAGGTCTCGGGCTCGGCGTACTGCGCGCGCCAGTAGCTGCGCACCAGATCCAGGAAGTGGGAATTATAATAACAGTCCTCAAGCTCTCGGTGGAAGCAGACGCCCTGCCGCGCCAGGTACCCCCGGAACACCGGATTGAGGATCATCTCCCACGTGAACTCGACCCCTTCCGGCAGCTTGCCGCTGGTCGTCGCGATCACCTCTTCCGGCGTCTTGAAGTTCTCCGCCAAGATCAGTTTCCACGGGCCGTGTCGGCGTACGACATCGATCATACGGCGATGCTGATCTTCCGAATAGGCGCTCTCGATGATCTGCGGCGGTGCGACAGGCCGGAAATGATCGGCGGGGGTCTGGGCCATAGGATCAGGTCCTTCTGAACGGGTGGGACGTCTTCACGGCTGGTCGAGCTGGACCACCTCATTGATGTGGCCTTCCGGATCCAGGACGAAGACGACGCTCAGCCCGAACTCGTCGACGCGGTGGATCGGCTCCGGGATCTTCCCGCCGATGGCCTCGGCGCGCCCGGCCAGCGCCTCGATGTCGGTGGTCGTGAATCCCTGCACTGACTCGCCGGCGCTCGGCCCCATGGAATCCATGTACTTTATGAGAGTCAGCGCAGCGCCGCCCGGATAGGTCGATTGATAAGTGATCTCGTCGATCGGGCGGCCAAACATCACGTCCTCGTGCCGGTTGAACGGGATCAGGCCGAACACCTCTTCGTAAAACCGCGCCATCGCGTCAAGATCGTGAACGAAGACCTTGCTGAATCCGTATTGCGCATCACGCGTCGCGCCGGACGGCCGCACATCCGCCATGGACAGGTTCCCTTCCCTTCGGTCCGTCTGCCGGTCGTTGAGCAGCGCCGCCGCTCGCGGCCGGGGCGGATCGTCCGCCTTGAGCAATTATTACAACAATGGATTTACATAATCAAGCAGGTTGCCGCAAATGTCGGCGGACGGGACAGTGGCGACCATGGATAGGGCGATTCGAAAATGGCCGTGACAAGCGTGGCGAACCGCAAGGGGCGCCCGACCGCTGATGGCGCCCGCCAGAAGATGGCGCTTGTACTCGCCGTCGCGCGCGAGCTTTTCACTCAGCTCGGCTACCGGGCGGTCACCATGCGGGACGTGGCCGACAAAGCGCAGGTTTCCACGCGCACGCTGTACAACCGCTACGCCGACAAGCTCAGCCTGTTCGCCGCCTGCCTCGACTTAGGCGCCGAGGCCTTTCCGAAACTGCCGGCCGCGCCCAAGGGGGACCACCGGCGCACGTTGGAGGCCCACGCCGCGGCCATCGTCCGCCTGCTGGCGCAGGATTCCAGCGTCCGTCTGGGCATGCTGATCTACCGCGAAGGCGGCGAGTTTCCGGAAATGCTGAAGGCGTCGGAAAAAAATCAACAGCGCTTTCTGGTCGACCCGCTTAGCGCCTATCTGCGGGCTGCGGGTCTCGCTGGCGGCGACGCCGAGAGCTTGGCGCAAGCCTTTGTCGCGATGGCGCTGTCAGAGTGGCAGCGACGGATAACCTACCAGCATCCGATGCCCTCCGAAGCCGAGATCGTCCGACATGCGGCGTTCATCGTCCGTGTCTTCCTCGACGGGGTGCAGGCCATGCGCGACCCGGCCGTTTGAGCGATCAAGGTGGCGATCCAAGGCGGGGACGGTTAGAGTTTCATTCAAATTTCTCTATCCAGATCGTTAGGGCTGACAAGGCACAGCGCTCCGCGGAGTGTAGCAACCTGGATCGGCTTGGTGACCGCTCCGTCCATGCCGGCGATGTGATAGGCGCCACGGCGGTGCGACACGGCGTCGACGGTTAGCGCGATGAGGGTCGTCCTCCGGCGACCGTTGATAGCTTCGAGACGGCGGATCTCGCAATTGGCCGCCAAGCCATCCATGCCCCACCTGAATCTCCATCAAGATCACATCGAAGACCTCTTGCCGCCACGCGTCGGCAGCCTCGCGGCCTGTCTCGACCATTTGCGGCTCGATGCCAACTTGATCCTGGGCTTCAATGAGCCGCTCGCCGAGTTCCTTCGAGATCGCACATGTCGACAAGCGGTGCTGCGCCGCGGGCTCCGCATAAAATTGACAATCGAAGCAGCCCGGGCCCTTGTCAGGACCGGTGACCCATGTTCCAATAGCTGTAGCTATCTTTTTCCGGCGCTAACATCGCCTAAGATTCCGGGGCCAGTTCCAACTGGTCCGCGGAATGGGGGCCAAACGAGAAGGGGTTTTGAGAGGCAATTCCACAATCCCAGAAAGAAACCGGACGGGCGCTCAATACGCGCTTGCACGTCCGGCCGCGGCGGCGCCTGAAAATCGGCGCCTAAAGCGGGGGCCATAGGGCGCGAATCTGCCCCGTAATCGGCCTTACGACCGTTTTTGGGGGGTGGCGGCGACGCTTATATCGATGCCCTTGCGCGGAAAGAGATCGATGGTTCATATGCTTTCGCGCGCTCTGTTGTTAAGCGCGAGCGCGCGACGATCGAAACCTTGACATGGAAACGTCCAATTTTCAGATGTTAATCGGAAAATTTACCGATATGGCCGACGTCGAGCGGGCCAAGCTCGACACAATCCACCGCGGCGGCCCAGCGCGTCGGGGCGGCCAAGCCTTCAACGGCGCCTTCGACCGCAGGCCTTGGTTTTGTGGGTGCGAGATGAGCGGGGTGGTCGCAAATCGGGAGGCCGAGCCCTCCGTGAAATTATCGTGACCTGGCCGTTCTGGGCTATGCGGGCCGCTCGCGGACTCTCGCCGCGCCCAAGAAATCTCACCCTCGAATATCCGCGGCGACTGGCTGCGCCAATAGATTAAGGAAGCCCGATGACGATATCCCCCTGGTCGGCCATCCATGACCGCCCGCCACATTTCGACGTCCTGGTCGTCGGCGCCGGCATTTCAGGTATTGGTGCGGCCTATCATCTGAAGAGTCAGTGTCCCGGCAAGAGTTTTGCGATCCTTGAGGCCATGGATGGCTTCGGCGGCACGTGGCGTACCCACAAATACCCCGGCATACGATCGGACAGCGATCTCTATACGTTCGGATACAAATTTAAGCCATGGGTTGGCCCTCCGATCGCCTCTGGTGAGGCGATTCTGAAATATATCAATGAAGTTATTGAAGAAAACGACTTATCCCAACACATTCGTTACCGTCACAAGATCGTCAACGCCAGCTGGTCTAGCCAGACCAATCTCTGGACCTTGGATGTGGCGAACCTCGCGACCGGCGAACGATTGACGTTTACGACGAACTTCCTGTGGATGTGCCAGGGATACTACCGCCACACCGAGGGCTTCACGCCCGAATGGCCGGGAATGGACGCCTTTGCGGGCCGCATCGTTCATCCTCAAGCCTGGCCCGAGGCGCTCGACTATCACGGAAAGAGTGTCGTCGTAGTCGGGTCGGGCGCGACGGCGGCGACTGTCGCCCCGGCGATCGCGGACGAATGCTCGCATGTCACGCTTGTGCAGCGCTCGCCGACCTATTTTGTGGCTGGGCCGAACGCCAATGAGTTGGCGGATACGCTGCGCGGCCTTGGGGTCGATGAGGCATGGATCCACGAGATCGTCCGCCGCAAAATCCTTCAGGAGGGCGAGGTGTTCACCCAGCACTGCCTGAACGAGCCGGAGCAGGCCAAGCAGGATCTCTTGGCCGGCGTGTCCGCCTACGTCGGTCCGGAACTCACCGCCTTGCACTTTACGCCCCCCTACAAGCCTTGGCGCCAACGCGTCGCCTTTCTGCCGGACGGCGACCTGCTTCAGAAGGTCGGTGAAGGGAAGATATCGATCGCGACCAGTGAGATAGAGTCTTTCACCAAAACCGGCCTGCGACTGGTCTCTGGTGAGTTAATCGAAGCCGATATTATTATTACGGCAACCGGCTTTAACATCTGTGTGCTTGGGGATATCGCCTTCGAAGTCGACGGCGAACCAATCGACTTTTCTAAAACCACAACCTATCGCGGAATGATGTTTACCGGCATGCCCAATATGGTTTGGGTGTTCGGCTATTTGCGCGCGAGCTGGACTCTGCGCGTGGATCTCATGGGCGATTTCGTTTGCCGGCTTCTCAACCATATGAACGCCATCAGCCGATCCAAGGTCACGGTACGGCTCCGCCCGGAGGACCGAGATATGCCGCTGTCCAGTTGGATCGCCCCCGAGGAATTCAACCCAGGATATCTGATGAGAGGCATGAGCCTTCTGCCCCGTCGCGGCGACAAACCTGAGTGGCGGCACACGCAGGACTACCGCTCCGAGAAGGACACCTGGCCGGCCATCAACCTGGATGGAGCGGAGTTCCTTTACGAGGGCGTACACGCTGACGCCGAAGCGGTGACGTCGCCTGCCGAGTAGGCGCGTTGTTCGGGGTCGCGTAAAATTCGAACGGAATAGCCGATGCGGATTGGCGCGCTGTTGAACCGCGGCGCGCCGATCACGGCGAGCGCAACACAAGGCGCCACCCGGCGTCGGATCAGGAGAGTTGAATATGTCCGGACGTCTTGACAACAAAATCGCGTTGGTGACCGGAGGAACCTCGGGCATCGGCTTGGCGAGCGTAGAACTCTTCGTTCGAGAGGGCGCTCGCGTCGTGGTCGCCGACATTCAAGACGAGAAGGGCCGGCTGTTGGAGCAGCGTTTCGACGGCAAGATTCGTTACGCCCATTGCGACGTCACCCGGGAGGAGGACATCGCCGCGGCCACCGCATTCGCCCGTGAAGCCTTTGGCGGGCTCGACATCCTGTTCAACAACGCCGGCCATGGCGGCGTGGAGGGCGCGGTGGAGGACACCAACGCTGAGGGTTGGGACGCGACTTTCGCCCTCCTGGTCCGAGCCGTGATCTTGGGCATGAAATACGCGGTGCCCCTGATGAGAGCCCGGGGCGGCGGGGCGATCGTCAATACCGCATCCATCGCAGGCCTTCAGGCCAACTGCGCCGCCACCGCCTATTCTGCGGCGAAGGCGGCCGTAATCCAGCTGACGAAAGTGACCGCCGCCGAACTCTCCCCTCAGAAAATTCGCGTGAACGCCATTTGCCCGGGCCTCATCGCCACGTCTATCTTCGGCGCGTCCATGGGACTCAATCGCGCCGCCGCCGACCAAATGGCCGCACAAATCGCCGACGGCGCTTCCAGGTTCCAGCCTGTGCCCAAGGCCGGACTGCCTGGGGACATCGCTGAAGCCGCCCTGTTCCTCGCCTCGGACGCGGCGGCCTTCATCAGCGGCGCAAGCCTGGTCGTTGACGGCGCCTACACGGCGGGCGCGCCGGATCCCTGGGGGTCAGGCATCTTTGGCGCCCTTTCGCCGAGCGACGCATCCGCGCCTTGAGACGAGCGGAGCTCCGCCGCCCCGACCCAGACGCCGGCCGCCCGAGATAATGGCCAGCTCTGTTCCACGGAAGCGCCAATATCGCGCGATTATTCGGAGTTGTTCGAGCTGGAGGATCGGTTGCTGGGGTGGAGGCGTTTTCGACCCCGGGTGTATCGTTCAGCGGGGTTGGCGATTTCGAATGGCAACCGGGCGGCAAGCTGGCTCTGCGTTAATCTGGCCAGAGACCTGCTCTTGACGCTGTCGACGATCATCGACAAGCGGCCTTGAACAAGTGCAACAATAGCTGTATTTAAGGCGTAGCGAAGCTCGTGTCGATGACGCTGTCGTTCCCTCCGGGTCTCCGACTTCGAACCGCCTGGAAAGGGCGAAGCTAACTGGGCGCCGCTCGATCGGCGCGTAGGAGAGGAGAATAGGTTCATGGCGGCTAGCCAGTCCCTGCGCAGGGAAGGCTATGCGGATAATGACGCCCCCGCGCGGACAACCGCTCTCGACTTCGGCGGCCCTCTTCCCAAGCCGACCGGCGAGTTGGATGTCGCCAAGGGCGAGTTGGAGCGCGTCGGCGTGATCGTCGGCTACTGCCCGCCTTGGTGTCGCGCGGTGATAAATTCCCCCTTGGCGCCCGATCCGGACGTCATGACGAGAGCCTCGCAGATCCGGCGGGCCTGCTTGGTTGCATCTCCATCGGGTTCGACTACCACTGGGAAAGCGCGGACGTCGCGCTTCGCGCCTTGTGCGCGCCGCGACCATGGAGTGGTGAGCCGACCTGCGGGGCCAGGCGGAATAATCAGCGAGGGCGGATGACGAAACAGCTTGAAGGGCGTGTAGCCCTGGTGACCGGCGGCGGCCAGGGCGTGGGACAGGGTATTGGGCGCGCCCTCGCTCAGGCCGGCGCGAACATCCTGCTCGCCCAGCGCGGCGCTGAACAGGGCGAGCAGGAGGCCACGTTCCTGCGCGAAAATTACGGCGTTGGGGCTCATTTCGTGGTGGCCGACCTGGCCAAGGCTGGTCAGGTTGAGGCGATGATCAAAGCGGCCATCGATCGGTTCGGCCGCCTCGACATCCTCGTCAACAACGCCGGGGCCAGCTTTCCCAAGCGCCTTGAGAACCACACTGACGAAGAGATGGCCGCCTCGTTCGACCTGAACTACTGGGCGGTCTTTCGGGCCATGCGCGCGGCCTTCCCGATCATGAAGGCGCAGGGCCATGGCCGCATCATCAATCTGGGTTCGCTGAATGGCGTCAACGCCCTGATGTTCACCGCCGCCTACAACGCCAGCAAGGAGGCCATGCGCGCGCTCAGCCGAACGGCCGCGGTGGAATGGGGCGGCTACGGAATCACCGTGAACGTGATCTGTCCGTCGGCGGCAAGTCCCCAGGCCAAAGACTATTTCTCCGCCAACCCCGACATGCTTGCGAAGATCCTGGAGCAGGTGCCGGCGCATCGCATCGGCGACGCCGAGCGGGATATCGGGCCAGTCGCCGTCTTCCTGGCGAGCGAAGCCAGCGGGTTCATGACCGGCGCCACCCTATTTGTGGACGGTGGGGCGCATGTCAACGGCGTGGCATGGCGGCCGGCCGTCGAGGATTGAATGGCGAACCGGCGCAGGGGTCGCAACGCGACAATAATCGTGGAGCCAGATTCTCATGACATCGGCGGAACGGACTGAAGGGCGATCCAGAGCGCTCGAGGGCAAGGCGGCGATCGTCACCGGCGGCGCCCGGGGCGTCGCCAGGGGCGTGGCGCTGGCCTTTGCAAAGGCGGGCGCCAGCGTTCTGATCGTCGACCGGGAAGAGGCCTTGGGCCGCGAGACCGAGGCGGAGCTTCGCGCGCATGGCGCCGACGCCGCCTTCATACCCTTCGACCTGTGCCGGCACGACGATCTGGATCGGATCGTCGAGGCGGCGCTCGCCCGGTTCGGTCGGCTGGACGTTCTGGTTAATGCGGCTCAGGCGTCGCAGCAGGCGCCGATCGCCGAGACCACCAACGAAGCCATGCGCCTGCCGTTCGACACCGGCTTCTGGCCCAGCTTCATACTGATGCGCTCGGCCTATCCGCACCTCGTCGAGACGCGTGGCTGCGTGATCAACTTCGCCAGCGGCTCCGCCTTCGACGCCCTGCCGATGCTGGGCGCCTATTCGGCGGCGAAGGAAGCCATCCGCGCCATTTCCAAGATCGCGGCCAACGAATGGGGCGCGCAGGGCGTGCGGGTCAACATCATCTGCCCCTTCGCAAATTCGCCCGGGGTGCAGGCCTGGGCGCAGTATGCCCCCGCGGACTACGCCTCGCAGTTGGCCAAGGTGCCGCTTCGGCGTGTCGGCGATTGCGAGACAGATATTGGCGCGGCGGCCGTTTTCCTGGCCAGCGACGCGGCGAGCTACATCACCGGTCAGACCCTGATGGTCGATGGCGGGCAAACCAAGGCTTTCTGAGAGGCCCTGACGAACCAGGCGAGTGAGGCGACGATGACAACAGGCAGGATCGCGGGCCGCGCGGCTGTTATCACCGGCGCAGGCGATGGCATCGGCCGCGGCATGGCCAGGCGCTTCGCCGCCGAGGGCGCTGCGGTGCTGGTCGCGGACTACAACGAAACGACCGGTCTGCAGACCACCGAGGATCTGCGCACGTTGGGTGGGCAGGCGGATTTTTTCCGCTGCGATGTGACGGACCGGCATAATGTGGAAGCGACGATCGACGCCTGCGCTCAGCGGTTTGGCGGCGTCGATATCCTCGTTAACAACGCCTACCGCGGCCACGGCCTGGCCCGGGTGCAGGCCATGGACGACGTGTGGTTCGAGGATTCGTTCAAAATCAATTTCTGGGCGGCCAAGTGGTCGATGATGGCGGCTTTCCCCCACATGCGCGCCAAGGGCTGGGGGCGGATCATCAACATCTGCTCGCTGAACGGCGTCAACGCTCACGTGGGCACGGCGGACTACAATGTCGGCAAGAAGGCCTTGCGGACCCTGACCCGAAGCGTCGCCCGCGAATGGGCCGGTCTCGGGATCTGTGCGAACATCATCTGCCCCGCAGCCGCGTCCTCCGCCTTCCGGCAGTTCGCTGCGATGCAGCCCGAATTGGCCGCCGCCGCAGCGGCCGCGAACCCGATGGGGCGCATGGGCGATCCGGAGGCCGACATCGGCGGGGTCGCGCTCTTTCTGGCCAGCGAAGACGCCCGCTACGTAACCGGCAATACGCTGTTCGCGGACGGCGGTGGTCACATCAATGGCGTGGCATGGGTTCCCGACTTACCGGCGTGATCGCACTCCCTCGTGGCGCGCGGCAGGAATTCGAAGGAGACCTCGGCTCGGCCGAGCGGCCTGAGCCTGTGCCAGGAGCATTGAGTCGCCGATCGCAGCGTTTCCGATGGCGGCTGCGGAAGACAATTTCCGCGGCTCGGTCATCAATCAAGTCTATATCAGCCGTAGCGCCATCGAGATCATGAAGCGGCAGCCGTGAGCCGCACCCCGCCTTGGTCGTTTTAACCGGTCGCAAGAAATTGGCCGACATCGTCTTGTGAGCGACGCGCCGCTTCCAAACGCTGTGTTCGATGCCTTTGGAGGCCGTTGAGCGCGGATCCTCCTCGATACCCCTATCCTGCTATGCCGCTGATCGACCCGGCGAAGCTGAGCGACGACGTCTGCGCTACGTTGGGGTATCCTAGAGCATCGTGAGGAAAAGTGGGAAACCGATTTTCCGAAAAAACGATGCAATCACAAATGCTCTATTCACGAAATCCTGTTCAGCGAACGATCTAATGCTGGGCAACCTCGGCAAGGTCTCTCTTGACGCCCTGGTCAATCTCGCCACGGCAGCAGGGGTTGGTCTTGGAAATCCGCGTGATCGCGGCGGACTGACAACGCCGCTGACCGACGAAATCCTATGTCGCGTCTGGGAGCTTTGCGGGGGGCGGAGCCCGTCCACAGATGATAAAGCCCGATCAAATCATCCCAGCGACACGGTGACGGGAAATCAACACAAAAACGGGTCGCGAACCCGAACCTGATCTTGCATTACTCAATCGCCACTGAGGTGAGTTGATGCAAGCATCGTTCCTTCGTCTGAGGCGGGCGGTATTCCTTTCCGCGGCGATCGCCGCTGCAGCGTTCGCTGCGAGCGCAGGGTCCAGCGGCCAGTCCGACCTGGGCTGGCCCGACTATCTCGGCGGCCCTGAATCCGGTCAGCACTCCCCGCTCACCCAGGTCAACCGCAGCAACGTCGGCCAACTGACTTTGGCTTGGCGTTACGATTTTCCGGGCAATGCGCAATCCAACGCCAACCCGCTGATCATCGATCGGCGCCTTTATGTGCCGTCAAGCGCTGGAATTGTCGCGCTTGACGCGGCGACGGGACGACAGCTCTGGCGCCTTGACACGCCGGGGATTCGGATGCGCGGGCTGAGCTGTTGGCTTAATCCCGATGGGAAGTCGCGTCGGATCTTTTTTAACCGCAAGGATCGGCTCTATGCGATCGACGCCGCGACCGGAACGCCGATCCGTTCCTTCGGGAACGGCGGCTCCATCGACCTGAAGGTCGGATTCGATCGCGATGCGAGGACTATCAAGACGATCGAATCTCAAACTCCGGGCCGGATCTTCGACGATCTCATCATCGTGGGCTCCACCGGCGGCTACGAATGGAACGCGCCGCCGGGCAATATTCGCGCCTTCGACGTCCGCTCGGGACGACTGGTCTGGACCTTCCACACCATTCCGCACCCCGGCGAGGCGAATTATGAAGATTGGCCCAAGGGAGCCTGGAAGGCCGTCGGCGGCGCGAACGATTGGAGCGAGTTCACCCTCGACCCCAAGAGCGGCATCCTGTTCGTTCCCCTCGCCTCCGCGAAATACAATTTTTACGGGGTAACACGCCCCGGAAACAATCTTTACGCCGACTCATTGGTGGCGCTTGACGCCAGGACCGGCAAACGGCTGTGGCATTTCCAGACAGTGCATCACGACCTCTGGGACTACGATCTTCCGCAGGCGCCCAAGTTGCTGACCATCAAGCGCCATGGCCGGAGAGTGGACGCCGTGGCTGTCGCTTCGAAGACGGGGTTTGTCTTTACCTTCGAGCGCCGCACCGGCCGACCGGTGTTTCCGATCGAGGAGCGGCCCGTCCCGCAGACCGATGTTCCGGGGGAGCAGACCTCGCCTACCCAGCCGTTCCCGACGGCTCCGCCGCCCTTTGCGCGCCAGCATTTCGACGCCAGGGACCTCAGCCCCTTCCTGAGCCCGGACGAGCGGTCGGCGCTGGAGGCCATGGTCGGGGGCTTGCGCAACGATGGTCTCTTCACGCCTCCCAGTCTGAAGGGATCGGTCGCGATGCCGGGCACCTCCGGCGGGACCAACTGGGGCAATGGTGCGGTCGATCCGAGGACTGGCCGGCTTTTCGTGGTTTCGATCGAGACGCCGGGTATTCTCAAGCTCGAGAAGGGTCCGGTGAAAGGACAGGGCCTGTTCGTCTCAGCAGAGGCGGCCCCCGGCGCGAGCGTCTACGCCCAAAATTGCGCCGCCTGTCACGGCGCGGAGCGAACGGGTCAGCCGCCGGCTATTCCGTCGCTCGTCGACATCGCTCACCGTCGTTCCGCGGACGAGGTGCGCGAGATCGTCAGCCGCGGCCGCAACACCATGCCCGCCTTCTCGCTGGCGGGGACGCCGCTGTCCGATCTGCTGTCCTATCTCGGCTATGCGCGCGGCGCGGCCGCCTCCGCGCCGGAAGCCTCTGCGATCGCCGGCGCCCCGGTGGCGAACGATCCGATCACCTACAAGTCAGGCTACAATTTCGTTTTCAGCAAGATGGGCCTGCCGGCGAACGCGCCGCCGTGGGGGACGATCACCGCCTATGACATGAATGCCGGCAAGATCCTGTGGCAGGCGCCGTTCGGGTCGCTGCCGGGGGGGCCGGGGGGGGGCGCGCTCT